>Ga0126307_10001277_pt1 | contig 16591 bp, 18 predicted proteins | sample Plot28_FD_89955 | JGI IMG/M metagenome (GOLD analysis project Ga0126307, IMG submission 89955) | Serpentine soil microbial communities from UC McLaughlin Reserve, CA, USA - Plot28 | ecosystem: Environmental > Terrestrial > Soil > Grasslands | place: USA: UC McLaughlin Reserve, Lake County... | reverse complement strand
CTGCCCCGGGCTGATGTAGTCCGCCCAGAACCGGATCTCGTCGTGGTTGCGCCGGCCGTTGCGGTCCTCCGGGCCGTCGAAGACCGGCGGCGTGGGATGGCTGACCAGGAAGTGCACGGTCTTGCGGCCGATGCCGATCGGCACGTCCCAGTGCGACTTGCTGGACAGCCGGACCACGGCCAGCTCCTCGGGGCTGAACCAGCCCGGCGGGATCAGTGCCCCCGGCATGTCGGCCCACCGGAAGAGCTGGAAGGTGCGGATGGCGGCGTAGTCGATGGGGAAGCGCGAGTAGACCGCCATGCCGAACTGCCCGGGGAAGAACCCGAACCCGTACGCGTCGTCCGGTCCACCGACGGTGCCGTCGTTGTTGAGGTCGAACCCGGACGGCACGCCGGTGTTGACCGGCGCCGTGTAGGCGTACGGGTAGGAGATCGGGGTGGAGCCGTTGCGGGACACCGCCAGGTAGTTCTGCTGGAACAGGCGCAGCGCCGCGTGTCCGGCGTCGTAGTCGAACTCGTTGATCAGCAGCACGTCCGGCCGGGTCCGCTGGATCACCTCGGCCACGGCGCCGGCCTGCGCGTTGGTCGGCGTGGACAGGTCGGCGACCAGCTGGCCGGCGGCGCCCCGGTTGAGCGAGGCGTTGTAGGTGGCGAAGCGGACGGGATCGGCCCGGCCCGGGTCGCCGGCCGGGGCGGCGCTCGCCCCCGATCCGGGCAGGACGGTCAGGGCCAGCGCGGCGGACAGGACGAGCGGGGCGGCGAGACGGCGCATCGGGGACCTCGCGGTGCTCGGGGGACGACCGGAGTCATCTTGTCACCGTCCGGCCGCTGGCCGAGCGATCAAGTTCGGCCACGCCCGTACGGTGAGGCGACTTGCGGCGGGTTCCTGACCGGAGGCGCGCCGCTGGAGGCCTCAGCGGATGCCGGCAGGGCCGGCCGGGCTTCGTGCCTGCCTCAAGCGCCGACCACGGGCTCCTCGTGGTCGACGCCGAGCCCGGAGTCGACCGACCGGCGCAGCGCGACGTGCAGCGACCGCGGGGTCAGCACACCGACGAAGCGCGGGCCGTCCAGCACCGCGACCCAGCCCGCGTCGTGCTGCAGCATCTCGGCGAAGGCGTCTTTGAGCGACGCGCCCGCCGGCACGTACGCCTCCAGCCGGCGGGCGACGTCGCGCACCGTCCGGCCGCCGGTGAGCATCGACGCCTTGACCCAGCCGTGCAGGCCGCCGGCGGAGTCGAGGACGACCGCCCACGCCGCGCCGGACATCGCCTGCCGGGCATCGCCCACCGTGTCGTCCACCGCGACCACCGGCGGGTGCTCCAGGTCTTCGTCGGCGATCCGGGTGACCGCCAGCCGGCGCAGGCCGCGGTCCGCGCCGACGAAGTCGGCCACGAACTCCGAGGCCGGCGCGCCGAGCACCTGCGCCGGGGTGTCGTACTGCTCCAGGTGACCGCCCTGCCGGAAGACCGCGATCCGGTCGCCGAGCCGGACCGCCTCCTCGACGTCGTGGGTGACGAAGACGATGGTCTTGCGCACCTCGTCCTGGATGCGGAGGAACTCTGCCTGCAGCCGAGCCCGGGCGATCGGGTCGATCGCGCTGAACGGCTCGTCCATGAGCAGCACCGGCGGGTCCGCGGCCAGCGCCCGGGCCACCCCGATCCGCTGCCGCTGCCCACCGGACAGCTGCGCCGGGTAGCGCTTGGCGAAGGTGGCCGGGTCCAGCCCGACCAGCTCGAGCAGCTCGGCCACCCGGGCCCGGATGCGGGCCCGGTCCCAGCCGACCAGCCGCGGCACGGTCGCCACGTTGTCCGCGATGGTCTGGTGGGCGAAGAGCCCGACCTGCTGGATGACGTACCCGATATGCCGGCGCAGCTGCACGGCATCGACGGTGGTGACGTCCTCGTCGCCGAGGAAGATGCGGCCGGACGACGGCTCGACCAGCCGGTTGATCATCTTCATGGTGGTGGTCTTGCCACAGCCGGACGGCCCGATCAGGCAGACCAGCTCGCCGGCCGGGATGTCAAGGTCGAGCTCGGCGACCGCCACCGTGCCGCCGGGGTAGGTCTTGCTCACCCGCTCCAGCCGGATCGCCGCCGACTGCTCGGCGGTGATCGCCGGGGTACCGTCCACGCGTGCTCTCCTCCGGACACCAGGGCGTGGTGCTGGCAGCCGGCGCCCCCAACCCGTGGTTCGGGACAACGTACCTCAGCGACAACGCCGACGAAGTGATCACCGCCCTGCGGGAGCACCTCGTCATCACGGTGGCGTCGGTCTTCTGGGGACTGCTGCTGTCCATCCCGCTCGCCCTGCTCGCCCAGCGCAGCCGGGTGGCCGAGGCGGGCATCCTCGGCGCCGCCGGCGCGATCTACGCCATCCCGGCGATCTCACTCCTGCTGATCCTGTACGACACCGTCGGCCTCGGCCTCACGCAGACGACGGTGATCGTCGCGCTCACCGCGTACAACCTGCTCATCCTGGTCCGCAACGTGCTGACCGGCCTGCGCGGAGTGCCGGATGAGGCGAAGGAGTCGGCCACCGGGATGGGCTTCGGCCCGCTCCGGCGGATCCTCCGCGTCGAGCTCCCGCTCGCGCTGCCGAGCATCACCGCCGGCGTCCGGATCGCCACGGTGAACACGGTCGCGCTGGTGACCATCGGCTTCGCGGTCGGGCACGGCGGGCTCGGGGCGGTGATCACCCAGGGCTACAAGAACAACCTCTACCGGCAGCAGGTGATGACCGGCATCGTGCTGACGGTGCTGCTGGCGCTGGTGCTGGACCTGGTGCTGCTGCTCGCCCAGCGGCTACTCACCCCGTGGCAGCGGGCGGTGACCTCGTGACTCCCGCGAGCGCGAGGGCTCGCAGCGCGAGCCGGAGACCGAGGCCGGCCGGCCGGTCGGCTGCCCCGCGCGGAGGCGCGGGCATGGGCATCGCACCCGCCGGCCTGCCGGGTGAGGGGGCACAGTGAGCGTCTGGGAGTGGCTCACCACCCCGGCGAGCTGGCAGGGCGAGGACGGTATCGCCCACCGGCTGTGGGAGCACGTCTGGCTGTCCACGGCCTCGGTCCTGATCGCCTGCCTGGTCGCGCTGCCGGTCGGCATCGTGCTCGGCCACTTCGGCCGCGGTGGCGTGGTCGCGATCAACTTCGCCAACGCCGGCCGCGCGGTCCCCACGCTGGGCATCCTGATCCTCTTCGCGGTCTCCCCGCTCGGGCTGACCACCGCGACGCTGATCGCGACGCTGGTCATCTTCGCCATCCCGCCGATCCTGGCGAACGCGTACGTCGGGGTGGCAGCGGTCGACCGGGACGCGAAGGAGTCGGCCCGCGGGATGGGGATGAGCGGCGGCCAGGTACTGCGCCGGGTGGAGGTGCCGCTGGCGCTGCCGCTCATGGCCGCCGGCGTGCGGACCTCCGCGGTGCAGGTGGTGGCGACCGCGACGCTGGCCGGCTACACCGGCAACGGCACGCTCGGCCAGATCGTCTTCCGTGGCTTCATCGTCAACCTCGACTACCTGGTCGTCGGCGGCGCGATCCTGGTCGCCGCGCTGGCGCTGGTGACCGAGGGGCTGCTGGCCGTGGTGCAGCGGCTGGTCACCCCGGCCGGGCTGCGGGTCGGGCGGGCGGCGCCGCCCCGGGACGCCAGCACGCTGGGCCGCCCGGCGAGCGAGGTGTCCGCCGCCGCCCCGTCCAGGTGACCGGTCGATCCGGATCACCACCTGGTAACTCAGGTTGCACTGCGGCGGTGGTCCAAGTTGGATCGCGACAGCGGGGACAGTCCCCGCCGGACACGCGTCCCCGGGTGCTGGGCCGACGGACCGGCCCACCGCGGTTCCCGGGGCCGGGACACAGAAGGCAGGCTCTTCCCAGATGTACAGGACCAGGAGCACACTCCGCGCCCTCGCGGTCGCCGCCGCACTCGCCAGCGGGCTGGCCGCCTGCGGGGGCGACGAGGGGACCGGGGCCGGTGGCACCGGCAACAACCCGGCCGGCGGCGGGGACAAGGGCGCGATCCGGGTGGGCGCGTACGACTTCCCCGAGGGTCGGCTGCTGGCGGCGATCTACGCGGGCGCGCTGAAGAAGGCGGGCTACTCCGCGAGCGTGCTCCAGCTGCAACAGCGCAACACCGTGCAACCGGCGCTGCAGAAGGGCGACGTCGACGTGGTCCCGGACTACGTCAGCTCGCTGCTGAACTTCTACCAGCCCAAAACCGCCGGGCCGGACGACGCCGCCAACGTCGCCAAGCTCAAGCAGCTCGGCGAGGCCAAGGGCGTCGTGATCTACAACCCGACTCCGGCCACGGACAACTACGCGTACGTGGTGAGCAAGGACTTCTCCGAGAAGAACAACATCACCACGGTCTCCGAGCTGGCCGCGTACTCGCAGAAGACGCCGATCGACTTCGGCGGCACCCCGGAGTGCCGGGAGAACCCGATCTGCAAGGTCGGCCTCGAGCAGAAGTACGGCATGAAGTTCGGTGAGTACAAGACCATCGTGCTGTCCAGCCAGGCGGCCGCGGACGGCCTGCTGAAGAACAGCTACCAGGCCGCGGTCTTCAACTCCTCCGACGGCGTGCTCGCCGTCAACCCGGTGGTCGTGCTCAAGGACGACAAGGGCCTCAACCCGAACGACAACATCGTTCCGGCGGTGAACAAGGGCAAGGGCAGCTCCGAGCTGGAGGCCGCGCTGAACGCGATCTCGGCCAAGATCACCCAGGACGAGCTGCTGCGGATGAACAAGGAGACCCAGAACGACCGCAAGTCGATCGAGAAGGTCGCCCAGGAGTTCGTCGACAGCAACACCTGAGCCGGCACGGCGGCCAGCCCGCCGGCCGGCCCGGCGCGGCCGCACGGACCGGCCCGGTCCGTGCGGCCGCCGCCGTTCGTGCCTCGTTCGGGGGCCCCACGGTCGCGCCGCCACCGTGCCCACCGTGCCCACCCGCGCCGACCGCGCGCTCTGGATCCCACCCGACGCCCGGCCCGTGAGCGGCACGGTCCCGGGTCGCCGGCCCCGCGGGAGTCGGCGACCCGGGATCGCGACCTGGGCGTGTCTCCGACCCGCCGGCGGCGCGGACCGACGCATCCCCCGCGGATAGGGAGGCAGGCCCTACGTGCAAGGGCCGCATGCTGGTCCAGATCATGCCGGAGGGCGGTCCCATGCAGGCCGGCGAGGAGCGGACCTTCCGCTACCGGGTCGACCACACCTACCTGGGCGCGGGCCGGCCGGGCCGCCCGGGCCGGCGAGGGCGGAGGAGCGGCGGCACCGGGGCAACGGCACGCCGACCTTGCGCACACTGGAGATGGAAGCGATCTTCGAGGTGCCGGGCTGCCGGGTCCGGCAGTGCACCTGGATCACCCGGGACGCGGAGCCGCTCCCGTCGCCGTGGGAGCCGGTCCGCGAGCGGCGGAGCCGGCGGATGGAGTGGTGCCAGCCGCGGGAGGCCGCGTACGGGATCGTCTGGGAGGTGCCGGCATGACGGCGACGAAGGCGCAGATCGCCGCCGCCGCGGCCGCGCTGACCGCGGTGATGACCGCACTGGCCACGCTGACCGCCACGTACGGCGTGGTGGCCGGGCTGGTCGCGCTGGTCTTCGCGATCGCGGCGATCGGGGTGGGCGCGCCGACGGTGGCGCTACTGCAGGACGGCCGCCGGTCCAAGCGGGCCGGTCGGTCCAAGGCGAGGACGCCGTGACCTCGGCGTCCCGGGCGCCGGCGGCGTACCGGCGGCCCGGTCCGGACCGGGCCCCGCTCGACTACCCGTCCTGCCGGGCGAAGGCGCTCGGCGTCGCGGTGGCGTACCACCGGCGGCTCAGCGGGCTGGGTCTGCGGACCGCGGCTGTCTGCGCCGAGCTCACCGCCAGTGAGCTGGCCGACATCGAGGACGGCACCGCGACCCCCACCGCGGACACCCTCTTCGTGCTCGCCGACGTGTACCGGACGACGCTGGTCGAGCTGAGCGCCGAGGCGCTGCGGATCGCCGAGGAACTGTACGGCGCCCGCTGGCGGCCCGCGCCCTGAGGCGCCGGCGAGCCGGTCAGGGGGCCGGTCTGGGGGCCGGTCTGGGGCCCGGCTCGTCCGTCGGCAGCCGGAGCCGGCCGGTCGCGTCCCGGGTCACCGGGCGAACCTCGACCACCGCGTCCACCGGCAGCGGACCGTAGATGTGCGGGAAGTCCGGACCCTCGTACCGGATCGGCGCCGGCACCCGGTCGCCGTCGATGGTGAGCAGCACCAGGTCGTCCGCGTCGGCGAAGACCGCGTCGGCGACCGGCCGGACCTGGTGCCGCCGCGAGCAGTGGATGAAGCCGACCTCCGCCAGCGTCTTGCCGCGGGTGGAGATCTCGTAGCGGCCGGCCGCCCGCGCCGCCTCCCACTGCCGCCGGTCGGCGAGGTGGAACAGTTCAGTCATGCGGGCACCCTACGGGCGCCGCATCTGCGCCCGGACCGAGTCCAGGTACGGGACGTACGGGGCGAGCCGGCTCAGGCGGCTTCCGCATCTGCTGCTCTTCCGGCCGATGGGGCCCGCATGAGCGGCGGCTGCGGGTGCTAGAGTCAGCACATGCCGACCTACCGGATCAGCGAGGTCGCCACCCTGCTCGGCGTCAGCGACGACACGGTCCGCCGGTGGGCCGACTCCGGCAAGCTGCCCACCGTCCGCGAGCCCGGCTCCCGGGTCGTGGTGGACGGGCGGGCCCTCGCCGAGTTCGCGGCCTCCGCGGCGGCGGACACCGACCGGCTGGCCGACGGGCCGATCGTCGCGGAGTCCGCGCGCAACCGCTTCCCCGGGATCGTGACCAAGGTCGTCCGCGACGGGGTGATGGCACAGGTCGAGATGCTCGCCGGCACGTTCCGGGTGGTGTCGCTGATGAGTCGGGAGGCCGCCGACGAGCTCGGGCTGGAGCCGGGCGTGCTGGCCGTGGCCGCGGTCAAGTCGACGAACGTCGTGGTGGAGGTGCCGAGCCGATGAGGGCGGCCACCGGCCGGGGGCGGCCGGCCACCGCCCGGGTGGCCTCCGCCCGGGTGGCTTCCAGGGTGGCCGCCGTGCTCGCCGCCGTGCTGGCCGTGGCCGGCTGCGGCTCGGGTTCCGAGGCCGGCGGCGGCGCGGCGGGTCCGGGCGGTGGGCTGTCCGGCACCGTCACGGTCTTCGCGGCCGCCTCGCTGACCGAGTCCTTCGGCACGCTGGGCAAGCAGTTCGAGGCGGCCCACCCCGGGGTCACGGTGCGGTTCAACTTCGGGGCCAGCTCGGCGCTGGCCGAGTCGATCGCCCAGGGCGCGCCAGCGGACGTCTTCGCCTCGGCCAGCGTCAAGACCATGGACTCCGTGGTCGGTGCCGGGGGTGCAGCAGAGCCGAGGACGTTCGCGAAGAACGTCATGGAGATCGCCGTGCCGCCGGCGAACCCGGCCGGCGTCGCCGCGCTGACCGACCTGACCAAGCCGGGCCTCAAGCTCGCGCTCTGCCAGGAGCAGGTGCCGTGCGGCGCGACGGCGAAGCAGGTCTTCGACAAGGCGAGGCTGACCGTCAGGCCGGTGACGCTGGGGGCCGACGTCAAGGCGGTGCTGACCGCGGTGGAGCTCGGCGAGGTGGACGCCGGCGTGGTCTACCGGACCGACGTGCAGGCGGCCGGCGCGAAGGTCAAGGGCATCGAGATCCCGGCGGGGCAGAACCCCTCGACGTCGTACCCGATCGCCACGCTGGCCAAGGCGCCGAACGGGGCGGCGGCGCGCGCCTTCCTCGACTACGTCCTGTCCGGAGCGGGGACCCGGGTGCTCACCGGAGCCGGGTTCATCGCGCCCTGAGCGCGCCGTCCACCGTCCACCGTCCACCGGCGGTCACGATATGGCGGTCACGATATCCGGCTGTCACGATTTCCCGGCGATTCCGTGGCGGTTCGGGGTCGATCGGCCGGCGCCGTCCCGGTCGGCCCGCCCGCGACGTACGGTGCAGGATCGTGGAGTTCGGGGTGCTCGGGCCGGTCGTGGTCGGCGACGGCGGCCAGCGGGTCGCGCTGGGCGGCCCGCAGCCGGAGAAGGTGCTGGCCGCGCTGGTGCTTGCGGACGGCCGGGTGGTGCCGGTGTCCGAGCTGGTCGACGTGCTCTGGGACACCGACCCGCCGCCGACCGCGGTCCACCAGGTGCACAAGATCATCGCCGCGCTGCGCCGGCGGGTCCCGGGCCGGATCGAGACCGACGGGCCGGGCTACCGGCTCGGACTGGGCGGCTCCACCGTCGACGCGGCCGCCTTCGCCCGGCTCGCCGCCGAGCCGACCATCCCCAGCCTCACCGCCGCGCTGGCGCTCTGGCGCGGACCGGCGCTGGCGGGGGTGGACAGCCGGGTGTTGCGGGCGCGGGCGGTCACCCTGGACGAGCAGCGGCTCACGGCGACTGAGCGGCTGGTCGGGCTCCGGCTGGCCGCCGGGGAGGCCGCCGCGGTGGTGCCCGAGCTGGCCGCGCTGGTCAGCGCGCACCCGCTGCGGGAGACGCTGCGCGGCCAGCAGATGGTGGCGCTCTACCGGTGCGGGCGGCAGGCGGAGGCGCTGGCCGTCTACGCGCAGACCCGCGCGCTGCTGGCCGAGGAGCTGGGCGTGGAGCCGGGACCGGAGCTGGCCCGGGTGCACCAGCAGGTGCTGCACGCCGACCCCGCGCTGGACCCGGCGCCGGCCCGGGCGCCGTGCACCCTCCCGTACGACCTGCCGGACTTCGCCGGCCGGGCGGCGGACCTGGGCCGGCTGCGGGCGACCGCCGATGCCGTGGTGATCACTGCCATCGACGGGATGGCCGGGATCGGCAAGACCGCGCTGGCCGTGCACGCGGCGTACCGGCTGGCCCCGCGCTATCCGGACGGCCAGTTCTTCTGCGACCTGCATGCCCACACCCCCGGGGCCCGGCCGGTCGAGTCGGAGCTGGCACTCGAACGGCTGCTGCGGATGCTCGGCGTGCCGCCGGAGTCCATCCCGGACGGGCTGGACGAGCGGGCCGCCCGGTGGCGGGCCGAGCTGGCCGGCCGGCGGGTGCTGGTCGTGCTGGACAACGCCGCGTCCGCCGCCCAGGTGCGCCCGCTGCTGCCGGGCTCACCGAGCTGCCTGGCGCTGATCACCAGCCGGCGCCGGCTCGGCGTGGTGGAGGGCGCCACCGTGCTGTCGCTGGACGTGCTGCCGCCGGCCGAGGCGACGGCGCTCTTCGCCGCGGTGGCCGGCGCGGACCGGGCCGCCGCCGAGCCGGCGGCCACGGCGGAGGTGGTCGAGCGCTGCGGGCGGCTGCCGCTGGCCATCCGGATCGCCGCGACCCGGCTCGCTCACCGTCCCCAGTGGACGGTCGCGGCACTGGCCGGGCGGCTGCGCGCGGGGACCGACCGGCTCGCCGAGCTGACCCTGGAGGACCGGGGGGTCGGCTCGGCCTTCGCGCTGTCGTACGGCCAGTTGGAGCCGGCCCAGCAGCGGATGTTCGGGCTGCTCGGACTGCACCCGGGCGCGGCCTTCGACAGCTGGTCGGCGGCGGCGCTGGCGGACTGCCCGCCGGCGGAGGCCGCGACGGCGCTGGAGTCGCTGGTAGATGCGCACCTGCTGCAGCCGGCGCCGGGGTGCGGGGACAGCCGCTACACCTTCCACGACCTGATCCGCGAGTACGCCCGGCGGCTGGCGGCGGCGGTCCCCGAGCGCGACCGGGCGCACCGCCGGCTGCACGACTACTTCCTGGCCGCCGCGACGGCCGCGACCGACCTGATCGCCCGGGACGCCCGCCGCTTCGAGCCGACCCTGGCCGTGCCGCCGCGGCACCTGCCGCCACTGGCCGGCCTGGACGCCGCGCTCGGCTGGCTCGCGGCCGAGCACGCCACGCTGGTCGCGGTCGCCGCGCAGAGCGAGGACTGGCAGCTGGCCTGCGTGCTCCGGGCGTTCTTCGAGCTGCGCGGTCACTTCGCGGACTGGCGGGCCAGCCACGAGCGGGCGCTGCAGACCGCGACGGACCCGCACGCTGCCGCCCTGCTGCGCTTCAGCCTGGGCGGGCTGGCGATGTGGACCGGCCGGCTCGCCGAGAGCATCGAGCACCTCGGGCTGGCCGCCCGGTACGGCGGGGACCGGCAGCTGCAGGCATCGGCGCTGACCAGCCTCGGCATGGTCGAGCATCTGGCCGGCCGGGACACCGACGCCACCCGGCACCTGCACCGGGCGCTCGCGCTGGACCGGAGCAACCCGCGGACCACCGCGATGGGCTGGAACAACCTCGCCCTGTCCGAGGGCCGGATGGGCCGGGCCGAGGCGGCCCTCGCCCACCACCGGCAGGCGCTGGAGCTGGCCCGGCGGATCGACAACGCCTCCGCCCTGCGCGCCATCCTGCTCGGCCTGGGGGAGACCTCGCTGCGGCTCGGCCGGCCGGCGGCGGAGCCGTTCGGGCAAGCGCTGGAGCTGGCCCGGGCCGGCCGGTTCCGGATGCAGGAGGCGCTCGCGCTGGACGGGCTCGCGCATGCCACCGGCGACCGGGCGTACTGGCGGTCGGCACTGGGAATCTTCCTGGACCTCGGCGTCGCGTCCCGGGCCGAGCTGGTCCGGCGCCACCTGGACCGCCCCGGGACCGCGTGCTGCGACGTGTGCCGGGCGGCGCCGGCGCGCGGGAGCGCTAGCGCCGCCCGGCAAGGGCCGGTCGGGGCCTGACCGGGTCCGGTCAGCTCCCGGTCGGCGGCGTCCGCGTCAGCACGTGCACGGTGTCCATCGCGGTCGTCCACTTGCCGTGCTCGCGGACCATCATCATGGTCGCGGAGGCGGTCAGCCCCGAGCCGTCCGCCCGGTCGACCCTGATCTCGATGACCGCCGCGCCGGCGTGGCAGCTGTAGAGCGTCTCCGACAGGATGGTCGACGACCAGGTCCAGCCGGGGGTGGCGAACGCGGCGCGGGCCTTGGCCATGATCGCGTCCCGGCCGTAGGTGGCGACGCCGTCGACGACGGAGATGACCTTCGGGTTCAGGATCGCCTCGTAGCGGGCGGCGTCCTTGGTCGCGTATGCGGTGTTGTCCTCGACGACCGCGGCGTGCAGCTCGGCCGCGCAGTGCCGGTTGGTGCCGGCCGTGCTCGCGCTGGTGGTGCTCAGGCCGGTCGCCGGAGCCGGGGCGGCCGCCGCAGGCAGGGCCAGACCGCCGGCCAGGGCGAGACCGGCGAGGGCGGCGGCGTGGGTGGGGCGCAGGCGCATGGGAGGGCTCCTCCTCGGACGGAACAGGTCGGCTCACCGTCGCGGGCGCCGCTCCCCGGCCGCTCCCCGACCGGTCCCCATCGGCCCCCGCTCGACTGGTTCCGCATCTGCCACATCGACAGGCGCTCGGATCCGCAAGTGCGGCCGTCCTGGGTGCTACGGTCGGCACGTGCCGACCTACCGCAGCACCCGGGTGCTCGCCGGAGCCCGCTCCGCCGCTCCGTGAGCGGGGCGGACCGGCTCGCCGGGCGCCCGCCGCGCCGGCGGGCGGCCGCGGCGCCGTGGCCACTGGCCGTCCCGGCCGTGCTCGGCGCCGCCTTCTTGCTGCTGCCGCTGGTCGGCCTGCTGGTCCGCACGCCGTGGCGGTCGCTGCCGGACCTGGTCGGCGACCCGATCGTCCGGCAGGCGCTGCGGCTGTCGCTGGTCAGCGCCACCCTGGCCACCGCGCTCTCGGTGCTGCTCGGCGTGCCGCTGGCCTGGGTGCTGGCCCGCACCCGGCTGCGCGGCCGGTTCCTGCTGCGGGCGCTGGTCACGCTGCCGCTGGTGCTCCCGCCGGTCGTCGGTGGCGTCGCGCTGCTGCTCGCCCTCGGCCGGCGCGGGATCGTCGGGCGGTACCTGGAGTCCTGGTTCGGTGTCACCATCCCCTTCACCACCACGGCGGTCGTGCTGGCCGAGACGTTCGTGGCGATGCCCTTCCTGGTGATTACCGTGGAGGGTGCGCTGCGGGCGGCCGACGTCCGCTACGAGGAGGCGTCCGCGTCGCTCGGTGCGAGCCGGTGGACCACCTTCCGCCGGGTGACGCTGCCGCTGATCGCGCCGTCCGTGCTGGCCGGCGCGGTGCTCTGCTGGGCGCGGGCGCTCGGCGAGTTCGGCGCGACGATCACCTTCGCCGGCAACTTCCCGGGCACCACCCAGACGATGCCGATCGCGGTCTATCTCGCGCTGGAGACCGACCCGGACGCCGCGATCGCGCTGTCGCTCGTGCTGCTCGCCGTCTCCGTCGCGATCCTGGTCGGCCTCCGCCACCGCATCGTCCGGTCCGGACCGGCCGGATGACGCCGTCCACTTTGGACGCCCACGTGCTGGCCCGGCGCGGGGCCTTCGAGCTCGACGCCGAGATCCGGGCCGCTCCCACGGAGGTGCTCGCCGTCCTCGGCCCCAACGGCGCCGGCAAGTCGACGCTGCTGCGGGCACTGGCCGGGCTGACGCCGCTCGCCGGCGGGCACGTCCGGCTCGGCGGCCGCGTGCTCGACGACGACGCCGCCGGCATCCACACCCCGCCGGAGCACCGCGGGATCGGCATGGTCTTCCAGGACTACCTGCTCTTCCCGCACCTGAGCGCGCTGGACAACGTCGCGTACGGCCTGCGGGCGCAGGGCCTGCGCCGGGCGGCCGCCCGGCGGGCCGCCGCGCCCTGGCTGGACCGGGTCGGCCTCGCCGACCGGTCCGCGCTGCGCCCCCGCCAGCTGTCCGGCGGCCAGGCGCAGCGAGTGGCGCTGGCCCGCGCGCTGGCGCTCGCCCCGGAGCTGCTGCTGCTCGACGAGCCGCTGGCCGCCCTGGACGCGGGCACCCGGCTGAGCCTGCGCACCGACCTGCGCCGGCACCTCACCTCCTACGGCGGACCGGCGGTGGTGGTCACCCACGACGCGGTGGAGGCGATGGTGCTCGCGGACCGGCTGGTCGTGCTCGAGCGCGGCCGGATCGTCCAGCAGGGCCGGCCGGCGGACGTCGCCCGGCACCCGCGCACGGACTATGTGGCCAGCCTGGTCGGGGTGAACCTCTACCGCGGCACGGCCCGGGCCGGCCGGGTCGCGGTGACCGGCGGCGGCACCCTGGTCACTGCCGACCGGACCGCCGACGGCCCGGTCTACGTCGCACTCCGGCCGTCGGCGGTCGCGCTGCACCGGCAGCCGCCCACTCCGGGCAGCCCACGCAACACGTGGACCGGCACGGTGAGCGCGCTGGAGTCGGTCGGTGACCGGGTCCGGGTGTCGGTGGCCGGCTCCCTCTCGGTCTTCGCCGACGTCACCCCGGCGGCGGCCGCCGAGCTGCGGCTGGCCGCCGCCGCCGAGGTCTGGGTGACCGTGAAGGCCGCGGAGCTGACCGTCTACCCGGATCAGCCCTGACTGATGTTGACCATCCAGGGCACGCCGTACCGGTCGGTGCACATGCCGAACTCGTCGCCCCACATCTGCTTCTCCAGCGGCATCGACACCGAGCCGCCGTCGGACAGCTTCTGCCAGTAGTCGCGGAGCCGGTCGCCGTCGTCGCCGCTGAGGCTGACCGTGATCGCACTGCCCGGCTTGTGTTCCATGCCGGGCGCCGTGTCCGAGGCCATCAGCCTGATGCCGTGGTCGGCGGCGAGACTCGCGTGCATGATCTTGTCCGCGCCCGGCTGGTCCGCCGCGCCGAAGTCGCCGAAGGTGTTCATGGTCAGCTCACCGCCGAAGACGCTCCGGTAGAACTCCATGGCCTGGCGCGCGTCTCCGTCGAAGCTGAGGTACGGGTTCAAGACGATGGCCATCTGACGCCCCCTTTGCGTGAGACGGATATCGGAACCCCGCCACCCTAGACCCGCGGCACCCGGCGGCGGAGCCCGGCATCGCGGTCCCGTCCCGGCGCATCTGCCCCGCCCGACCGGGTAGGCAGCCGGGGACCCCGGTCCGCGGCAGAGAGGAACGACGATGAGCCAGCCCGCCCAGCAGCAGGACGTCCCCGGCACCCAGTCCGCGATGGACCCGGTCCCGGACTGCGGCGAGCGGTCCTACCGCGGCACCGGCCGGCTGTCCGGCAAGGCCGCGGTCATCACCGGCGCCGACAGCGGTATCGGCCGCGCGGTCGCCATCGCGTACGCGCGCGAAGGTGCCGACGTGCTGATCTCCTACCTCAGCGAGGACTCCGACGCCCGGGAGGTCGCCAAGCACGTCGAGGAGGCCGGCCGCAAGGCCGTGCTGGTCCGCGGCGACGTGTCCGAGCCCCAGCACTGCCGGGACATCGTCGCCAAGGCCGTCGCCGAGTTCGGCAAGGTCGACATCCTGGTCAGCAACGCGGCGTACCAGATGAACCACACCTCATTGGAGGAGATCCCCGACGACGAGTGGGGCTACACCTTCCGGACCAACGTCGAGGCGATGTTCCACCTGGTCAAGGCCGCGGTCCCGCACATGGCGGCGGGCTCGTCGATCATCGGCAGCTCGTCGGTCAACTCGGACATGCCGTCCCCGACACTGGCCCCGTACGCGGCGACGAAGGCGGCGATCGCCAACTTCACCGCCAGCCTCGCCCAACTGCTCGGCGAGAAGGGCATCCGGGTGAACAGCGTGGCGCCCGGCCCGATCTGGACGCCGCTGATCCCGGCCACCATGCCGCCGGAGAAGGTGGAGAGCTTCGGCAAGGACACCCCGCTGGGCCGCCCCGGCCAGCCGGCCGAGCTGGCTCCGGTCTACGTGCTGCTGGCCTCGGACGAGGGCAGCTACATCTCCGGCGCCCGCATCGCGGTCACCGGCGGTCGCCCCATCCTCTGACCGCGGCCGCGCCCGGTCCGCGCGCCGGGTCAGCGGTCGCCGACGTGCAGGACGGCGGCGCCGGCGAACCGGCCGTGGGCGAGGTCGGCCAGCGCCCGGTCGGCGTGGGAGAAGGCGTACGGCGACGTGGTGGCCGTGATCCGGTGCCGGGCGGCGAGGGTGAGGAACTCCTCACCGTCGGTGCGGGTGTTGGCGGTGACGCTGCGCAGCCGCCGCTCTTGGAAGAGGGTGTCCGCATAGGACAGCGCCGGGATGTCGGACAGCCAGATCCCCGCGACGGCGAGCGTGCCACCGCGGTCCAGCGCCCCCAGCGCGACCGGAGCCAGCTCACCGGCCGGCGCGAACAGCACCGCCCCGGCCAACGGCTCCGGCACCGGGTCGGCGGACTCGCCGGCGGAGTCCGCGCCGAGCGCGAGCGCCAGCCGCCGGTTGCGCTCACCACGGGTGCGCACGTGCACCCGCATCCCCTCGGCCAGTGCCAGCTGCGCCGCCAGGTGCGCCGACCCGCCGAAGCCGTAGATCCCCAGCGCACCGCCCGGCGGCACCGCCGCCGCGCGCAGCGCCCGGTAGCCGATGATCCCCGCGCACAGCAGCGGCGCCGCCTGCTCGTCGGACAACCCCTCCGGCAGCGCGTACGCGTACTCCTCCCGGACCAGGCACGCCTCGGCGTACCCGCCGTCGACGTCCCAGCCGGTGAAGGTCGGGGCCAGGCACAGGTTCTCCGCCCCCCGCCGGCAGAACCGGCAGGAGCCGTCCGTCCCGCCCAGCCACGGCACCCCGACCCGTTGACCGACCGCGAACCGGCCCGTCCCCGGACCGGCGGCGTCCACCACCCCGACCACCTCGTGCCCCGGCGTCACCGCCGGCCGCCGCGGCGGCAGGTCACCCTCGGCCAGGTGCAGGTCGGTCCGGCACACCCCGCAGGCCAGCACCCGCACCCGGATCTGGCCCGGCCCGGGCTCGGGCTCCGGCCGGTCCACCAGCCGCAGCGGCCCACCGTCGACCGGTCCCGGCCGGTCCACCACCCAGGCGCGCACGGCTCAGTCGCGGCCCTGCCAGCTGGCGATGTCGACCTCGTTGCCTTCCGCGTCGGCGAGCGTCCACCAGGACGGGGGCTGGCCGCGGAGCAGCCGCCCGCCGGCGGCCAGCGCGGCCTGCACCCGGGCCTCGGCCTGGTCGTGCGGCACCGAGACGTCCACGTGGATCCGGTTGCGCTGGGGCCGCGGCGCGTCCATCTGCTGGAACCAGACCGCCGGCCCGGCGCCGCGCGGGTCGACCAGGTCCTCGTCGCCGACCGGGCGGTAGCCAAGCACCGCCTGCCAGAACGGCCTTACGTCCGCGGTGACCAGCGCGTCGATCGCGATCTGCACGTATTGCACGGCGGAGGGCTCGGCCTCGACGCCGAGGTCCCGCGCCGCCGCGGAGATCTGCCGGGCCAGCTCGACGTCGCGCTCGCTCAGCCCCTGCACCTCGTGAGTCGAGAGCCGGACGGTCAGGCCGGCGTAGCGCAGGTCGACGTCCGGGTGGTGGTCGGCCGCGTCGGCGAGCCGGCCGATGGCGTCCACCAGCGCGACGCCCTTCGCGAACGACCCGGTGCGGAAATAGGCGTAGACCCCCCAGAAGAGCGCCCGCCAGTCGTCGACCCCGTCGGCCTCGTGGAACTGCCGGGCCGTGATCTGCTCCACCATGGCGCGCAAACGTACTCCCGCCCGCTGTGTGCCGGCTCAGCATCCGCTCTGAGCGGCCGGCAACCAGGACGACGACGCCGTAGCCGGCCCCCCGTACCCAGCTCACTCCGACCGCTCGGCCCGGTCATCCGGCGGCATCCATATCGGGGGCCATCCACAGCGGGGCCCATCCACATCGGGGCCCATCCACATCGGGGCCCATCCACATCGG
>Ga0126307_10001276_pt1 | contig 16603 bp, 17 predicted proteins | sample Plot28_FD_89955 | JGI IMG/M metagenome (GOLD analysis project Ga0126307, IMG submission 89955) | Serpentine soil microbial communities from UC McLaughlin Reserve, CA, USA - Plot28 | ecosystem: Environmental > Terrestrial > Soil > Grasslands | place: USA: UC McLaughlin Reserve, Lake County... | reverse complement strand
GCCAGCAGGGCGGGCAGCGTCCGCATGTCGTCGAACACCACGGCGCCCTCGACTTCCAGTCGCTCGCGCGGCGTGACGCCGCCGGCGTAGGCGAACACACGCATCCCCGCCGCGCGTGCCGCGTCCACGCCCCAGCGGCTGTCCTCGACGACCGCACACGCGCCCGGCAACGCACCCATCGCCGCCGCCGCGTGCAGGAACAGGTCCGGCGCAGGCTTCCCGTTCGCCACGTCGCTTGCGCTGAAGATCCGCCCATCGAAGCGTTCGAGCAGGCCCGTCCTTGCGAGCGTGTAGCGGATGCGCTCGTGGCTGCTGCTCGATGCGACGCACATCGGCAGCTCGAGTGCGTCGAGGGCGTCGACGATGCCGTCCACGGGAGCCAGCTCCGTTTCGAACGCCTCCCGGTAGAGCGGCGCGAACTCCCCTTCCCATCCGGCCGGCAGCGTGTGACCGAGCTCTCGCTCGATCTCGCCGACCATGTACTCGTCCGAGCGCCCGACGAAGCGCTCGATCACCTCGGCTTCGCTCAGCGCCCAGCCAAGCTTCGCGAGCACGACCACGTCGATCCGCACGCCGATGCGCTCGCTGTCCACGAGCACGCCGTCGCAGTCGAAGATCACAAGCTCGAAGCATGCCCGCGGCATGGCAGAGGGATTCTGACCCGGGGTGACCGGCAGACGGGAAGCGTCGTCGCCGGCGCTCACGGGGGAAACCGGCTGTTTCGCCCGTGCGAGGCGCGACGGCCGCGTTAGCGGGCCGCGCGCCGATGAGCGGCGGGCCGGAGGGGAAGTTCCGAGGACGACCTCCCCCTCCGGTTACCCGCACCCATTAGCTCGGCGACAGACGGGGTCTGAATCCATCGCCGGACGAGCGCAGACCCGCCGCTCGGATCAGTATGACCGCGTGGGCACCTCGTGCCAAGCGGGTATCCCCCAAAGTGAGAAACCGCGCGGCGTCCCGCCGCACGACGCGCCGATAGACTCGCGCGCGCCAGTCGAGACGGAAGGAGCGGGATGGCTACTCGCGTCGGGATCAACGGTTTCGGCCGGATCGGCCGCAACTTCTACCGCGCGCACCTCCAGCGCGGCGGCGAGTTCGAGGTCGTCGCGATCAACGACCTGGGCGACGCGAAGACGATGGCGCACCTGCTCGAGTTCGATTCGAACTACGGCCGGCTCGAAGGCGGCGCCGAGGCGACCGACGGCCGGATCACCGTGGCGGGGGAGCACGAGCTCCGAGTGTTGTCGGAGCGCGATCCTGCGGCGTTGCCGTGGAGCGATCTCGGCGTCGAGCTCGTCGTCGAGTCGACCGGCTTCTTCACGAAGCGCGAGGGCGCGGAGAAGCACCTCGAGGCGGGTGCGAAGAAGGTCGTGATCTCGGCGCCGGCCACGAATCCCGACGTCACGGTCGTGCTCGGCGTGAACGACGACGCCTACGACCCCGACGCACACCGGATCCTCTCGAACGCCTCCTGCACGACGAACTGCGTCGCGCCGCTCGCCAAGGTGCTGCACGACACCTTCACGATCGAGCAGGGCTTCATGACGACGATCCACGCATACACGAACGACCAGCGCATCCTCGATCTCCCGCACGAGGACCTGCGCCGAGCACGCGCGGCCGCGATCAACCTCATTCCGACGTCGACCGGCGCGGCACGCGCAATCGGCCTGGTGCTCCCCGAGCTGAAGGGCAAGGTCGACGGCATCGCGATCCGCGCACCGGTCTCGACCGGCTCGATCGTCGACCTGGTCGTCCGTGTCGGTCGTGAGACCAGCGTCGAGGAGGTCAACGACACGTTCCGCCGGGCAGCGGGCGGGCCGCTCGACGGGATCCTCCAGTACACCGAGGACCCGATCGTCTCGCAGGACATCGTCGGCTCGACGTACTCCTGCATCTTCGACAGCGAGCTGACGATGGCCTCGGGGACGATGGTGAAGGTTTTCGGCTGGTACGACAACGAGTGGGGGTACTCGTCGCGCCTGGTCGACCTCGTCGACCGCATGGCGCGGACGCTCGCTCCTTCGCCCGTCGGTTAGCCACGCCTTTCGGGATGCGCCGACCGCGCTCGGTTCGCGACGCCGACGTCGACGGCAAGCGCGTCCTCGTACGTTCGGATCTCAACGTCCCGATCGAGGGCGGGCGGGTTGCCGACGACACGCGGATCCGCGCGGCGCTGCCGACGCTTCGCTGGCTGCTCGAGCACGGCGTCCGCCAGCTCGCCGTCTGCTCGCACCTCGGTCGTCCGAAGGGGCCGGATCCCGCGCTGTCGATGCGTCCCGTCGAGGAGCGCCTGCGCGAGGAGCTCCGAGACGAGCGTCTGCAGGTGCTGGAGAACACGCGCTTCAATCCGGGAGAGACGAAGGACGACCCGGCGTTCGCACGCGAGCTCGCCGACGGGCGGGATCTCTTCGTGAACGACGCCTTCGGGTCGGCCCACCGTGCGCACTCGTCGACGGTCGGCGTCGCGCAGCTGCTCCCGGCCTATGCAGGCTTCCTGCTCGAGCGCGAGCTGAAGGAGCTCGGCAGGCTGCTCGTCGAGGTCGAGCGGCCGTTCGTCGTCGTGCTCGGGGGCGCGAAGGTCGACGACAAGCTCGGGGTGCTGCGAAACCTCGGGCAGCGGGCCGACACGCTGCTCGTCGGCGGCAAGATGGCAGTGGAGCTCGCTGAGCGAGTTCCGCTAGAGGGCGACGTGGAGCCGGTGCTCCCGTCAGACGTCGTTGCCGCTTCGTCGTTCGATGCCGATGCGGACGCACGCGTCGTGGCGGTCGACGACGTGCCGGAGGGCTGGGTGGCGCTCGACATCGGTCCCGAGACGCGGCGCGCGTTCGCCGCGACGATCCGCCGTGCCCGAACCATCTTCTGGAACGGCCCGATGGGGGTCTTCGAGTGGGAGCGCTTTGCGGAGGGAACCGCTGCGGTGGCGCGCGCCGTCGCCGACGCCGACGCGTACTCGGTCGTGGGAGGCGGTGACTCGGCGCGCGCGATCGAGGAGCTCGGGCTCGCCGGCCGGATCTCCTGGGTGTCGACCGGCGGCGGCGCGTCGCTGGAACTGCTCGCGGGCGAGGAGCTGCCTGGGGTGGCGGCGATCCCGCCCGCGTGACGATCGACGTCGAGCGCGCGCGCCGCGACACGCCCGGCTGCGAGCACGTCATCCACCTCAACAACGCCGGGTCGTCGCTCCCGCCGACGCCCGTGCTCGAGGCCGTCGTGGGCCACCTCGAGCTGGAGGCCCGAATCGGCGGCTACGAGGCGCACGAGCAGAACGGCGAGGCGATCGACCGCTTCTACGGCGCGGTTGCGGAGCTAATCGGCGCGCAGCCTGAGGAGATCGCGTTCTGCTCGAGCGCAACGCGCGCGTGGGACCTGGCTTTCTATGCCTTCGCCTTCCGCTCCGGCGATCGCGTCCTCACCACGGTCGCGGACTACATCAGCAACTACCTCGCCTACCTGCAGTCGTCCCGGCGGACCGGCATGGAGCTCGTGATCGCCCCGAACGACGAGCACGGGCAGGTCTCGGTCGACGCCCTACGGGAGCTCGTCGACGAGCGCGTCAAGCTGATTGCCGTCACGCACGTTCCGACCAACGGCGGCCTCGTCAACCCCGTCGCGGAGATCGGCGCGATCGCGCGGGACGCCGGGATTCCCTACCTCGTCGATGCCTGTCAGTCGGCGGGCCAGATGCCGCTCGACGTCGACGCGATCGGATGCGACGCGCTCTCGGCAACGGGCCGCAAGTTCCTTCGGGGCCCGCGCGGAACGGGCTTTCTCTACGTCCGCCGCTCACTGCTCGAGCGGCTCGAGCCGCCGATGCTCGACATGCGCGCCGCGGAGTGGGTGGCGCGCGATCGCTACGAGCTGCGCGCGGACGGCCGCCGGTTCGAGGAATGGGAGCAGGATTACGCGGCGAAGGCGGGGCTCGCGCGTGCGATCGACTACGCGCTCGAGTGGGGCATCGAGGACATCTGGGAGCGCGTGCGCGCGCTCGGCGAGACGCTGCGCTCCGGGCTGGAGGGGATCGACGGCGTGACGATCCGCGATTCAGGCGACCTCCGCTGTGGCATCGTCACGTTCGAGGTGGCGGGCGTCGCGGCCGAGCGCGTGAAGGCCGCGCTCGCGGAGGCGCGCATCAACGTGACGGTCTCGGAGCGGGCACACGCTCGCGTCGATGCCGAAGAGCGGGGCCTCCCGGACCTCGTCCGCGCGTCGGTGCACTACTTCAACACCGACGACGAGCTCGAAGCGGCCGTCCAAACGGTCACGTCGCTCGCCGACGCCTTGTAACAGGCTGTTACGTGGCCGGCCTTAAGATCCGGCGCGTGCTCGTGGCGGGGAACTGGAAGATGTACAAGGGCCCGGCGGAAACGCGTGCGTTTCTCGCCACCTTCGAGCCGCCAGACGGCGTCGAGGTCGTGCTCTGTCCGCCCTACGTCTCCCTTACCGCCGCGGTGGAGTCGGGCCTCTCGGTCTTCGCCCAGAACGTGCACTGGGCGCAGGAGGGCGCCTTCACCGGCGAGGTCTCGGCAGCGATGCTCGTGGAGTTGGGCGTGCAGGGCGCGTTGGTCGGTCACTCGGAGCGGCGGCAGTACTTCGGGGAGACGGACGAGACCGTCGCCCGCCGCGTCGTCGCCGCGCTAGGCGCGGGCCTGCGCGTGATCGCGTGCGTCGGCGAGTCGGAGGAGGAGCGTGAGGCGGGCCAGACCGAGCTGATCCTGCGGCTACAGGCCGAGGCGGTCCGCGACGCCGTCGGCGAGCACGAACGGCTCGTGATCGCCTACGAGCCGGTCTGGGCGATCGGCACGGGGAAGACCGCGACGGCCGAGCAGGCGCAGGAGGCCCACGCGTTCGTCAAGTCGCTGCTCGACCGGCCGGTGCTCTACGGCGGCTCGGTGAAGCCGGAGAACGCCGCCGAGCTGCTCGGCGAGCCGGACGTGGACGGCGCGCTCGTCGGCGGCGCCTCGCTCGATCCGGGCTCGTTCGCGGCGATCTGCCGCGCGGCGGTCCGGTGACCGCGCCGCTCGTCGCGCTCGTGATCCTGGACGGGTGGGGCTGTGCCCCCGCCGGCCCCGGCAACGCGGTCGAGCTCGCCGACACGCCGGTGTTCGACCGCATGTGGCGCACGTACCCGCACGGGACGCTCGCCGCGTCGGGCGAGGCGGTCGGGCTTCCGCCCGGCCAGCAGGGCAACTCCGAGGTCGGCCACCTCACCATCGGCTCGGGCCGGGTCATCGACCAGGATCTCCAGCGCATCAACCGCGCCGTCGGCGACGGGACGTTCCTCGAGAACCCCGCGCTCGTGTCGGCCTTCCGGCGCGCGCACGAACGTGGGGGACGCATGCACCTGGTCGGCCTCGTCTCGTACGGAGGCGTCCACTCGCACATCGACCACCTGCGCGCCCTCCTCGAGCTCGCCCGTCGCGAGGGCATGGCCGACCAGACCTACGTGCATGCGTTCACAGACGGTCGTGACGTCTCGCCGTGGTCGGCCGTCGACGACGTCGCCGAGCTTCCGTCCGAGCGCGTAGCCACGGTATGCGGTCGCTACTGGGCGATGGACCGCGACCAGCGGTGGGAGCGAACGGAGCAAGCGGTCGCCGCGCTCGTCGAGGGTGAGGGCCTGCGCGCGACCGACCCGATCGCGGCGATCCGCGCCAGCTACGAGGCGGGCGTCACGGACGAGTTCATCGAGCCGATCGTGCTCGAGGGGCGGCCGCGTCTCGACCCGGCGCACGACAGCGCGATCTTCTTCAACTTCCGTCCCGATCGAGCTCGCCAGCTGTCGGTGAAGCTGCTCCAGCTCGGTCTCGACCTGACGACGATGACCCGCTACCGGGACGACCTCGACTGTCCCGTCGCCTTCGCGGAGCAGGACATCCGCGACGTGCTCGCCGAGGTGCTCGCCGGCGAGCGTGCGCGCCAGCTCCACGTCGCCGAGACCGAGAAGTACGCGCACGTCACGTACTTCCTCAACGGCGGTCGCGAGGAAGAGTTTCCCGGAGAGACGCGGGTGCTCGTGCCGTCGCCGCGCGACGTCGCCACGTACGACCAGAAGCCGGAGATGTCGGCGCGGGAGGTATCGGAGCGCTTCTGCGCCGAGGTCGGCGACGGCTACCGCTTCGCGATCGTGAACTTCGCGAACCCGGACATGGTCGGCCACACGGGCAATCTGCCCGCGGTCGTGAAGGCGGTCGAGACCGCCGACGCCTGCCTCGGCGACGTCGTCGCGGCCGTCGAGCGGGCCGGAGGCGTGACGCTGGTCACGGCCGACCACGGCAACGCCGAGACGATGCTGGAGCCGGGCGGCGAGCCACACACCGCCCATACGTCGAATCGCGTGCCGCTCGTCGTCATCGTCACGGGGGCGGATGTGCGGCCCGAGGGCGCGCTCGCCGACCTGGCGCCGACCGTGCTTGCGCTCCTCGGGATCGCGCAGCCTGCGACGATGACCGGCCGCAGCCTGGTAAGCGCCGCGTAAACCGTCGTGTTGGGTAATCGACGAACCGGGGTATACTCGCTGTTCCTTGGCTCTGCCCCAGCCTGATCCAGGCGTCCTGCGGAAGGCACAGCGCGGCGACGAGCGTGCGTTCAACATCATTGTTCGCGCGTACGAGGTGCCGGTCTTCAACTACGTCCTGCGCCTGGTCGGTGACCGCTCCCTCGCCGAGGACCTGACGCAGGAGGTCTTCCTGCGCGTATACCAGGGACTCAGCACGTTCTCGTTGCGCTCGAAGTTCACGACGTGGCTGTTCCAGGTCACCAAGAACCGCGTGCTCGACGAGCTGCGCGCGAGCGAGCGGCGCCCGCGCTCGAGCTGCGCGCTCGAGGATGCCCCGCCGCTCGAGGTGCTCGACGCGCCGTTCGAGCGGCTCGAGACGATCGACGCGCTCTGGCGTGCGGTCGAGAACCTCAACGCCGACCTGAAGATGGCGCTGCTGCTGCGTGACGTCGTCGGCATGGCGTACACCGACATCGCCGACTCGCTCGAGATCACGCTCGCGACCGTCAAGTGGCGGATCTACAAGGCACGCGAGGAAGTCCAGGGCTCGCTCGCGCGCGAGGGCATCACCTTCGGCACGACCGGCGCGGACCGCGCGGCCGAAGCCGTCTAGGTTCCTGTAGCGAGGCGCTCGGCGAGCGCCGGCGGCAGGCCGGCGGCCTCGATCTCCCGCTGGGTGTCCACGACCGGATACTCGACGCGGCGGAACTCGGCGTGCTGCGCGTCGAGATTGAGCAGTAGCCAGGCCGCGCGCGGATCCCCGTCTCGGGGCTGCCCGACTGAGCCCGGGTTGAGGAGCCACCGTCCGTCGCGAAGGTCGTGCGTGGTCGCGTCCGGCGCGAGCCCACCGGCGAGCGAGTCCTCTCTGAGCACGATCGAGAGCGCGACATGGCTGTGCCCGACCAGCACCAGCGGCGCGCGGGCGAGCTCGATCGACGCAAGGGCCGACTCGGCGTCCAGCACGTACTCCCAGACCGGGTCTCGCGCGCTCGCGTGGAAGAGCGCCACGTCCTCGCGCCTGGCCTCGGGCGAGAGCCGCTCGAGGAACGTGCGCGCCTCGGGCGCGAGCCGCTCCCGGGTCCAGCGAGCGGCAGCAGCGGCGTCGTCGTTGAACTCGTCGATCGCGACGGCGGTCACGTCAAGTGCCACGAGATCGTGGTTGCCGACGAGACAGAGATCGGCCCGATCTGCCACGGCCGTCGTGCACTCGTTCGGCCGCGGCCCGTAGCCGACGAGGTCGCCGAGGCACCAGAGCTCGTCGGGCCGCTCGACGTCGATTTCCCGTAGGACCGCCTCGAGGGCGGCCAAGTTTGCGTGAATGTCGCTGATGACGGCGACGCGCATGTTGCGCATCATCACGGTCGCCGCGGTGGCGGGGCTCGCGCTCACCGCCGCCGCGCTGCTGTGGCGTACGGACGTGCCCGACATCGCACTGCCGCATGTGAGCCCGGCCGAGGTGGTTCCCGCTCCGGTGCTCGAGCGGGCGCGCGACTACGCACGCTTCCTCCGGATCGACTGGCTGCTCGCCGTCGCCGCGCAGCTGGCTGCGCTGGGGGCGCTCGCATGGCGGGCGCCGGCGCTCGCGTCGCGGCTCCGCGGTGGTCGGGTCGTCCGTGGGCTGCAGCTGCTCTTGGTCACCCTGGCCGTCCAGTGGCTCGTCGGGCTTCCGTTCGCGGCCGCCGCTCACTGGTGGCGGCGCCGCTACGACGTGACGCGGCTGGGCTACCTCGACTGGCTCGTCGCGCCCTGGCTCGACCTCGTCGCCGGGGCCGTGCTGGCCTGCGTAGCCCTCGTGATCGCGATGACCCTCGCCGCGCGGCTCGGCCGCCGCTGGTGGATCGCCGGCGCGCCGGTCCTGGCGGCGCTCGGGGCGGTCTCGGTGCTGGCGGCGCCGCTGCTGCTCACCCCGCGCTTCCAGCCGCTCCGCGACCGCGCGCTCGCGGCGGAGATCGAGCGGCTCGGCGCGATCGTCGGCGTCCGTGGCATCGAGGTTCGCGTCCAGCGCGTTCACGACCGCACGCGCCGCGCCAATGCGACGCTCGAGGGGGTCGGGCCGACGCGCCGGCTCGTGCTGTGGGACACCCTCCTCGACGGTCGCTTCACCCGGCGCGAGGTGCGCTTCATCGCGGCCCACGAACTCGCCCACGCGGGTCGGCACCACCTCTGGAAGGGGCTCGCCTGGTTGGCGCTGCTCACGCCGCTCCTGACCCTGGCGATCGCCGAAGGAACGCGACTGCGTGGGGGGATGTCCGAGCCTGCGGCGGTGCCGCTCGCGGTGCTCGTGGCCGTCGCGTTGCAGCTCGCGCTCCTGCCCGTGACGAACGCGATCTCTCGCCGCTACGAGCAGGAGGCCGACTGGACTGCGATCGAGGCGACACGGGACCCCGACGCCGCGCGCGGATTCTTCCGCCGCCTGCCACGCACCAACCTCGCCGACCCGGAGCCGCCGCTGTGGGCGCGGGTCGTGCTCGGGACACACCCCTCGCTCGTCGCGCGCATCGCGCTCGCCGAGGCGTGGAAGCGTCAGGAATCCGTGTCGACTCTGCGCCGTGGACGGAGAGCCGCCGACCGCGCCTCTACGCTGGCGGCGTGGACCACGAGACGATCCTCGCCGGGCTGAACCCCGAGCAGCGGCGAGCGGCCGAGACGCTGCATGGGCCGCTGTGCATCCTCGCGGGCGCCGGCTCCGGCAAGACGACGACGATCACGCGGCGGATCGCGATCCAGGTCGCGGGCGGAGCGTTCGCGCCCGGCGCCATCCTCGCGGTGACCTTCACCGACAAGGCCGCGGGGGAGCTGCGTGCGCGGCTGGCGCGGGTCGGCGTGGAGGGCGTCCGCACCCGGACGTTCCACGCGGCTGCGCTCGCGCAGCTCACTGCGCTCTCCGCCGATCCGCTGGGCCAGGTTCTACCGACCAAGGCGCTGCTCCTCCGACAGATCGGCAACGGGCTGCCGAAGCCGTTCCGTTTTCGGCCCGCGGGCGACCTTGCGACCGAGGTCGAGTGGGCCAAGAACCGCCGTCTGACGCCGTCGACCTATCTCGGCGCGCTCGGCGAGCACTCGCCGCCGGTTCCCGCCGACGTGATGGCGCGCGTCTTCCGTGAGTACGAGCGACGGAAGGCGGCCGCAGGCCGTGTCGACTTCGAGGATCTCCTCGAGCGCGCGATCACGATGTACGACGAGGACGCCACGGCGCTGGAGCGGTTCCGTCGCCGCTACCAGGCGTTCACCGTGGACGAGTACCAGGACGTCAACCTGCTCCAGCAGACCCTGCTCGAGCGCTGGCTCGGCGACCGCGACGACCTCTGCGTCGTCGGCGACGACTACCAGTCGATCTACGGCTTCACGGGCGCGACGCCGGACTACCTGCTGTCGATGCGGCGCCGCTTCCCGTCGGCGACGATCGTCCGGCTCGAGGCGAACTACCGCTCGAGCGAGCCGATTTTGGCGCTCGCGAACCGCCTCGTTCCGGAGCTCGGTGGCGCCGACAAGGCCCTGCGGGCGGTCGAGCCCGAGGGCCCGGCGCCGGTGTTCCAATCGCTCCCGTCGAGCCGCGACGAGGCCGAATTCGTGGTCGGCCGCGCGCGCTCGCTGCACGACGAGCTCGCCGTGCCGTGGGAGGAGATGGCGGTGCTCTACCGGACGAACGCGCGCTCGGAGGACTTCGAGGAGGCCTTCGCCGCCGCGGGTATCCCGTTCCAGGTGCGCGGCGGCCGCTTCCTCGAGCGCCCGGCCGCGCGCCGGCTCCTACCGCGGCTCGCGAAGTCGAGCGCGACGGACCTGGCGCGTGTCGTCGAGGACGCCGCCCGTCTCGAGGGCTTCACCGGCCTGATCCCGGACGGCCTCGGCGACCAGGAGACCACGCGCCAGGAGGATCTCGCGCGACTCGTGTCGCTCGCACGCGAGTTCGACGACGGCGTCCGCACCGTCGGGGCGTTCGTGGACGACCTGCGCGCGCGGTTCGGCTCCGACGGCGTCGGTCGCGGCGTCCACCTGCTCACTTACCACCGCGCCAAGGGGCTCGAGTTCGAGGCGGTCTTCCTTCCGCGGCTGGAGGAGAAGGAGCTGCCCTCACGTCAGGCCCGCACCCCAGGGGACGTCGCCGAGGAACGGCGGCTGCTCTACGTCGGCATCACGCGCGCCAAGCGCCACCTGGTGCTGAGCCACGCCGACGGGAAGCCGAGCCGCTTCCTTGCGGAGCTCGGGCTTGCCTCGTCGCCCCGCGAGCGCGCCGCTCCTTCCGCCGAGGACAGCCCGACGTTCGCGGCCCTCCGGGCCTGGCGGCGAGAGCGCGCGAAGGCGGACGGCGTGCCACCGTACGTCGTCTTCCACGACAGCACGCTGCACGAGATCGCCCGCCGTCGCCCCGAGCGGGTCACCGACCTCGCCGCGGTCGCGGGCGTCGGCCCGACGAAGCTCGACCGCTACGCGGCCGACGTCCTCGCGGTGGTCGCGAAGGCGTAGGCCCGTTATGCCGGGTCGGGGCCGTCGAGGTTGACGACCAACGGCCCGTGGCCGACGAACGACAGAACGAGCTCCTGCGGCTCCTCGCTCGGGTTCAGGTCCCGGTGGACGAGGCGGAGCGGGATGTGGAAGAACCCACCTTCCTCGACGTCCGTGCTGTCCCGCCCGCCCGGCCCGAACTCGAACCGGGCGCGGCCCTTGACGACGTAGCCGAGCACCTCGCGGTCGCCGTGGTGATGCCAGCCCGACGAGACGCTCCCGTCGACGCGGGCGCGGACGAGGAGGTCGGACTCGGTCGCGAACGCGAGCTCGCGCACGATCCCCGCAGTTGCCTCCGTTGGCGTCAGTCCTTCGGGGCCGACGGCCCGTACTCGCTCGCGCGGTGGCGCTGACGGGCCGGGGCTCGTCAGAAGCCTCCTACTCGCCGTCCTCGGACGTCGGCGGATGCTCGGGAAGGTTCCGGATCGCCTCGCGGCTCGACCACTTCCCCCACGCGTCGTCCATCGCGTCCATCAGCTCGCGCATGAAGCGGCTCGACATGTTGACGCGCGCGACGACCGCGCCGGGCACATCGCCTTCCTCGACTTCGTGCTCGATGCGCGCGAAGGTCAGCGTGAACTCGTAGTCCGAGTAGCTGACGTTCGCAAAGTTGGCGTAGACGCCGGCGAGGTGCTCGGGGTCGAGGTGGATGTTGAGCTGGCGCTCCTGGTCCTCGGCCATGCGACCCTACGATACAGCCGGTGGAGCACGCCGTCGGCGTCGGCCGAGAGCTCGGCTTGCGCCAGTAGCTGGGCCGCCGCTGCCGCCGCCGACATACCCTCTCCCGATGGCGAATGCGCGCGCGATCGAGCGGCTCGAGGCCGCGGTCTCCGAGGCCGCGGGCGACACGGTCGAGCTCGAGCGGCCCAACGACCCCGAGCACGGCGACTTCGCCACCAACGCCGCCCTGCGGCTCGCGTCGATCCGCCGCCGGCCGCCGCGTGAGCTCGCGGGCGAGCTGGCCTCGGCAGCGGCCGGTCTGGACGTCGTGGATCGGGCCGAGGTTGCAGGCCCCGGCTTCGTCAACCTCTGGCTCGCGCCGGCCTGGTTCGGCGACGCCCTCGCCGAGATGCTCGAGGCCGGCGGCCGCTACGGGGGCGGATTTGCCGAGGCGACCGAGCGCGTGCAAGTCGAGATGGTGTCCGCGAACCCGACCGGGCCGCTTACCGTCGCGCACGCGCGCAACGGCGCCTACGGCGACTCCGTGGCCAGGATGCTCGCCTTCGCGGGCCACGACGTCGAGCGCGAGTACTACTACAACGACGCAGGGACCCAGATGGAGCGCTTCCGCGCGTCGGTGGAGGCGACGCGGCGAGGCGCGGAGCCGCCGGAGGAAGGCTACCGCGGCGCGTACATCGAGGCGCTGGCCGAGGCGCGCGGCGACCCCGTGCCGGCGATGCTGCAGGCGATCGAGCAGTCGCTCGAGCGCTTCCGCATCCACTTCGACGGCTGGGCGCGCCAGAGTGAGCTCGAGCAGCGGCTTCCCGAGCTTTTGCCGCGGATCGACACCTACGAGGCCGAAGGCGCCATCTGGGCGCGATCGTCGGCGCACGGTGACGAGCAGGACCGCGTCATCATCCGCTCCAACGGCGAGCCGACCTACCGAGCGGCGGACATCGCTTACCTCGAGGACAAGCTGGGGCGCGGCGTCGATCGGGCGATCTACGTGCTCGGCGCCGACCATCATGGGACGCGCAACTGGTACGCGGCCGTGGCGCGGATGCTCGGCTACGACCCCGACCGGATCGAGGTGTTGCTGTACCAACTCGTCCACCTCACGCGGGGCGGTGAGCTGGCGAAGATGTCGAAGCGCCGCGGCGACGTCGTCTTCCTCGACGACTTCCTCGGCGAGGTCGGCGTCGACGCCGCGCGCTGGTACCTCGTCTCGCGCGGGCCGGACCAGACGATCGAGATCGACGTCGACCTCGCTGCCGAGCGCACGCAGAAGAACCCTGTCTACTACGTCCAGTACGCGCACGCGCGCGTGGCCGGCATCCTGCGCAACGCCGGCGACGCAGCCGTCGCGGCGCGTCCCGTCGGCGCGCTCGCACCTGAGGAGAAGGCGCTCGTCAAGCGGCTCGCCGACTTCCCGGGCGTCGTCGCCGAGGCCACGGAGCGCCGCGCGCCGCAGGCGATCCCTATCTACGCGATCCGCCTGGCCGACGACTTCCACCGCTTCTACCACGAGCACCGCGTCCTGGAGAGCGACGAGGAGGCGTTCCGCCTCGGCCTCGTGCGCGCGACCCAGACGGTGATCGCGCGGGCCCTCGACCTCATCGGCGTGGAGGCTCCCGAGCGCATGTAGCGCTTGACGGCAAGCTATCCGTAAGTCTATACTTACGGTAAGTGGAAACTTACGAAGACGCGATGACTGCGCTCGGCGACCCAACGCGTCGGGCCATCTTCGATCGCCTGCGGCGCGGGCCGCTCGCGGTCGGCCAGCTGGCCGCGGGGTTGCCCGTGAGCCGGCCGGCGGTCTCCCAGCACCTGCGTGTCCTCAAGGACGCCGGCCTCGTCAGCGAGCGGCGCGACGGCACACGCCGGGTGTACCGGGTCGATCCGAATGGGGTGGAGGGTCTGAGGACGTACTTCGACCGCTTCTGGGACGAGGTCCTGTACGCGTACCAGGCAGCGGCCGAGCGAGGAGAGGAGGACGGAAGATGACGACGGTCGAGCAGATGGCCGTTCGCAAGACGGTGACGGTGGCCGCCGCGCCGGAGCAGGCGTTCGCGCTCTTCACCGAGCGCATCGGCGACTGGTGGCCGTTTCCGGCGCACTCGTTGAACGGCGCCGCGACGGAGACGGCAGTCTTCGAGCCGTTCGTGGGCGGCCGCGTCTACGAGCGTGCCCGGGACGGGAGTGAGGCGCCGTGGGGAAGGGTGGTCGCCTACGACCGCCCAAGCCGCTTCGTGCTCGAGTGGAAGGTCAACCCGGAGGCTGTCGCGGCCACCGAGCTCGAGGTTCGGTTCGAGGCCGAGGACGGTGGCACGCGGGTCGACCTCGAGCACCGCGGCTGGGAGCGCCTGCGCGAGAAGGCCGAGGAGAGCCGTGCCAGCTACGACACGGGGTGGGAGTTCGTGCTCGGCGAGTACGCCGGCGCCGTACGAAAGGAGCGCACATGACCACGGCCGAGGAGCTCGTGATCCGCAAGTCCGTCGACGTCCCCTTACCCGTGGAGGCGGCGTTCGCGCTCTTCACGGCACGTGCAGGCGAGTGGTGGCCGCTCGCGACCCACTCGACCTATGGAGACGAGGCGGAGGACGTCGTCTTCGAGCCGCGGCAGGGCGGCCGCTTCTTCGAGCGTTCGCGCGCTGGAGAGGAAGACGAGTGGGGCCGGGTGCTCGTCTACGACCCGCCGCACCGCTTCGTCGTCCAGTGGCTCGTCGACCCACGGTGCACGGGCGAGCTCGAGCTGCGCTTCCGGGCCGAGGCCGGCGGCACGCGCGTCGAGCTCAAGCATCGCGGGTGGGAGCTCTATGGCGACGGCGCCGAGCAGGCGATGACGGCGTACGGGGCCGGCTGGGAGGTGGTTTTGGCCCGGTATCGGGACGCTGCGGGGCGGTGAATAGGCCGTTCGGCCCTTTCCCTCGGCACCGTTTCTTGAGTAGGCTTGTCCGCGAGGGGCGACGTTGCGGCGGTCGCCCCTCGAGCTTTTTCTTAGGATCCCTCGGCCGTGGTGAAGCCGGACCGGAACCTCGCGCTCGAGCTCGCGCGCGTGACCGAGGCGGCGGCGCTGGGCGCGGCTCGCTGGATCGGCCGCGGCGACAAGGAGAGCGCCGACCAGGCCGCCGTCGACGCCATGCGCCTGATGCTCGACACGGTGCAGATGGACGGTGTCGTCGTGATCGGCGAAGGGGAGAAGGACGAGGCGCCGATGCTCTTCAACGGCGAGGCCGTCGGCAGCGGGAGCGGCCCCGAGGTCGACGTCGCCGTCGACCCGCTCGAGGGCACCCGGCTGACTGCGCTCGGGCAGCCGAACGCGATCTCGGTGATCGCGCTCGCCGAGCGTGGAACGATCTTCTTCCCGGGCGTCGCGGTCTACATGGACAAGATCGCCGTCGGGCCGGAAGCGGCGGACGCGGTCGACATCGACGCGTCACCAGCCGAGAACGTGCGCCGGATCGCGGGGGCGAAGGGCTCCCGCCCGGGTGATGTCCGGGCCGTCGTGCTGGAGCGCGACCGCCACGAGCGGCTGATCGCCGAGCTGCGCGAGGCGGGCGCGCGCGTGATCCTGATCCGCGACGGCGACGTCGCCCCATCGATCGCGGCGGCCGATCCGCACGGCGACGTCGACCTTCTAATCGGCATCGGCGGCACGCCCGAGGGCGTCATCTCGGCTGCGGCGATCAAGTGCCTGGGCGGCGCGATCCAGGGGAAGCTCTGGCCGCGCGACGACGACGAGCGGCGCCGCCTCGAGGAAGCCGGCTACGACGTCGACCGCGTGCTCACGACCGACGACCTCGTGGCGGGCGCGGACGTGTTCGTCGCCGCCACCGGCGTCACGGGCGGCTCACTGCTCGACGGCGTCCGCTACACGGCCGACGGCGCCGTGACCGAGTCGATGGTGATGCGCTCGCGCTCGGGAACGGTGCGCCGCATCGAAGCGGAGCACGCGTTCGAGAAGCTCCAGCGCTTCACGGGCCGCGAGTACCGGTAGGCAGGCGAACGACCCATGCCCCTCGTCGAAGTGAATGGTGCCGAGACCTTCTACGAGGTCGCAGGGACCGGCTCGCCGGTCGTCCTCCTGCACTCGGGCCTCGCCGACTCGCGCTCCTGGGATCCACAGTTCGCGTCCTGGAGCCGCGAGCGGCTGGTGGTGCGCTACGACCTCCGCGGATTCGGCCGCTCGTCGCTCCCGCCGGGCCCGTACTCGCTCGTCGACGACCTGCGAGCGCTGCTCGACCACCTCGCGATCGAGCGGACGGCGCTCGCGGGCCTCTCGCTCGGCGGACGCGTGGCGCTCGACTTCACGCTCACGCATCCGGACCGCGTCGGCGCGCTCGTCCTCGCCGGGAGCGGTCTCGGCGGCTTCGAGTGGTCGAAGGAGCTCGCGTCGGTCATGGGCCGCGAGGACGATCTGCTCGACGCCGGCGACCTCGACGGCGCGACCGAGCTGATGCTCGAGACCTGGGTCGCGGGGCCGCGGCGCGCGCTCGAGGACGTCGACCCGGGGCTGCGTTCGACGATCGCGGCCATGCAGCGCGAGGCGTACGAGGTCCTCTTGCGCGCGTACTCCGGCCGCGAGCAGCCCGGTCCGGGGGCCGCTCTCGACCCGCCTGCGTCCGACCGGCTCGGCGAGGTGCGGGCGCCGACGCTCGTACTCGTCGGCGACGAAGAGGTCGACGACGTGGTCGAGATCGCGGAGATCCTCGCGCACGGCATCCAGGGCGCCGAGCAGGCGGTCATCCCTGGCGCCGCGCACATGCTCAACCTCGAGCGGCCGGCCGACTTCGACCGGCGCGCGCTCGCGTTCCTCGACCGCGTGTGGCGCTAGCTCACGCCGCGGCGCCGACCTCCTCCATGTCCGGCGAGTACGACCCCGAGCGCGCTGCGCCGTTCAGCCGCGCACGCTGGTAGTACGCCCGCTGGGCCGCCTCGACGTTC
>Ga0126307_10001275_pt1 | contig 16604 bp, 15 predicted proteins | sample Plot28_FD_89955 | JGI IMG/M metagenome (GOLD analysis project Ga0126307, IMG submission 89955) | Serpentine soil microbial communities from UC McLaughlin Reserve, CA, USA - Plot28 | ecosystem: Environmental > Terrestrial > Soil > Grasslands | place: USA: UC McLaughlin Reserve, Lake County... | reverse complement strand
TCGCCGGCGACGGCTACACGATCGTGCTCATCGGCCACGCCGGCCACGAGGAGGTCGAGGGCACGATGGGCGAGGCGCCCGAGCGGATCGTCCTCGTCGAGACCGAGGATGACGTCGACCGGCTCGAGATCGAGGACCCCGACCGCGTCGCCTACATCTCGCAGACCACGCTGTCGGTGGACGAGACACAGGCCATCATCGCCCGCCTGCGCGAGCGCTTCCCGGACATCACCGGCCCACGGACAGATGACATCTGCTACGCCACGACGAATCGCCAGCTCGCCGTCAAGCAGCTCGCGGCGGAGTGCGACCTCGTGCTCGTGATCGGGTCGCGCAACTCGTCGAACTCGCAGCGGCTCGTCGACGTCGCGCGCGACTACGGCGCCGACGCGCACCTGATCGACAACGAGGGCCAGGTCCGCGAGGAGTGGCTGGAAGGCGCCCGGGTCGTCGGCATCTCGTCCGGCGCGAGCGCTCCCGAGGAGCTCGTCCAGCGCCTCGTCGGCTTCTTCCGCGACCGCGGGACCGAGGACGTCCAGGAGCTCGAGGTGCTCCGCGAGGACGTCCGCTTCATGCTCCCCAAGCAGATCCGCCAGGCCGTCACGGCCGGCTGAGCCACTCGCGCAGCTCCACGCCGTGCTCGTCGAGTCGCGGCGGCGGGCGGCGGATCGCGGGGCGCTCGCCGTCGAGGCGCAGCGGGGGCCGGACGAGCGGGATGCCGCCGGCCTCGCCGACCGGGTCGAGCCCGAGCTCCTCGGCGAGCGCGAAGGCCTCGTCGACGGCGTTGATCGGGCCGACCGGGACGGCGTGCTCGCGCAGGAGCGCCACCCAGTGGCCGGCGGGCGCGGTGGCGAAGACGGCCTCGAGCTCCGCGCCCAGGGCGTCCACGTGCTCGACGCGGGCGGCGTTCGTGGAGAAGCGGGCGTCGTCTGCCAGCTCGGGGCGGCCGATCGCACCGCACAGGCGCGCGAAGAGGCGGTCGTTGCCGACGGCCAGCGCGAACGGGCGGTCGGCGGCCTCGTAGGTCTCGTACGGCGCGATGCTCGGGTGACGGTTGCCGCGACGGCCGGACCGGGCGCCGCCGCTGACCCACGCCGAGCCCTGGTTGAGCAGCGCGGTGAGCGCCGAGTCGATCAGCGAGACCTCGACGTGGCGCCCGCGGCCCGTCCGGGCGCGCTCGGCCAGCGCGGCCTGGATGCCGACGACGGCGAGCAGGCCGCAGACGAGGTCGACCACGGCGGCGCCGACCTTCAGCGGGCGGCCGTCGGGCTCGCCGGTGACGGACATGAGGCCGCCCATGGCCTGGAGCAGGAGGTCGTAGCCGGGCAGCCTGGCCGCCCGTTCGCCGGCGCCGAAGGCGACGATCGAGCAGGAGACCAGTTCGGGATTGCCGTGCTCGCGCAGGGTGTCCCCGTCGAGTCCCCACTCGGCCATGAGGCCGGGCCGGAAGGACTCGAGCAGCACGTCGGCGCGCCCGGCCAGGCGCCGCGCCAGCTCGCGCTCGCTCTCGTCGGCCAGGTCGAGCGCAATCGAGCGCTTGTTGCGGTTCAGGCCGAGGTAGTAGGTCGATTGGTCGCCGCGCCACGGCGGGCCCCAGGAGCGCGTGTCGTCGCCCGTCTCCGGCCGCTCGACCTTGATGACGTCGGCGCCCAGGTCGCCGAGCGTCATCGCCGCGAACGGGCCCGCGAGCACGCGCGAGAAGTCGGCGACGAGCAGGCCGTCGAGGGGCGCCGGCATGGGGGCGGACACTAGTCACCCTCTGCGACGCCGTGGCGGGACGAACTTCGCGGAGCCGTGCGGTTCACGAACTTCGGCATTGAGGGAGGGGACGCAGCCTGGCGGCTGACAGTCAACGTCGACGGCGGCGCGGAATCCCCGGGTCGGTCGACGTTGACGGTCGTATAGGCGGTCAACGTCGACGGGCGCCACGAAAACCGCAGACGGTCGACGTTGACTGTCACATCCGGACCCACCCCCTCAATGCCAGAAGTTCGTGTCGCCGCGCGGTGGGAAGTTCGTGCCGCCGCGGTGGGAAGTCCGCACCGGCGCACCGGCCCCGCCACTAGCCTCCGACCGCCGTGCGCACGCTCGTGATCTCCGACCTGCACCTCGGCGCCGCCTCGCCCGCCGACGTCCTGCGCGACCCCACGACCCGCGCCCCCCTCATCGAGGCCCTACGAGACATTGACCGCCTGGTCATCCTCGGCGACGGCCTCGAGCTGCGCCAGGCGCCCCAGCGCGAGGCGGCCGCGCTCGCGGCGCCGTTCTACGCGGAGGCGGGTGAGGCGCTCGGGCCCGACGGGGAGCTCGTCATGCTCGCCGGCAACCACGACCACGGCCTGGTCGCGGGCTGGATCGACTCCCGCCTCCTGAGCGAGCCGTCTGGCTTCCTCGGGCTCGAGCACCGCATCGAGCCCGACGACGCCGGGCCGCTCGCCGCCGCGCTCGCGGAGCACGCGGCTCCCGCCCGCGCACGCGTCGCCTATCCCGGCGTGTGGCTGCGCGACGACGTCTACGCCATCCATGGCCACTACTCCGACCTGCACTCCACCGTCCCGACCTTCGAGCGGCTGGCCGCCGGCGCGATGGCCCGCTGGGTCGTCAACCTCCCCGAGAACGGCGCCACGCCGGACGACTACGAGGCCGCGCTGTCGCCGCTGTACGCGTGGATGCACGCGCTCACGCAGCGCTCCGACCACGCGCGCCTGAGCGCCGGCGCGGGCGCGTCCGCGCGCGCGTGGGTGGCGCTCGCCGGGGAGGGCCGCAAGCGCCGGCCGGTGCGGGCCGCGGCGCTCGGCGCCGGCTACGCGGCCGCGGTGGCGGCCGTCAACGCCGTCGGCCTCGGCCCCGTCGAGCGCGACCTGTCCGGGCCCGGCCTGCGCCGCGGCGGCCTGCGCGGCATGCGCGAGGCGGCGCGCCGCCTGGGCATCGCAGCGCCGTGGCTGGTCTGGGGCCACTCGCACCGCTCGGGCCCGTGGCCCGGCGACGAGCCGGCGGAGTGGCGCACAGCGGCCGGCGGGCGGATGGTCAACGCCGGCTGCTGGGTCCGCGGGCGCGGGCTCGAGGGCGGGCCGTACGCGCCGGGCACCGCCGTGCGCGTCGATGACGACGGCGACCCCGAGCTGCTCAGGCTCGTCCCGGCGTGAAGCAGGTGGCGTGGCACGTCACGCCGTCGCCCACGCGCAGCTCGAGCACCCCCGCGGTGTGGCGCTCGTGCTCCACGAGCGGGTAGGCGCGCGGCTCCCGGACCCCGACTCGCCGCCCGTTGGCCTCGACGGCGCCGTCGCCCTCGAGCACCGCCCACACGCCGCCGGCCTCGTAGGGCCCGCAGTAGGCGCCCGGCCGGTCGGGCGTCGGCGCCGGCAGCAGCACGCCCTCTTCGTCCTCGGGCCGCAGCGGGGAGAGCAGCTCGCGCTCGACGCCGAGCAGCTCCTGGATCTCGCGCTCGGTCTCGGCGTACGCGCCCTCGCCGTAGTGCATCGAGAACAGCGCGCCGCCGCGGTCGAACAGGTAGCGCGCCGGCCAGCCCTCGTTGCCGTAGGCGTCCCATAGCTCGAGCCGGGCGTCGATCGCCACCGGATGCTCGATCTCCAGCCGCTCGACCGCGCGCCGCACGTTGGCCTCGTCGCGCGCGGGGAGGAACCCGCCGGCGTGCACCGACACGACGCGCAGGCCGTCAGCCGCGTAGCGCTCGTGCCACGCCTTCACGTACGGCAGGGTCCGCAGCGAGTTGACGCGGCAGAAGTCCCAGAACTCGATCAGGACGGGGCGTCCGCGCTGCTTGTCCATCCGCAGCGGCGCCACGTTGAGCCACGTCATCTCGCGTGGGAACGGGGGCGCGATGATCGTCGCCGCTGGCGCGCGCACGCGCCGTGACGGTAGCATCGCGCCACCCAACCCCGGAGGCTCGCAGTGGACCTATGGTCTCGCCTCGACGACGTACGCTCGCGCTGGAACGTCCTCGAGCATCCGTTCTATGAGCGCTGGAGCGCAGGCGCCCTCACGCGGGACGAGCTGGCGCTCTACGCCGGCCAGTACCGGCACGCCGTCGTGGCGCTCGCCGACGCGGCCAGCGCCGCGGCGCACGCCGCACCATCCGACGAGCGCACGGCGCTCGCCGAGCACGCCGGCGAGGAGGCCTCCCACGTCGGCCTGTGGGACCGCTTCGCCGAGGCCACCGGCGCCCCCGAAGCGGCGGACGCCGAGCCGGAGACGGCGGTGTGCGCGCAGGCCTGGGCCGGCGACGGCCGCGACCTGCTGGGCCACCTCGTGGCGCTCTACGCCATCGAGTCCGCCCAACCGGCGATCTCGCGCGTGAAGGCCGACGGCCTGCGCGAGCACTATGGCTTCGCGGGCGGACCGGCGACGATGTACTTCGACCTCCACGCTGAGCGCGACGCCGAGCACGCGGCCGACGGGCGCGCGCGCCTGGAGGCGCGGCTCGACACCGCCGACGAGGACGCGCTGGTGGCCGAGGCCGAGCGCGTGCTCCGTGCCAACTGGACGCTGCTGGACGGCGTGGAGCGCGCGTCCGCGCGCGCTTGACCGTCCCGGCGCAGCAACTTTTGACCGGCCGGGGGGTTTCTGACCTCCGGCATTTCCCGCAGGAGACCCCGGAGGACCAACCCTTTGCGTAAGACCCTCATCGCCGCCGCGGCGGCGCTCGCCATCACGGCGATTCCCGCGACCGTCGCGCTGGCGCAGCTGCCCGCGCCCCACGCCACGGCGACCGTCACGATCACGCCCGGTGACGCCGGCACCAAGCGGCATCCGCACAACGCGCAGTTCCACCTGTTCGTCCAGAACAACGTCGAGAGCCAGACGACCGCCAGCGAGATCGAGATCACCATCCCGAGGAAGGTCAAGGTCAGCGGCAAGGGCCTGCGCAAGTGCGACAAGACCGCCCTCGCCGCGAACGGCCCCGACGCCTGCCCGTCGAAGTCGAGCGCCGGCAGCGGACTCGCGCATGCGCTGGTGAACCCGCACAGCGCCGACCCGTTCGAGCTGACGCTCGACGTCAGCGTGTTCATCGGCGGCAAGAAGAAGCTGCTCTTCTTCGTCCAGGGCCGCGAGCTGCCCGAGGTCGTCGGCATCTTCGACGCGCCGCTCAGGACGCTGAGCAACGGCAAGCAGCAGATGCGGGTGAAGATCCCGACGAACCTGCAGCAGCCGGCGCCCGGCACGTACTCGGCGCTCGTCGACCTGGAGACCACGCTGTCCCGCAAGCGCGGCGACCACTACCTGTTCCGCACCATCGGGTGCAAGGGCGGGTCGCACAACTTCGGCATCGCGCTCGTCTACGTCCCGAACCCGACGCCGCCCGCGGCTTCGCGCTCGGAGACCACGGCGCAGGCGCCCTGCACGAAGTAGCGCACGCAGCACACGCGACGTTCTCGACGGCCCCGCCCAGGCGGGGCCGTCGTCGTTCCTAGACTCGCTCGGCGTGTGGGTGATCGCCCACGGCATCGTCGGCCGCGCCGACCTGCCGATCCCCGAGGCGCTGTTCGGCGCGGCCGCCGCGGCGGTCCTCGTCGTCTCCTTCCTGGCGCTGGCCGCGGGCTGGTCGCGCCCGCGCCTCGAGGATCCGCCGGAGCGCCCGCTGTTCCGGTTGCCGATGGTGGCCGACGTGCTGCTCGGCGCCGCGGGCGTCGCGGTCTTCGCCGCAACCGTCTACGCCGGGCTGGAGGGCACGACCTCGCAGCAGGACAACCTCGCGCCGACGATGGTCTACGTCGGCTTCTGGGTCGGCATCCCGTTCGCGTCGCTGCTGCTCGGCGACGTCTTCCGGCTGCTCAGCCCGTGGCGTGCGATCGGGCGCGCGGTCGGCGGGGTGGCCGGGCGGCTCGGTGGCGGCACGGCGCCTGAGCCGCTGCCCTACCCCGACCGGCTCGGCCACTGGCCCGCGGCGGCCGGGCTGCTGGCCTTCGCCATCTGCGAGCTGTGCTGGGCCGCCGGGCGCGAGCCGCGGACGCTGGCCGTCCTCATGCTCGTCTACCTGGCGATCCAGCTCGTGGGGATGAGCCTCTACGGCGTCGAGGCGTGGACGCGCCGGGCCGACGCGTTCGGCGTGTGGTTCTCGCTCGTGGCCATGCTCTCGCCGCTCGCGAGGCGCGCCGACGGGCGGCTCGCGCTGCGGCCGCCGGTGGCCGGCGCCACCGCGCTCGTCGCGGTGCCCGGCACGATCGCGCTGCTCGTGACGTCGATCGGCTCGACCGCGTTCGACGGGGCCAAGCAGGGGCCGCTGTTCGCCGGCGTCGTGCCCGAGGTGCAGCGCGCTCTGGCCGACACCGGCCTGTCGCTCGGCCGCGCGCTGGAGCTCGCATTCGCCGCCGGCCTGCTCGTCTCGATCGCGCTCGTGGCCGCCGTCTGGTGGCTCGGCATGGAGGGGATGCCGCGCGCGCCGCTGCGGTTGCGGCGCGCCGAGTTGGCGCGCCGCTTCGCCCACACGCTCGTACCCATCGCCGTGGCCTACGTCGTCGCCCACTACTTCTCGCTGCTGGCCTATGGCGGGCAGGACCTGTGGCGGCTCGCGAACGACCCGCTGGGCGACGGGTCGGACCTCTTCGGCGGCGCGGGGGCGCGGATCGACTACTCCGTGGTGTCGGCCACGGGCATCTGGTACGTGCAGGTCGGCGCGCTGGTGGCCGGCCACGTGGCCGCCCTCGTGCTCGCGCACGACCGCGCGCTGACCGTCTACGGGTCGGCTCGCGCCGCCTCGCGCTCGCAGTTCGTCATGCTGGCCATGATGGTCGCGTTCACCAGCCTCGGGCTCTGGCTGCTCTCGGCGGCGCTCAACGGATGACGCTCGTCATCGCCCACGCCGGCCACTGGGCCCTCCAGCTGATCTACCTAGCGCCCCTGCTGTGGCTGGTCTTCGCCGTGACGCGCGCCAAGCTCCGCGAGCGCCGCGGGGTCGGCGCGGGAGAGGCGGATCATGGCCACGACGGGGATGAGCCCCACGGCCACGATGAGCAGCGCGGGTAGCGCCGCGGTGTCGAAGCGCGAGTCCTTGGTGGCCTCCCAGACCGCGATGGCGAGCGTGTCGCCGCCCAGCGGTCGCAGGAGCGCCGTCGCCGGCAGTTCCTTCATCACCTCGACGAACACGAGCAGGGCCGCGGTCACGATCCCCGGCCACAGCAGCGGCAGGTGCACGTCGCTGAGCACGCGCGCCCGGTCGGCGCCGAGCCCGCGCGCGGCGTCGTCGACCGCGGGGTCGATGCGGCCCATGCGCGCCTCGACGGCGAAGTACGCGAGCGCGTGGAAGCGCACCACGTAGGCGAGCACGAGCCCCACCACCGTGCCGGTGAGCACGAGCGCGCCGAGCCGCCGGTCGACCCAGGCGAGCGGCGTGTAGACCGCGACGGCGACGACCGTGCCGGGAACGGCGTAGCCGAGCACCGCCAGGCGCGTCGCCGCCGAGCCGACGCGCGACGGTCGCGCGCGCCGGCCGTAGGCCAGCACGGTGGCGGCCGCGACGGCGACGAGCGCGGCGACCGTGGCGAGGAGCAGGCTGTTGAGCGCGGCGCGGGCGAGCGTGCTCGTGACCGCGCCGTCGCCGAGCGAGCGCACGCCCCAGACGATCAGCTGCACCACGGGGCCGCCGAGGACGCCGAGCAGGAGCAGCACGGGCAGGACCGGCGCCAGCGCGCCGCGGATCCCGGACAGCCGCCGCGGGACGACGGCCTCGCCGCGCGCCATCGCGCCGTGGTAGCGCGCCCGGCCGCGCAGGAGCCGCTCGAGCGCCACGAGCGTGAGCGTCAGGCCGACGAGGACGGTCGCGAGCTGGAGCGCCGCCGGGCGGTCGAAGGCGCCGTACCACACGCGGTAGATCGCGTCCGTCATCGCGCGGTAGTTGAGGAGGTTGACCGCCCCGAAGTCGGCGAGCGCCTCCATGACCGCGAGCGCCGCCCCGGCGGCGAGCGCCGGCCGCGCCAGCGGGAAGGCGACGCGGCGGATCGCGCCGGCGTGGCCGTGGCCGAGGGTGCGCGCCGCCTCGAGCGTCTCGCGCGACTGGTCGAGGAACGCGCTGCGGCCGAGCACGTAGACGTATGGGTAGAGCACGAGCGTCAGCACGGCGATCGCGCCGCCCGTGGAGCGCACCTCCGGCAGCACGTCCCCGAGCAGGCCGTCGTACTGGCCGAGCAGCACGAACACCAGCACGTAGGCCGGCATGGCGAGCGGAAGGACGAGCGCCCAGTCCAGCCAGCGCCGGCCGGGGAAGTCGTAGAACGACACGAGGGCGGCGAGCGTGCCGCCCAGCGCGAGCGTCCCCACGCCGACCCCCAGCGCGAGCACGAGGCTCGCGCGCAGGGCCTCGGGAAGCAGGCTCGCGCCGACCTGGCGCAGGGCGTCCGCCTCCCCGATGAACGAGGCCGGCAGCAGCACCAGCGGCCCGGCGACGAGCGCCGCGACCGCGACCCCGACGACGGTCCACCCGCTCGGCGCGCGCGAGCGCCGGCGCGCCGGCGCCGTGGCTACCGCCACCCCACCTCCTGCATCAGCGCGACGGCCTGGGGCAGCAGCCGCCCGGCGCGCTCCACGTCGATCGGGTCCTGCTTGACCTTCGCCCAGTCGCGGATGTGCGGCGGCGGCGGCACGCGCGGGTTCACGGCGAGCTCGCTGTTGGCCACGATCGTCGCCTGGGCCTCCGGGCTCGTCAGGTCCTCCATGAGCCGGATGGCGTCGGCGCGGTGCTGGGCGCCGCGCACGAGGCCAACGCCGGACAGGTTCGTGTGCGCCCCGGCCCCGTCCTGGTCGGGCCAGGCCGGCGCGACCGGGAAGTCCGGCTCGTCCGCGAGGATGCGGCCCAGGTAGTAGTGGTTCGTCAGGCCGACGTCGCAGCGGCCGGCCGCGATCGCCTCGAGCACGTCGACGTCGGACCCGAGGATCTGCGGGTCGTTGGCCATCCAGGAGCGCAGCATGCGCTCGGTCGCCGCGGCGCCGCGCTTCGCGAGCATGTCCGCGACGAGCGACTGGTTGTACTCGTTGTTCGACGTCCGCAGGCACAGCCGGCCCTTGAACTGCGGGTCGCCGAGGTCCCCGTAGCCCTTGACGGCGTCGGCGCCGACGCGCTCGGTCGAGCGCATCGGCGTGCGGATGCGCAGGCTCAGGCCCCACCAGTCGCCGTCGGGGTCGCGCCAGCGCGCGGGCACGTTGCGGCGCAGCGCCGGCGTGTCCGCCGGCTGGAGCAGGCCGGCCTGCTTGGCGCGCCAGAGGTTGGCGAGATCGGTCGTCACGAGCAGGTCCGCGGGCGTGTCGTCACCCTCGCTGCGCAGGCGCTCGAACAGCTCCGGCGCGGTGCCGCCCCGCAGCTCCAGGCTCAGCCCCGTACGGTCCTCGAAGGACTTGAACGCCGCCTCGTCGCCGTACTGCGAGCGCCCGTTGTAGACGACCACGTCGGCTGAGCCGCCGAGCGCCACCACCGAGACGGCGAGCAGCGCCGCGACGAGCGCGACGACCGCGGCGAGGACCGCGCGGCGGCGGCGGAAGAGCGTCTGCAGCATTCGAGTTAGGGTACCCTTAGTCACTCGTCGTCCGGAGGTCTCCGTTGGCGGGGACCGGAGGACGAAGCTCCTTATGACGACCGTCATCGCCGTCGCCGACCTGCGCAAGACGTTCGGCTCGCTGCGCGCGCTCGACGGCGCCACGCTGGCGGTGCCGCGCGGCGGGGTCGTGGCGCTCGTCGGCCCGAGCGGCTCGGGCAAGACGACGCTGCTGCGCATCGTCGCCGGGTTCGAGCGCCCGGAGGCCGGGACGGTGGAGGTCGGCGGGCGGCTCGTCGCGGCGCCGGGCTGCTGGGTCGAGCCCGAGCAGCGGCGCATCGGCATGGTCTTCCAGCAGGGCGCGCTGTTCCCGCACCTGACGGTCGGCGGCAACGTCGGCTTCGGCGCGCGGCGCCGCGAGCGCGTCGCCGAGTGCCTCGAGCTCGTCGGCCTCGGTGACCGCGCGTCGGCCTACCCGCACGAGCTCTCCGGTGGGGAGAGGCAGCGCGTCGCGCTGGCGCGCGCGCTCGCGGCCGACCCCGAGGTCGTGCTCCTCGACGAGCCGTTCGCGGCGCTCGACGCGGGGCTGCGCGAGAGCCTGCGCGAGCAGGTGGCCGGCATCCTGCGCGCCGCGGGCACGAGCGCACTGCTGGTCACGCACGACCAGGCGGAGGCGCTCTCGCTGGCCGACACGGTCGCGGTGCTGCGCGCCGGGCGCGTCGCGCAGGTCGGCACGCCCGAGGAGGTCTACGAGCGTCCGGCCAACCGCTGGATCGCCGAGTTCCTCGGCGAGGCCGACGTGCTGCCCGGCGACGCCGGCGACGGCGTGGTGCGCTGCGAGCTCGGCCGGTTCGCCGCCGCGCGCGACCTCGTCGGGCCGGTCGACGTGGTGATCCGGCCGGAGTCGGTCGCCATCGGCAACACGCCGGCGCGCAACGGCGATACGCAGGCCGTCGTCGTCGACCGGTCGTTCTACGGGCATGACCAGGTCGTGCAGCTCGAGCTGCCGAGCGGGCTCCGCCTGCGCAGCCGCCGGCTCGGCTTCCCGGCGTGGCATCCCGGCGATCGCGTGCACGTCTGGCTCGACGGCCCGGTGACGGCGCTCTCGGCCGGTCAAGAGCCCGTGGGCACGGCCCGGTAGATCGCGCCGGCGCTCGAGGCGAACAGCAGCTCGCCGGCGGCGTCGGTGCCGATGTGGCTGAGCTGCGGCACGCGCGCTCGCTCGCGGCGCACGTCGATGGCACGGCCCTCGGGCGTGCCCTTCAGCGTCCAGATCGCGCCGCTGCAGAAGTCGCCGTAGACGTAGCGGCGGGCGAGGCCGGGGAGCCGCGCGCCGCCGTAGACGCTGCCGCCCGTCACCGAGCAGCCGTCGTCGTGCGTGTAGGTGGCGACGGGCCAGACCAGCTCGCCGCCGCCCTCGAGGTCGTGGCCGACGTCCGTGGGGTCCGTGCCCTCGTAGGCGCTCCAGCCGAGGTTCTTGGGCGGCTCGTCGGGCTCGAGCAGGACACGGTCGATCTCCTCGACGTCGTCCTGGCCGACGTCGGCGATCCAGACCTCGCCGAGCGCGAAGTCGAAGCTGAACCGCCACGGGTTGCGCAGGCCGTAGAGCTCGACGCGCCAGCCGGCGCGCGGCGCGTCGGCGTCGATCGAGAGGACCTTGCCGAGGCGCCGGTCGAGGTCCTGCGCGGTCTCGTCGGGGTCGAAGGCGCCGCCGCCGTCGCCGAGGCCGAGGTAGAGGCGGCCGTCGGGCCCGAACGCGAGCTGGCCGCCGTTGTGGTTCTCCTCGGGCTGGTCGACGTAGAGCAGCTCGCGGCTGGGTCGTGGATCGATCGTGCCGTCGGCCGCCGTCCGGAACTCCGCCACGCGCGTGTCGCCGTCCGGGTCGGACCAGTGCAGGAACAGCCGCCGGTTCGTCGCGAAGTCGGGGTGGAAGGCGATGCCGAGCAGCCCCTGCTCGGCGCCGGTGCGCACGCGGGCGGTCATGTCGAGCAGCGCGCGGCGCTCGCCGCGCTCGAGGCGCACGACGCGCCCCGGTTGCTCGAGCACCCACAGCGCGTGCGGGTCGCCGGGGGCCGTGCCCACGTACGTCGGGCGGTTCAGGCCGGTGGCGACGCGGGCGAGGTCGAAGTCGCGCGCGGACCCGGACTCGGTGGCCGCGGGCAGCGGCTGGACGTCCTGGTCGTCGCCGCAGCCGGCCAGCGTTGCGGCGGCGAGGAGCGTGGGGAGGAGGCGGTGGGCGGCCACCAGCGCGGCATATTAGGGCACCCTAACTCAACAGGTGGCGAGGACCGCCCACTCGCCCGCGCGTGCGACGGGCGCGAAGGCGGCCGGCGCCCGCGGCTGCGGCGGCGCGGTCCGCGTGAGCGCCGAGCGGAACACCACGCCCGGCGGCCGCGGCCGCCCGTCGGGCTCGATCACGCGCCGCTCGACCCCGAGCCGGTACGCCATCAGCGGCCCCCGGTAGGGCCCGACGTACGGCCGCCCGCAGGCCAGCACGGCCTCGCGCCCGCCGACCGCCCGCACCGCCACGGCCAGGTCGCGCTGCAGCGCCCAAGCGTGCGCCTGCCGAGCGCGCACGTCGGCGAGATGGGCGACGCGCGGTGCGATGGCGACGAGCATGACGGCGCCGAGCACGACCGCGATGCGAGCGCCGGAGGTGCGGCGCGGCAGCGCCGCGACGCGCCCGAGCCCTGCCGCCCCCGCGATCGCGACGAGCGCCGCGCCCGGCAACGCATAGCGGCCCTCGCCCGAGAACCCGGCCTGCGCCATGGCGGCGACCAGCGCGATCCAGCCGAGGCCCGCCGCCGCGAGCAGCGAGGCCTCGTCGCGCGCGCGGCGCGCCGCAAGCACCGCGACGCCGGCCCACACCGGCCACGGCGGGATCGCCGCCGCGGCCGCGAGCGACGCGAGGGCCGGGACCGCCGCCTCCGCCGGCTGACCCGGGTTCGGGACCCGCGCGCGGGCGCCCGAGCGCAGGAGGTCGCCCGAGCCGATCAGCTCGGGCACGAGCCACGCCGCCGGGATCGTGCCCGCGGCGGCCGCGAGCGCCGGTCGCAGGGAGGGGTGGCGCCGCCACGCGACCACGCCCGCCGCGAGCACGAACGGCCACGCCTCGACGCGGATCAGCGCGCACGTGGCGCCGCAGGCCAGCGCCCACCCGGGCCGCCCGCCGCGCCACGCCTCGACGCCGGCCAGCGCGGCGGCGATCAGGAGACCCTCGCTGAGCCCGCCCGCGGCGCCGTCGAGGAAGCCGCCGCAGGCGACGACCGCGACCGCGGCGAGCGGGCCGCCGCACGGGCCCAGCCGCCGGCCCAGCCGGAAGGCGAGGATCGCTGCGAGCACGGCGCCCGCGCGGGCCACCAGCACCCACAGCCACGGTGCCGCGCTCCCGAAGAACGACAGCGCCGCGCACACGGCGACCGGCAGCGGCTTGAACGCCGGGCCGTCGACCGTGCTCAGCCCGCCGCCGGCCAGCTCGCGCCCCCAGACGAGCCACGCCCACGGGTCGTAGTCCGGCCCCGGCGCCACGAGCACGACCGACACGGCGGCCAGCGCCACCGACCCCACGACCGCTCGCCACACGCGCGGCGACGCTACCGGTTTGCGATCCCGGACCGCCCGGCACCCAGCCCGCGGACGCGGCCGAGGAGGCGCTCGCCCTGGCGGCGCCGCGCGCGCTTCAGGCCGCCTGACGCGCGAACCTGCGGGTCAGCAAGGCAACCAACCCCGCGCCTGGCGCGTAGATGCGTGTAACGCCCGGCGCCCAGCGGGAACCACGTCGGCACGGATTCGCATGAGCAGCCACGAGCTGAGAGCCCTCCTCGACGGCGTGCCCGACACGCGCGAGCTCGTGCTGCGGCGCCAGCCGACCTGGAGCGCCGCCTACGACGCCTGGCGCGACGCCGCCGAGGACGCCGGCCGCGCCTACGGCGCCTGGGTGGAGACGCATACCGCCGACGCCTGGACGGCCTACGTCGCCGCGCAGGACCGGGCGGACGCGGCGCAGGACGCCCTGGCCGTCAGCCCAGCAGGCGCCTCAGGTCGTGCGCCAGCCGCTCGCTCGTGAGCTGCGAGTGCGGGAAGCCGATGCGCTGGCGCCCTGCGCCGTCGGCCACGACGACGTAGGCGGAGTGGTCGAGCGCGCCCTGTCGCGGCGCGATGCCGAATGCGCGCCACACCCGCCGCAGCTCGCCGGCCGAGCCGAGCAGGAACCGCATCCGGCCGGTCATGGACTGCTCCACCAGGAAGGTCCGCGCCCGCGCGGGCGTGTCGTTGGCCGGGTCGACCGAGACGCCCACGACCGGCACGTCGCGCCCCAGCCGGTCCAGCGCCCCCCGGATCGTCTGGACCTGCGCCGGGCATGTGTCCTCACACGTCGAGTAGATGAACGTGAAGACGGCGGGCGAGCCGCGCAGCTCGGCGCCGTGCACCACCCGCCCGTCCTGATCGCGCAGCCGGAAGTCGGGCACGGCCGCGCCCGGCGGCCGTACCGCGCCCGTCCAGCCCGAAGGCTCAGCGCGAGGCTCAGTGCCGGCGACCGCGATGCCGATCGCCGCCGCCGTCAGGCACAGGCCGAGCGTGACCAACCCGAGGATGAGCCGCGTGGGCACACCCCAAGGGTAGGCGTCAGGCCTCGGTCAGCCCCCGCCGGATCGCGTAGCGCACGAGCTCCACGCGGTCGCGCATCCCGAGCTTGCGCAGCAGGTTCGCCCGGTGCGACTCCACGGTCTTCTCCGCGAGGTGCAGGATCTCGGCGATCTGCTTGTTCGTGTGCGCCTCGGCGATCAGCTTGAGCACCTCCTGCTCGCGCGGCGAGAGCGGCTCGTCCGGGCCGGTCGCGCCGTCGCTCATCCAGTCGCGCACGAGCGAGCGCTCGACCGCGTTGGTCAGGAACGCCTCTCCGCGGTGCACGGCCCGGATGGCGCTGAGCAAGGCCTGGTCGACCTCGCGCTTGAGCACGTACCCCGACGCGCCGGCCTTCAGCGCGTCGAACACGTAGCGCTCGTCGTCGTGCATCGACAGCGCGAGCACGTTCGTGCCCGGCAGGTGGGCCAGGATCTGGCGCGCGGCCTGCAGGCCGGTCATGCGCGGCATCGAGACGTCGAGCACGCACAGGTCGGGGCGCGCGGCCAGCGCCTTCTCGAACGCCTCCACGCCGTCCTCGGCCTCGGCCACCACCTCCATGTCGGGCTGGCGGTCGATCAGCAGCCTCAGGCCGCCGCGGACGATGCCGTGGTCGTCGGCGATCAGGATCTTCATGTCGCTCCCATCACGAGTTCGATGGTCGTGCCCTCACCGGGCTCGGAGAAGATGGTCAGGTTCCCGCCGACGGCCAGCGCCCGTTCCCGCATGCCGGAGACCCCCAGGCGCGGGCGCCCGTTGCGGCTCGCGCGGAATCCGCTGCCGTCGTCGCGGATGCGCAGCACCGTGCGGCCGACGAACGACAGCTCCACGTCGACCGCCGTGGCCTCGGAGTGCTGCGCCACGTTGGAGAGGCTCTCCTGCGTGACGCGGTAGATGACGAGCTGCTCCTCGTCGGAGAGCTTGGGGATCGCGCCGAAGCGCTCGAAGCGAGCCCGGATGCCGGTGCGGTCGCCGAAGTCGGCCACCTGCGAGGCGAGCGCGGGCACGAGCCCGTGGTCGTCGAGCGCCGTCGGGCGCAGCTGGCGGGCCAGGTGCAGCAGCTCGTCCATCGCCCGCGTGGCGAGCGCCTGCGTCTCGCGCAGCTCGTCGGCCAGGCGCGGCGGCGCCTCGGAGATCGTGGCCGACAACCGCAGCAGGATCGCGGTCAGCGCCTGGTTGACCTCGTCGTGGAGGTCCTGCGCGATCCGTCCGCGCTCCTGCTCCTGCGCGCGCAGGACGGCGCGCCCCGCGTCGCGGCGCTGCTCCTCGAGGCGGGCCATCATGCGGTTGAAGTCGCCCGCCAGGCGCTTGACCTCGCGCGCCGCGCGCCGGGCCACCGACGCCCGCGTGCCGGGCGAGGCGAGGTCGACCTCGCTCATGGTCTCGACCAGCCGCTCGATCGGCTCCAGCCGGCGCCGCAGCAGGATCGAGTTCAGCAGCACGGCGCTGAACACGGCCAGCACGATCAACAGCAGCCCCTCGTTGCTCGTGGCGTCGCGCAGGCGGTCGCGCGCCACCACGGCGGCGACGAACGCGGTGACCGCCACGAGCAGCGTGTTGACCGCGAGGACCTGCGTGAGCAGCGTGCGAGCCCGCATCAGGGGACTCATCGGCACGAACATCCACCGATCTTGATCGGGTCGGTCCCCGATAGGACCGCGGCCGCCGCCGTGGCCGGCACACGCCGCTATCCTTTGTGAAGCATTGAAACTCGACCCAGTTCGAGGTCTTTACGCATGAGCCCGAGCGGCGCGGAGGTACTCCGCAACATCAAGAGCCAGATCGACGAGGTCGATCCGCGCGAGGTGCACGAGCACCTCGGCAACGGCGTGGTGCTCGTCGACGTGCGGGAGACCGAGGAGTGGGACACGGGCCACATCCCCGGCGCCAAGCACGTGCCGAGGAGCTACCTCGAGTCGCGGATCGAAGGCGCGGTCGGCGATCGCGACGCGCGCGTCGTCCTCTACTGCGCCTCCGGCAACCGCTCCGCGCTCGCCGCGTACACGCTGCGCGAGCTGCTCGGCTACGACAACGTGGCCTCGATGACCGGCGGCATCACGCTGTGGAAGGACCGCGGCTACGAGGTCGACGTCCCGGCCGCGTTCACGCGCGAGCAGCGCGAGCGCTACGGCCGCCACCTGCTGCTGCCCGAGATCGGCGCCGAGGGCCAGGCCAAGCTCCTCGACGCCAAGGTCCTGCTGCTCGGCGCGGGCGGGCTGGGCTCGCCGACCGCGCTCTACCTCGCCGCGGCCGGCGTCGGCACGCTCGGCATCGTCGACGACGACGAGGTCGACCTTTCGAACCTCCAGCGCCAGATCATCCATACGACCGATCGCGTCGGCGTGCCGAAGGTCGACTCCGCCGAGCAGGCGATCGCCGCGCTGAACCCGGACGTGGAGGTCGTCAAGTACCGCACGCGGCTCGACGCGTCGAACGTCATGGAGATCATCGACGGCTACGACGTGATCGTCGACGGCGTCGACAACTTCCCGACGCGCT
>Ga0126307_10001274_pt1 | contig 16638 bp, 15 predicted proteins | sample Plot28_FD_89955 | JGI IMG/M metagenome (GOLD analysis project Ga0126307, IMG submission 89955) | Serpentine soil microbial communities from UC McLaughlin Reserve, CA, USA - Plot28 | ecosystem: Environmental > Terrestrial > Soil > Grasslands | place: USA: UC McLaughlin Reserve, Lake County... | reverse complement strand
CGGCCGCCCTTGAAGGTCCCATGCGGCCCGTAGACGTTGTGGTAGCGCGCGACCCGGGTGACCAGACCGAAGTCCTCCGTGAAGTGGCGGCACATCCGCTCGCTGAAGAGCTTCTCCCAGCCATAGCCATCCTCGGGCATCGCAGGGTAGGCGTCCGCTTCACGCAGTGGCTCGACCTCCGGCGACGACTGTTTGCCCTCCGCGTAGACACACGCCGACGAGGAGAAGAAGAACCGCTCCACATCCGCATCACGCGAGGCCTGCAGCAAGTGGGTGTTGATGAGCACCGAGAGCATGCAGCTCGCCTTGTTGCTCTCGATGTAGCCCATGCCCCCCATATCGGCCGCGAGGTTGAAGACCTGATCGACGTCGTCGACCGCCGCTTGCGCCGCGGGCAGAAGGCGCAGGTCGAGCTCCAGGATCTCAGCGGCCGGATGGAGCTGATACCAGTCCTCCCGCGGCTTCACGTCGACCGCACGCACCGATATCCCCTCCTGGAGCAGGACTCCGACGAGGTGGCCTCCGATGAAGCCTCCGGCTCCTGTTACGAGAACACGCCTGGGCATCGCACTCAATTCAAGCATCCACCCCTATCCGGCTCAGCCCAAGGGCGTCCTCCGCTGGGCGAAGGTGGCGAGGAGGATCATGCGCAGAGACGGCGACGGCGCCACACCGATCTGGGTGGCGACATTCGGCTGGGTCACCGGGGGAGCGGGCTTCCGGGTTCTTCCCGTATCGCACGGGTCACAGCCAGGACCTCGGCGGCGGGATCCCCCGCGCGCAGCCATTCCGCGGAGATCTTCAGCAGCCCACGAAGCGACGCGGGCTGGGCTTGCCGCCGAAGGCGTCCCCTGGTTGGCTCGTTCCAGATCTCCCAGGTCGTCACGGGACGCCTCGGCAGCTCCGGATGCGCCGCCCAGAAGGTCCCGTTGGTGCCGTATCGGCGCGCATAGTCGGTCAGCAGTGTGGGCTACTGGTTCCGTTGCGCTGCGGTGAAGATCGGCGGCCTGACTGAGTTGCGGGACATCCAGCGGGGGCGCCCAGTAGGTCCGGGAGGATCTGATCCCCTGCCGCCGCGAAGCCAAAGAGCACGTCCGTTCCGCTCACGCGCGCCCGGCGTCGGCTCCACGAACTTCCAGTCGACCTGGGCGCGAAAGACGCCCGCACCCGCGGTGGGGGCGCGGGCCGAGCTCGACTTCGCCGGGGAAGTGGGTGCCGACGACCCCGTAGCACGGGTTCGGGCTCACCGCCCGACCCACGGCCGGCCCGGAGACAAGCGCAGCCAGCGCCACGCAGCGGCTGCGATTCCCCTCCCGAATGTGACGAAGCTAGCCGCTGCCGGAGATCAATGTCGCAGTTGCCCCGCTGTCTCCCAGGGAGCGGCCCCGCCGCTCACGGCAGCCGCGTAATCGCCGTAGGAACCCGCTCCGATCGCATTTCTTGCGCCCGCGACGAGCCGCTCCATGTAAGTCAGGTTGTGGAGCGTGAGCAGCCGGGCGCCCGTCAGGTCCTTGTTGCGGGCCAGGTAGTGGAGGTAGGCGCGCGAGTGGCGCGTGCAGGCCTCGCAGGCGCAGCCGTCGACGACGGTGCCATCATCGTCAGCGTAGGCGGACTTGGTCAGGTCGATGCGGAAGCGGCCATCCGGGTCCGGAGCGAGCGCCGTGCCGTGCCTGGCGAGTCGCGTCGGGATCGCGCAATCGAAAAGGTCGATGCCCATGCCGATGCCGGTGAGCAGGTCGTCGATCTCGCCGATGCCGAGCAGGTGCCGCGGCGCCTCATCCGGAAGGAAGGGCACGCTGAAGCCGAGGACGCCGTGCATCTCAGACTTCTCGCGCCCGAGCGTGCCCCCGATCGCGATTCCGTCGATCGCGGCCGCCGCGTTCCGCTCCGCAGACTCCTGGCGCAAATCCTCGTGGACCCCGCCCTGGACGATGCCGAAGACCGCTTGCTCCGCCGGACCCTCGCGCTCGTGCCAGGCCAGGCAGCGGTCGAGCCAGCGGTGGGTGCGCTCGGTGGAGCGGGCCGTGTACTCGCGATCGGCGTGCGCCGGCGTGCACTCGTCGAAGGTCAGTGCGATGTCCGAGCCGAGCGCCGCCTGAATGCGCATCGACTCCTCGGGGCCGAGGAACTGATTGGAGCCGTCGAGCAGCGACTGAAAGGCGACGCCCTCCTCGGAGATCTCGACCTTCGCGCCGCCGCCGGCGTTTCCCCGCCGCCCCTTGATCTCGTCGGCGACGCCGCCATGCGCCAGTGAGAAGACCTGGAAGCCGCCCGAGTCGGTGATGACGGCCCGCTCCCAGCCCATGAAGCGGTGCAGGCCGCCGCGCGCCGCGATCGCCTCCTCACCCGGGGCCAGGTGGAGGTGGAAGGTGTTGCCGAGCACCATCCCGTAGCCGAGCTCCGCGACCTCGGCCGAGGAGAGGCCGCGGACGCTGCCCTTGGTCGCCAGCGGGATGAAAGCCGGGGTGGGCACTTCGCCGTGCCCGAGATGAATCAGGCCCGTGCGGGCATCCCCGTCACGGGCCTGGATCTCAAACCGGAGCCTGTCTGGATCAGACCTGATCCGGTCAGGTTATTTACGTGGACGTCTACTTCTGTTCGCCGGAGCCCTCGACCGTCCCCTTGCCGATCTGCACGCGGGTCGGCTTCGCCTCCGCGGGCTTCGGAATCCGGACCTCGAGGACACCCTTGTCGAACCCGGCCTCGACCCTGTCGGGATCGATGCCCTGGGGCAGGCTGAGGGAGCGCGAGAAGTTGCCGAAGGCCCGCTCGACGCGGTGATAGCCCTCGCCCTTCTCCTCGGACTCGGCCTTGCGGTCGCCCGAGACCGTGAGGACGTTGTCCTTGATCTCGATGTCGATGTCGTCCTCGGTCAGGCCGGGCAGATCGCCGCGCAGGACGAGATGCTCCTCGGTCTCGACCAGGTCCATCGCCGGGATCCAGCGGCGGCTCGTGCCGTTCGCCGTCCGGTTGTCGAAGAAGCGATCGAAGAGCCGGTTCATGTCCCCCTGCAGGGAGTCCAGCTCACGAATCGGGTCCCATCGAACCAGTGCCATGTGTCTCACCTCCTTGGCTCCTTTCCGCTCGTAGAGCCAAATCTCTTTGTTGCAGGACTGTATAAAACCTAAGTCCCTTGATGTCAAGTCTGAGTGTAGCCCCGGTCCCGTGTGGCTCGCAGGGAGCATGCCGTCATCGCCTCCGGCTGCGAGATGCCGAGCAGCTCGAGGGCGGTCGGGGCAACGTCGGCGAGGATGCCGCCGTCACGGAGCGAGAGCCCCCCGACGGTGACGATCAGGGGAACCGGGTTGGTCGAGTGGGCGGTGTTGGGCGAGCCGTCGGGCTCCAGCATCTGCTCGCAGTTGCCGTGGTCGGCGGTGATGATCAGTGCCCCGCCCTTCTCGTGGACGGCCGTGACCACCTCGGCGAGCCGGGAGTCCACCTCCTCCACCGCGGCGACCGCGGCCGGGATCACGCCGGTGTGACCGACCATGTCCGGGTTGGCGAAGTTGATGATCCCGAAGCGGTAGCCGTCCTCGCTCCAGTGCTCCTCGAAGGTCTTCGCCGCGGCAGCGGCGCTCATCTGCGGTTTGTGGTCGTAGGTCGGGACATCGCGGGGCGAGTCGACCAGGTAGCGCTCCTCCCCGCTCCACTCCTTCTCGCGGCCGCCGTTGAAGAAGTAGGTGACATGGGCGTACTTCTCGGTCTCAGCCACGTGCAGCTGACGCTCACCCTCCTCGGCGATCACCTGCGTGATCGTGACGTCCGGCTCGCGAGGGGGGAAGGCGACTGGATAGGGCCAGCCGTGCTGATACTCGGTCATCGTCGTCACCTCGAATGGCGCCGCGCCGCCGCGGTCGAACTCATTGAAGTCGGGCTCGCCCAGGGCGCGGGTCAGCTCTCGGGCCCGGTCGGGGCGGAAGTTGATGAAGATGAAGGGCTCGTCGGGCTCGGCGCCGTCGTAGTCGCCGATCACCGATGGCTCGACGAATTCGTCGGTGACGTCCCGCTCGTATGACTCGCGGATCGCGCCGACCGCGCTCTCCGCACGCGGCGCCCGAGCGTGCACGATCGCGTCGTAGGCGCGCTTGGTCCGATCCCAGCGGCGGTCTCGGTCCATGGCCCAGTAGCGGCCGGCGAGGGTGCCGATCGAGCCGACGTGCCGCAGCCAGCGCTCGGCCTCCTCGACGTAGCCGGCCCCGGCCCTCGGCAGCGTGTCGCGCCCGTCGGTGAGGGCGTGGAGGACGAGCTCGGAGACCCCCTCCTCCCCCGCGAGCTCGATCACGGCCTCGATGTGCTCCCAGCCGGAGTGAACGCCGCCGTCCGAGATCAGCCCGATCGCGTGCAGCCGCCCCCGGCGCGACTCGCGCGCTGAGCCGCACGCCGCCCGCAGCGCCGGGTTCTCGAAGAAGCTTCCGTCGGCGATCGCGTCGTCGATCCGCGCCAGGTCCTGCTTGACGATCGAGCCCGCGCCGAGGTTGAGATGGCCGACCTCGGAGTTGCCCATCTGCCCCTCGGGCAGGCCGACGTCGCGTCCCGATGTCGAGAGGGTCGTGTGCGGGTAGCCGGCCCAGAGCTCGTCGAAGACCGGGGTCTGCGCCTGCGAGATGGCGTTGCCCGGGCCGTCCGGCGCGAGCCCCCAGCCGTCCAGGATCACCAGCGCGAGCGAGGGCACCGGGCTGCTCGTCGGACCGGCAGGGAGCGGGCTCATCGATTCAGGCCGCGGCTTCGACGATCGCCGCGAAGTCGCCGGGATCGAGGCTGGCGCCGCCCACCAGGGCGCCGTCGATGTCCGGCTGGGAGATCAGCTCGGCGGCGTTGTCCGGTTTCACCGAGCCCCCGTAGAGGATCCGAATCGCTGCAGCGGCCTCGGCCGAGCGGGCCTTGATGAGGTCGCGGATCAGCGCGATCGCCTCCTGCGCCAGCTCGGGGGTGGCCGTCCGGCCCGTGCCGATGGCCCAGATCGGCTCGTAGGCGATCACCACCTCGCTGAGACGTGCGTCGGGAACGTCCTCCAGATCAGCCTGGACCTGCCGCGTCAGCACAGCGTCGATTTCGTTCCTCTCTCGCTCCAGAAGGTTCTCCCCGACGCAGAGGATCGGCTCCAGGCCGGCGCCGAGGGCCGCCGGCAGCTTGCGCGCCAGAGCCTCGTCGGTCTCATTGAAGTGCTGACGGCGCTCCGAGTGGCCGAGGATGACGCCATCGACGCCGAGGTCGATCAGCATCGGCGCCGAGACCTCACCGGTGAAGGCCCCATCCTGGGCCTCGTGCATGTTCTGGGCCGCGACCCGGACGGGGCTCTGGAAGCAGTGCTCGACGGCGGCCTGCAGCGAGGTGAAGGACGGGCAGACGACCACCTCCGGGTCGGACCCCGAAACGCGCGGGAGGATCTCGCCGAGGAACCGCTCGGTCTCCTCGGTCGTCTTGTGCATCTTCCAGTTGGCCGCGAGGATCGCGGTCCGGTCAGGCATCGAGCAGGGCCTCCAGGCCAGGCAGGTCCCGCCCCTCCATCAGCTCGAGCGAGGCGCCGCCGCCGGTCGAGAGCCAATCGATGGCATCGGCAAGCTTGAAGCGTTGCAGGGCGGCCACCGAATCGCCGCCGCCGACCACGGTGTGCCCGGTGGCCGCCGCGACCGCCTCGGCGATGGATCGGGTTCCACCCCCGAACGGCTCGAGCTCGAAGGCCCCCATCGGCCCATTCCAGAAGACGGTCCCGGCCCGGGAGATTCGCTTGCCGAAATTGGCGATCGTGTTGCTCCCGATGTCGAGTCCCATCCAGCCCTCGGGCACGTCGACGCCGTTCAGCAGACGGCTCTCCGTGTCCGCGTCGAACTCCCTGCCGAGGCAGAGGTCCTCGGGCAACTCCAGGATCGTGTCGCTCCCGTCGGCCTGCTCGAGCACCTTCCTGGCAGACTCAACGCCCTCCGCCTCGACGAGCGAGTTGCCGGTGTCGCGGCCCTCCGCCTTGAAGAAGCTGAAGCACATCGCCCCACCGATCAGGATCTCCTCGGCGAAGCCGAGGAAGCGGTCGATCACGCCGAGCTTGTCGGTCACCTTCGCCCCGCCGAGCACGACCACCAGCGGCCGCTGGGGATCGTCGCGAACCGCAGTGAGCTCGCCCACCTCGCGCTCCAGCAGCAGCCCGGCGTAGGCGGGCAGGTGGTGCGCGACGCCCTCGGTCGTAGCGTGGGCCCGGTGCGCCGAGCCGAAGGCGTCGTTGACGTAGAGGTCGGCAAGGCCCGCGAGCGCCTCCGCCAGGGCGGGATCGTTCTTGGTCTCCCCCACCTCGAAGCGGCTGTTCTCGAGTAGCAGCACCTCCCCCGCTCCAAGGTCGGAGGCCATCGACGAGACCTCCTCACCCACCACCGCCGGTGCCTGCTTCACCTCGGTTCCGAGCAGCTCGCCCAGGCGTTCCCCAACCGGCGCCATCGAGAGCTCCGGGTCATGTCCCTTGGGGCGGCCGAGGTGGGAGACGAGCACGACGGCGGCACCCCGCTCGCGCAGCAGCTCGATCGTCGGGAGCGAGGCGCGGATCCGGGTGTCGTCGCTTACCACCCCCTGCTCCAGGGGAACGTTCAGGTCCGCGCGCACGAGCACGCGGCGACCCTCTACCTCGGCGTCCCGGACGCTCGCCTTGGTGAACGAGCGCGAGGCCGTTCGCTCAGGCACCGACCGTCGCCGGCTGCAGCACCTTCTCCGCCAGCTCGACGCACCGGTTCGAGTAGCCCCACTCGTTGTCGTACCAGGAGAAGACCTTGAGAAAGGTCCCGTCGATGACCGCGGTCTGCTCGGAATCGAGGATCGACGAGTTCGGGTTGGTGACGATGTCGGTGGAGACGATCGGGTCCTCGGTGTACTCGAGAATCCCCTGCAGCGGGCCCTCGGCCGCCTGTCTCATGGCCCCGTTGATCTCCTCGACGCTCGTCTCCCGCCCGACCTCGCAAGTCAGGTCCACGAGCGAGCCGGTGATCACGGGCGCGCGGATGGCGACGCCGTTTAGCTTGCCCTGCATCTCCGGGATCACGAGCCCGATCGCCTTGGCGGCGCCGGTGCTGGTCGGAATCAGGTTGACCGCGGCCGCTCGCGCACGCCGGTAGTCCTTGTGGGGCATGTCCTGCAGGCGCTGGTCGGCGGTGTAGGCGTGAATCGTGGTCATCAGTCCGCGCTCGATGCCGGCGGTGTCGTTGAGCACCTTCGCCACCGGGGCCAGGCAGTTGGTCGTGCAGGAGGCGTTGGAGATGATGTTGTGCTGCTCGGGGTCGTACGCGTCGAAGTTGACGCCGAGCGCGACCGTGATGTCGGGATCGGTGGCCGGCGCGGAGATGATCACCTTCCTCGCTCCGGCGTGGAGGTGCTTCTGGGCGTCCTCGCGCTTGGTGAATAGGCCGCTGGACTCGATCACGACCTCGACGCCCAGGTCTCCCCAGGGCAGGGCCGCCGGGTCCTTCTCGTTCAGAACCTTGAGCTCGGCGCCGTCGACCCTGATGCCGCCGTCGGTGACCTCGATCTCTCCCGGGAAGCGGCCGAGGACCGAGTCGTAGCGCAGCAGATGGGCGATCATCTCCGCGTCGATCAGGTCATTGACCGCGACGAACTCGAGATCGGACCCCGCGGCGTGGGCCGCGCGGAACAGGTTCCGGCCGATGCGCCCGAAGCCGTTGATGCCCACCTTCACTGCCATTTGAAGTCCTCCTCGGGGATCAGAGCTTTGTGTCTACCCAAGGTATCGAGCGGGAAGCCGGGACGCCGGGATCAGCGGTCGTGGGAGACGCAGACCTCGACGAGGTAGCCATCGGGATCGTTGAGGCGGCAGCAGTAGTTCCCAGGGCCGAACGCCGGGGCGCTGCCGGGCTCCGCGACGGGCTTGCCGCCGTTCGCGCTGCCCGACTCGAATGACGCCTTGACCGCCGGGATGCTCTTCGCGGGGAAGGAGATCAGACCGTACCCGGGCTTGGCCGAGTTCGCCTCCTCCTGAATGTAGAACTCCGGCTTCACGAACCCCCAGCTGACGGAGTTGGCCGGGGCATCCTGGCGGCGCCAGCCCAGGGGCGCGAGGATCGAGTCATAGAAGGCACCACTGCGCTCGAGGTCGGAGACTTTTACGGCTGCGTAATGGAGCATCAACTGGCTTTACCCGGACGAGACAAATCCCTGGCGGACGGCCACCTTACATCGGAAGCTTGGATCTCCGCATCAGCGGCGCGGCTCCCAGCGGAAGAAGCGGACGGCGATGACGAGCCCGAAGAGCCCCCAGGCGAGAACCACCGCGAGGTGCCCGAGCTCGAAGCCGGAGCCCGTCGTGTTGGGGTCCCACGCGGTGAACATGGCTTCGAAGAAATGGCGGATGGGGAAGGCATCGGCAAAGTTGAGAACGCCGTTCGGCAGCTCATCCTCGGGGATGAAGACACCTGACAGGAAGTAGAGCGGCAGGACCGTTGCGTTGGTTACCGCCGGGGCCGCGTCCTCGGACGGGATCACGGCCGCGAGGGCGAAGCCGAGGCAGGAGAAGGAGAATGCCCCGACGGCCAGGGTGACGAGCAGCGCCGGCATCGTGCTGGTCGGAATGTCGACGCCGTAGACGACCGCCCCGATCACGCTGACCAGGACGACCATGATCAGGGTGATCACCAGGGAGTTCCCGACCCGGCCCGCGACGAAGTCTGCGGGCGGCAGCGGCGTCCCGCGCACCCGCTTGAGCTGGCCGGCCTCCCGCTCGGCCGGCAGGTTGGTGGCCAGCTTCACCGTCGTCGCCGAGATCACCGCCAGCGTCAGGATCGCCGGGACGTAGTAGGTCGCCCCCTTGACGTCCAGGGTCGAGATGTCGGCGTTCTTGAAGACGCTCGCGAGGATGAAGAGGAAGATCAGGGGCAGCAGCGCCGTGAAGAAGACGGCCGCCCGGTTTCGCCAGAAGATCTTCTGGTCGAAGCGGAACTGGTGGAGGACGAGCGCCAAGCCGCTCATCGCGTCGACCTCGTCACGCGCCCGCCGCGTCACCGTCGGTCAGCTCGAGGTAGACGTCCTCGAGGCTGGGGGCGCCGACCGTCAGGCCGGGGAGCCCGAAGCCTCGCTGCTGCGCCCAGGTGGTGAGCTCGCGGAGCGGAGCGACGGGATCGCCGACCCCCAGCGTCACCATGCCGGCGTCGACGCGCGCCTGGTCGCCCAGCCCACCGGGCAGATCAGCGGCGCCGAGACCCTGCGGCAGCCGAAAACGGATCTCGGTCTGTACTCCGCGGTCGCGCAGCGATTCGGGCGACCCCGAGGCGACGATCCTGCCGCCCGAGATGATCGCGACGCGATCGGCGAGGGTCTGTGCTTCGTCCATGTAGTGGGTCGTCAGGAAGACCGTCTTGCCCAGCTTGCGGAGGTCGGCGATCACGTCCCAGAACCGGCGGCGCGCCGACGGGTCAAAGCCGGTCGTCGGCTCGTCGAGGAAGAGCAACTCGGGATCGCCGATCAGGGCAAGGGCGACGTCGAGACGCCGCTGCTGCCCGCCGGAGAGCTTCGAGCTCCGCGCGTTCGCCTTCTCGCCCAGGCCGACCAGGTTCACCGTCTCGTCGACGTCCCGAGGCGAGGAGTAGTAGCCGGCGTACTGCTCGACCGCCTCGCGCGGGGTGAGCTCAGGGACCAGGCGGGACTCCTGCAGGACGAAGCCGACGCGGTTTCGCCAACCCCGATCCGCCCGCTGTGGGTCGATCCCCAGCACGCTCACCTCGCCCGCATTCCGGGTCCGATAGCCCTCGAGGATCTCGACCGTCGTGGTCTTGCCCGCGCCATTCGGGCCCAGGAAGGCGAAGATCTCGCCCGCGCCGACCTCGAGGTCGATCCCCCGCACCGCTTCGAAGCCGTCGTAGGACTTGCGCAGGCCCTCGACGCTGATGACAGGCGCGGCCATGAGCGGGATGTTATGGACGGGTTCTAACGAGCGGCCGCGCGCGGCTCGAGCTCGACGTCGCGGTGGACCAGCCGGATCTTGACGTCATCGCGCCTGGTGAGCTCGCGGCGGATCCGGTCGGCCACCGTCAGCGAGCGGTGGCGGCCGCCGGTGCAGCCGACCGCGATCGTCAGGTGCTGCTTGCCCTCGGCGACGTAGGCCGGCAGGAGGAAGTCGAGCAGCGGCATCAACCGCCCGTAGAACTCGCCCGCCTGGGTGCCCGACTCGACGTACTCGCGGACCGGCTCGTCGAGACCGGTGAGCGGTCGGAGGTCGTCGACGTAGTGGGGGTTCGGCAGGAAGCGGACGTCGAGGGTGAGGTCCGCGTCCAGCGGCGGGCCGTTCTTGAAGCCGAAGGTGAGGATGGTGAGCGCGAGCTGGTTCTCGCGCGTGTCGCGGCCGATCAGCTCGATCGCGATCCGGCGGCGGAGGGCCCCGCCAGTGAGAGCCGAGGTGTCGATCACGACGTCCGCCCGCTCGCGCAGCGGGCCGAGTCGCTCGCGCTCCTCCCGGATCCCGTCGACGATCCTGCCGCTGCGTGCGAGCGGATGGCGGCGGCGGGTCTCCTTGTAGCGGTGAAGTAGCGCCTCCTCGTCGGCCTCCAGGAAGACGACCTTCAGGTCGAGCGCCTCGCTCGCCTCGAGCTCGTCGAGGACGGCCAGCAGGTCCTCGAAGTACTCCCCGCCGCGCACGTCGGTCACCACCGCGGCCTTCTCGACCCCGCTGCCCTCGTGCTGGAAGAGCTCCCCGAGTCCGTCGATCATCCGGGGCGGCAGGTTGTCGACGCAGAAGTAGCCGCCGTCCTCGAAGGCCGCGATCGCCTCCGACTTGCCGGCACCCGAGTAGCCGGTGATCACGACGAGCTCGACCCGCTTCTCGCCGGGTCCAGAGCCGTCTCCCCCTTGTGCCCCGTCCTGCGACATCAGCCCGCTCTGTGAAGTTGACGGTGGATCTCGCGAGCGAGCTTACCGGGGACTCCGGGCACCGCTTCGAGCTCCTCGCGGCTGGCGCCCAGCAGCCGGTCGGGGGAGCCGAAGTGCCTCAGCAGCGCGCGCTTCCGAGCCGGGCCGACGCCGCGTACCCCGTCGAGGACCGAGGCCGTCATCGCCTGATCGCGGCGGCCGCGGTGAAACGTGATCGCGAAGCGGTGGGCCTCGTCGCGGACCCGCTGGAGCAGGCGCAGCGCGTCCGACCCCTTCTCCAGCAGGATCGGGTCCCTGCGATCGGGGACGAAGACCTCCTCGATCCGCTTGGCGAGGCTGATCACGGCTACCCCGCGCTCCAGCAGCGGCTCCAGGGTCTTCAGACCGGCCGAGAGCTGGCCCTTGCCGCCGTCGATCACGATCAGGTCGGGGAGGGCCGCGAAGCTCGCGTCGCGGTCGGAGTCGTACGGAGAGATGTCGGCCTGCTGGAGGTAGCGGCCCAGGCGCCTCGAGAGCACCTCCTGCATTGCGGCGAAGTCATCGGGGCCCTCTCCGTTCCCCGCGAACTCCCCCCGGATGCCGAACTTGCGGTAGTCGGACTTCTTCGGCGCCGCGCCCTCGAAGACGACCATCGAGGCGACCGTGTGGGTCTCGCCGAGGTTCGAGATGTCGAAGCCCTCGATCCGGACGGGCACCCGCTCCAGGCCGAGCGCCTCCTGGAGCGACGCGAGGGACTCCACCCGCTGCTGGCGCCGATGCTCGCGCCGCAGCTTGTCCTGGGCGAGCGCGAGGTTGGCGTTCTTCTCGGCCAGCTCGCGGAGCCGCCGCAGATCGCCGCGCGATGCGACCCGCACCTCGACCTGCGCATCGCGCTGGCTGGAGAGGGCCTCGGCGAGGACGTCAATGCGTCCGCGCAGCTCGGGGCCCACGATGACCCGCCCCGGGATCGCCGGGGCGGCGCCGTAGTACTGAAGCAGGAAGGTCTCGGCCACCTCGCCGGCGTCGCGATCGCCGTCGGCGCCATCGGCGTCCTCCCCCGCCAGATAGAAGCCCTGCCGCTCGGCGAGGACGCCGTCACGGACCTGGAAGACCTGCGCGTTCGCGTCGCTCCCCTCCACGGCGACGGCGATCAGGTCGGCGCTGCCGAGCGAGCCGCCCGCGACCTGCTGGCGCTCCATCATCGAGCGGACCGCATTGAGCCGGTCGCGGAAGAGCGCGGCGCGCTCGAAGTCCTGGGCCTCGGAGGCCTCCTCCATCTTGCCCTCGAGGTCGCCGGCGATCTCCTTGTAGCGGCCGGAGAGGAAGCCGATGATCCGGTCGATGTTGCCCCGGTACTCCTCCTTGTCGATGTAGCCGACACAGGGTGCCTGGCAGCGCTTGATGTAGTAGTCGAGACAGGGCACTCCCGAGCGCCGGCCGGGCTCGGTGCCCTCGCAGGTCCGGTATTGGAAGAGCTTGCCAAGGAGGTCGAGCGTCTCCCGCACCCGCTTGGCGCTCGAGAAGGGACCGAAGTAGACGCGGTTCGTCCGGTGCCGCTCGCGGGTGAAGTAGACGCGCGGGAACTCCTCGTCCAGGCTCACCCCCACATACGGGTATGACTTGTCGTCCCGGAGCCGGATGTTGAACCGCGGCCGGTAGCGCTTGATGAAGCTCTGCTCGGCCAAGAGCGCCTCGGGCTCGTTCTGGGTGACCAGGAACTCGATCGACTCGGTGCGATTGATCAGATCCGCCGTGCCGCCGAGGCCGGCTCCGCGCCCGCCGCCCTTGCCGGCGAAATGCGACGCGACCCGCTTGCGGATCGAGTTCGCCTTTCCCACGTAGAGCGCGTCCCCCGCCTTGTCGCGGAACACGTAGACCCCCGGGGCGTTCGGTAGGTCCCGGCGCTGCTCGGCCAACTTCTCGCTGCTCCTTGCCACAAAGACAAGGGTAGGCTCCGGGCCCCGCGCCCTGAGGAGGCCTGAGATGGCAGAGACCGCAGAGACCGAAGTTCCGCCTTTGACCAGCGATCCGCCGGAGCTGGAGACTCTCCAGATCGAGATCGACGGGCAGGTGGGGACGCTCACCCTGAACCGGCCAAACGCCCTCAATGCGCTGAGCCCCGAGCTGATCGGCGAGCTCACCACCGCGGCTGCCTGGCTGGCCGATCGCGCTCCGATCAGGGCCCTGATCGTGACCGGCGCGGGGCGCGCCTTCTGCTCCGGCGGCGACGTCAACTGGTTCAAGCGGGGGGTCACCGACGAGAGCGTCGACCTGCCCTCGGAGGTCCGGCGGGGGGCCGAGGCCCTTCACAACGCCATCGTCGACATCCGCCGGATCCCCTATCCGGTGATCGCGGCGATCAACGGCCCGGCCGCGGGGGCTGGGATGTCGCTCGCTCTCTCGGCCGACCTCAGGATCGCCTCGGACGAGGCCTTTCTCGCGATCGCCTATGGCCGGATCGGCGCCTCACCCGACGGTGGCATGACGTACTTCCTGCCCCGGGTCGTCGGCCCGGCGAAGGCGCTCGAGCTGGCGCTCAACGACCCCAACCTCGACGCCAATGCAGCGCTTGAGGCGGGGCTCGTCACGGAGGTGGTCCCGGCCGACGAGCTGCTCACCCGCGCCCGGGAGAAGGCGGAAAAGCTCGCGGCCAAGGCGCCCTTCTACGTGCGAATGGCGAAGCGGTTGCTCCACGAGAGCATCGAGAACTCGCTGACCGACCACCTGCAGCTGGAGCGGCACGGGATCGCCGACAGCATGGGAACCCAGGACCTGAAACGCGGGGTGACGGCCTTCTTCGCTGGCGAGACGCCCAAGTTCCGCGGCGACTAGCCAATCCGGCGGCTTTAGCCGTGGGTAATAGAGTGGATCGACTTGGCGTCAAGGGAAAGGTGACCTCGATGAGACGAGCTTCAGCAGTGGCCGTCTTGGCGGCGCTGGCCGTGCTTGGCCTGACCGCCTGCGGCGGCGGTGACGACGACAACGACGCCACGGCGGCCGCGACCGCGCCCGCGACCACCACGGGCGGTGGCGGCGGAGGCGGTTCCACGGTCGACATCTCGACTCCGTCGGGCACCGACCTTGCGTTCGATCAGTCCGACGTCAGCGCGAAGTCCGGAAGCGTGACGATCGACTTCGACAACAAGCAGGCGGTCCCGCACGATGTCACGGTCGAGGACTCCTCGGGCCAGGAGCTTGGCGCGACCGACCTGATCTCGTCGAGCACCACGACCACCACGGTCGACCTGCGGCCGGGGAGCTACACCTTCTTCTGCAGCGTGCCGGGCCACCGGGAGGCCGGCATGGAAGGGACCTTGAACGTCAAGTAGCGCGCGCGGATCCTGTCGCCGTAGGAACCTCCCACGGACGCTCAGTAATCGCGTCCGTGGGCCCCTCCTACGGTGCCACCCGCGCGAGCTGCGTGGCCGCTACTCCGGCAAGGCGCGGCCGACCGAATCAGCCACACAAGCGGGCTTGTCGGAGCCTTCGACTTCGACGGTGAAGCGCGTCACGATCTGCCACCAGCCGCCACCGACATCCTCGACCTCGGTGACCTCCGCGGTGCCCCGGATCCGCGCCCCGGCCGGGACCGGCGCCGGAAAGCGCACCCTGTCCCAGCCGTAGTTGACGCCGAGCTTGAAGCCGCTCGAGCTGAGCAGCTCGAGGCGCATGCCGTCGATCATCGAGAGGGTGAGGTTGCCGTGGGCGACGGTGGTGCCGAAGGGACTCTCGTTCTTCGCCCGCTCGACGTCGACGTGGATCCACTGATGGTCCCCGCTCAGATCGGCGAAGGTGTCGATGTCCTCCTGGGTGACCTCGCGCCACTCACTCGGCCCGATCTGCTCGCCGAGCAGGCCCTTCAGCCCCTCGATTCCGTCCACTTGGACCGACGCCACGGCCCCACCCTAGCGATCGCACAGCGGCTATGAATACGCCCCTGAGGGGCGGAAGCGACACCCATCGCGCGTTCGCGGCTGTGACCGGTTTGACCCTGATCATCGGCCTCGCGGCCTGCGGCGGCGGAGGAGGAGGAGGCGACGGGCCGGGCTCACAGGAGCTCGACCTCGTCATCGGGAACTCGCTGCCACTCAGCGGGAGCTCGAAGGCTCTCGGCGATTCGGGCCGGAAGGCCTCGGAGGTCGCGCTCGCTCAGATCGAGCAGGCGATCGATGCGACGGGCTCAGACCACAATGTCAGGGTCGTCAACGAGGACGAGGGGACCGACCCGGACGCCGCCGTCGATTCGGCCAGGAAGCTCGTCGACGGCGAGCGGGCGAGCTGCCTGACCGGACCGTGGTCATCCGCGGGCGTGGCGGCGGTCGCCCACGACATTGCGATTCCGGCCGAGGTTCTCGAGATCTCGCCGGTGGCGACCGGCGACGACGTCGCCGACCTCAGCGACCACGACCTGGTCGACAGCACGGCCCTGCCCGTCTCCGCCGAAGGAGCGGCGCTCGCGGATGCAATCGAGCGGGCCCTGGGCGGCGTCGAGGGCCACACGGTGAACGTCGCGGCGAGCACCGACCCAAGCTCGGACACGCTCAGCCGAGACTTCATCGAGGCCTGGCAGGAAGAAGACGGCACCGTCGGCTCGCAGGTCGCCCTTGCCCCTCCGCCGCTCACGCAGGCATCGCAGATCACTGGCAACGGTCCGGATGCAGTCCTGCTGGTCGACGATCCCACCGGATTCGCCCAGCTGGCGCCCGCCCTGCAGATCAGCTCCGGCTGGGACGCCCCGACCGCCTGGGGCAGCGACCAGCTGGTCTCGCCGGGGTTGCCCGAGGAGGTGGGCACCGGCGCCGTCGAGGGGATGCGCGCGCTCGCACCCGGCGCCCCGAGTGCCGACGAAGCAAGCTCGGCGTTCGTCGACGAGTTCAACTCCGCCTCGCCGCGCCGGGTTGAGATGGCGCCCTTCGCCGCCCAGGGGTTCGACGCCACGATCCTCTGCTACCTAGCCGCCGTCGCCGCCGGCTCGGCCGACGGCCAGGAGATGGCGGACGAGCTGATCGACATCACAGCGCCGGGCGGCACCGAGTACTCATGGCGGCAGCTGCCGGCGGCGATCACGGCGCTCGAGGATGGCGAGGACATCGACTACACCGGCGCGTCGGGCCCGGTCGACATGGACGTCCACGGCAATCCGACGAAGGGCGTCTTCGACGTCTACCAGTACAGCGCGGGCGCCCTCAAGGAGGTCGGCGAGGTCGCGGTCGAGAAACCGAACCCGGCCATGCCCTAGCTGATCAGCCGCACCTCGAGCGGAGGGTTGAGGAGGATCCCGGCCCCGTCAGCGAGCGCCAGGATGCGGGCGACGTAGGCGCGGGTCTCCGGATACGGCGGGACGCAGTGACAGGCGGCAACGGCTCCTCCGCCCGCGTTGTAGGCGGCGAGCGCGAGGGGGACCGAGTGGAACTGCCGGAGCAGGTCCGACATCAGGTGCGCCTGGGCGTCGATCGAGGCGATCGGGTCGAACGGGTCGCGCAGGCCGTAGGAACGCGCCGTCGCCGGCATGAACTGGGCGATGCCGAGCGCGCCCGCCGGCGAGACGGCCCGCGGGTTGAAGCCCGACTCCGCCATCAGCTGGGCGGCGAGCAGGCCCGGCGAGACGTCCCAGCGCGCCGCGGAGCGCAGCAGAGGTTTCCGGTACTGCGCCGGGACGAAGCTCGGCAGGCCCGAACTGCGAGCGAGCTCGCCATCCCCGCCCCCCGGCCCGATCAGATTGCCGGCCTCCGAGCACGGCGGCGGGCCACCCACGAAGCCGTAGTGCCAGGCCTCCCAGCTGTAGCGCTGGATGAAGCCGAATCGGCG
>Ga0126307_10001273_pt1 | contig 16649 bp, 17 predicted proteins | sample Plot28_FD_89955 | JGI IMG/M metagenome (GOLD analysis project Ga0126307, IMG submission 89955) | Serpentine soil microbial communities from UC McLaughlin Reserve, CA, USA - Plot28 | ecosystem: Environmental > Terrestrial > Soil > Grasslands | place: USA: UC McLaughlin Reserve, Lake County... | reverse complement strand
GCTTGTGGTTCATCATATCTGAAGACACCACCAAAATTTGCCAATTTTATAGGTATACGTAAATCCCTCTTTGCTATAGCAAATCTAGTTATACCTATTGTAAGATCATAACGTAAAGCAATATCGCGTCCACCTTTGTCTTTGAAATTATAAATCTCATTTATTATTGATTCTCCACTTTTTGCTTCAAGTGTTGATAATAGTTCAATAGGAGATGGTTCAATAATTTTAAAATTAAAATAAGAAATAGTCTCATAAAATTTTGTCCTAAGATATTCTAAATATAACGTATCTTCATAAGATAAATCTCGCATTCCTCTTGGTAATTCTAGCTTCACAGTAAAAATTCAAAAATGTTGGAATTTAGATTTTGCGCTTTTTTCAGTATTATTATAATATAGTTTAAAGCATTTTAGTTAAAGATGAAAGGAGAAGGAGAAGTGAAGAAGGAGAAGGAGAAATTCAGATATCTAGATCATATGACAGATCTTATAGTAGAAGCTTATGGGAATACCTTAGAAGAATTATTTGAGAATTCTGCTATTGGATTAGTTAATGCTATGTTTGAAATATCCAAGGTAGATGTAACTGATTCAATCAAAATCATTGCAGAAGGATATGATTTTAAAAGTTTACTTTATGACTGGATAGAGAAAATAATATTATCAATTTATATTGATAGAATGATAATTACAAAATTTGATTCTTTATCATTTTCAAAAAGATACCCAGCTAATACAAATAATAATAATAAAAAAACTGAAAGAATAATTACAGAAGAAAATGAACTAGTAGCAAAGGATCTCTATTTTTCAGATAGTAATGAGTATAGCTCAAAAGATAATGCAATTTATAAACTTGAAGGTATTGGGAAGGGAGAGATAATCAATTTAGAGAAACATGAATATAAAGTTGAAGTAAAATCCATAACGTATCATGAAATGCAAATAAAAAGAAACCAAGATGGTTATTATACTACAACATTCTTAGTTGACCTATAACAATTAAATATATTCTTCTATCATTTTATATAATTTTTCTTTAATAAATTATTGATCAAGGATAAATATAAAAATACTCATAGCAATAATAATAATACTAATAATTTGATAATTGAACTTTCAGAAGAAAATTTTGAAAAATCCATAAATGAAAATAAACCTATTCTTGTTGACTTTTGGGCTACTTGGTGCGGTCCTTGTAAATTTATGTTACCCGTATTCGATAAACTAGCAAAAAAATATTCTGAGAAAATAAATTTTGCAAGGCTCAATGTAGATGACTATCAATCTATTGCTGTAAAATATGATGTCTATGCAATTCCTACTTTTATTATATTTTTCAAGGGAGAGACAATAGAACGGGCGGTAGGAGCTGTCGGAGAAAAAGGATTAGAAAATATCCTTGAAAAAATACATTAGAGTTTATGGTTATTTAATATTCTAATACTTTTAATTTTTTTTTGCCCTTTATTGTTTCTTTGTCTATATATTGTTACTGGTAAAATATTATTCTATAGAGTTATTTTCTGTATTATCCAAGAATGTTTTTGAATTAAAAATCTATTGGTATAATAATAGCAATTTTCTTAACATTACAAAAAAAGACAGACTACTTAATTCAATTTTAAATGATATTATATATAGCCAAATGCTGCATCAGATTTTCTTTTTGATTCCAATATAAAGTCAAATATTTTTTTTTCTTCCTCATTTAGCCTATGTGGAAATCTTTCACTTAATAACTTTGCTTGTCTGCTATTTAAGTCAGTATAAAAGATATCTCCTTCATTAATTTGTCTTCCAATTGTAGGACCTCTTATAGATACAGCAACCTGCATACCTTTTGTAGCTTCTTCAAGGCTTTTTCCTTTATCTTGAATTTGATGAATGATGCCTACCTTCATGCCATTCTCATTTATGACATGAATTTTTTGTCTAAGCTTTCCTACAAGTATTTCAGCGCCAAAAACAGCAGGGTCATTTCTTCTAAATACAAATCCTTTTAAAAATTGTATTTTACAGATCGGAGGAATTTCATTGAATATAATAGAATCAGCATGTTCCTTCTGATATTGAACCCAATCAGTATAGTTTCTTACTAGGTTATAGATTACTTTTTCATTGAAAATTTGCACTTGTCGTTCTGTTGATTCTTTTTTTGCATCTTCCAAAACTTTAACATTGAAACCTAATATGGCTCCAAGGTATCTATCTTTGTCTTTAACAGCAGAAGAAGCCAAAACATCTCTTCTTGTTATATGGCCAATATCAGCAGTTTGTATAGGAATATTTTCTTTTTTCAACATATCAATTATTGCTTCGAGTGATCCTATGGCATCACATTTAAGAATCACACCTAAGGAATTAGTATTATTTATAAAAGTATCTTTGACTTCTGATTCAATAAGATGTTTAATTTTATTTTCTTCTTCTTTATTTTTTATAACATACAAAGGACTTCCAGCTAATATCCCTTCTAAATCAGGAGATACTATTCTTAGGCCTGCTGCTGAGATTACTTCATTTACTGATCTGAATTTATCACGAGGATCACGCATTTCATCCAAAGGTTTAGGAAGTAATAAAGCTTTAACTTTAGTTACTATTATTTCATCTCTTTTTGCGGCCATGATCGTATCTCCTTGCTTTATAGTACCATCTAATAGTATCATATTAGCAGAAGGGCCGAGTCCTACCTCTTCGTTAATTTCTAAGATAATACCTCTTACGTAGTCATCATGTCTTTCTAACCGCTTTTTCATATATTGTTGTGCTAATCCTACCAACACTGTCATTAATTCTGGTATTCCAACTCCAGAAACAGCACTAATCGGAACTATAGCTAATTCTTTGTCAAATTCTTTAATACGCCAAAATGCTTCTGAATTAAAACCCATTCTTGATAATGACCCAACCACTGTGTAAATTTTTTCATCTAAAAGAGTAAGAATATGTGAATCCTGTTTTTTTATTTCTTCAGTTATAAAGGATAAATTTGCGGCTACTCCTTCTGCTGCCGCTGTTTTATTTTGTTTTTGTTTACCAGTATTTATATCACCTTTCTTTTTTCCTTTCCATCCTGAAAGCATATCCACTTTATTTAATGCCACAACAAATGGAACTTTTCTTTTTTTTAGTATCTCTATGCTTTCTATTGTTTGGGGCTCAAAACCCTTGTTTACATCTGCAACTACTATAGCTATGTCTGCTGCTGATCCTCCTCTGCTTCTCAAATTGGCAAAAACTTCATGACCAGGTGTGTCAATAAATAATAATCCCGGAATTTGCTCATCTGTTTTAACAAGACGTTCATATAAACGTCCTGTAATTTTTTTTATTGTTTCGATTGGAAAAAAGCTTGCTCCAATATGCTGAGTAATGCCTCCAGCCTCGCGAGCTTGTACCCCTGTCCCTCTGATCTTATCTAATAAAGAAGTTTTTCCAGAGTCTACATGACCCAATACAACTACTACCGGCTGTCTTAATGTCACGTGGATACTACTTAAAAATGACTTGAGACTCTTTTATGAAGCTTTCATATGCATCTGAAGCATGTATAATATTATTTGTAATACCAAGACCATAATCACCTCTAATTGTACCTGGTTGAGCCTCATAAGATCGAGTTGCACCAATCAATAATCTTACAGTATTAATTGCATTGTCTCCTTCCAAAATACAGGCAACAACTTTAGATGATGAAATAAAAGAAACAAGTTCACTAAAAAAAGGTTTATTTTTATGTGCAGAATAGAATTCTTCTGCCTTATCTTTTGTAAAAATATATGATTTTAGTTCCTTAATTAGAAAACCCTTGTTCTCGAGGCGTGACAAAATTAAACCTGTTAATTTGCGTTCAAAAGCATCTGGTTTTATAACTATTAATGTTTGCTCACTCAACTTACTGTATCATCAATCCAATTTTAGGATTTAGAAATCCTTATTCCGCCTTTAACGTATTTGTTCGTCCATTTCATCTTTCTAGGATCTCTTTTTAATTTTCTATGATTTTTTTTGCATTTGTTAGAACAAGTCCATTGAATAGCTCCATCATTCTTGACTAACATGATACCGTGAGCAGAAGAAATATGTTGTCCACAAAAAATGCAATTGCGTAAAGAAGTAGCTGTTTTACTCATTTTAAATTAAACCTACATTATTTTCTCTGTTTATAAATATATTTTTGATTACTTTATTTTTCGTGCTTCTCTTTCTGTCTCACGAAGCATTAAGACATCATTCATTCTTACAGAGCCCTTTACATTTCTAGTTAGTATTCTTCCCTTATCTTTTCCTTCTAAAACTCTAACTCTTACTTGAATTACTTCTCCAGCAATACCAGTTCTACCCACGATCTGAATTACTTCAGCCGGTACTACTTTTTCTTCTATTGTTTTACTCATGGATTATAACACCTAATTATTACTGGGGTTTTGAAGATTTTGGATTTTTATTTTTTGTTGAATTTACTATTTCATCTAAGATATGCTGTGACTCTCCTGCATCAATAATAGTAGCAGCTGCAGAACCAACAGTAATTCCCATTGCTTCTCCTAATTGTTGTTTACTGGGAACAAATACATAGGCAGCATTTCTTTCTTCACATATAATTGGAAGATGAGCCACTACTTCTGGAGGTTCCACATCTTCTGCAATAATAGCTAGTTTACTAACACCGCGTTCAACTGCTTTTGTTGTTTCATTGGTTCCTTTTTTTATTTTGCCGCTATCTTTTGCTATTCTTACTGCTTCATAAATGGCACTAACCAAATCTTGTGGTACTTCAAATTTAACATAATATGGTTTACTCATTATTTAATATCACCCTGTGGGATCATCCATCTCTTTACAAAATAAAGACTATTAAAATGTTACCTCCCCGGGAGAATTTTTACAATTTCGATGAAATCAATCATAAATAAATTTTTAAAAATTATAATAATTACTCATATTTTTATTAATTAGAAATAATAGGAAATAAATAAACTTGACATAAGAGAAAAAAATTGAAATAATATTTTAACTTTTCAACATTTCTTAAACAAATAAACAATTATCTTTCAAAAGAGAATTTAAAATTATAACATTCAACTGAATTTAGATTCTGTCGTTGAGTAATTTGATTATCAAAATAGGAAATAATTTTTTTTCTTTGAGTTGGTATTTATTTAATTTTTTTTATTTGTATTTGAGGAGTAACCTTAAATAATTATATAAAATAATAATTACAGAGTTTGAAAAGGACAGCCATAAATAGCATAAATAACAACAAAATAGTGTCAAAAATAGTCTACATGTATAGTACGGAATGGTAAAAGAGATTGACTGCGACTGAGGTTTTATTTTAATTAAGGTAGTAGACTATAATGAAAACACAAATTAAACGTAATACGTCCAATAATTCTAAAACACCGCAAAAATCTAAAAATAAAAACTTTGACTATAACAAACCGGTCGGAAAATGTATGATTTGTTATACATTATCAGGTTGGCATTGTTACGATTGTGGGAACGATTATTGTCAAAGCCATTTTCACACCCACAAAGAAACAAATCAATGCTTATAAAATTAATAAACAAATTTACAAGTTATAGTTGAGATATTTAGAGAATTATGGACAATATGAAGAATGGAGATAAAAAGATTTACGATGTATTAAAATTACTTTTTTCTACCAAATGAACTGAACTAACTACAATACTTTTAAATGCAATGATAATGCTACTTGTACTATCTTTTTCTAAATAAATAAAAGTAATTGTTAATTTCTAGATTTCGGTTCTTAAATTCTCAAAGTAATAGAAGTAACATATAACCCTAGAGTTACAATTCCCAACCATCAACTAATTAGTTTCTATTTAAAACATTTGTTTTACTTCTTTTTTTCTCCTTATCAATCCATTGTTATACTACAATACTTGATAATTTCAATAACCATATTATGATAATAAAGGATATAGGAAATTTTAATTTTAGTGTGTCATCCAATTGATATGATTATGTAAGAATAATGTCATTTGTTAAACAAATGCAATTAAATTTTTTTGCATATTCTTAATGGAATAGTCTATTCACATTATTTTAGTTCTTGTATATTCGATATCTTTGTTATAATTACTTAAGGTACTAATCTCCAATATTCTAAAAATAATAATTTAATATAAATAAAGAAAATAAAAATGATTTATTTTTTATTATTTAATGAAATTTAATATGGTTATCTTTTTGTAATGCGGGAGGTGGGATTTGAACCCACGAATCCCTGAGGAACAGGGATATAGGAAAATCAAGTCCATATCTGACCAATCTCTTTTATTAACTTTCTTTCTAAGCATCGCACTGCCCCTCCCTCATTCTACCTACAGATTGATTAAGGGCAGACCTGCGCCGTTGGCCAGGCTTGGCAACCCCCGCACTTACTAGAAATACATTTTATAACAGCCAAATTTATCTATTCTTAAATTAATGGACTGATATTCAAAGTGGAAGAAAAAAAACCTAATAAACGGTTATTTGGAACTAATGGTATTAGAGGAATATATGGAAAAGAGTTAACTTTTTCCCTCATAATAGACTTGACATACGCATTAGCAACATATTTTAAGAATGGACCTATTGTTGTAGGATATGATGGAAGAAATTCAAGTCCCCTCTTATCAAATATTGTATCAGCTGTATTAAATTCTGGCGGCTTAGATGTAATCATGGCTGGTCAACTACCAACTCCCTGTTTACAATTTGCTGCTAAATATAAAAAATGCAAAGGGGGAATAATGATTACAGCTTCTCACAATCCTCCCGAATACAATGGAATTAAACCATCTGCTAATGATGGAGTAGAGATTTCAAGAGAAGAAGAAATAAAGGTTGAAGAGATTTTTTATAATAGAAAATTTGCAAAAATAGACGGAACAAATAAGACTGTTTCAGATGAAAATATTATAAATGATTACATTGATAGAGTCTTGGCTCTAATAGATGTTGAAAAAATAAAGGCTAGATCGTTTAAAGTAGTAATGGACTTGGGAAACGGTGTTCAGTCTTTAGTTGCACCTTATTTGTTAAAACAATTAGGTTGTCAGGTCTTTACACTAAATAGCAACATTGATGGAGATTTTCCTGGTAGAGGCCCCGAACCAACTGTAGACAATTTAACTATATTATCAAACATGGTAAAAGACTTGAATGCTGATTTTGGCGTTGCTTATGATGGGGATGGAGATAGAAGTATTTTCTGTGATGAAAAAGGAATTATTCATCCCGGCGACAAAACTGCTGCTGCTCTTGTAAAGTATTTAATTAATGGTAAAGAAAGAGGAGCAGAGATTGTATGTCCTATTAATACAACTTTGAATGTTCAACTTGTTGCTAACGAAGGAAATTCAAACGTAATATATACAAAAGTAGGAAGTGTAGAAGTCTCTCGAGAGATGATTAAAAGAAACTCTCATATTGGTTTAGAAGAAAATGGAGGATTCATGTATGGAAAATTAAACCAAGTCAGAGATGGAGCAATGACTACAGGACTTGTATTAGATATGCTTACAAATTTTACAGCTAGCGATAATAAAACAACTAATTCATTTTCTGATATCATTGCATCACTAAAAAAAATAGCTCAATTCAAAACTAAATTTAAATGTCCTTCAAGGGAGATAGCTAATACGATAGTCACCAAATGTTCAGAGCACGGATCTCCAAAAAAGATAGAGAATTTAGATGGCGCTAAAATATGGATTGATGATGAATCATGGATAATGATCAGGCCAAGTGGAACTGAACCATTGATAAGAATGTATGGAGAATCGATTTCACGAACACTGTTGGATTCAAAAGTCAGAGAATATACGAGAATAATTGAAAGTATATTATCATAAAAAACCAATAAAACATCAAATATCAAACACAAAAAAGAAGAATATAGAATAGATTTGAAGTCACCAAAGAAGATTCATGATATCAAAAAAACTTTAATCGAAATAACAGTCATAGGAAAAGATAGAAAAGGAGTAGTTGCAGAAATTACAAACTTTATCTTTCAGAATCACGGAAATATTGAAAAAATAAATCAAAATGTAATAAAGGGTCTTTTTGGTATGCAACTTGAAGCTTCATTTAACAATATAATAAAGGAAAAATTAGATGTGGGACTTCAAGCACTTGCCAAGAATTTAAAGATGGAAATCAAAGTTCATTATCAAGAACCAAACAGATTAACAAATATTGCTATTCTTGTAAGTAATGAAGATCATTGTATATTAAAAATACTCGAATCTTATAATAAAAATGACCTTAAAACAAAAATCCAAATTATAATTGGAAGTTCAAATATCTTAAAACCAATAGCTGAAAAATATAATATCCCATTCTATTTGATTGATCATAAAGATCAGGCAGAAGCAGAAAGACAAATTTTGAAATTATTTGAAGAATATAACATAGACATGGTTATTCTTGCAAGATATATGAGAATTCTTACTCCAAATTTTGTTTGGAGGTATCCCAATAAAATAATAAATATCCATCCTTCGTTATTACCAGCTTTCCCCGGTGCATATGCTTATGTTCAGGCATACGAAAGAGGAGCAAAAATTGTAGGATGTACTGCTCATTTTGTAACTGAAGACTTAGATCAAGGTCCAATTATTTGCCAAAAATCTTTTAATGTTTTAGAAAGCGACAATATCGACTCAATTAAAAATAAAGGAAGAAAACTAGAAAGTTCGACATTGCTTGAAGCCGTGAAATTAGCCTTGGAAGGAAAACTTGAAGTCTATTGGGGAAAGGTTCATGTTAAAAATATCAATATCAAATCTAAAAAATAAATATAATACTAATAATAATAAGATAATAATAATTAGTAATTCTATAATTTTTTAAAAGAGAAAAAAATATTACTCAACAAAAAAACATCAGAACAAAGATAAAGGCTAACGATTGAAAGAATATGGATATTGTTAGAATATGAATAACATATACAGATTAACTAATCCAGACATCGAAAAATGGAAAAAAAAATCAGAACAAGTAATAATAGTTCCTATAGGCTCCTTAGAACAACATGGTGATCATCTTCCGGTATCAACTGATTCGATCATAATAGAACATTTAGCAAAAAAGGTCTCAGGAAAATTTCAAAGTTTATATCTTCCCACAGTAACTCTTGGCATTTCCTTCGAACATGAACCTTTATTCAATATTTCAATATCTTATCAAACTTATTCCAATTTTCTTAGTGAAATTTGTGTATCCCTTATAAAATATGGAATGAAAAATATAATCTTGTTAAATGGCCATCATGGAAATATGGGATGTTTGCATTCTATTTCTCAAAATGTTTCTGATAAAATTACTTCTAATGCAAAAATAAATTTTATAAATTACTGGAGTTTAATGGAGAATTTTGATCATGCCGGCGAGATTGAAACTTCTCTTGTATTAGCAATCAATAAAAAGTTGGTAAAAATGAAAATGGCAAGAGCGAATACAAAAGAGATTACAGGTTCTAGAATAGCATATACTAGTCTTACGAGTAATCCAGGATCTTTTCACACAATAACAGGAAATGGCGTATGGGGTGATCCTACAAAAGCATCGATAATAAAGGGCCGGTCGTTATTGGAAAATCTAACTCAGAAGATAATAGAAATTATGAAAGAATTTAAAAAATTTAATTAACATGCTGCGAGCTCATTTTTCTAGTATGTTTACTTTTAGAAAGAAATACTCTTTTTACTCAAAAATAATGACCTTGAATGAAATTTTAATATATAACTAGTATTCATTGATAGTAAAAGGTAGATTTAGTATTGTCAGTTGATATGGCTGTAAAGGTTTTAGACGAGAGTTTTGGAAAAATTGTGTTGATAAAATTAAAAGGTGGAAAAGTTATTAGAGGAATTCTTCATGGTTTTGATCAACATATGAACTTGTTACTTGATGATTCAGTAGAAATAGTAGAAGGCAAATCGTCAGATTTAGGAACTATTGTAGTAAGAGGAGATAATGTAGTTATAATATCTCCTCCTCCTCCAATGTGAAAGTAAAGGAGAATGATAAAGAAAAGGAGGTCGATATGGTAAAATGACAAAAGGAACAACTTCAATGGGCAAATATACTAGGAAGAAGGTGCATATTAGATGTCGAAGATGTGGCCATAATTCATTTCATAAACGTGGAAAAGAATGTTCCAAATGTGGATATCCCGATCCAAAAATGAGGAAGTACAATTGGATTAAAAGACAAGTGATGTAAAAAGTAAATGAAAAATTAACCAAAATTTTTGAAGATGAAATAATAATTTAATTTCTGAAAAAAATAATTTCTCTTCTCACAGATATTTTAATTAAACCTTAATTTATTAGAATAATGATTTTATAGTTAAAATGGTAGATTTTGATTCTTTTTTATTGATAGCAGCTGGTCTTTCTATAATTGGAGGAATTGCTTTTGGGTTATACTATAATAAAATTATTTCTTTATTTTCCAAACTAAAAAAAGACAGAAAACAATCACAAAAGTCCAAGGTTAAAGAAGAAGAAGAAAATGAGCAAAAAACTAATTCAAATTTAATAAAAAAAAATTCACATTTATTAGAAGATGAGGTAAAGATATATCAATTTGAGAAAGATCTTGTTTCTCATGCCATAGAGAATATCCTGACTGCCTCAAAAAATAAATCAATTGATACATTTGAAAAAGATCGCCTTTTACTAAAATATAACAATCAAGTAAAAAAATTAAATGAAAAAATGGAGAAAATTCAATCTGAAATTGACGTTACCAAATTAATAGATTTAAGAAATGATTTAGTTTCTCTACTCGATAATAAAATTTCTGTAATTGATAAAAAGATAAAAGAAATTAATTTTAAAATAGGAACTAATTATAAAATTCTTGAAATAAGAAACGAGACTAAACAAAATAACAAAACTAATAATAATAATAATAATAATAGAAATCATAACAATTCATCACATGGTATTGAAGAAACTATTGATGTAAACCTTAATGCAAGAAAAGTAATAAACTACAAAAATACGGACTTTAACAAAAAAAAAGAGATGATTATTGATGCTGAAAGAAAAAAAATTGGGGATTTAAAAGACCAAGTATTAGTAGCATTAAATAGACTGGATAGAACTGAAGATATAAAAGCAGAAATAGAAAATGAAGTTACGACAACAATACAAGAAGATGAAAATATAAAAGATTTTACTGAAGAAGAAGAAAGTAAAAACCCCCTACAAAAGGCACATGAATTTAATAACAAAGATCATGTACATATAGAAAATAAAAAACCTCTAGATAAAGCAATCAATAATAATGTAACTACTACTACTACTACTATTCCTGCAATCTTTAGTTTTTTGCAACGAACCAAATCTAAAAATGATATAATAGATACTAAATCAATAGCAAATCCTTCCCATGAGAGGGAGGAGGCTACTACAAAAAGTATAATAAAAAATAATGATGAAAGTGAAAATAAAATAAAAAAAGAAAACTTGCTTATAAATGTAAATCCAATTTACAACAAATATAATAATAACAAAAGTAACCCATTATCAAACATATTATATCATACTGAATTAAAATTTGATCCTTATATGGAAATTAAAGATGAAAAAAAAGATATATTTGAAGTTCGAAGCAAAGACAAGCAACATCTAAAAAATGACAGGGATAGTAGATTTAAATTTCCACTAAGATTTATTTTTTCTAAAAGCAACAAAGAGGAAAAGACAAATGAAAATAAAATTTATGATACTAATACAAAAAGAAGAGATTCACTTAGTAATATTCTTAATAAAGATTATTAAAATTAAATAATTGTTATACTTTATAATAATAGGATATAGTAATACTGGATTAGAGTATTTAGCTGATCTATTTTCAGATATTCTTGCAACTACAATAATTGAAAATAACATAACCTAAGTTTTAGAAAGGTAATCTTAATTTTATCTGAATGAAATAAATACTAATTTTATAATCTTTTTTTGAAAAAATATAAATAAAATAAAATCAATAAAAAGTATATATCTCTCCTAAATTGCGAATCTTGATAATGCAAAATAACAGTAATAGAGAACATCTTATTCCAATGATCAAAAATATTATAGAAAACTATTTTCTAAAATTATCAAACCAAGTAAATAGTGAAAACAAAAAGAATATAATTATAGGTCTAGGAAGTGGTAGTACTGTCGCTGAATTAATTAAAAGAATTTCTCGTATTCCTAACAAAGAATATTTTAAATTTATTCCTACATCAATTCAAATAAAAATAATTGGTGAAATGGCGGGTTTAGAATTTACTGATGAGAGTAAAATAAAGGATCTTGACTTGGTAATAGATGGAGCAGATCAGATCGATGCAAATTTAAATATGATCAAAGGAGGAGGAGGAGCACTATTGAAAGAAAAAATATTAATATATGCTGCAAAGGAAAAGATTATTTTAGCAGATTCAAATAAATTTGTACCTAAATTTAGTATACCTATTCCTATCGAAGTACATCCATTTGCTAGATTTACCGTAATGAAAAAGTTGCAAGCTATTAGAAGTATTGATAACCTTACTGTTGGTTCAAACTTTGATAATATAAATTATCTTAATGAAATGAATATCTTATCAAAACCTATAATTAGGACCATTAAAAAAGGTTATCCATTTATTACAGAAAATGGTAATATAATAATTGATACAGAATTTTCTAATATGGAGAACATAGAAAAAACAGAACAAGCTATAAAAAATATCCCAGGTGTTTTAGAAGTTGGACTTTTTTCTCGCAAAAATAATACAAAATATTATTCTGTCAACAGCGAAGGTAAATTTTCGATTCAGTCAACATAATAGAAAAAATAACTGAGAGAAAAATTGCAATTGTATCTAATTTTGTTAGTTTTTAAATTTTGGAAGAAATTTTCCATATCCATAAAAAGTCTCGTCGACTTTAAAATTTTCCATTACTACATTTCCTCTCACAATAGTAGTAATAGGCCAGCCAGAAAGATTCCACCCATCATAAATAGTATAATCTGAATAAGACTGTAATAATTCAGGAGTAACCTTCTTTGTAAGATTAAGGTCCACAATAACCAAATCTGCATCCGATTCTTTCTGTATTGAACCTTTCTTAGGATAAAGCCCAAATATTCTTGATGTATTATAACTAGTCACCTCTGTAACTCTTTCTAAGTTTATCCTTCCTTTATTTACACCTTCACTAAGGAGTACAGGTAACATTGTAGCAATTCCAGGGAAACCTGATAATGATTCAAGTAAATCACCATTTGGATTTAATTTTAATGATAATTTATTAGCAACATGATCTGTACCTATTGTATCAATAATACCATTTCTAAGAGCATACCAGACACTTTGAACATCATGTTTAGAACGCAATGGTGGAACTACCTTACCTCTTAAATCATTAAACTCGTATGTATGAGTAAGATAGTGTGGACAAGTTTCAATATATAAATTGCATCTTCCTTGCTCTTTTTCATGGATAATAGCATCTATGGCAGCACTTGATCCAATATGAACAAAATAGATATTTGAATTATATTTTCTACCAAGTTCTCCCATCTTTTTTATACTCTTTACCTCCGAATGAGAAGGTCTACATCGTGACCATAACTTCAGTAAGTTTGTTTCTACTAATATTTGATTTTCTTTTTTATGTTCTCTTTTAGATACATCTTTTTTTATATGTCTTATTCCATTATTATTATTATTATTATTCAATTTTTTCTCGCTTGGAAAATCGTTATCTTTTTTTATGGATTCTCCAATTATAGATTGTTGTTGATTACCTGCTGGTACAATAAAGTTTTCATTATTTTCTTGTGTTAATTTATTATTTTTATTTTTATCTTTATCTATAATTTCTTTTTTTATTTCAGTATAACAAATATCAGGATCCTCAGCATGTACTAAAAGTATACTATTAAAAGAAGAGGTAATTTTAACAATTTTCTCTAAAAAGTCGTCAGTAATTTCTACTTTTCCACTGCGAATTTCTTCTTCCATTGGATTAAGATCCATATGAATATTATTGAGATTTGATCCTAGATTCATATAGACCTTAAATGAATTTATTCCTATATCACGTACTAAATGAGGAATATCATCAAGATGTTGATTTATTAGAATTGAACAATGTATTGTAAAATCTATAATATGATTCTTTTCACTTGCCTCTATCTGTTTTTTAATATTATTTCGGTAATTTGAATATAATCTTAACATCCTTATCATTGTTGTCACTCCACCTATTGCTGCCGACTTTGACTCTGTTTTAGCTGCATGTTCTATTGGAGTATATACACCATAATGAACATGTGGATCAATTAATCCAGGAAGAATAAACTTTCCTGTTGCATCAATTGATTTGCTATAACTTATATTATTTATCGATTTAGAGAGATCTTTTATTTTTCCATTTTCAATCATAATATTAGTATTGGTAATCCCAACTTTAGGGATTACAACACTTCCATTTTTTATTAGTAGATCACAGGAATTTTGCATTAAACAATATAACAAAAGATATAATAGATAATTATTATGTTACTAGAAGAATCTTAATTTTTATTAATTTTTTACGTATTACTAAAATTTAATTATATTATAATTTTAATTATACTACAAAAAGAAAAAAGTAAGTTAGGATACTGTTATTTTACCCGTCATGAATGGGTGTAAAGAACAGTAGTAGTCGAAGCTTCCAGCTTTATCAAAGGTATTGTCCCATGTTGCACCTGGTGCAATTATACTAGAATCAAATGCTCCGCCTTTATCTACTACTGTATGAATAGTAGTATCTTCATTTGTCCATGTCACAGTACTTCCAGAAGAAACAGTGATTTCAGGTGGAGTAAAAAACTCAGTAGCACTTGGATTAGATGATCCTGGAGCTATAGATACTGCTTCTTGTGCATATGCTAATGTTGCATTAGCTGTTGCCGATCCTCCAGCCTTTTCACTTTGTACTGATGTTGCATTTCCAGCTGTAGATGTTGTGTCACCAGTTGTTGTTCTAATCAATTGTTCATATGATACGGGCTTTGACCAATCTGCTACGGCACTGTCGCTACCTTTTGGAGCAACTGAAGTTCCTGGAGGATGATCATGTGCTGTAGAGTTGTCAGCAGCAACTACGGCAAGTGCTCCACCTCTTACTACGTGGTTCATGTTGTGATCTACACCTACATAGAGTCCAGCTTCTGGGAATGTAGATTCAATTACTGAAGCAGACCCTGGTGGAATCCACCATGTTTCATCGTTAAGAAGTTGAGTTCCATAGTCGGTTTTATCAGGATTACTTCCATCTCTTACATTGATTTGACCTGTTATAAAGTGGAAAGATACTCCTCCATTAGGACCTGGATTCAAGATATACCATCGAGTCAACTCTCCTGGTTTAACCTTAAAGATTTCGGGATTTTCATTCAAAACAATCTTTGTCTTTTCACCAATTCCTGGAACATATTTATGCGCCATACCATTTGTCAATATAAGGTCTGGCTGATCACTAGCAAATTTCATAAGATCAAATGTTCCAGTTTTTCCTCCTGTACCAACGAATAATCCTTTATCAGCAGTATTGAAATTTTCTCCAAATGATAGATAGAATTCTTTTGCTGGTTCTTCATTTTGTGGATGTACTACTAGTGCACCATACATACCATTTGCAATATGTTCCCATACACCATTCAAACCATCAGCACCACAGTGATACATGAATACTCCTAGATTTTCAGCATGTAAGGTTACATGTTTAGTTTGTCCTGGTTCAATATTACCAGATAAGACGTTACTTGGACCCACTCCAGCATGAAAGTCTAAACTATGAATTGTTTTACCATCATTTCTAATTGTTATATTTACCACATCACCTTGGTCAACGGCAATAACTGGAGCTGGAATAGTACCATTAAAGGTCATTGCGGCGTATTCAATTCCGCCTGGATGTAAAGCATTATTTGGAGCAATCTGAACTTTATTTTCGTTGGCGACTAAAAGGACTTGTTTAGTTTTTCCTTCATTATCGTCCTGTTGTGCAGATACTTTGGCTATAAAAGGAAAGCCTGATACAAATGGACTTAATAATAGTCCTGTTACAAGCATACCCATTATAATACCGGTTGTCAATAGTTTCATTACATGCCAGAATTGCTATTTCCTATATAATGTTTTACCTTAATATAATTATAAAAGAATCTAATATAGTACTTTTATATATTTATTTATTATAATCCTTTTTTTCTTTTTTTATAATTCATCTCTTAGTCTTATAAGAAAATCTATTTTTAATTACATATATAGAGAAGAAAAGAAATAAAAGAAATTATAAAAATATAAAATAACTTAATCAAATTCAATATTATTAAAGATTTATCGTGGGCTGGTAGTTCAGACTGGTATGAACGTTCGATTCGCAATCGAAAGATCGCGGGTTCAAATCCCGCCCAGTCCAATAAATTGTTTCGGTAAAAATGCTCGCTGATTTTTATGTTCAATAACTAGTAATTGTTGACCAAAATAAGGCAAATTTTTCCAAATAAAATTGTGAAAAGTTGACCATCATGTTGACCATTTCATGGTTGACATGAATGCTATCATTGTATCT
>Ga0126307_10001272_pt1 | contig 16653 bp, 10 predicted proteins | sample Plot28_FD_89955 | JGI IMG/M metagenome (GOLD analysis project Ga0126307, IMG submission 89955) | Serpentine soil microbial communities from UC McLaughlin Reserve, CA, USA - Plot28 | ecosystem: Environmental > Terrestrial > Soil > Grasslands | place: USA: UC McLaughlin Reserve, Lake County... | reverse complement strand
TTGTTGTCCACCTTGTTGTTGTCCACCTTGTTGTTGTCCACCTGATGTTCCAGCTGATTGGTTACCTTGTTGTTGTCCACCTGATGTTCCAGCTGATTGGTTACCTTGTTGTTGTCCACCTTGTTGTTGTCCACCTTGTTGTTCTTTATCGCCAGCAAAACCTTTATCAGTAGAAGTTTCCTTGCCTAAGTCTCCAAAGAGAGGTGTAGTATCGTTACTAATCTTGGTTGGTGGCGCATCTGGTGTTAAAGCTTGCAGTTCTTCAATACTTCCAATATCATCACCGGCTTTTACTTGTCCACCACTATCTGCTCCTGGTCCTCCACCTTGTTGTTGTCCACCTTGTTGTTGTCCACCTTGTTGTTGTCCACCTTGTTGTTGTCCACCTTGTTGTTGTCCACCTTGTTGTTGTCCACCTGATGTTCCAGCTGTTTGGTTTTGTGAATTACCTTCTGTCTGGGCTAATATGGGATTTGATAAAATAGTTGAAACTATTCCAATTGCTAATAGCAGAAAAGTATAGTTTATTCTTGTTCTGTTTTTCATGTTTAACTAAGGGCGTTAAACTATAAAACTATTACAATTAAAAAAGACGTACAAAGATAACATTATCCTAATGATAGAAGATAGAATAAGTTGTGATCTAAAGATAAAAAGGAATTTGTCGAAATTAGCTAATCCTTTTTTTAGATGGATATTAATAAAAAAAACAGATTATAATAATTAAAGAAGGAAAAAATAACTATTATAGATTACTAAAGAAAATGTAGTTGATAATGAGATTTTAGATATTATTGTTAAAGATAATAAAGGAAACATTAATGGAGTAATAAAAAATCAATACATTGGATATTGATTAACATTATATCAATAATGTTCCTCTGAATTAACATTTAGAACTGACGTATACTGTCATTCTTAACAAAGGAAGGAAATACTTTATGAAATTAATCGTTTATAATTGATGTTAACAATTCGAATAGAATAAGTTTTATTCCTATTTCCAATTTAAAAGGAACTAATAAGAATATGATTTGTATTTGATTGTATTAGTCGGTATCATACTCTTTAATTCCAATAACAAAAGTTTCGTATAAGTAAAAATTGAGAATTACTGATCATATATGAACATTGAAAAAAGGCTAGTTGCGAATAATTTACTATTTAAGAATTATAGTTAATATATCTTATTGTATTACTAATACTATGGGAAAATCTGTTAAAATCATACACGAAGACCTAAATGCCGGTGGCGGAAGTGAACGCCTAACCATAACCATGATGGAGGCATTAAATGAAATGGGTTTTAACATTGATTTAGAAACTATAACCCTTCCTGATTGGAATAAGATTAAGAAATGGTATGGAAATTTTTCATTAAAAATAGATCGAATAAAAAAAATGGATCTTTCAAATATATTTGGTTTATTAGAATATAGGAATAAGGATTGGCTACAAGTAGCATCGGAAGAAGAACAATATCGTTTAATAATAAATGCTCATGGAGATATATTGCCATATTATAATTCTACTAACCATGTAAAGTTAAAAGGAAAAATGATCACTTATTGCCATTATCCTCTAACGCCAAACTTAGTTAATAAAGGTACATATAGAAAGTTTTTATTAAAATTCTTAAAGAATAGTAAATTCGGTTATGGACTAAATTTTCATTTTGCAGAACAAAATTTACTTTCTAATGTATTAAAAACATATGACCTTATGATGAAAAATACTATAATAGTAACAAATTCTGATTTTAGCAAACAAGCAATAGAAAATTATTATGGAAAAGTAGTTTTATCAGTTTTAAGTCCACCTGTAAATGTTGATATTTATCGAAAATTTGCTTTAACTAATCAATCTAGAGAGAATATAATAATTGTTCTTTCGCGCTATAGTCCGGATAAGAAAATAGAGATAGCCATACGAATAGCTAAAATTTTACAAAGAGTCAAGAAAAATTATAAAATGATTGTTGTTGGGAATATCGTTAAAGATAACTATAGTTATTATAGGTATTTACAATCATTAATAAGCTTGTCTAAATTAAATGATAACGTCAAATTATATTTGAATGTTCCACTAAATAATTTATTACAATTGATGGCAACATCAAAGATTTTGTTACATCCTACTCTTGAAGAACCATTTGGAATATCTATAGCAGAAGGAATGAGTGCTGGATTGGTTCCCATTGTTCCGTTCAAAGGTGGAAATACTGAATTTGTTCCAAAACAATTCCATTATAAAACTGAAGAAGAAGCAGTAAAAATAATAATTAATGCAATGAATACATCATATAATGATAGAGTAAAAATTAGCAAATTCACTGACATTTTTTCCGTCACTAATTTTAAGAATAGTTTAAAAATACTAATTCAAGATTTAGTAGAAAAGGAGATGGCATTATCTTCTCATCAAATAAAAAGGAACAATATAAAGAATCATACAAAATTTACTTAACACTTTTGAATATGCCTAATGTTCAAACATAAAAGTTATAATGTAAAAATATTTAATTCCAATACTTCAAAATGAATTCCGTCCCATTGGAGAAATATATAGATATTTTAAATGATTTTATGAATAAGACTTCTCAATATGCTATGAAAGATGCTCAACCTGGAGGTTTTTATAAAGCTATTTGGATGAGAGATGCAGCATATATACTCAAGGATCAATTCATTTCAGGTTATACTTTTGATGTTATTGATGACCTTATTCATATTTGGTCCAACCAAATAAATGATACTCAAGATAAAAAAATAATATTTGGAAGAGGCTCGCCAATAACAAAGTTTACTCCTATGAGGTGTAATCCTAATTTAATTAATAAATTTAAAGGAGCATTACCTACTACAATCTATGAGAATTTCTTAGAAATTTATGCGAGTAATCCAGATATTGATTCAACCGCTTTGATGATATATGTAACGTCTTGGATAATATCAAGGATTTACGAATATATAAATTTAGATAGAAACGATAACCTTTATCCTTTAAATTTTTCAAAAAAGAAAGATTTAGAATTAGAATTGGAATTCTCTAAAATAGTTTCCTTTTTAATTCCTAAAATGCTCGATGCAATTCAATATTTGTCTATGAAAGATGTAGATTCTGATTATCTTCTAGAACAAGAATCAAATGAAGATTGGATGGATACTGCTCTTAGAAAAGGAAAAATTGTTTATAGTCAAGGATGTTGGTTACTAGCATTAAAAAATTTCAACATATTGCTAAAATATCTAAACATGGATGATACTTCATTATATATAGATAAACTAGCAAATAATGTAATTAATGCAGTAGAAAAACATATGTGGTCAGAACAAAAAGCATGTTTTATTGACAATAATATAGGTTCATATGCAAATGCAAACTGTGAAAAAATTATTACTCAGGATTCTTTACTTTATCTATTTGCATTAATAAATGATAATTTTCCTTATTCATCTAATTGTGAAATTAATAAAGATAATGAAGATTTCAATTATTATTCTTCTATTTCTCCTAATAAAAGTAGTTTGGAGAGGTATAATAGGATGTTAGATACTTTAAAAGAAGAAATATGGAAACATAAGTTTCCAATGATAATTGAAAGACCACTTCAAAAAACTGGTCCATGGCCCTTAAAGCCAAATTATTATCATAATTATACTTTTTGGCCATGGATAACAGGAATTGAACTTATGACAAGATTGAGGTTTAGAAGGTTAGATGAATGTGATTATCTCATTTCAACCTTATTTTTAGAGGAATTTTCAAAGGAAAATCTTCTATATGAATGGATAAACCCTATTACAAATAAAGGAAATGGTGCGTATCCATTTCGAACAGGAATTTCATCTCTGAGATTAGTTATATATGATGTCTTTAGAATTCTACAAATTAACAATAGAAATAAGACAAATATCAACATTAAATAAGAGTTAAACATTCACCTCTGATTATATATGAATTAATTTTTTCATATCTAAAAACATTGACTTACTTTTGTATAAAAGAATACATTATTTTAATACTTTCACACCTATAATGGTTAGTGATTGTTAAAATCCTATGATTGAATAGTCTCAATATCTCAAAGATAAGATTTTGAAAAGGCTTCATTTTATAGTTGTCAAGAAAAAGATTGTAAGAATTTGAGTATAGAAATAAAAAAAGATAGTTTATAAATCGAGTTTTGATAATTTCTTACAAAAAAGGGAATCAAACGAAAAGTGAAAGTCCTAAGATATATAAATAAATACTTCAAGAATATATAATATAAGATTGTTTTGTATCTTTTATACTGATTTATGTTAAATATCAATTAAATTAATAATTTTTACATCGAAACTAAAATATCAGACTGTTTCAATGATCATGATATTTGGTTAATGCTTATCATATTAAAACTATTGAGGTTGAAAAATATCAAATTAGATATTACGATAATTTTAATTCTAGTCTTAATCTTCCTCCTGTTCTACTTTTGCATGGTCTAGGGGGATCGGCTGATAGATGGACACAAGTAGTTCCATATTTATCTGGGAAATACAGATTAATTATTCCTGATATTATTGGATTTGGATATAGTGAAAAGCCTCATGTAGAATATACAGTTGATTTTTTTATTAATTTTATTAAAAAATTTTTAAATTTATTGAATGTATCTGATATTAATATAATAGGTTCATCCTACGGAGGATTACTTGCATTAGAATATGCAATAAAATATGAAGCAGAAATTAAAAAATTAGTTCTAGTATCTCCAGCAGGAATGATGAGATATGTTTCAACGACTCTTAAACATTATATTTCTGCTGCATTATATCCAACGTATGAAAATGTTTTAAGAGCATTTCAAGAAATGATATATGATTCAAATATGGTGTCAGAGGAATCTATTCAGGATTTTATAAATAGAATGAACTTACCTAATTCAAAATATGCGTTTATGTCTACATTAATGTCATTTAATGATCATCCCAAGTTAACTGATCGACTTAAAATAGATATACCAACATTAATTATTTGGGGAAGAAAGGATAAAGTAATTCCTGTACGTTATGCAAAGAAATTTAAAATTCCTAATAGTAAAATTGTTTTATTAGACCATTGCGGTCATTATCCTCATATAGAAAAAATTGAAGAATTTATTAGAATTATTTTAAAATTTTTATGACCTTATCTATCGATAGTTTATATTGTATTGTTTATATTCCATTTAGATATGTATTTCTTATCATAAAACATTTCATATAGATTCTCAATACAATAATATGTAATTTGGTTACAAAAATTTAGTTTAATAATTACAAAAGTCAAATTATAATAATAGATCAATTGATATATTCATTTAATTATTAATCTTAATGAGTAATAATAGTATTAAATGCCTATGAAAATAAGATAAAAAAATTATATTAATGAAAATATTTTGCTAATGGTATACGAGTGATTGTAATTTGCTTGTTATGTGATTCTTAATGTATACGATATTATTATTATTAGTATTGTTATTAGTAAATTTTTAAATTGACATTGATGTAAAATTAAAATTTTCATTATACAATTTAAGAAGAAAATAACTTAATTCATTGAATTCTAAGGTATAATGTGAGTCCAATTTGGTATCTATTCTTTCATCAGATTTTATATTAATTGAAAGATCTGCTTTTAAAAAAGCAGGATTATCATTTTCTGAATCTCCAAGATAAAGAATTTTTTTATCATAATCTAATTTTAATAATGAACGTATTGATGTCAGTATGTTGCCTTTATTATAATAGATAGAATATATGTCTATAAAAGGGTGAGTTAAGTAAGATTGTATATGAAGATTATTGATCGATACAGAATGTACTTTGATAAATTCTTGAATTTTATCCAATATTCGAGGTTCAATAGTATATTTATAATTTTCCCAATTTAATAAATGTCTATAATCGATAGAGATTCCTGCAAGATATTTATCCTTATATGTATATTTTTTAAAGATTTTGATATCATTAAAATTTTTAGAAATTATCATTGATAATTTTTCTAAAACAGACGAATTTTGAAATACATTTTTTTTTTGGTTTATAAAATATCTAGTTATATCATTCGTTCTTTTTTTATTGTTTAATTCTATCGGATCCAGAATTTCATTATGATCTCCAAAACTATAGTCTACAAATTCTTCTTTGTCTTTTTGTAAAAAAATAAAAGTTTCAATGCCCATTATACATGAAATTATTTTAGCAAAATTAACATTTGGTCCTATAAAGTTAAAGTCTTTGCTTGATATTATGCAAATAGGAATATATTTTGAAATATCAAAAAGAATATTATAAAGATCTTGTGGAATATAATTATTTGAATAAAGGGAGGAGGTAGGACAAAGCGTTCCATCATAATCAGAAACAATTGCAGAAATTTTCATTTAGTTATATTATTTTATTAAATATTTATTCTATATTTAATTGTGTCCTTTTATCACAAATCGAATATTCTAAAGAAATTATAAAGTTATTAAAAATTTGGGTCAAAAAAGCAAAAATCATTATTATGGCAGTTCAAAGTTATTGTAATGAAAATCCAAAACTAATTAATTAAATATTATTAATCTAAAAGGCGAATATAGTTAATATTCTAATTAGAAAATTCAGATAAATGTCTTTAAATTATCTTTAATTTTATATAAGATGTATATTTTTTTAAATCTTTTTATAAAATATTGTAACTTTCGGTAAAACCACTTATATTGATATATTAAGATATAGTATGGCTTAAATATGATCATATAATAATGATTATTATTATTGAAAGATCAGACGGATCAGATAAATAATAATGAGAAAAAAGATTCTAACACGGATGTTGATTTGATAAAAGAGAATTTATCTACAGAAAATGTAGAAGATGCTGTTGCCCGAATTCATGAAATCTCATCCAGTGAATCTATAGAATATGTAAAAGCTCTAGACCTTTTAGATAAATTATTAATGGTAAGCCCTGATGATCCAAAAGTATATTATGAAAAAGGATTCTTCTTTGAAATAGCTCAGAAATACACAGATGCAATAAAATGTTTTGATCAAGCTTTAAATTTTAATAGAAATTATTTCGAAGCTTGGTATAGAAAAGGCCTTGCATTTAATAATTTAGAGAAATATCATGATGCAATAAAATGTTTTGATCAAGCATTACTTATCAAGCCTGGAAATATTAATGCGTTAAATGAGAAAGGATATTCTTTAAACAAGATTGGCCTATATCATAAAGCTGCTGAAGCATATGAAGAGGTTCTTAAAACCAATCCCAATGATATACGTGCTTTGAACAATAAAGGTGTAGCCTTAGCTAATAGTAATAATGCTAAAGATGCACTCCACTATTATGATTTGGCATTAAGTATAAAACCTGATGATATTAATGCTATAACAAACAAAGGTGTTGCACTTGCTAGTTTAGGCAAATATGATGACGCAATATATTATTATGACTTGGTATTAAGTATGCAACCTAATGACGTTAATGCTTTAAACAATAAAGGCATTGCACTTGCTAGTTTAGGCAGATATGATGATGCACTATATTATTATGATAGAGCTCTTAATGTAAATCCTGTTATTCCTAAGACATATTACAATAAAGGAATTACCTTAGCAAATGTTTTACAATACCAAGAAGCAATAAAATGTTATGATCAAGTCATAAGAATAGATCCTGACTATGTTGATGCATATTACAATAAGGCAGTTGCACTTGGTTGTTTAGGTAGATATCAAGAAGCATTAGTTTATTATGATGAAGTCATACGAAGGAATAGTGAATACATAAATGCTTATTACGGAAAAGGTTATTCACTGGATTGTCTATTAAGTTATGAGGATGCAATAAAATGTTATGATCAAGTCATAAGAATAGATCCTGATTTTGCTGATGCTTATTACGGAAAAGGAAAAGCACTAGAAAAATTAGGAATGAATTCCGAAGCTATAAAATATTTGACTATTGCTAAGAAACTTGAAACTTTCTAATTGGAGATTAGTGTTCTCTTAAACTTTCATTAAAACTAATATTTTATTGTTGCCATTTTGCATATTTAAATAATTTAAGTTCTGAAGACTCTAATACTGTCTGATGTAAGGTTATTGTAGTTGAGCTATTTTCTTATATTAGCATATGAAATATATATGGTTAAAGAAAAAAATTAATATAGCTCGGAAAACTGTATATGGAAAATGCCCTCGATGTAGGACTAAAAGTCAATTAGAAGTTATATCTAATAATCCAGGTAAAGAAAAATTTAAGTGTAACATATGTTTTCAAAACTTTGGAATCAATGAGATGTAAAATATCTTCTATTTGTTAAAGATACTACGACCTAGATTTATGTTTCATAATATTTTTCTAGTATTATAAAATGGATGTTTGTTTAATAATAAAAGTAATCATATAAAATTAATATTGATGTTATGTGTAATTAATTGACAAATAAGTTTTTCAATGAAAATTATATTAAATACAATGTAAAAGTACAGTTAATAACTATAATTGTTATTCTAAAGAAAAATTACTTTTTAATACTTCATTTTGTATCGATCACATTTATGCAGAAATCTTAGCCTATCTAAAAATATATTTGAAATTCTTTAATTTCAAAATATAAAATAAATAATCTTTCTCTTATTATTTTTTTAAATTATAAAGTCATAAAGTTATAATAAAATTTTAAGATTAGTATACCTTATAAGTTAGTTCAACACATATTAGATAACAAGAGAACTTACGGCAGATTTGTTAAGTTAATACTAATCACTTCTCACGTTTTCCGTGCTTTTGTATAATTTAAAAGTGAAAAATAAAATGGAATATACATTCGAAGATTTAGGAATTAGTGCTCCTATTATCAAAGCACTTAATGAACATGGATATAAAAATCCATTCCCTATCCAACAAGAATCTATACCAATTTTTCTAAAAGGTTTAGATATGATAGGTCAAGCACATACAGGTACTGGTAAAACAGCAGCCTATGCACTTCCAATATTAACAAAAATTCAAAATCGTACTCCAATTCAAGCATTAATCTTAGTCCCTACTCGAGAATTAGCTCTGCAAGTTACAAATGAAATTAATAAGTTCTCAAAGTATACAGGCATTCGGACAATATCTATCTATGGTGGACAGAGTATTGCAATACAGCAGGAACAATTGAGAAAAGGGGTTCAAATTGTTGTAGCAACTCCAGGACGATTAATAGACCATCTTAAAAGAGGATCAATTCAATTGGATAATGTAAAATATGTTATTTTAGATGAAGCCGATCGAATGTTAGATATGGGCTTTATAGAAGATATTAAATTCATACTTTTTTATGTCAATGAAGAGCGACAAACATGTCTTTTTTCAGCAACTATGCCATCTGAAATCATAAACCTTGCACAAGAATACATGAATAACTATTCTGAAATCAGACTAAATAAAGATGAATTAAGTCTTGATACTATTGATCAATCATACTTAATTGTTAGAGAAAATGAAAAATTCAAACACTTATGTACTCTTATACGAAATAGAAACCAAAAGCAACAGACAATTATTTTTGTCTCAACTAAACAAAGGACACAAAAAGTATTTCAATACTTAAAAGAAGATGGATTCAAAGCAACAATGATTCATGGAGATCTTTCACAAAAACAAAGAAACTACTCTATCAATAGGTTTAGAAATGGAAGTGAGAATATCCTTGTTGCTACTGATATAGTAGCTAGAGGAATAGATGTCCCGGCTGTGGGTCATATTATAAATTATGACATACCAGAAGATCCTGATACCTATTTTCATAGAATAGGTAGAACCGCTAGAGCGGGCGGTAGTGGGATAGCAATATCGCTGGTATCTAATGAAAGAATAGAATCATTTACAAGGATTATGAAAAGGACTAAACAAAATATACATAAACTTAATGACGAAATGGGCATAGAGATACCTGTTATTCAAAGAGGATCTTATCGTAGTCATTACCGTGACAAACCTTACACTAACTACTACAATGGTACTAATACCAGATCAGGTAATAATTATGGATATGGTTATGGAAATAGTTATCGAGGAAGTGGATATAGACGTAGTACTTATGGTAATTATCGTACAAATAATGAGAGGAGAGATCAATAAAATACCTCACAGATAAGTTCATTGATTTCAACACCAATTATTAAAAATTTTTTATTATAAATAGTTAATAATTTATGAATTTATTTATCCTCTTTATTATCATTTATATCAGGAATTTTACGTTTTAAAACTATTAGGGATGTTTTAATAGTATACTACGAGTATAACTTAATTCTATTTATATTAACCTAGCCTCGTTCGAAGGAGGAACAATTATTAACAGTATTAAAATTTTTAGGTTTTGTAAATATACAATAATAAATATAATATAGAAGAGGTCGTATGATCTTAGTTAGATATTGTTATTTCAAAACAGATAAAATATGAAAAGTTTCTAAGATTACTTTCGGTTACTTTCAATAAATTATCACAGTGATCGATTAATATAATTAAATTAAACTATGGGACCTAAAGATGAAAAAAAGTCATTTTCTTCATCTCCAAAACCATTATTAAAATCATTATTATTAGTATTTTCATCCAAAGGTGGAGGTAATCCCTGATCGATTATTTCACATGCTCCATTTACTCTGTCTTGTTCACAAAAATTGAAATCTACAATTTCGTCATTTTCATCACAAACAAATAAATCGGCTCCACTTCCTCCTTTGAATTCATCTGAGCCTTCTCCTCCACTTAGTTCATCATCACTTCTTCACCATATAAAATATCTTCACCATTACCTCCGTCAAATTTATTATCGCCATTTTTACCGTAAATTATATCGTCTCCACTTCAACCATCTACTTCATCATCTCCATCTGCTCAATGAAGTTTATCGTCACTTGGGGTCCCTTTAATTGAGATGGCGACTTTTGGTCTTTCCTGTGAACTACTTTCAGACGCTTCATTTTCTAGAATGAGAATCGAGTTAGTTTGAGCATTGATAAATTGTAAAGTAAATAAATTCAAAAATAATATTATAAAAAAGAATAAATACCTAACCAAGTCTAATTCTCTAACCTAGAGATTATTACAATCTATATATTTCAATACATTTCTTCAAATAATTTTTCAAAAGAATTTCCTTTCTTTTACAATCTGATTGAATAATAATATTGGTACAATATTTAAGGATCAAACAACCTTTAAAATGTTATTTGTCCTATAAGACTATCTAAATACTTTCTGTTTATCGATTCCTCAAATATTATAATAAATATCAATGTAAAAGCAACATATAAACAATAAAAAATTTTTAGAAGAACATTAGATTATTGTTATTTATAAATTTTGTATAATTTCCCATCGTTAAAAGATAATACATATAATAAACCATCCGGTCCATTTTCTATATCAGTAATTGAACCGAATCCAGATCCAAACTTGATTGAATCAGCTTCTACATCATTATCAATAACTTTGTCTAAAAGATATTTATTTGTTAAATCTAATAAAATATTATCTCTTTTTTCATTTAACGATAATATATATAAATTTCCTTGATTATAATCTCCAACCATCATCTTATAAAGATATTGTTCACCTAATTGTGAAGAATTAATAAATGCTATATCTGTTAAAGCCACAGATTCTCTCCAACTTAATTGTGGATCAGAATAAAAAGAATTAGGTAATACTTGAAGGTCATTTATTGAATTATCAGATCTAGACATTGGACCCATTAATTGAAGCCATCCACTATTAAAACCTGCTTTAACTATGTTAATCTCATCATATTCACTTGGTCCATTTTCAGTTTCCCATAAAGTTCCGGTTATAGGATCAATTGTAATACCAAAACTATTTCTTATACCATAAGCAAAATATTTTGATGTATCAGAATTTATGTAAAATGGATTAGTTTCAATTGCTGATCCATCTTTAGAATTTATCCTTAAAATAACACCAGTATCATCTGGTTTATCATTTGATTTTATATTTTGTAAAATTCCTCTATGATTCAAATCTCCTATTACAACGTATAAATTATCACTAATTGCTGAGTTATTATTCCTCTTTTCTAATACTAATTTACCACCATCATGATTAGGTCCGGGGATAGCAGGCAAATCAAGTAACAGCTGTTGATTAGTTAAGTCATTTCCATTCCATGAATATTTATAGACTCTATTCCTCAGAGAATCATCATTAGCGGTCTCAGTTAGATAAACAAAAATATTGCTACCATCAGTTTCAATTCCTAATAAACCTCGTTCACTTTTCGCATTAACAGAGAATTCATGAATTGGTTTTTCATCTAAGTGTTGGTTTGATAATAATCGAAGATTTCCTTCCTTTTCTATAATTAAAATGTCATTATTAACAAAAACTATTCCAGTAGGATTCTCTAATCCTTCTGCAATTATCTCATACTTAACAGCAGGATCATTAAAGATAGGTTCTGCCAATGCATTATTATCAATTAATAAAATAATCAAAATAGAGAACATAACAATAAGTAGTTCGAGAGTAGATTGATAATTTCTCAATATATATAATAGCCTTAGATATTGTCTAATTTATATTTATTTTAAGATTTATTACTAAGGCCAAAATGGTGCTTTTTAATCGATTTATAAAATTAAGATTGAGTACATCAGTATGTTATTATAAGAATATTCTATATTGAGTTTGATGGTAATAAAAAATTACTAAATGTTTTCTTCCTTTGCTTTAAAAGAGATTTAATACTATATATCTAATTTATTCAAGATTTTTAAATACTATTTATATTGAAATTACACAAGATATAATTTGTTGTGACCGATAAAGAGGGTAATTCTTCATCCAATAACCTAAAGAAAGAGAAAAAACTCTTCTATAAAAAAAAAGATTTAGCTTTTTTAGAGAAAAAACGTATAGTCATAATTTCTATAATTGCCTCGGCCTGCCTCGCTTTATTTAAACTTATTATTGGATTTTATACTAATAGCCTTGGAATTCTTTCTGAATCATTCCATTCAGGTTTAGATGTGATTGCAGTCCTTATGACTTTTTATGCAATTACAGTGGTAATTAGACCACCAGATTCAAAATTTACATATGGTTATGCTAAAATTGAAAGTCTTACCAGCCTAACACAAATATTATTACTTTTTATGGTTGCAGGATATATTTTTTATGAAGGACTAGAGAGAATTTTCTTTAAAATTATCGAGCCAGAAATAACATTTTTTTCTTTTGCAATAATGATAATATCAATAGTAGTAGATTACGGGAGATCAAAAGCACTTTTTAGAGTTGCAAGAAAATATGGTAGCCAAGCTATTGAAGCCGATGCACTACATTTTAAGGCAGACATGCTATCTTCTTCAATTGTTCTTGTAGGACTAGTTATTGTATTAGTTTTAAAAATACCAAATGCAGATGCATATGCTGCTTTAATTATTGCTGGTATGATAATTTATACCTCTCTTGGTCTTGGAAAACGAACAATAGATGTTCTTTTAGATAAAGCTCCAAAAGGAATCAAACATGTTATATTGGAATCAGTTTCAGGATTAGAAGGTGTAGATAAAGCTCATGATATTAGAGTAAGAAATGTAGGCTCAAAAATTTTCATAGATCTTCATATTGAAGTACCAAGAACATCTACTAACGATAAGGCGCATAAAATTGCTACTAGTGTTGAGAATCGAATAAGGAATATAATTCCAAATTCCGATGTATTAGTTCATGTAGATGCAATAGAAGCAGAATCAGAAACCATAACTGATATAATACGATTAATTGCATCAGAAACAGAAGGAATTAAAAATGTACATTCTATTTATTTTTCCCATATACCAGAACTCATGGATAAACATATTGATAAGAAGCCATATGAAAATAAGTTAGATAAGATTGATGGTATGTTATTTAACAAAGAAGTGGATACTAAGAAACAAAATAAAGATAATAATAAATTATTACATTTATATCTAGATGTTCAAGTCGATAGTGGATTAGATTTAAGAACAGCCCATAATATTATAGAAAAATTTGAGTCAAAAGTTAAAGAAGAAATGCCAATCATAAAAAACATCACAACACATATTGAATTTGAAAACGAGCAGGGAAAAATCATTGGGATCGAAAAAGAAGTTAATTCCTTCCATATAGAAAAGATTCGTAAATCGTGTTTTAAAATAAAAGGTGTAGTTAATTGTAAAGATATTGGAATAGTAGATATGGGAGGAGATCAGCATATCACTTTAACAATAATAATTCAATCTTCTAATCCCAAGGATCTTACTGTATATGATGCTCACCAAATTGCTACTGATGTGCAGCAAATGGTAATGTATGATACTGGAGCCACACGAGTTGTTGTACATGCTGAACCATTATAATATATGTTATTTATATTGGACCTAGGGATTGTTGCAATCCATATTTAGATTAATTCTTTAGCTCAATAGATAAAATAACAATATCTATTTTCTTAATTTTATAAAAGATCTTCATTAGTCGTGAAGATATACCATATTTTTTATTTATCTGGGAAAGAATACTATTATCTGAATCACTTTCTATTTTAGCTATTCCTTCATACCATTCTCCTTTTATTTTTCCCCGTATATCACATAAAGCAAATTTAACATTGTTATTATTTCTTATTCGTTTAATCTTTCCAGAATTATGGCTGGTTCTAAAAAAAATTTTATTATCTTTAATAATAAACCAAACCGGAGTTGATATTGGGTGCCCATTTTTTTTGTAAGTTTGAATATTGATATATTTTGCTTTTTCAAAAGCTTCTAAATTATTATAATTTTTATTCAAATACTGTATTGATTATTATAAATTTTATTATTATAATTTTGCTATTATTTCAATAGATGCTTTATATAGTTAATTTTTATTATACATAAAGAATTATTATTTGTAATATATACATATAATATTAAATAATAGAATTGGTAAAATTATTAAATAAAAATAATAAAGTATTATTTTAGTGAATTCTGTATTTAAAAATAACATTGTATTTAAAATAGTTAATATGTAAAAAATATTATAAAGACAAAAATGCATTTAACAATTGTTTCAAACATAGTAAAGGATAAAATAATTCTTGAAAATCAGCAAGTCACTTACAGTTTAGGAGGACCACCGTGTTATTGTGGTCTTATTGCGAAACAATTTGGAGCAAAAGTTAGGCTTATAACCAAATTTGGAATGGATTTTACTCAAGATGATTTACTTTTTTTTAAAAATTATGGTTTTGAAATTATTAATTCTTCCCTTGCAAAATCTCCAACAACAAAATTTACTTTAAAAATTCAAAATTCAAATAGAGAATTATATTTATTAGATAAATGTGATTCTATTTTGGTTTCTGATCTGGAACAAATTAATACCGATTGCTGGATAATTAGTCCAGTTTTTGATGAAGTTCCTTATTCTGTTTTAGAGTTTTTGATTGAACATAATGATCATGATTTTTTAATGTTAGACCCTCAAGGATATACTAGGATGTTAGATCCAAATAATAAAATCCTTATAAATGAAACATTAGATTCTCTATTTTTTAAAAATATTGATGCAATAAAATTAGATCCAAAAGAACTCTATTGTTTTTCTGGGGGTGATGATATCTTTGCACTAAGGAAATTAAAATTAAAAAATAATATTAATTATGCTATTTATTCAGAAAGTCAAAGAATTCATATGTTGAATGAAGATAAACATTATTGGCTCAATATTAATAAGATAGTCACATCTGATACTACAGGTGCAGGAGATATACTTGCATCAGCTTTTACTTGTGCTTTTGTAAAAGAACGCGATCCTTTATGGGCTTTTAGCTTTGGAGTTGGTGCAGTAATGGCTTCATTAAGGACCAAAAAGAATGGAATAGATAAAATTCCTAAAAAAAAGTATATAGAAGAAAATGCTTCCTATAATTACAATTTGATCAAGTATGAGAACATTTGATCTTTACGATAATATAAAATATCTGAGGATTCATTGTTCAATGGTTTGTTTTATTCATCTTTTAAAAAATAAGTAATTACAGGGGTATATCTTAAAGTTCGCTATTTGTATAACTTCGACTTTGAAAAAGTAAAGAAAGTATATGTTAAACTTTCATTTTAATTTTAAAATAGAAATATATTAGTTAAAATAAATAGATTAAATCTTATATAGTTTTAATGTAGAAAAAACTTATTCAATTGATGTTCTAAAATCTTTATAATATGTATCTTATTAATTTATATTAATAATGAAAAAAGAGAAGAATATTACATACCAAATAGCTATTCTAGCGTTTCTTTTTGTAATATCTACAGTGATGGTGACTTCGGCGCCTTTTCAGATGCTCTCAGATGTTAATTCAAATTTTGCAAGTAATTTTTCATTTAACTTAGCTAACGCTGCAGATGATGATAGCAATGGGGATAACAAAAGTGACCAAGACTTTGCCCAAGAAGCTGAAGTAGAAGAGGAAGATCAGGAATCAAACCAAGACTTTGCCCAAGAAGCTGAAGTAGAAGAGGAAGATCAGGAATCAAACCAAGACTTTGCCCAAGAAGCTGAAGTAGAAGAGGAAGATCAGGAATCAAACCAAGA
>Ga0126307_10001271_pt1 | contig 16656 bp, 22 predicted proteins | sample Plot28_FD_89955 | JGI IMG/M metagenome (GOLD analysis project Ga0126307, IMG submission 89955) | Serpentine soil microbial communities from UC McLaughlin Reserve, CA, USA - Plot28 | ecosystem: Environmental > Terrestrial > Soil > Grasslands | place: USA: UC McLaughlin Reserve, Lake County... | reverse complement strand
AATGCTGACCGGCTGAAATGCTCTACTCTTCGTCGTCTTTGTCGTGCAGTTCTGTCTTGTCTTTGCCTGCACTCAAGGTCTCTATGAAGTTCTGGACGCCGGTACCGAGGGAGCGGAAGAGGTCCGCTATGCGGCGGGGCCCAAGTACCAGGAACACGATAAAGATCAGGAGTATCTCGATCAGTCCGGCAGGCATTAGTAGCGCCTGGCTTCCATCAGGTATTTGAGGCGCGAGAGGGACCGCTCCCCGTTGGTACGGGCGAATTTTTCCGCGCCGACCAGTCGTGCGGCGCGGTCGAAGAGCTTGCGTTTGAGGTGGAACTCGCCGGAGTACAAGACGAGGCAGCCGCCTTCGGCCTCTGGTGAGATGTCCACCCGGCCTCCGCCTTCGATTGAGGAGGTGTAGACCCAGCTGATACTCTCGGGGCCGTGCTCCACCATCCGCACCTCGGGTTCGATCCTGCCGATAGGGCTCTCCAGCGCGAGCCGGTAAGAGTCTTCACCCAGCGGCTCGACGCTCTGGACGCCGACCATCCACTCCTTGGCGTTTCGGAAGTCCGCGACGTAGCCGGCGACCTTCTCGGGAGGGGCGGCGATCCGCTGCCCGATGCTCACGCTGCCGCGGGGACCCGAGTTCACCCCCATCCCAACTCCTCCAGGCGCTCCTCGTCGAAGCCGAAGTAGTGCGCGACCTCGTGTACAACCGTGATCCTGACCTGCTCCTCCAACGCCTGCGGGGCGAAATCTCGCTCCAGCGGGCCGCGGAAGATCGTGATCTTATCCGGCAAGAACCCGTGGTACCCTGCACCCCTCTCCGTCAGAGGCACACCCTCATACAATCCGTAGAGTGCCTCTTCCTGACCCCCCGACACCAGCGGCGTCGAGTAGTCGGGCCAGTCGTCGACCACGATCGCCACGTTGTCCAGAAGTCTCGAGAGCTCGGGCGGCAACCCCTCAAGCGCCCGCTCTACGAGCTTGTAGAAATCCAGGGTTCCCTCTTTCACGAAGCTCATTGTACTTCAGCGTCGAAACCTCGCCACGAAGTTCACAGAGCGGCGCCTGCACGTCCAGGACATCGAGGTGGAGTTCACCGAGGCGGGCGTGGAGTTCGGGGCAGAAGAGGGCTTCGACCCGGAGTTCGGGGCCAGGCCACTCAGGCGTACCATCCAGCGGAGGGTGGACAACAAGCTCTCCCGCATGGTGCTCGAAGGTTCTCTCAACCCCGGCGATAAGGTTGTGGTCGACCTGGATGAGGGCAAGCTCACCTTCGCAGTCCTTGAGGAGACGGCGGGGGCAGCGATAGAGAACGACGCAGGCGAGTAGGGGGCGCACCGAGGAGATAGGCGCGCTGCGCCCCATTTTCGCGCTAGAATGACCGCTCCGTCACACATCATGCGGGAGGTGAGTACTTGAGCTTCATGTCCGGTTCGCGTCCGGGACGGTGGGTAGTATGGACCTTCTACCGCACCATCAATAGACCTCTGCCCGTCCCGCATGCTGCCGAGTGGATGATGATTCCCGAGCACTCGGTGGACCAGGTCCTGGAGACAGGAGCCCTGCGCAGCCTCTACCCTCAGGACGTTCTCGAAGCCGCGCGCCGCATGGACCGCCAGCGCCGCGAACACGACGAACGCCACGTCAAAGACTCGTAGAACTCTCCATTATCAGCAGGCAAGTACGGCGCTACGAAACCGCTCTAGTCTGTTGGCCCGCTCTTCGGTGCGGTGTCGGGGCGAAGCCACAGCGAGACGTGCTCCGGCTGCACCGTCTCCTTTACGACGGTTATCAGTTCCGAGTTCAACTGCTCCAAATCCGTCTCGTCGCGCAGCTTCACGGAGAACACTTCTAGCGTCTTCGCCGTGTCGTATTTCCTCCTGTAGAAGCGGCGGTCTATGAAGTCCTGAATTCGACGGCGCAACGGATTGAACAGCGCGGCGATAGCCAGGGTGGAGGCCACGATAGCAAGCTGCGACCCCTGGCCGGTCAGCGCGCGGAGCAGACCCTGCAGCGAGATCACACCGCCAAAGTAGACCAGCGCCAGAGAGACGGTCAGAGCTCCGTAGACGAGGGTGCGGTTGATGAGGAGGTCTATGTCGTAGAGGCGGTAACGAAGTATGGCGATGCCGACCCCCGAGTAGAAGAACACAATGAAAGCGACGTCGAGTAGATTCTCGAGCGATCGGTTCAGGCTTGGCAGGTCCCCGCCCAGAACGTAGCCTATCAGGAGGCCGGCTAACCAGATCAGCTGCTGCCCGACCAGAAAGAGGGCCGCCAGGACGGCGGCGAACGCAACCCACTTCAGCTGTTGTCGCTCCACCCCACTCGCCCTCCGATAACGGAACAGGAGCGAGAGCGCCGAAACGGCTATGGTGGCGAAAATGACGAACACCACACTCGCTGCCATGATGCCGATCGTTCCCCCGACCTTGTCCGGATTATCGAAGAGGAAGACGAGGACCACGATTATGGCCCCCGACAGTGCCGAGATCCAGGCCACGGGACGCCAGCGTCGCGATGGTAGCCACCCCGTGGGGAAGAGCAGAAACAGGAACGGTGCGAGGGCGAGCGCCACTTGATTCCCCAGCCCAAGCACGCGGGAGATGGTCAGGGGAGCCGCGAGCGTTCCCGGTTCCACAAGCGCGTAGGCGGCGTAGGATGCAGCGAATTGCTGGAGGGCGAGGCCAAGTCCGAAGCCGAGCCAGACCCAGCCGTAGGAGTTACGGGGGCGGCGCGAGGCGATCAGGCCGCCGAGGATTGGCGCGCCGACGATCCCCACCAGGGAGACGGTCTGATCCCGCCACGGCGTAGCCCCTTGCGGCAGCGGCGTGGACCAACCGAGGAGGATCAGCAGTAGTGACGGTCCCAAAACCAACAGGGTCAGAGCGCACAGCGACCATGCAAGCCGGGTCAGGGAGCGATCAGTCATCACCCTCCTTACTGCGAGCCGGCGCCAGCCACAAGGAGACGTGGGCCGGTTGCACCGTCTCCTGTATCACGCCTGTCACCTCCTTTGTCAGGCCGTCCAAATCAGTGGCATCGCGCAACGAGGTCCCGAACTCTTCGAGCGTCTTCGCCGCGTCGTACTTACGTCTGTAGAAGCGGCGGTCTATGATCGTCTGGAGGCGGATCCTCAAGGGGTTGAACAGGGCGGCGATCAGCGACGTCGAAGCGACGACGGCGAGCTGAGAACCTCCCCCTGTAAAGAGCCGAAAGACGTACTGGAGCGCGACCACGCCGCCAACGTACAAGAGGACCAATGATGCGGTGAGCGTACCGTAGACCACGGTACGGTTTATGACCGCGTCTATGTCGTAGAGGCGGTAGCGGAGCATCGCTAATCCTATACCCGCAGGGATAACGAGGACGGCGATACTGAGCACGAACGTGCCGGGCAGGTACAAGACGGGAACGAGGTTGGCGAGGCTCACCTCCACGACCAGCGCCGTCGTCGCAACCAGAGTGACGCTGTACACGACCCACTTCAGTTGCAGCCGTTCCACCGCTCCTGAGCGTCGCCAGCGCACCAGGAGCGCGAGGAACTGGACACCGAGGCAGAACTGAAACACGATGTTCGTTGGGGCGGCGAGCGCATCGAGCCGCTCCGGAAGGAAGGCGAACCCGGGACTCGTCGGAAACGCCTTGAAGTACTCCAGGGAGCCGGAACCCCAGACTACACCCAGGAACGCCAACCACCACCGCGAAGGTGGCGATCCAGAGGGGAAGAGGACCACGGCGGTGCACAGTGCGCCCACCGAGACGACCCAGAAGTTCATCAGCAACAACACCGGACTGTTGGGATCTCCCGCGTAAGGAATCCCGGTTCCGAGTACCGCCACCCCCGAAGCCACGCCGGCCACCATCAGGCACCAGCCCACGGGGTTGGCGGGGTGGCGGCGGGTGATCGGGTAACCGGCTACCGAGAACCCGAGCGCCCACAGGGCAGACGCACCCGGTAGACCCCACACCACCCGGCTGAAGTCTCCTCCCCCGAAAAGAAGCACGGTCCCAACGACGATCAACACGATAGTCAGGCTCAGAAGGACGATCCCCGCTACCGGAGCAAAGCCCCCGTGTCCGGTCACGGGTCGTATGCCGTCACGCTCGCCGGTCATCCGACGCCGGCCAGCCATGCCAGGGAACGCCACCTCCCGGACGGTAGCCTCCCGTCGGGGAACAGCAGGAACATGTAGGTGCCGAGCAGCCCGACCGCGGGCACCCAAAGCCACGCGTAAGTAAGCGCGTAGACCGTTACAGGGAAAGGTACCGAACCGGCTACGGCGAGTCCGTAGGCGGCGTATTCTCCTCCCACGATAAGGAGCATCCAGAAGAGCCCGACGGACAGGCAGATCCAACCTATCGGGTTGCGGGGCCGTCTGGAGGCGGTTAGGGCTCCGACGATGGGAAACGCCAGGAAGGTCACGAAGATCAGGGCGTCGCCGACAGTACTCCAGGCGCCGCCCCCTTCCCGCGCGGGCCGGGGGAGGACCGACAGCACGATGGTCGCCACGGCCATGGCCAGGCAGAGACCGGCGAGCGACCAGGCCGGCCAGGCAGCGGCGCGAGATCTCACCCTTCCGCCTTCTCGGACCCGCGCCCGGATCGGCGTAGCCACAACGAAACGTGCACAGGTTGCATCGTCTCCCTGACTACCGACAGCAGGTCGGCGTTCAACTGCTCCAGGTCGGTCTCATCGCGCAGTCTGATCGAGAAGTCATCGAGCGTCTTTCTGGCGTCGTACTTCCTGCGATAGAAACGACGATCCACGAGCCCCTGCACGCGACACCTGAGCGGGTTGAAGAGCGCGGCTATGGCCAGCGTCGATGCGACCACCGCTAGCTGGGGCTGCTGCTCCTGGCCGGTCAGAAGACGGAACACCGTCTGGGTGCCCACCACGCCGCCGATGTACACCATTACCAGCGAGACGGTGAGCGTACCGTAAACCAGCGCGCGGTTTATGATCACGTCTATGTCGTAGAGGCGGTAGCGGAAGATGGCAACCGCGATGGCGATGGGAAACATGGCGATGGAGGTGGCGAAAGGAACCTCGCTTTCCACCTCGATACGGGTTATCTCCTCGAAGAACACCGTCAGGGCAGCCAGCAGGGTGGCGAGCATGAGCCACTTGATCTGCTGGCGCTGCACGCCCCCCGACCGTAGATACCGGACCACCACCGAAGCCAGCGCGAGAACCAAGAACACGAGGAAGAAGCCGAACAGCACAGCCCCGAGCCGGCTCTTCTCCGGGTCCTCGATGCCGGATATTCCTACGGGGTTGTCTATGGAAAAACCCCGTAACTCTATCCGTTCCCTGAACGCCGCGAGAAAAACGACGAGCAGAAGCACAGAGCCCGCGGCCCAGACTACCGGCCGCCAGCGGGGCGAAGGCGGTCGACCGTCTGGGAACAGGAGCGGCGTGAAGATCAGGATCAGGCCGAGCAGGGGGAACCAGTACCAGAGGCTTGTCCACACCGCCACCAGGTAGAGCAGGTCTATGCCGCGGTCCGCGTCGTGAGCCAGGTCGACGTATGTGTCAGCGGACCCCCCCCACGCGGCCAGAAGCCCGATGGTGGCTAGGATCCAGCCCAGGACGTTGCCCGGACGCTGCCAGATGATCAATGCCCCGACGAGGCCGAAGGCACCGAAGGCGCAAATGAAGGCGATGAAGCCAGCGGGGTCGCGCTGGAAGTTGGGATCACCAGGTCCCAGCAAGGCCAGCACCGTCATCCCAGCGAGCAGAAGCGTCACGACCACGAGCGCCAGCAACGGTCGACGGGGGATGCGCGCAGCCGTCACAGCGATCTCTTCTCCGGCCGCCGCAACCACAGTGAAACGTGCTCCGGCTGCACGGTCTCGCGCACCACCCCGACCAGATCCCTGCTCAGATGGTCAAGGTCCGTCTCCTCGCGCAATCTGGCAGAGAAGCCTTCGAGCGTCTTTTTTGCGTCGTACTTCCTCCTGTAGAAGCTGCGGTCTATAAAACGCTGTATGCGCCGCCTCAAGGGGTTGAACAAAGCGGCTATCGCCAGCGTCGAAGCGACTATGGCCAGCTGGCCGTTCTCCCCGGCTACCGGGGCCAGGAGACGCTGGAGTCCGGCCACACCTCCGAAGTACAAGAGCGCCAGCATCACGCTCAGAGATCCGTAGACGAGGGTACGGTTTATGACCACGTCTATGTCGTAGAGGCGGTAACGGAGAACGGCGTAGCCCGCCGCAAAGAGTACGGGAACGAAGGAGAAGGTGGCGAGGAGCCCTCCCACCAACTCATATCCCAGATAGTAGCTTACGACGCCCGCGCCGCTCGCGAGGGGTAGGACCGCAGCGGCCGCGGCGATCCACTTTAGTTGCTGCCTCTCTACGCCCCGTGACCGGCGCAGGCGCAAGATCATGGCGAAGGCCGCCAGGAGGAAACTCGCGGCCATCCCCGGCCATCCGAAGTAGGAGAGCGTGTCGAGAACCGCACGGGGTGGATCCAGGCCAAACGGGTTGACCACACCTTTGAAGGGCGCGTCGTCAAGCACCGGGTCGAGGGCACCGCTCACCATCGCCGAGCAGGTGGTCAGGATGACGAGCCAGAACACCACTCGCCAGCGGCGACAAGGGAGGTTGCCGTTCGGAAAGAGCAGGAACAACATAGCCGGAGCGGCAAATAGCGCGGGGATGAAGACCAGGGTCGAGAGCCAGGCCGTCGTCTCACCCCAGGGGAAGCGTCCCGGTTCGGTGAAGAGCGCGTAGACGCCGTAGCTCTGCAAGAACTCCGAAGCCACAGCCGTTACACCGACGCCAGCGATGATCCAGCCAACCGGGTTCCCCGGACGGCGGTGGACAACGTGGACCCCGAGGGCGACGAACGCGAGCAGCACGAGATCGAGTACTATATCCACCACGACCCCGGCGGCCTCAGGTGCACCGCGGTTCAATATGGCGAGGTAGGTCCGTCCCAGTATCAGCACAACAGTCACGGGTAAGGCCATCCACGAGACGAACCGCACGGCCCGGACGATCAAACGTTCGGCTCCACTATCTGCTCTATCTTCCGCAAGCGAGCACCGGGGCGTTTCTTCATGGGCGCGATTCCTCGTTAGTACCGGTTCTGCCTGGCGGTCGCAGCCACAGGGACACCCGGGCCGGGCGAACAGTCTCACGTACCACCCCGACGAGGTCCTCGCTCAGGCTGTCCAGATCGGTCTCGTCCCTGAGCCTGGAGCCGAACTCTTCTAGCGTCTTCGCGGCATCGTACTTGCGTCGGTAGAAACGACGGTCGATAAAGCCCTGTATGCGTCCTCTCAGGGGGTTGAACAGAGCCGCTATAGCCAAAGTCGAGGCAACGATGACGAGCTGCGAATCGCCGCCGGTCAGGGCGCGCAAGACGTATTGCAAAGAAACCACTGAGGCTATGTACACGAGCGCGAGCGAGATCGTGAGCGAGCCGTAGACGAGGGTCCGGTTTATGACGAGGTCTATGTCGTAGAGGCGGTAGCGCAGGACTGCGAATCCCACGGCGATCGGGACGAGTGTAAAGCTAATCAACGCCGCATACCCAAGAAGGTCCAACCACAAAGGTGAGCCCGCCTGAAACCAGGCCCCCGATGGGAAGATAAACGCGCAAACCATGGCGATCAGGTACAGCAGGCCAACGAACGAGGCGGCGAAGGCTATCCACTTGATCTGCTGGCGCTCCTCACCTCTCGAACGCCGGTAACGCGTTACCAGGCTGAAGACGGAGGCGAGCATGCAAAGCGGCAACAGCGGCAGAACGAGATACCCTGCGGTTTCCACCCAGGGGTAATCTTCTAACCCGAACGGGTTGTGTCTCCCCCCGAGGTCCTGCAGCGGCCCTGGAGCGAGTCCGATGTTGATGCAAAGCAACACGATCACTACCCCAGAGAGCCACGCCAGAGGGCGCCACCTCCCCGAGGGCAGCCTCCCGTCGGGGAAAAGCAGGAACACGTAGGTCCCCAGGAGCCCCACAGCAGGCACCCACATGACATTGTTTATCCCGGCGACTATTACCGGGAAAGGGACAGAGCCGGGTCTGGCCACACCGTAGATCGCGTAGTAGCCCATCATGCTGGTGAGCGTCCAGAGAAGGCCGTCCGCCAGTAGAATCCAACCGATGGGGTTGCGCGGATGTCTCGAGGCGATCAGGGCGCCCACCAACGGGAAGACCAGGAAGGGCAACCCTCCCAAAAAGTTACCCACGGTAAGGTTGGCATCCCAACTGCTGGGGACTTGTGCGGATCTAGCGAGGACAAGCAGCGGGAAGCTGGCTACGAACATGGCCACACAGAGGACGGCGAGCGACCAGGCCAGCCAGGAGGTGGCGTGCATACCGTCCCCTCGGTATCGTCCCCTTGCCGCTTCCATGACACCCCACTCTACAGCACTACCGTCTCGCAGTCGTTACGGCAAGCGTTACGAACCCAGTCTTTACACAAAAAGCGATCTCCAGAAGGTCAATAGCTCTGCGAATCGCGCATTCGCCTACAAGCCAGAACAAGAAGCTGAGTTGCTGAAATGCTGACCAGCTGAAATATACTTACCGGGTGGACCTTTTCGACGAATCGGGCATGGAGAGCCTGGCCGGCCGTGCCCCGCTCGCCGAACGGCTGCGCCCGGCGACGCTCGACGACGTAGTTGGCCAACCGCACCTGACCGGCCAAGGCGGACCGTTGAGGTCGGTCGTGGAGCGGGGCAGGATCGGCTCTATCGTCCTGTGGGGACCTCCTGGCACGGGGAAGACGACCCTGGCCCGCGTGCTGGCGAGCACGGTCGAAGAGGAGTTCGTGCCTCTGAGCGCCGTGACGAGCGGGGTGAAGGACCTCAGGGCCGCCCTCGACGGCGCCCGCGAGCGCCTGAAATACGAAGGACGCGGGACGCTCCTCTTCGTGGACGAGGTCCACCGGTTCAACAAGAACCAGCAGGACGCCCTTCTTCCCGCCCTCGAAGAAGGGCTCGTGGACTTTATAGGTGCGACGACTGAGAATCCTTCCTTCGAGGTGACCGCCCCGCTGCTCTCCCGCTCGCGCGTGCTCAGGCTGCGATCCCTCTCTGAGGAGGACCTCGGCCTCCTGCTCGACAGGGGCGTCGATGGACTTGGCATCGGCGTCTCGGACGAAGCGCGTGACTATCTGCTACGCCTCGCCGGCGGCGACGGACGGCGGATGCTCAACGCCCTCGAGGTCGCCTCCGCTGGAACGAAGCGGGTCGAGGTAGCTGACGTGGAGCGGGCGGTCGGGCAGAGGACGCTCAGGTACGGGCGCGAGGAGCACTACGACGTCATCAGCGCGTTCATCAAGAGCGTGCGCGGCGGCGACCCTGATGCAGCGCTACATTATCTTGCCAGGATGCTCGAGGCGGGGGAGGACCCCGTGTTCGTGGCCAGGCGGCTCGTGATCCTTGCCTCAGAAGATATAGGCAACGCAGACCCGCACGGCCTGCCGCTCGCCGTCTCCGCCGCCGAAGCCGTCAGGCTCATCGGGATGCCCGAGGGACGCATCCCCCTCGCCCAGGCGACGACATACCTGGCCACGGCCCCGAAATCCAACGCGGCATACTCCGGCATAAACGCTGCGCTGGCTGACGTACGCAGCGAGAACACCCCAGAGGTCCCCATGCACCTGCGCAACGCCATAACAGGGCTCATGAAAGAGGAGGGCTACGGCTCGGGCTACCGCTACGCCCACAGCGACGAGCCGGAAGGGATGAACGACAGGTATCTGCCCGAGGAGATCTCGGGCCGCCTCTACTACCAGCCGAAGGAGAGCGGCGCTGAGGCAGAGATCAAGGCTCGGCTAGAGCGATGGCGGGAATGTAGGGAGTTGCGTGAGTGAGAGACGGGTAGGTAGAAGTAGTTCACCAGTCTATGATGGGCTTTTCTAACGTGCCTTGCTGATGGCGTAGACGCAGATCTCCTTGCCCCACTTCCAGACCTCCTTCTCCAGCCTGAGGCCGACCTTCTCGGCGACGCGGCGGGAGGCGAGGTTTCCTGGATCTATGAGGGAGACCAGGCGCTCGTAGCCGAGCGTGTTGAAGCCGTGATCCCTTACCGCTCTCGCCGCCTCTGTCGCGAGACCACGGCCCCAGAACTTGCGCAGGAAGAGGTAGCCGATCTCGACCTCGTCTTTACCTTCTACCACCTGCACGGTGAGGCCGCACTGGCCCGCGAACTCCCCCGAGCCTTCGAGGACCGCTACCCAGAGGCCGAAGCCATGCTCTCTATAACTCCTTAGCACCCTGAGCACCCACTCTTCGGCCTCCTGGCGGCTCTTGGTGCCAGGGTAGTAGCGCATCGCCACCGGGTCGGAGAAGATGTCCATGAGTTCGTCGACATCGGCCATCTCCATCCGCCGGAGCACCATCCGCTCCGTCTGGAGAACCTTATGCGTCGTCGGGCGCATAGATCCTGCGGAGCACGGGGCTCTCGAATTTGCTGCTGAGGCAGTCCATGTAGATTTCATCCCACAGCCTGCCGCCCATCATGCGGCTTTCACGCCGCCGGCCGATCTCTTTGAAGCCAGCCCTCTCGTAAGCCTTGATGCCTGCCGGATTCCTCATCTGCAAAAACCTCCGTCCGATTCCGAGTGATTTCGTCCTCTGGTACTGCGGTGGAGCGGTTAGAATTGCGTACAACTTAGAGAAAGGAGGAGCGATGCGGGCCGGTCTCTGGAGGATTTCAGCCCGCGCCACAACTCATGGGGAGTGTACCAAAACCCGCTTTCCTGCAGATCAGAGGACTGGACAACGAAAAGACTATAGCGCCCTGCTCTCCGGGGGTGTCGAGCGGTTAGAATTGGCGAGAATCTAGGAAGACAAGGAGGTGCCCGGTCGCGGATACAAGAGAACTTGAAGCCGGAAGGAATCCCATTCTTGCTGTGCCCGTGAGTCGCCGGGAGTTTCTGAGTCTGAGCATTGCCGGGATAGTCGGCTTCTCGCTCGTCTGGGCGCCGGGTTGCGGCAGTAGCCAAGATGGCGGCGGCAACGGGAAGAAGAACAAGAAAGGCGATGGTGGTGGGGGAGGCGGCTACTAAGCTTCGCCAGAGAACACCTGAAGAAAGGAGGCGCGGAGCGGGCCGCTCCGCCAGAGTCCAGAGCCCGCGCCACAACTCATGGAGAGTGTACCAGAGCAACACATCGAAGCTCTGCCAGGAGCGACGCGCAAAGAAGCCTACGATAGAATCCGGCTTATCTCCGTGCTGCGCGACAAAAGGACTTACTCCGAGCACGAGATAGCGAAGGAGGCAGGATTCGGCGGAGCTGAGGCCATGTATCAATGGCTAAAGACTTGGCGGCTATCAGGCTTAATACCACCCGACAAGCAGGAGGGGACACCCAAGCCGAAGGCGAAGAAGCCCGGCCTGAGCGCGCGCACTTCGAGTCCGCCAGAAGAAGTTGCGAATGCCGGCGCCGCAGCGGATTTGTTTAAGGAGGCGCTGGATGGGCTGATGCGAGTCGTAGAAGACCTTGAAGACTTGGATTTGTCTTATCAGGGAAAGCGCTTCGCAGGCAGTTACCGCTTAACGGGCCGATGGACGTTCCTGCGAAAGCACGAGTCCGAGCAAGGGTGGAGAGAAATATGCGAGGAATATGGCCAAGACCCCCAAGTTGAAACATTCTCCGTTGACGGTCTATCTGGCTCGGAGTCTCTAGGAGTGAGTCCTTATCCGCCGCGCGACTTGGTGGCGCTGATAGCCGCGTATGCGCTCTCGGATAGACCACTAGAGTTACTCTTGGAGGCACTGTTCCCAGGACATTCACAGGAGGACCTTGAGGAGGTCAGAACGCTCTCCGACCAGACGAAACGCCAAGACGGTAAAGACGGGCTGCAGCGTACCGCCCAGCAGTTCGCCGCAGCCATATACGGCCGTAGAGTAGGCAAAGGTATTCGTCCTGAAGAATCCCCCCGGCAACACAAGCTCGCGTGCCACATAACCGCGCGACGAGAACACGGTGTTCCAGACGAGCAGATTCTCCAATATATCCGAAACAAAGGGTATGAACTCAGCAAGGAAGAATTCAACCGCCTAGCAAGTTTAGAACTCAGGTTCGTACACACGTAGTCAATCTAATACCCATTTCGCCGTCGCTGTATATCTCCATGCAGAGATGCATACAGCGACGGACAGTAGCTACCGCGAAACCTCAGAGCGTCTAGCTCTCCTCCTCATCGCCCGGCCTCGAGCAGGTTGGGAGTACGAGTTTGAGGAGTTGGTTCGTAGGGAGGTAGAGCGGCTAACAGTTCCAGGCGACGAACAGGAGCGCGATGAGTAGCGCTCGCATCGCGTATTCTCAGCACCCCGACGCCACACCCGAGACGGAGCTGTCCGCGCTCGCCAACGTCTACAGATTTGTGCTCGACTCTGCCAAGAAGAATGCTGCCGGTGTGAGCAGCACCAACGGCACGAGACTGAGAAACACTGAGGAGGTGAGCAATGTAGAGCGACGACCCCGTTGACAATCAAGAATCGCAAATCACGAATTCACGAGAGTGAGGACTCAATGACGGACATAGGCTTCGCGGCAAAGGAGTTAATCCCGCAAGAGGTGTGCCGATTGGAGATTCTGTCGGCCGAAACGGCGGATACTTACGGGCCGCAAATCGGCCTGAAGCTCAAGGTCGTGGGCGGAGAACACGATGGCCATACCTTCATGGACTACGCCAACCGCGACGAGGACACCGGCCAGGTAAAGCAAGGCTCCAAAGCCTGGTCTATCTTCGAGGCTTGTCTCGGCCAGGACTTCCACAAGCGTCCCGACGTCACTTTGGAGAGCCTGGTCGGAAAGCAGTTTGTTGGCCAGGTCACCCAAACGAGGACCGGGAGCCGCAACAAGGTCGAGCATGGCACCGTAGGATCTGTGCCTAGCGTAACTACGGAGGCCAAGGCGGCTCCTCAAGCCGAAGACCCAGACGAAGATTTCGCGGACTTGCCGTTTTGAGGGAGGTAGGCAACGGGGAGGGCTTCGCGTCCTCCCCGCACCTTGAGGACTCGAATACATGGTAGCAGACACACTCAACATGAGAGAGCTGAGACAGTGGCTTGCGTGGCGTGAGGAGGAGCGCGACGGCAAGCTAACCAAAGTGCCTTACAGTCCACGTACGGGGCAGCGTGCCGACAGCACAGCCCCTGAGACCTGGGCCAGCTACGACGAAGCCGTAAAAGCCTACAGAGCGCACGGCTACGATGGGATTGGCTTCGTTTTCACTCCCGAAGACGATCTCTGTGGTGTGGACCTGGATAAGTGCCTGGACCCGGAGACCGGAGAGCTTGAGGGCTGGGCGCAGGAGGTAATCGAGGAGCTCGACTCCTATACCGAGATAAGCCCGTCCGGGACTGGTGTTCACGTCCTCGTGAGAGGAGAACTGCCAGCCGGCCGTAAGCGCAAGGGACGTTTCGAGGCATACGACCGGGGCCGGTACTTCACCGTGACCGGCAAACACCTCTCGGGCTCACCACAAAGCATAGAGAACCGCCAAGAGGAGTTACGGGATGTCGTCCGGCGCGTGCTCGGGGAAGAGAGTACGAACGGTCACGCGAAGCCCGTAGCGGCTCCTGAGCCGGCAGAGAACGGTCTCTCTGATAGCGAGGTAATCCAGAAGGCTCTGGCGGCCTCCAACGGGGCGAGGTTCTCCCGTCTGTGGAACGGAGGTACGAACGACTACGGCTCTCACTCGGAGGCGGACCTGGCGCTCTGTGGAATGCTGGCGTTCTGGACCGGAGGAGACGCTGCAAGGATAGACAAGCTGTTTCGACAGTCCGGCCTCTACCGCGAGAAGTGGGACCGCAAGGATTACCGCAACAGGACCATAGCGGAAGCCCTGAGCGGCAAGACGGAGTTCTACAAGGCTCCCAAGACAGTGAAGCTCGCAGACGGCACGGAGCGCAAGATAGAGGAGATCCGACCGGAGGAGATAGGCAAGCTCCTCTCTGGCGTCGAGCCGGAGGAGGTCTCCTGGCTGTGGCCCTCGTGGCTCGCCTTGGGAAAGCTGGCCCTCGTGGACGGAGACCCCGGGCTCGGCAAGAGCGCCATGACCCTGGACCTTGCGGCCCGCGTATCTTCCGGTAGAGGCTTTCCGGATGGCGCGGAGTGCGAGCCCGCCGGCGTGGTTCTACTCTCCGCAGAGGACGGGCTTGCGGACACGATACGGCCGCGCCTGGACGCGGCCGGAGCCGACACCTCGAAGATACTCGCGCTCGCCACTGTGCCCGACGAGAACGGACACGATCGGCTGCTCTCTATCCCGGAGGATCTCCCGCTCATAGAGAAGGGTATAAGGCGCGTAGGGGCCCGTCTCGTGGTCGTGGACCCGCTCATGGCGTTCCTCTCCGGCGAGACCAACAGTCACAGAGATCAAGACATAAGGCGTGCCCTGGCACCCCTTGCGGGCCTTGCGGAGAGGAGTGGCGCAGCCGTGCTGGTTATCCGGCACCTGAACAAGGCCGCCTCGGGCAATCCTTTGTACCGGGGCGGTGGGAGCATAGGCATCATCGGAGCCGCTCGTATGGCGTTCGTGGTGGGCAAGGACCCGCAGGACGAGAACCGCCGCGTGCTGGCGTCCACCAAGAACAACCTTGCCATGCCGCCCACGAGTCTGATGTTCGGGCTCGAGGAAGCCGAGAGCGGCTCCGTACGGGTCAACTGGCTCGGAAGCTCCGAGGTGTCGGCCAAGGACCTGCTCGCCACGCCGCAGGACCAAGAGCACGCCGACGCGCGTAGCGAAGCCGTCGAGTTCTTGAACGAGGTCCTTGTCGATGGCCCGGTGGCGGCGAGCCAGGTCAAGGAGGAAGCCGAAGACGCCGGCATCTCGGAACGCACGTTGGCACGGGCAAAGAAGGTGGTAGGGGTGATGAGCTACCGGGAGGGCGAGACCGGCGAGCGCGGGAAAGGTCAGTGGCTCTGGAAGCTACCAGTCGTGGATCTGGTAGACGATATTAAGGATGCCACGGAGCCGATTAAGGATGCCAAAGGCTGCCAAAACAAAGACGGTGGCATCCTTAATCACACAGAGCGTGGCGAGGAGCGGGAATCCCGCATAGATAAGCCAGATTCTTTAAGGATGCCAACTACCGATGAGAAGCCCATTAAGGATGCCAACCCGATTAAGGATGCCAGGGTGCCAACCCTAGGAGATGTTGGCACCCTTAATCATACTGAGGCCGAAGTGATTAAGAATGCCAACGGTGGCAGCCTTAAAGAATGCATCCACGGTCTCAAACCAGATACTTGCAAGGTCTGTAACGGCTACGTGCGGCGGCTCATCCAGAACCAGGAGGAGGCCGCAACATGACGCTCCAACGCCTCATCCTCACCTTCAAGCCCGAGGAGCTAGTCGTGCACGCCCTCTACAGGACGCAGGACGGCCCCAACCCGGGAACGAAGGCGCGTACCAGGGAAGCAGCCGAGCTGGCCAGGGCCGGCTTACAGGACGCCCTGGAGGCCATAGAGGGACGCGTGGATGTGGTCGGGGTCAGCGGATACGAGGTTCGGCAGGACGTCCTTTTGGCCTCGACCTCACCGGATACAGACAAGCCAGCGAAGGGAGCATGATGGAATTCAGCCAAGCGGCGCCCGGCCTGCTCACCCCGGCGTCGGGGAACCGCTACGTCGGGTACTGGAAGGTTGCCAGCCACGAGGCGCACCAGGTCCGCAAGCGCCGCGCTAGGCAGAAGGGAGGCTAGTGGACACAGCACGCACAGATGCCGTAGACGCCGAGTTGGACCGACTGATCTCCAAGCGAGCATCGCAGGACCGCAGGCCGGATCCCGACGAGCAAGAGGAACTCTGGAAAGCGAGCGCGAGGACCTACACCGCACGCCGGCGCGAAGAGATGAGGGCAGCATGGTGCGAGCACCACCAGGACCAGGCCGCACGACTAAGGGCCACCCTCGCGGCCCTGATAACCCGCCACGAGGAGCAGGCCGAGAGGTACAGAGACCAACCGAAGGGAGCATGACATGGCAACTGATCCGGTAGAGATACTGAACCAACGCAACGCCGAGGTGGCGAAGATCCGCGGCTTTGCGGACCTCACCGACGAGGCGAAGGAGCGGCGCATAGCGGAAGTCAGTGAGAAGGCCCGAGCGGAATACGCCGAGGCCCGCGAAGCCGACGAGCGGGAAAGGGCAGAGCGGTTGGAGAAGTCCAAGAAGGCGGTGTTCCGCGTCCCCGTTTCCGCCACCGCAACCGACGCGGAGGAGGCGCAAATCCATGCCGCCTACCGCGCCGCCTGGGGCGACGTCTACTCTGCCACCCTCTCCCCCGAGAGCCCGGAGCAGGCCCGAGAAGAGCTCGAGAGGCTCTTGGGCCAAGCCGAGCGCACGGGTGATAAGCTGCTGGCTCGTGCGGCGTACCACAGGGGGATAGACCTCGGTGTTCAGAGCGTGGTGGATGCCTACCTGGCCTCGAGGCCTTCGGAGGAGAGGGCGTGGGAGGCCTACACCGCCGCGCATGAGGAGGCCAGCCAATCCGGGGACATCATGCACCTCCTCGGCCGCGGCCTGACCGAGCGTGCCCTCTCCTCCGACCAGCCGTCCGGGTTCGGCGGGTAGGCGTGACGGAGCCTGGTGGGAGTGCGGCAACCGCAAGGACCGCAGCCTTATCTGGTGGCGCCAGCTCCCGCCACGCTACCTCAAGAAAGGAGGTGCGTACTTGATGGACGTT
>Ga0126307_10001270_pt1 | contig 16657 bp, 18 predicted proteins | sample Plot28_FD_89955 | JGI IMG/M metagenome (GOLD analysis project Ga0126307, IMG submission 89955) | Serpentine soil microbial communities from UC McLaughlin Reserve, CA, USA - Plot28 | ecosystem: Environmental > Terrestrial > Soil > Grasslands | place: USA: UC McLaughlin Reserve, Lake County... | reverse complement strand
TCCTGGACCGCCGATGCCGAGCCCGAGTCGCTGCCCATGGCGGCGGCGATGGCGGGCGCGCGCAGCGCGGACGCCGGCTGGCAGGTGCCTGCGTCGGCCCTGCAGGTCTTTGGCGGCATCGGCTTCACCTGGGAGCACGACCTGCAGTTCTGGCTCAAGCGCGGCCGGGTCGCCGGCCGCATGCTCGGCACGCCGCGCGATCATCGCGAGCGCGTGGCCGACCTCTCCGGGATGGGCTCCTCCGAGCCCGTTCCTGCCTAGCTCTCCGCCAGCTCGGCGATCAGGTCGACGCCATCGAGGTCGCTGTGGGTCAGGTGCTGGAACATCAGCCGCTCGACTCCGGCCTCCTCGAGCTCTGACAGCTGCTCTCGGATCTCAGCGACCGTGCCGACCAGAGTGTTATCGCGCAGGCCCTTGATGAAGGCCTCCGGGTCCGAGGCGTCCTCCCCACGGACCTCGGCGACAGCGTGTGCTCGCTCGAGCAGGTCGATGCGGTCGGAGCCGATGATGCCGTGAGTCATCAGGGAGATCACGGGCGCGGAACGCCCAGCGTCCACCCAGGCCTTCCTGACCAGCGGAACGGCCTCGCGGGCCTGCTCCGCGCTCATCATCACCAGGTTGTACTCGTCGGCCCACTTGGCCGCTGCCGCGAGCGTGCGCGGCCGGGCGCTTCCGCCGACGATCAGATTGGGCGGTGAGATCGGCTTGGGCTGGGCGTTGCCACCCTTGATCCGGTAGATCTCACCCTCGAAATCGAACGGTTCCTCGTTCCACTGGCGCCGGACGATCTCGATCTGCTCCTCGAACATCTTCACTCGCTCGCCCGTGGCCGAGAAGGTGAAGCCGTAGGCATCGTGCTCGGCCTCGAGCCAGCCGGAGCCCATCCCGAGCTCGATCCGGCCGCCGCCGGAGATGTGGTCGGCGGTGACGACGTTCTTCGCCAGCACCGACGGGTGGCGGAAGGTCACAGGCGAGACGAGGGTTCCGAGGCGCAGGGTGGAGGTAACCGCCGCGAGACCGCAGATCGTGGCCCATGCGTCGAGCGAGCTCCGCTCGCTCTTGCCCATCACCGACTGGTAGTGGTCCGATCGGAAGAGTGCGTCGATTGCACTGTCCTCGCAGGCCTTGGCAAGGTCCAGCCACTCTTCCCAGGTGACGGACTCCTGCCCCTCGATCATCAGGCAGACGCGCATCAGTCGGGAAGGATCTCAGCGTCGGAGATCACCTGCGTCTTGCCGCCTCGCCGGAAGTGGACGTCTACCGTCTCGTTCTCGCCGTAGCTCCCGAACAGCCCGAGGCTCATCGCGAGCCAACGGCTCTTGCTGACCCTCTCCTTGATGATCGGCCGGGTGAACACGATCAGGTCGTTGTGCACCGAGAATTCGGATCCCTCGCGCTTTTCCGTGCCGTTGATGAAGACCTGAATCGGCGGCTCGGCGCCGCTGGGAAGCCGCACGCGGCGCCCCGCTTCGTAGCTCTCGCCCATCGGCGAAGCAGATTAGCCGTAGCGCTCGGAAGTCCTACGCGCAGTAACCGTGTGACTCGATCGTCCCGGGGGAGGTCGAGTCGTTCAGAGCCGTGACCTGCCAGGTCCCGCCGACCGGCTGCGAGGTGTTGATGATCGCGAATGCGCTTCCGGGCGCCGCCGAGGGAAGCTTGAAGCCACCACCCAGCAGGGCGCGCCTCGGAGGGCATGCAGCGGAGACGGCCGTGGCGCCCCCGATCGTGGAGCTAGTCGATCCGGGAAGGGTTGCGGTGCCGACCGAGTCTGTGATCTTCAGTCGCGCCGCGCAATACGCGTAGCTGGTCACGGTGCGAGTAGGTGTGCCGATGTTGAAGAACGCCGATGTCCAGGCGCCCGGAGCCGTCCGGTAGCTCTGCTCGAAGAACGGGAATGCGGTGGACCCGCCGAGGCTGGGAGTCGGCGACGAGGAGAAGCCGCCGCCCAGTGCCTGCGTATTCGGGGGACAGGTCGCCGTCGCGCTTCCCTCGGTGTTGCTCGCCGCGCTGCCGGTTGCGCTGACCTCCGTGATCGTCAGTCTCCGCTTCTTCTTTTTCTTGGCTGCGCTCGCCTTATTCGACGGCTTCTTCTTCGCGGAAAGCCTCGCCGAGCGGCAATCCACGGACACCGTCACCGGAAATGACCCGCCGCTGTCCTGTCGAACCGCGGACACCTGCCACGAGCCCACGCTCGCCCGGCGAGACTCGTAGATGAAATAGACACCGTTGAAGGAACTGCCGTCGAAGGTCGGGGGTGCCCTGAACCCGCCACCCACCGCGAGTAGGCCGGACGGGCAGCTCGCGGTCACGGTGATCGCCTGATTCGCGGTCGTTGCGCTCTGCGCGTTGGTCACCACGGTGACCGGTGGGGACGCCGGCTTTTTGTGTTTCTTCTTGGCCGACGCGGTGGCCGGTACCGCTAGCAGCGTTATCGCGGCCAACAGGATCAGAACGGAACGAGCTCCCCAGCGCATCTGGCGCAGATCCTAGTCGTCACCCAAGGCTCTACGCAACTGCGCGAACGCGGCGTCCAGAGAATCCGCCTCGAGCGTCTCCTTGCGGATTGCACCCGTGTAGGCGATCGCATGCCCGTCGCCCATCACGTCGATCCCACCCTCGGGCGAGCGGAACAGACCGGGCCCCGAGATCTCGATCCGTGCCTCGACACGTTGATCGGGGGTGTGCTTGCGGAAGGCGCTGATCGTGGGCAGCCCGCCCTCCCGCCGGACCTCATCGACGCGCCGCCGCGCCTCATTCAGGGCCTCATCCAGCGTCGCGAACTTCTCCCTGCCGACCTTGCTCCCGCGCCGGACCGTGATCTTCCAGCTCACGGGCACGCAGCCTAGCCTGCAGGATCATCCGGATCCAGGTCTTTTCCGGCGCGACGGTGCGCTCGAAGCCGCTTCAGCCGGCTAGGCGCCGCGGCGCGGGCGCTTCGGGCGCTTCGCCGGCGGCCCGGTGATCTTCTCCGGGCCGTCGCGCTTCTCGGGCGGCGTGTAGTCGACGTCGCGGCGGCCGGTGTAGATCTGGCGCGGCCGTGCGATCTTCAGGTCCGGATCCTCGTTCTGCTCCATCCACTGGGCGACCCAGCCGGAGGTGCGGGGGATGGCGAAGATCACCGTGAACATGTCGGTGGGAATGCCCATCGCCTCGTAGATCAGGCCGGAGTAGTAGTCGACGTTCGGGTAGAGCTTGCGCTCGGTGAAGTAGTCGTCGTCGAGCGCCCGCTTCTCGAGCTCGGTGGCGATGTCGAGCAGCGGGTTCTCACCGGTCGCCTCGAGCACTTCGTCGACGTGCTTCTTGATGATCCGGGCGCGCGGGTCGTAGTTCTTGTAGACCCGGTGGCCGAAGCCCATCAGCTTCTCCTCGCGCTTCTTCACGCCCTCGAGGAAGTCGGGGATGTTGTCCGCCGTCTCGATCCGGCGGAGCATCCGCAGGACCGCCTCGTTGGCGCCGCCGTGGAGCGGGCCGTAGAGGGCGGCCACGCCCGCGGCGACCGCGGAGTAGGGATCCACTCCGGATGATCCGACCGAGCGGACCGCGTTCGTGGAGCAGTTCTGCTCGTGGTCGGCGTGCAGGATGAAGAGGACGTCGAGCGCCTTGGCCAGCCGCGGGTCTGGCTCGTAGCTGTTCTCCATCTTGAACAGCATCGAGAGGAAGTTCTCCGAGTAGCCGAGCTCGTTGTCGGGATAGACGTAGGGGAGGCCCATGCTGTGGCGGTAGGCCCACGCGGCCAGGGTCGGGACCTTCGCGATCATCCTGATCGCCGCCATGTAGCGCTCCTCCGGATCGTCGATGCGCTTGGCGTCCGGGTAGAAGGTCGACAGCGCGCCGACGGTGGCGAGCAGCATTCCCATCGGATGCGCGTCGTGGCGGAAGCCCTCGTTGAACTTCTTGATGTCCTCGTGGGCGAAGGTGTGATGCGTGACGTCGAAGGTCCAGCGCTCGAGCTGGGCGGGAGTGGGCAGCTCGCCGAAGATCAGTAGGTAGGCGACCTCGAGATAGGTCGACTTCTCGCAAAGCTGCTCGATCGGGATGCCGCGATGCTGGAGGATGCCCGCTTCGCCATCGATGAAGGTGACCGCGGAGCGGCAGGAGGCGGTGTTGGTGAAGGCGGGGTCGTACCCCATGAGGCCGAAGTCGTCCTCCGAGACCTTGATCTGGCGGAGGTCCATCGTCTTGATGGTCCCGTCGTTGACCTCGACCTCGTAGGACTCCCCGGTCCTGTTGTCGGTGATGCTGAGGGTGTCGGCACCGGATGCGCCGTCCCGCGCGCCGTCGGACTGCGGTTTTGCCTGCGTCTCTTCCTTCGTCGCCATCGGACCTCCTCGCTCGGGTCTATGCCCCATATCTTCTCACGGTGGCGATATCGGCAAACGGGCCGAGCAAGGAGGAGACGCTGCGCCTCTTCGCTGGCCTGCCTCCCCGCTACGACCTCGCCGGCGCCCTGCTCAGCTTCGGGCAGGATCCACGCTGGCGCCGGGAGATGGTGGGCAGGGTCGAGGCACGTCAAGGCGAGACGGTCCTGGACGTGGCCACGGGCACGGGCATGGTCGCGGAGGCGCTCGTGCGCCGCTACGGATGCTCGGTTGTCGGCCTCGATCAGAGCCCTGAGATGCTCTCGGGCGCCCAGGCCAAGCTCGATCGCGATCCGCAGCTCGCCTCAAGCATCAAGTTCGTGCGCGGCGAAGCGGAAACGCTTCAGTTTGCCGACGGCGAGTTCGACCATCTCACCTTCACCTACCTCCTCCGCTACGTGCACGACCCCGCGGCAACCCTCGCGGAGCTGGCGCGCGTAGTTCGGAAGGGCGGTCGCATCGCCTCACTCGAGTTCATGCTCCCCCCGAATCCCATCGCCCGCGCCCTCTGGCGCGCCTACACGCGCCTCGCCATGCCGGTGCTGGGCCGTCTGATCTCGCGTGACTGGTACGAGGTGGGCCGCTTCCTCGGACCGAGCATCGCCGAGCTCTACCGGCGGCTGCCCCTCGACCGCCAGCTCGAGCTGTGGAGGGCGGCTGGGATCGAGCGTGCCCAGGCACGGGTGATGAGCTTCGGGGGCGGCGTGGTGATCTGGGGCACCCGTGCCTGAGCAGAGGCCGGCCTTCTACGCCCTGCGGCCTGGCGGCTGGCGGGACCTCGTCACCGTGCTCCATCCGCCCTACACCGCCTGGCACCTTGCCAACGTCTGCTTCGGAGCCGCCGCGGCGGCGCAGATCCACACGGACAGGTTCATCGCCACCCTCGTTGCCTTCTTCCTCGCCCTCGGGATCAGCGCCCACACCCTCGACGAGCTCAATGGGCGCCCGCTGAGGACGGGTCTCTCCGACAGGACCCTGATCGCGCTCGCCGCCGTTTCGCTGGCGGGGGCGATCGGCATCGGCATCGCAGGCTGCATCGTCGTCTCGGCGACCCTGATCCCGTTCGTGTTGGCAGGCAGCTTCTTCGTAGTCGCCTACAACCTGGAGCTCTTTGGCGGGCGCTTCCACACGGACTTCTGGCTGGCCCTCGCCTGGGCGGCGTTCCCCGCGCTGACCTCGTGGTGGGTCAACACGCTCTCCCTGGCCTCGGTCCGCGTCGATGTGGCGGGCGTCCTCGTCGCGGCGGGGTGCTTCGGCCTGGTGAGCGTGCAGCGGAAGCTCTCGACGCCTGTCCGGAGGCTGAGGCGCAAGACCGTCTCCCTTGAAGGTGAGCAGCGCCTCGACGACGGCACGGTCATCCCGCTGAATGTCGCCGAGATCTCCGGGCCGCTCGACGCATCCCTCCGCGGCCTCTGGTGGGCGGTGGTCGTGCTGTCGATCGGACTTGTCGTAATCCGCTACTGAGCAGTCGCCTCGAGCGCCGCGGTGAGGGAGGCGGCGTCGAAGGAGCCGCCGTGCTGGCGCCCGCCGACGAAGAAGCCCGGTGTGCCCGTGATGCCACTGGCGAGCCCGCTGTCGACGTCGCGCTGCACTCTCGGTGCGTGGAGCTCTGAGTCGAGCTCGGTCGTGAAGCGGTCGATGTCGAGGCCGAGCTCGGTCGCGTAGCCGATCAGGTCCTCGCGGCCCAGGGCGCCGCGGGACTCGTACATGCGGTCGTGCATCTGCCAGAAAGCTCCCTGGGCGGCAGCGGCCTCGGCCGCCTGGGCGGCGCGCTCGGCGTCCGGGTGGATCTGCCGCAAAGGAAAGTGGCGGAAGGCGAAAAGCAGGCGGCCCGCGAGCTGGTCGCGGATCCGGTGGACGATCGGATACGCCGCGGTGCAGTACGGGCACTGGAAGTCCCCGAACATGACCAGCTCGAGCTCGGCCCGGTCGGGGCCATCGACGTGGTCCTCGGCTGAGATGGGTGGTGTTAGCTGCCCGATTGATCCGCGATCGTAGACTCGCTGCGTGAACGACATCGAGATCCTGATTGCGCTCGTGGCCGCTGCGATCGTGCTGGTGCGGCTCGCAGACGCGATCAATGTGCCCTATCCGATCGTCCTCGTGCTGGGCGGCCTCGGAATCGGCTTCCTGCCCGGCGGTCCCACGTTCCACCTGGACCCGGAGGTCGTTTTCCTCGTTTTCCTGCCGCCGCTCCTCCAGTCGGCCGGCTACTGGGCGTCGCCGAAGGAGCTGCGCGCCGAGCTGGTTCCCCTCACCTGGCTCGTCCTCGGCCTTTCGCTCGCCACGATGGTCGCGGTCGCCGCCGCCGCCCAATTCATCATTCCGAGCATCAGCTGGGCCGAGGCCTTCGTCCTCGGCGCGATCGTCTCCCCGACCGATCCTGTTTCCGCGATCGCCACCTTCGAGCGGGTTGGAGTCACCGATCGAGTGGCGACCCTCGTCGAGGGCGAGAGCATGATCAACGACGCGGTGGCCCTCGTTTCGTACAAGGTCGCCCTGGCGGCGGTGGTGAGCGGAACTCTCACGGCCTCGACCGCGGTGGACGACCTCGTTGTGGGCGTCGCCGGCGGACTTGCGATCGGCTTCGCCATCGCCTGGGTGATGGTTCGAGCTCTGCGGCAGCTCAATGACGCTCCGCTGGCGATCCTGCTCACCGTGCTGACGGCCTACGCCTCGTTCGCGATCGCGGATGGCATCGGGGCTTCCGGTGTGCTCGCTGCGGTCACCTCGGGCCTCTATGCCGGGTGGCGCTCGCACGAGATCTTCGATGCCGACCTGCGCCTCAATGCCCAGTCCTTCTGGCGCGTGCTGGTGTTCGCCCTCAACGCGGTCCTCTTCGTCCTCGTCGGCCTGCAATTTCCCGACATCCTGCGCAGGGTCGGCGAGCAGTTCTCGCCGGGCGAGATCATCGGATACGGCCTGATGGTCTCGGCGGTGGTCGTGGCGGTCCGGCTGGTCTGGCAGTTCCTGCCGACCGGCATCGGTCGCCTGCTGCCCGCCCTCGGCGACACGGGCGGGGCTGAGGACTGGCGCGAACGACTTCTGATCGGCTGGACGGGCATGCGTGGGGCGGTCTCGCTCGCGGCGGCGCTGGCGCTTCCCTTCACGCTCGACTCAGGGGCCGCTTTCGACTCTCGCGACCTGATCATCTACCTGACGGTTGCGGTGATCTTCGTGACCCTGGTGGGACAGGGGTTGACGCTTCCGCCCCTGGTCAGATGGCTCGGCCTGGGCGCCACGGAGCCCTGGGCGCCGGATGAGGCTGTGGCGCGGTTGGCCGCCGCCCAAGCGGCGCTCGACAAGCTCGAGGAGCTCGAGACGAGCGGCACCCCGGTCTCGGAGAACGCCGTGGAGCGCCTCCGCGAGGTCTACCAGGCGCGCTTCGCCCGCTGCATCGCGGCGCTCTCGGGCGAGGACGGAGAGGTGCCGATCGAGGATCCGCTGACGGGCTACCGCCGGCTTCGCGAGGACCTGATCGCCACCGAGCGCGCCACGCTTCTGGGCATGCGCAACGAGGGCCGCATCAAGCAGGAGCTCTTCCGCCGCATCCAGCGCGACCTCGATCTGGACGAGGCGCGGCTCGGCACCTAGGACTTACTTCGCCGGAGCCGGCTCCGCGTCGAAGTGAGTGATCTGGCGGAACTCGCGCAGGCGCTGGTCGATCTCCTCGCGGGTCAGTGACTGAACTCGCTCCGTGCCGAACCCCTCGACGTTGAACGAGGCCAGTACGGACCCGTATGCCATCCCCTGGCGCAGGACGCTGGGGTCGGTCACCGAGTCGCCCGCCGCACCCCGGCTGTCGAGGTAGCCGAGGAAGCCGCCGGCAAAGGTGTCGCCGGCTCCGGTCGGGTCGCGCACGTCCTCGAGCATGAAGCCGGGGATCGCGAAGAACTCGTCGCCGGAAAAGAGCGCGGCGCCGTACTCGCCGCGCTTGGCAACGACCACCTTCGGGCCCATCTGCATCGCGGCCCGTGCGGCACGGGCGAGGTTGGGCTCGCCGGTCAGCTCGCGGATCTCCGCGTCGTTCAGCAACACGCAGTCGACCTCCGCGATTGCGCTCTTCAGCGAGTCCTGCGTCGTCTCGATCCAGAGGTTCATCGAGTCGAGGGCGGCGAACTCGGCGTCGCGGCACAGTGCTCTGACGTTGCGCTGGAGATCCGGCTGGATATTCCCGAGGAAGAGCATCTGGGCCTGCCGCGCGTCCTCCGACAGCTTCGGGTCGAACTCCGCGAACACATTGAGCTGTGTGTCGTCGGTGTGCGCGACGTTCATGTCGTACTCGTAGTGGCCCTGCCAGAAGAACGTCTTGCCGCCCTCGACGCGCTCGATGTCGTCGGTGATCACGCCGCGGCTTTCGAGGACGCTGAGCTCGTCCTCGCCGAAGTCGTCGCCGACCGGCCCCACGACGCGAACGTCGGTGAAGAAGCGCGCGGCCAGCGAGAAATGGACGGCCGAGCCGCCCAGCATCCGCTCTCGCTCCCCGAAGGGCGTGCGGACGGAATCGAATGCGATGCTGCCGACGACGGTCAGTGCCATACGCTTGAGGCGTGAAGGCTATTCAGATTGAGGAGTTCGGCGGGCCGGAGCAGCTCAAGCTGGTCGATCTGCCGGACCCCGAGCCCTCGGACGGCATGGTCGTCGTTGACGTGGCGCGCTCGGGGATCAACTGGGCGGACACCCACGCGATCCGCAACGACTATCTCGCAGAGCAGGAGCTTCCACTGGTACCGGGCGCCGAGATCGCAGGCACCACGGCCGATGGCCGACGGGTCGCAGCGCTGATCAACAACGGGGGATACGCCCAAAAGGCGCTGGTCCCGGAGGCGTTCCTCGTCCCGCTGCCCGATGAGGTCTCCGACGACCAGGCGGCCGGCCTGCTGCTCCAGGGAATGACCGCCCATGCCCTGCTCCACTACTGCGCTCACGTCGAGAAGGGCGAGACGGTCGTGATCGAGGCGGCCGCGGGTGGAACCGGATCCCTCGCCGTCCAGCTCGCCAAGCGCGCCGGAGCCAAGGTCATCGGACTGGCCTCCACCGAGGAGAAGCGCGCGCTGGCGGAGCGTCTCGGTGCCGACGCGACGGCGGATTCCAGAGCGAACGACCTGAAGGCAGCGATCCTCGAGGCCAACGGCGGCGAGAAGGTGGATGTCGTCCTTCACATGAGCGGCACCGGCTTCGAGGCGGAGCTGGGCGCCCTTGGGATGCTCGGCAGAATCGTCTGCTTCGGCAATGCCGCCCGCCATCCCAATGAGCTTTCGACCAACTACCTGCTCCAGTCCTCGAAGTCCGTGATGGGCTTCTGGCTCGTCGCGCTGGTCGCCCGGCGCCAGGACCTGATCGCGTCGATGATCGCCGACCTGCTCGGTGCGGTCGCCGGCGGCGATCTCGAGGTGACCGTCGGGGCGACGTATCCATTGAGTGAGGCCGCACGCGCGCACGAGGCGATCCAAGAGCGCGGTACGAGCGGCAAGCTTTTGCTCGACCCCTCGAAGTAGATGGCTGAGACAACCACCGCAACCTCCTTCAAGGAGCTCGGCTTGTCCGAGGGCCTGCAACAGACCCTCGACGAGCTCGGCTACGCCGAGCCGACCCCCATCCAGGCCCAGGCGATTCCCGAGCTTCTCAACGGCCATGACGTGATCGGCCAGGCGCAGACCGGCAGCGGCAAGACCGCCGCCTTCGGCCTGCCCATGCTCGAGTACATCGACCCCGAGAACGAGGAGACGCAGGCGATCATCCTCACGCCGACGCGCGAGCTCTGCATTCAGGTGACCCAGGCCCTGCGCGCCTACGCGGAACACCTCGAAGGGGTGAACGTCGTGGCGGTGTTCGGCGGGGCGCCGATCCGCGAGCAGCAGTCGAGGCTGCGCCACGGCGCCCAGGTCGTCGTCGCGACGGTCGGCCGGATGATGGACCTGATCTCGCGCAAGTCCCTGGTGCTCACGGCCGCGCGCTACGTCGTCCTCGACGAGGCAGACGAGATGCTCGACCTGGGCTTCATCGAGGACGTCGAGAAGATCCTGCGGATGTGTCCGAACGGGCGCCAGACACTGCTCTTCTCGGCGACCATGCCGGCCCCGGTCGCGCGGCTCGCGGAGACCTACATGTACGACCCGGTCACGATCCGCGTGACGCCCAAGAAGCTGACCGTCGACTCAGTCGAACAGGCCTACGTGATGGTCGAGCCGAAGCAGAAGCTCCAGCGCCTCGCCGAGGTGCTGAAGGCGGAGGAGCCCGAGCAGGCGATCATCTTCGTCCGCACCAAGATCGGCGCGTCCCGGCTGGGAAGGGACCTGGCCGACAAGGGCCTCCGCGTCAAAGCCCTGCACGGCGACCTCAGCCAGGGTCAGCGCGACGGGGTGATGATCTCCTTCAAGGAGCACAAGACGCCGCTTCTGGTGGCGACCGACATCGCGGCGAGGGGCCTCGACATCGAGCACGTCACCCACGTCATCAACTACGACCTGCCGAACAACCCCGAGATCTACGTGCACCGCATCGGGCGGACCGGCCGCGTGGGGAGGACAGGGCGGGCGATCACGTTCGCCACGGCGAAGCAGGCCAGCGAGCTGAAGGAGATCGAGCGGACCGTGAAGGCCCCGATCGGCGAGTGGGAGCCGCCGGAGGAGCGCCTCAAGCACGCACCCACGCCGCGCCGCCGGGAGGGACCGCCGCCTGAGACAACCAACGGGACCGTGAAGTTGTTCGTCAACCGCGGAAAGCAGGGCGGCCTGACCGAGGAGGACCTGAACTGGGCGCTGACCGAGGGCGCGGTCCTCCCGAAGGAGGCGATCCACTCGATCCGGGTCCTGGACCGCTTCTCATTCGTCGAGGTGGCCGCCGATCAGGCCGAGCGGGCGGTGGAGTATCTGGACGGGACGAAGCTGAAGGGCAAGCAGATCCGAATGGAGATCGCGCGGAGCTAGGGCTCAGGCCCCGTCGTGCGCGAGCTCCTCGATCTTCCCGATCAGATCCTCCCACTCAAACGGCTTCGGAATGATGTCGGTGGCGCCGAGCTTGCGCATCCGCTCCGGCTCCTGCGCGTCCAAATGGGCCGAGATCATCACGATGGGAACGTCTGAGCCCTTCCCCCGGATCTCCTCGAGCACCTCGGTCCCTGACTTGTTGGGCATCATCGCGTCGAGCAGGATCACGTCCGGTCCCTGCGAGCCGAGCTCCTGCAGGCGATCGAGCGCCTCGACGCCGTCCCTCGCGGTGACCACCTCGTAGCCCTCCATCTCCAGGCGCCGCTCGAGCATGAGCAGGACCGTCTCGGAGTCGTCCGCAACGAGCAGGCGCGTCAACTGGCAGCCCCCGCCTTCGTCCTGCTCGAGGGTTCCTTGCGCTTCGGCCGGCCATCCTTGGCGATCGGCAGCACGAAACGAAAGGTAGCGCCCTCGCCCGGGGACGAGTTGGCGGAGATCGCGCCGCCGTGGAGCTCTACCAATGACTTGGCGATCGCCAGCCCGAGGCCGGTCCCCCCGACAGACTGCGACTCGCTGCTGTCGGCGCGCCAGAAGCGGTCGAAAACGTGCTCGAGCTGCTCTTCATCCAGGCCTGGGCCGTTGTCGGAGACCGCGAACTCGACCTCGTCGCCCACCTGGGTCGCGGCGAGTCGGACCTGCGATCCCTCGGGCGAGTACTTGTTCGCGTTGGTCAGCAGGTTGGCCAGCACCTGACCGATCCTGCCGGCGTCGGCCTCGATGTCGGGTAGGTCCTTCTCGACGCTGACGGTGAACTGCTGTTCCTTGCCCTCGAAGTGGGGTCGCATCTGTCTGCCGATACGCTGGGCCAGAGGCCGGACGGCGGTGATCTCGGGCTCGATCCGGAGCTTGCCCGCGTCGCTCCGAGCCAGGTCGAGCAGGTCGTTGATCATCTTCTGAAGCTGTCCCGCGCTCTCGGCGATGACCTCCGCGGCCTCGTACTGTCGTGAGTTCAATCCCTTGCGCTGGGCGGTCAGCATCTCGGCGAAGCCCTTGACTACCGTCACCGGTGTCCGGAGCTCGTGAGAGACCGTGAGCACGAAGTCGTCCTTCATCTGCTCCACACGGTCGCGCTCCCGGGCGTCTCGTTCAAGCGAGTTGGCCATTTCGTTGAACGCGCGGCCCAGCGACGCGATCTCGACCGGACCACCGACCTCCACCCGCGTCCTCAGGTCCCCGCCCGCAAGCCTCCGAGCGCCTTCGACCAGGCGTCCGAGCGGAGCGCGCATCGAATTGATCAGGCCGGAGAAGAGGATCAGGGCTGCGAGCAGGGCACCGCCGAGGCCCGCCGCGACCAGGATCGTCGTGTTGCGCGTCTCAGTGCGGGCATCCTCGCGGGCCGCTGCGCGGGCGGCGCTTGTGCCACTCGCCAGCGCCTGGCCGCTGTTGGTGACCGCGGAGGTGAGCTTGCTCTCAACGCGCGCGGGGGGCACCTCCTCGTGGATCAGCGGCTGGGCCACGGCCTTTCGCCAGGCGGTCTGGCTGATGACCAGCCGGTTGAGCTTCTGGGTCAGCTCCGTGTCGTTCTCGGTCAGCTTGCGGGCCTCCCCTGCGGCGTTCGTGAAACTGGCGGCTGCCGCATCCAGCTCACCTTGGCTGGGCTTCTGGTGCGCGGTGGCCGGCCTCGCCGCTGCCTGTTCGAGGATGAATCCGGAGCGCAGCCGCTCGCTCTGCAGCTCGAGCTGGAAATACCGGGTGATGTCGTCCTCGTAGTTGACCCGGATCTGAAAGAGCCTGCCCACGCCCAGGAGAGAAACGATCAGCAGCAGCGCGAACAGAACCAGGAATCCGATTCGCAGGCGCGCGGTGAGTGAGGGGTTGACTCTCATTCTTTTTGTGGATCCTGGGTTCATCACGTACACTACGGCGCAGGGGATCTCATGGGTAAAGGATTACTTGCGTGGTGGCGCCGAAGAATTGTGGCGCGTGGATTGGCAGGAGCGGCGTTGTTCGCCGTCCCGGTCGCCGTCGCCGCCCTGATCGGCTTCGGCGGCGGATTCGCCGGCGTCGCCGGCGGTCTCACCTCCGTCACGAACGGGCCCGATGCCGTCCCCGCGTCGGCGCAGGCGGGCCCGGGCAAGCTGAACCACGCGGTGGTGGCCCTGGCGAGCAAGCAGACGGACTCCAACTCAAACGCCCCGACGACCACCACGAATGGTGGGGGCGGCGGCGGAACGAGTGGCGGGTCCACCGGCACCACGGGCGGCGGATCCGGCGGGTCGAACAGCGGCTCCAGCGGGACGGGGGTGCCGACGGTCAGCACCCCGAGCGCCCCTAACGTGAGCCTGCCCGGGAGTGGCAGCGGCGGCGCGGTTGGTGACGCGACCGACTCCGTAAACGGCACCGTCAACAACGTGCTCGGCGGGGTCAACGACACCGTGAACGGCCTGCTCGGCCAGTAGCACCACCGGGCCTGGTCAAACTCCCGCGGGTTGCTCGGCTTCGCGATCAGCCTCGCTTCGGCAGCCTCCTGGGGAGTCTCCGACTTCCTCGGCGGTCTGACGAGCCGCCGCCTGCCGGTCCTCGCCGTGCTGGCTGTGTCCCAGCCCGCGGGCCTCGTGCTGATCGCGCTGATGATCCTGATCTTGGGCGCCGATCCGATCTCGGCGGGCAACTTTGCGATCGCCGCGCTCGCTGGGGCGGCTTCGCTCGGCGGCCTCTGGGCCTTCTACACCGCGATGGCGATGGGCACCGTCAGCGTGGTCGCTCCGATTGCGTCCCTAGGGGTCGTCGTCCCCGTGGCCGTCGGCCTCGCCAGGGGAGATTCTCCCGCGGCGATCCAGCTCATTGGCCTCGTCCCCGCCATCGCCGGTGTCGCGATCCTCAGCTACGAGGAGAATCCCGGGCGCGCCCACGTCGCTCGCCGCGCGATCGTCCTTGCGATCCTCGCCGGCCTCGGGTTCGGGATCTTCTTCACGGCCCTCGACATTGCTTCCCCTGACCGCCCTGGGTGGGCGGTCCTGGCGGTCCGCGTCGGCGGAGTTGGCATCGTGGCGATCGCGCTCCTGATTACGAGGCCTCGCCTCGCCGCGGTGTCCGGATCGGTCGCCGTCCTGCTCGTAATCGGGTGCTTCGACGTGCTCGCCAACGCGCTCTTCGCTGTGGCCTCGACCAAGGGCGTCCTTCCCGTGGTCGCGGTCGGCGGGTCCATGTACCCGGCGTTCACCATCGTGCTCGCTCAGGGCGTGCTCGGGGAGCGACTGGCCCGCATCCAGTGGGCGGGCGTCGTCTTGGCCTTGCTCGGCGTGGCGCTGATCGCCGCCGGCAGCTGATCAGGGGGTGACCGGCTCGAGCTCGACGCCGGTCAGCTCGATCAGCTTGGCGATCGTCTCCGCGGGGCTGTGGTGGCGGATCGCAGTCATCCCGACGGCCTCGGCACCCTCGCAGTTCTCCTTCAGGTCGTCGATGAACAGGCACTGTGCCGGGTCGACCGCGAGGCGCTCGGCCGCGAGCCGGTAGATCTCCGGCTGGGGCTTGTGCAGATGGACCTCGGCGGAGATCACCGTCGCGTCGAACAACTCGAGGAGCAGCTCGCGGTCGTAATGCGTCGTGCTCCAGGAATTCGAGAGCAGGCCCGTCTTCAGGCCGCCGCGTCGAAGCTGGCGGACCGCGTCGACCATCGATGGCTCAGGCTGCATCCCGGAGAACATGCTGTCGATCAGCCCCTCGGGGTCGGCCAGGCCGAGCCGCTTGCCGAACACCGCCTCGAAGTCGTACTCGCTCATCTCGCCCGTCTCGAGCTTGCGAAGGTCGGCCAGCGCCTCGGGATCGGTCTTGAAGAGCTTCTTGACCGTGTCCGGGTGCAGGCCCTCGGTGCGGCAGAAGGCGGAGAAGCTGTCCCAGACCGGCGTGGTCAGGACACCGCCGAAATCGAAGATCGCCGCCGCATATGCTCCGGACATGGCCGCGCAGGCTACAGAGGCGCCGGAGGGCATCGATCGTCCGGGGGTCGAGGGCTGGTTCGAGGCCAATGTCGCCGACGTGCAGCTTCCCCTGAGCTTCGACCGGATCTCAGGCGGCCGCTCCAACATGACCTTCGGGGTCCGAGATGAGGCCGGCCACGCCTGGGCGCTCCGGCGCCCGCCGCTCGGTAAGCGGCTGGGGTCCGCCCACGACATGGGCCGCGAGCACCGCGTGATCGCCGCGCTCCAGGACACCCCTGTGCCCGTCCCTCCGGTGATCGGGCTGTGCGAGGACGAGTCCGTCAATGAGGCCCCCTTTTACGTGATGGGCTTCGTCGACGGCCCGATCCTCCGCTCCGCTGAGGAGGCGAAGCAGTTCGATGAGGGCGAGCGCCGCGCGATCGGCGAGCGCGTCGTGGACACGCTGGTGGCGATCCACGAGGTCGATCCCGATGCGGTCGGCCTGGGGGAGCTGGGACGCAAGGAGGCCTATGTCGAGCGCCAGCTGAAGCGCTGGCACGGCCAGTGGGAGAAGTCGAAGACGCGCGAGCTGACCGTGGTCGACGCCGTCCACGAGCGGCTCTCCGCCCGGGTCCCCGAGCAGGGCCCGGCGACGATCGTCCACGGCGACTACCGCCTCGACAACATGATCCTCTCGCCCTCGGGCGAGGTGGCTGCCGTGGTCGACTGGGAGCTCTGCACGCTCGGCGACCCGCTCGCCGACATCGGCATGCTGCTCGTCTACTGGTCCCAGGAGGACGACGACTTCATGCCGCTCTTCGCCCCGGCAACGATTGCGACCGGATTCCCGAACCGCGACGACATCCGTGAGCGCTATGCCGAGAAATCCGGCCGCGACCTCAGCCAGATCGACTTCTTCATCGCCCTCGGCTACTGGAAGCTGGCGATCATCCTGGAGGGCGTCTACGCCCGCTACGCCTCGGGCCAGTACGGCAAGACCGACGAGGGCTTCGAGGAGTTCGCGAAGATCGTGGAGCGTCTGGCGGACGCCGCTCACGAAGCGGCGAACCGGCTTCCCTAGGCGGCGTCACCCCGAAAAACCGGCGATGAAGGGCGGCGGGCCTGCGCGCTAGCCGTTCTCGAGACTAATGGGCGGACTGTGGCGATTAGTGGTCGTATGACGACCATAGATCGACACAGTCGAGGGGATCCGCAGTCGCCTTCCCCAGCCGGGTTGAACGTGGAGCGCCGAGGACGCCGAGGGAGGGCTAGCTCGCGGCCTTGGCCGGCTCCGCGGAGCCGTTGCCGGCGGCCTGGCCGTCGCCCCGGGACTCGCCGTCGCCCTCGCCCTCGCCGGCCTTCCTTGCGGCACGATTGAGCTCGCGGCGGGCGATCACCATCTTGTGGACCTCGTCGGGGCCGTCGGCGACGCGCAGCATGCGGCTGAAGC
>Ga0126307_10001269_pt1 | contig 16671 bp, 11 predicted proteins | sample Plot28_FD_89955 | JGI IMG/M metagenome (GOLD analysis project Ga0126307, IMG submission 89955) | Serpentine soil microbial communities from UC McLaughlin Reserve, CA, USA - Plot28 | ecosystem: Environmental > Terrestrial > Soil > Grasslands | place: USA: UC McLaughlin Reserve, Lake County... | reverse complement strand
GCGATCTTCGCCCGGGTCCTCGGGCGCGCCGACTATGGCGTGCTGGCCGCCGCGCTGTCGACCTTCCTGATCCTGTCGGTCCCGGGCTACGCGCTGCAGCTCGCCGCATCGCGCGCGGTCGCGGCCGGACGGCTCGGCACGCGTGGCGAGCTCGGCCCGACCGTGCGCCGCTGGGGGATGCAGCTGGCTGCCGCCACGATCGTCCTCGCGATCGCCGCCTTCGCCCTGCGCGGCCCGCTCGCGGACCTGCTCAACGTACGCGCGGAGGGCGCCGCCGCCGCGACGCTGCCCACCGTGACGCTGTGGGTGCTGCTGTGCCTCGAGCGCGGGGTGCTCGCGGGTCGCGGCGCCTACGGCCCGGTCGGCTGGTCGATCGTCGGAGAGGCGGCGGGTCGCCTAGTGCTCGGACTCGCGCTCGTGGGCGTGGGCCTCGGGACGACGGGCGCCTACCTCGGCACGCCGTTGGCGATGGCGCTCGCCGCCGTCGTGCTCGCGCGCGTGATCGCGGCGCGCACGCGCGGCGACGTCGCGGGCGCGCCCCCGGCCGGACTCGAGGGCCTGTTCCGCGAGGCGCTCGTCCCGACGCTCGCGCTCGCGCTGATCGCCGTCCTGCAGAACGTCGACGTGATCGTCGTCCGCCATCAGGTCGGCGAGGTGCAGGCGGGCGCGTACGCGGCGGCGGCCGTCGCCGCGAAGGTGGTCGTGTGGACGGCGGTCGGCGTGGCACTCTACGTGATCCCAGAGGCCGCCGGCCGCACCGCGGCCGGTCGCGCGGCGCGCTCGGTGCTGCTTCGCGCCGCGGCCGTGGTGGCCGCCGTGGCCGCCCCGGCGCTGCTCGTCATGGGGCTCGCGCCCGCACTCGTCCTCCGCCTCGGCTTCGGCCCCGAGTACGAGATCGCCGCCGACGCGCTGCCCCTCCTCGGCGTCGCGATGACGCTGCTCGCGCTGACGTACCTCACCGTGAACTACCTGCTCGCGCGCGGCGCGACGCGGTTCCTCGTGCCGCTCGCGGTCGTCGCCCTCGCCGAGCCGGTCCTCCTCGCGGCGGGCTCCCTCGACCGCCTGACATCGTTCGCCACCGTCGTGCTGCTGGTCCAGCTGGCTGCGGCCGCGGCGGTCGTGCTCCCGACCCTGCGGCGGGCGCCCGCCGGAGAGCCCGCCCGGGCATGATCGCCCGCATCGCCCTCATGGCCGTCGCACTGGCGGCCGCTGCCGTGCTCGCCGCCGACCTACGGACCGCGCGCGACCTCGACGCGGCCGTCGCCGACGCGAAGCCGACGCCCGCCGCCGTGCGGGTCGCGGCGCGGCAGCTCGGGGAGATCGCCGCCGGCACGTCGGATCCGGCGCCCCTGCTGCGGTCGGCGCAGCTCCAGCTCGCCGTGCAGGACTACCGCGGAGCGCTCGCGACGGCGCTCGCGGCCGCGCGGCGAGAACCCGAGAACGCGCAGGCCTGGCTGCTGGTCGGGTTCGCCGCGCGCGGCGCCCGCGATGCGCGCGCCGCCGCCGCCGAGGCACGCCGCCACATCGCCCAGCTCGTCGCGCGGCCCTAAGGCGGATCGGCGCGCGCGATCACCGCGCCTGCGAGCAGCAGCGCGACGAGCGTCAGCGCCGGCATCTCCCAGTCCCAGTCGATCACGCTGTGCGCCGCCCACACGGACAGGGCGGCAACGGGCCCGGCGGCGACGGCGGCGTCTCGCCGCACCGCGCCGGCCGCGCTCACGGCGATGCCGCCCAGCAGCGCCGCGAGCAGGGCCACGCCCACCAGCCCGAGCTCCGCCGCGGTCTCCAGTTCCAGGGAGTGAGCGTCGCGGACGGCCTCTGGCACGGTGCGGTCGCGCAGCCACAGCACCGGGAACGAGCCGGAGCCGTGCCCGCGCAGCGGGGCCTCGCCGAACGCGTCGAGGGCGACGCGCCAGTAGGCGTAGCGGTTCGAGTCGGCGCTCCCGAGGCGCGCCGCGCTCGCGCCCGTGTCCGTGCTCGTCCTGCCCTCGATCGCCGCGGCCGCCAGGACGAGCGCGAGCGCGGCCGCGACGCCCCCGAGCACGATCGGCAGCCGGACGCGGCGCCGGACCGTATCGGCGCCACCGGCGCGGGCCGCGGCGAGCGCCGCGACCCCGGCCACGACGACGAGCGCGGCGCCGAGCAGCAGACCGCCGGCCTCGCGGTCGACCGCAGGGCCGGCGACGCTGCGCACGTCGGGCGCCACGGCCGCGACGAGGCCGCTGAGCGCTGCCGCGGCCACCACCACCGCGCCACCGCGCAACTGCGCCGGGCTGGGGTGCAGCGCGACGAGCAGGGCGAGCCCGATCAGCGCGGCCGCGATCGCCCCGCGCGAGAACGCGAGCACGAGGCCCGCCCCGAGCGGCGCCGCCGCGGCGGCGGCGGCGATCCGCACGCCGGCGCCGCGCCGCGGGTCGCCCGCGAGCCGCGCCACGAGGACCAGTCCGACCGCCGCCTCCGCCCCCATCGCGTTCCAGTAGGTGAGCGGCTGCGCGAGCCGGCCGAGCGCCGCGCGGACCTCGGTGAGGTCGACGACGCCAGGCAGCACCCGCTCGGACAGCCCGTAGGCGACGACGACCACGATGCCGGCGGCGAGCGCCGGCTCGACCCAGCGCGCGGCCGGGCCGCGGAACAGCGCGCAGGCGGCGACCAGCGCGGCGAGGTAGAGGGCGAGCCGCTGGGCGTCCGCGTTGGCGTTCCCGACGATCGGCGCCCACGACCGCGAGATCACCGTCCAGGCCAGGAGGCCCGCGAGCCCGGCGACCGCCACGCGCCCGGCCGTGCTCCGCGGAAGCGGATCCGGCACGGCGACGGCGGCCAGCGCCATCAGCAGGCAGCCGGCGACGGCCGCCCAGAGCCGGGCCTCGGCGAAATAGCCGCCGCTCGCGAACGCAAGGATCACCGGGCCGGCCAGGAGGGCCGCCGCGGCGCCGCTTCGCACCCTGTTCATGCGTCGCGCCGCTCCCCGACGCCCGCCAGCGGCCGTCCCGACCGGCCCGCGGCGCGCCGCAGGCGCAGGCGGTGGCCGAGCGTGATCGAGTGGCGCTCGACGAGGTACCAGCTCGCCGCGCCGAACGCGATCGCGATCACCGGGCCGGCCAGCGCCACGACGACGCCGGGTGCGCCTGCGTCGCCGAGCGCACGGAGCACGTCCAGGTGCCACAGGTAGATGCCGTACGACACCAGGCCGACCCACGCGAGCGCGGGCGACGCGAGCGCGTGGCGCAGCCGGCCGCCACGCGACACGCCGATCACCGCCGGCGCGAGCAGCCCGGCCGCGACCACGAGTTGGAGCTCATGACCGGCGAGCACGGCGCCGACCTGCCCCGGCGTCCACAGCGCCAGCGTCGCGAAGGCGGCGCCGGCCGCCGCCCATGCGCACCAGGCCGGGACCCGGGCCGCCCGCGACTCGCCCGCGCTCACGCTCAGCACCGCCAGACCCATCCCGGCGGCGAACAGGTCGAGTTCGGCGGGGAGCGAGGTCAGCAGCGGGATGTAGGGCCCGTCGGAGGGGTCGAGCACGGCGAGGACTCCCGCCCGCCACGCGATCGAGAGCGCGACCATGGCGCCGAGCAGCAGCAGCTCGCCGCGCACGCCCGGGAGCCGGCGAGCGAGCAACGCGAGCAGGGGCAGCGCGGCGTAGAACGCCACCTCGACCGTGAGCGTCCAGGCCTGGCCGATGCCGCCCGTGAAGCTGTCCACGTCATAGGCCTGCGCGAAGAGCGGATAGACGAGCCCACCCGGCCACGCGAACACCTCGTCGCGTCCCATCGCGACCGCGATCAGGAGCAGGGCGACCCAGTACGCGGGCACGATCCGCAGGATGCGCCGGAGGGCGTACACCCCCGTCGACGGCGGCGGAGCGCCGGCCAGCTTGGCCGCGACCCAGGGCCGGTAGAGGAGGAAGCCGGAGATGGCGAAGAACAGCGGGACGCCCACCTGCAACTGGGCGAGCCAGGCTCCGGCGCCCTGCCCGCCGAGCTCTCCGAGCACGAACGCCACGTGGTAGGCGACGATCGCGAGCGCTGCGATCGCCCGCAGCGCGTCGACCGTCCTCAGCCGGCCCGCCTCGACGGTCACCGCACCCTCCAGACCGTCGCGCAGCCGAACCGCTCCGGCGGGTCCGTGAAGCCCGCGACGGTCGGCCCGATATCCGCTCTGGCGTGGCAGTCGGAGAGCAGATAGCGCGCGCCCGAGCGACGGACGAGCGCCTCGGCGCCGGCCGCGTCCAGTCGCCCGCCGAACAGCGCTTCCGCCGCCTCCGTCCGCGCCGGCTGAGCGGGCGTCCACGAGCCGGCTCCGATCCACGTCTCGCGCCCGGTGTACGCCGGGACGGCGATCCCGGAGTAGACCGGCGCCAGCACGCCACCCGGCCCCGGCATGCGGTCGAGCGCCCGCAGGGCGTCGCGCTCACCTGCGGTGAGGGTGAACGGCTGGCGGCCGAGGTGCACGGCGTCGGCCATGCTCCACGCCCGGTAGGCGGTGCCGACGACGACGAGCAGCACGACGGCCGCGGCTGCGGGCCAGAGCCGGAGCGGGCGGTGGCCGAGCCGGGCGCGCAGCGCCAGCATCCCGAGCACCACGAGCGGCGGCGTCAAGCCCTGGAAGGCGTGGAACGGGAACGTGCCGAACGGCTGGAAGTAGACGAGCAGCGCCGCGAACGGCCAGGCGCGCAGCGCGACGGCGCCGAAGTCGGGGGCCGGCAGCAGATAGGCGAAGGCCGCCGGCGGCGCGAACGGCAGCAGTCCGACGATCAGCACCCACCACGACCAGCGCGGCATGTCGTTGACGGCGCCCGCGAGCTCCCAGGCCGGGTCGTAGCGCGCCAGCAGCGCGTAGTAGCAGAGCGGCGCCGCGGTCGCGGCGATCGGGCCGGCGAGGTCGCGCGCCGCCGCGACGGGACGGTGGCCGCGGCGCAGCAGGACGACCTCGGCGCCGGCGATGACGAACGCGAACGTCGCCCCTTGCCACGGCTGCAACCAGGCGCACAGCAGGCCGCCGGCGGCCGCCAGCCCGAGCCAGCGGATACCGCCGCCGTCCCGGCCGCGCTCGTAGGCGAGCAGCGAGAGCGGCACCAGCCCGACCGCGATCGCCGTGAACAGGTAGCCCCAGAGGTACGCCCCGCTCCACAGCTCGCCGGTGATGAAGTCGACCTGCAGCTTGTCGCCCGCGTCGCCGATCCCGCCCCAGCCGACCAGCGCCGCGACCGGCGAGCAGGCGAGGAGCGCGAGCACCAGCGCCAGCCGGCGGTCGTCGCGGCGGTCGAGATGGCGCCGCACGAGCCCGAGCGCCCCCGCGAAGAGGACGCCGACCGCCACGGGCTTCCAGATCAGGTACGCGAGTGCCGGACCGAACCCGAGCCGCCACAGGCCGCCCGAGATCAGCAGGCCCGGATGCAGGAAGGCACGGTCCCCCGGCGCGAGATCCTGGCGGTTCCCGATCAGCCCGTACTCGCCGGCCTGCCGCGCCCAGTCGAGATACTGCAGCGGGTCCGCGACGAGGTAGCCGTCGCCGCCCGTCACCACGCCGCCTCGCAGCCACACCTTCAGCAGCAGGCCGCCGAGGACGGAGAGCGCCAGCGCGGCGAGCGCCGCCAGCACCGCCGCCTCGAACAGGTCGGGCCGCCGCCGTGCCGGCGGCCGGGCCGGGGCGGCGGCGGGCGCGACCGTCGCGCTCACCCCTGCGACTCGGCGGGCGCCGTGGCGATGGGGACCGCGGCGGCGTGCGCCGCCCGTCGCACGCGGGCGCGCGCCTCGAGCAGCTCGCGCGTGACGGGCACGACGACGCGCAGCATCGAGAGCCGCGAGCCTTCGCGGTCCGTCCACGGGATCCCCGTCTCCGTGACCGAGAACCCCAGCGTGCGGGCCATCGCCAGCGTCTCGGCGTCGAACGTCCAGCCGCTCAGCGCGGACGCCCGGTACGCGGCCTCCGCGGCCTCGGCCCGCCAGAGCTTGAAGCCGCAGAACAGGTCGCGGGTGGGCTCGCGCAGGACCGCGCGGCAGAGCAGCCCGAAGCCGCGCCCCGCAATCCTCCGGCGCACGGGCTGGCGCTTGCCGACCGCTGCGCCCGCCGCGAGCCGGGACCCGACGACCACGTCGAAGTCCCGGGCCAGCGCCAGCATCCGCGGCAGCGCCTGGACCGAGGGGCCGCAGTCCGCGTCGCAGTGCAGCCGCAACGGCGCCGCAGCCTCGAGCATGCCGCGCCGGACCGACGCGCCCTTGCCGAGGTTCTCCCGGTTGCGGAGCACGCGCACGCGCGGATCGCCGAGCACCTCGACCGCGTCCGCGGTCCCGTCGCCGCTGGCGTTGTCCACGACGAGGATCTCGTGCGTCGTGCCGAGCCGGTCGAGGGCGGTGTGCAGCGACGCCAGCGTGGCCGCGATGCCGGCGCGCTCGTTGTACGCCGGCACCACGACGGACAGGTCGGGGGTCGCCATCGGCGGCGGAGTCTACGGCGTCCCGCCGGTGGTCGAGTAGGCTGCCCGCCTCCGATGGAGGAGCACGGCTGCCGCATCTGCTCGGGTCCGCTCGAGCCCTTCCACCACGGCCGCGGCGGCGGTCCCGTCCCGGCCGACTTCGCCCCCTCGAACCACCGGCCGGGCGAGCACGGCCCGCTCGTCCGCTGCCGCGACTGCGGCGCCGTCCAGCAGCCGGGGCTGCCGTCCGGGACGGCCCTGCACGACCTGTACCGCGAGATGTCCGACGCCGGGTATCTGGCCGAGGAGGACGGCCGTCGCGCGACCGCGCGACGGCTGCTCGCGCTGATCGGCCGCCATGCGCCGGCGGGCCGGCTGCTCGACGTGGGCTGCGGTCATGGGCTGCTGCTCGACGAGGCCCGCCGCCTGGGCTACGACGTGCTGGGCCTCGAGCTCTCGCGCACGGCGGCCCGCCACGCCCGCGACGTGCTCGGGCTCGACGTGCGGGAGGAGCCGGTCGAGGCGTTCGCCGGCGGGGGCGCCGCAGGCTTCGACGTGGTCGTGCTCGCGGACGTGATCGAGCACCTGGAGGACCCGGTCGCGACCCTCGAGGCCTGCGCCGGGCTGCTCGCCGACGGCGGCGCGCTGTGCGTCATCACGCCGGATCCCTCGGCGCCGCTGGCCCGCGCGGCCGGCCGGCGCTGGTGGGGCTACGTGCCCGCCCACACCTGCCTGCTCCCCGCCCGGACGGTGCGCGAGCTGCTGTCCGGCCGCGGGCTGACGATCGCCGAGGACGCGGGGCACGTCCGCTCGTTCGCGCTGCGCTACTGGATGGCCGGGCTGTCCGAGCGCGGCGGCCGCGCCGGCGGACTGCTGCGCAAGGTCGCGGCTACGCCGCTCGGGCGCCGCAGCGTCTCGCTGTCGCTCGGGGACGAGCGCGTCGTGATCGCGCAGCGCACCGCCGTCGTGCATCCGCCACAGCCACTCGCCACCGACCGCGGCGAGCCGCCGCGGATCACGGTCGTCCTCCCCGCCTACCGCGCCGCGAGCACGATCGCCGCGGTGGCCAAGGAGATGCCGGTCGACGTCGTCGACCGCGCGCTGCTCGTCGACGACGCGAGCCCGGACACGACGCCGGAGGTCGCGCTGCGCGAAGGGTTCGAGCTGCTCCGGCTGCCGGTCAACCGCGGCTACGGCGGCAACCAGAAGGTGGGGTACGCGCGCGCCCTGCTCGACGGCGCCGACATCGTGGTCATGGTCCACGCCGACAACCAGTACGACCCCTCGCTCGTCGCCCGGATGGTCACCCCGCTGCAGGCCGGGATCGCCGACGTGGTGCTCGGCTCGCGGCTGCTCGAGGACGAGACCATCGCGGGCGGGATGCCGCGCTGGAAGTGGGTGGGCAACCGGGCGCTCACGGCGGTCGAGAACCTCGTCTTCCGGCGCGGCTTCAGCGAGTACCACACCGGATACCGCGCCTACACCGCCGACTTCCTGCGCCGCGTCGCCTTCCTGCGCAACTCGGACGACTTCGTCTTCGACCAGGAGATGTTCGCCCAGATCGTGGCCAGCCGCAGCCACGTGGTCGAACTGCCGATCCCGACCCGCTACTTCCTCGACGCCTCCAGCGTCTCGTTCCGCGCCTCCGTCCGCTACGGGCTGAAGACGCTCTGGGTGCTGATCCGGTTCCGGCTGCACCAGCGCGGCCGGGCGTGGCCGGTGCTGCAGCCGCCCGCCGCGCGGCTGGCGCCGGTCGACGCGCGCGACGCCGCGGCGGCTGGGTGAGCGCCGAGGCGCCGGCGACCCGGCCCGAGGCGGCGGTGGTCGCCCGGAACACCGCGGCCCAGGCGGCGGGCAAGGTCGTCGTCCTGGCCGCAGGAGCCGCGTCGATCGCGATCACCACGCGCTATCTCGGCACGGCGGGGTACGGGCGCTTCGCGCTGGCCCTGGCGCTGCTCCAGTCGTTCGGCGTGCTCGCCGACGCCGGCCTGGTGACGGCGGTCGTGCGCGAGGGGAGCCGGGCGCCGGAGCGGATCGCCGATCTCGTCGCCAACGCGCTCGCGATCCGGCTGGCCCTCGGCCCCCCCGTGGTGCTGCTCGCGCTCGGAGCGAGCACGCTCGCCGGCTACGGCAGCAGCGTCGCCGAGGCGGTGCTCGTCGCCACGGTCCCGTTCGCGATGGGCATCGTGGCCTCGACGCTCGCGGCCGCGTTCCAGGTGCGCCTGCAGATGGGCCGCGCGGCGCTGGCGGACGCGGCGGGCCGGGTCGCAAGCCTCGGCGCGCTGGCGCTCGTGGTCGCCGCGGACCTGGGCTTCCTCGCCGTCGTCGCAAGCGCGGCCGTCGGGGCTGCCGTGACGCTCGCGATCACGATCGCCTTCGCGCGCCGGATCGTGCCGCTGCGCCTCGGACGCGATCCGGCGCTGTGGCGGGAGCTGGTGCGGCTGGCCGTCCCGCTCGGCTTCACCCTGGCGATCGCCGAGCTCTACTTCCGCGCCGACACGTTCATCGTGTCGCTCTCGCGGCCGGCCTCCGACGTCGGGCTGTACGCGCTGTCCTACCGGATCTACGAGCTGCTCTCGATCCTGCCCGCGATCGTCATGACCTCGGTGTTCCCGCTGCTCTCCCGCCATCTCGCGCACGACCGCGCACAGGCGCAGCGCACGCTGCGCGCGACCGCCGGCGCGCTCGCGATGTTCGGCGTACCGCTCGCGGTCGGCGGGCTGCTGATCGCGCCGCAGCTCGCGCGCCTGGTGGGCGGGGCGGCGTTCGTCGCCGCCGCGGACCCGCTCCGGCTGCTGCTGTGCGCCGCGGCGCTCGCCTATCTCTCCGGCCTGCTCGGGTTTGCCCTCATCGCCGGCGACCGGCAGCGTGACGCGCTGCGCCTCTCGGTCGTCGCGCTCCTCTTCAACCTGGCGCTCAACGTGGCCCTCGTCCCCTCGCTGGGCGTGATCGCCGCGGCGGCCGTCGCGCTGGGGTCAGAGGCGCTGCTGCTCGCGGGCGGATGGTGGCTGGTGCAGCACCGGCTCGGCCTGCGGCCCGCGGTCCCCGGGCTGTGGCGGATCGCGCTGGCGGCGGCGGTGATGGCAGCGGCCGTCTGGCCGCTCCGGGAGCGTACGCCGGCCTTGAGCGTGCCGGTCGGCGCCGCCGTCTACGGCGCGGTGCTTGCGGCGCTGGGCGGGATCGACCGGCGGACGCTGGAGACGCTGCGCGGATGACCTCCGTCCTCGTCGTCTCCCCCGAGCCGGTCGGGGAGCGGATGGCCGGCCCGGCGATCCGGTCGCTCGAGCTCGCGCGTGTGCTGGCGGCGACCTGCGACGTGACCGTGGCCGCCGCGGCGCCCGGCGCGGCGATCGGCCTCCCGCTGCTCGAGGCCGGGATGGGCGACGTCGAGCGGCTCGTCCGTGCCGCCAGGGAGCACGACGTCGTCGTCGCCCAGGAGCTGCCGCCCGTCGTCATCGAGCGCTTGGCCCGCGGGCCGGCGAAGCTGGTCGCCGACCTCTACAACCCGCAGGTCGTGGAAGTGCTCGAGGGCGTCGCGGGGCGCGCCGCTGCCGAGCGGCGGCGCCTGCACCGGCGGATCGTCGCCCGCTCGCTCGCGATGTGCGCGGCCGCGGACCTGGTCCTGTGCGCGAACGAGCGCCAGCGCGACCTCTGGATCGGCGGCATGGCGCTGCACGGCCTGATCGAGCCGGGCGATCACGACCGCGACCCGGCGCTGCGCGAGCGCGTGATGGTCATCCCGTTCGGGTTGCCCGACGGGCCCCCGCCGGAGCCGTCAGGGGCACTGCGGCGCGCGTTCCCAGCGATCGTCCCGGGCGAGCGGGTGCTCGTCTGGGGCGGCGGCCTGTGGGGCTGGCTCGACCCGGTGACGCCGATGCGCGCCGTCCGGCTGCTGGCGGAGCGCGGCGGTCCACGCGTCCACCTCGTGCTGCTCGGCGCGGCGCGGCCCGCGCTCGCCGCCTCGGGTCAGGCGGGCGCCGGCGAGCGCGCGCTGGCGGCCGCGCGCGAGGGCGGGCTCCTGGGGGAGCTGGTCCACGTCAACGCGGGCTGGGTGCCCTACGCCGAGCGCGGGGGCTGGCTCGCCGACGCCGACCTCGGCGTGACCGCGCATCACGACCACCTCGAGGCGCGCTACGCCCACCGCACGCGGGTGCTCGACTATCTCTGGGCGGGCCTGCCGGTCGTCGCCACGCGCGGCGACGCGCTGGCGGAGGCGGTCGAGCGCGACGGGTTCGGCGCCGCCGTCCCGCCCGGGGATCCCGCGGCGTTCGCCGGCGCCTGCGCCCGGCTGCTCGGGCCGGACGGCGCCGCGGCGCGCGGCAGGATCGCCGCCGCCGCACCCGGGCTCCGCTGGAGCGCTGCGGTCGCTCCGCTCGCCGCGTGGTGTGCAACGGCGCCCGCGAACGAGCGCCGCCCGGTCCGACGCGGCGTGGTGCGGCGGGCCGGGCTGGCGCAGTACCGCTGGGCCTTCGGCGAGACGCTGGCCGGCGAGGGTCCCGCGGCCGCCGCACGGCGCGTCGGCCGCCGGCTGCGCCGGGCGGTACGGCTGCGATGAGGCGGCTCGGCCGCGCCGAGCGCGCGGCACTCGCCGGCCTCGCCGGGCTGTCGCTGCTCGTCCTCGCCGCGCTGCTCACCAAGGGCCGCGCGCTGACCGGGGCGGACGGTCTGCTCGCCTCCGACCAGCTCCAGTACTTCACGTGGATCCGGCAGGCGGGCGAGCACGGGCTGATCGGCAACGAGTACGACCTCGCGCCCGACCACCGCGTCTTCCTCCACCCGGGCTTCCTGCTCTCGGGCCTGCTGTGGAAGTGGCTCGGCCTGACCGTGCCGCTCAGCTACCTGCTGTGGAAGCCGGTGGCGGTCGGCCTCCTGTTCTGGGGCGTCCTGCGCTACGTGCGGCGGCTGCTGCCGTCCGGCGGCGCACAGCTCAGCGGGCTGCTGCTCGCCCTGTTCGCGGTGATGCCCGCGAGCGCGCTCGTGGCGTGGACCGGGCTCGGCGGCAAGCCGCGCCAGTACACGTTCGACTTCATCGCGGGCGAGCTCGCCTCCGCGCAGTACCTCTGGGGCTACCTGATGACGGCGATCGCCGTCGCCCTGATGCCGCTCGTGCTCCTGGGGGTGGAGGACTGGCGCGCGACGCGGCGCGGGCGCACGCTGGCGCTCGCGGCCGCCGGCGCGCTGCTCGTGACCTGGCTGCAGCCGTGGCAGGGCGGAACGCTGGTGGTGGTGATCGCCGCGGCGGAGGCGCTCGCCTGGCGGCGCACGCGCGAGCGCCCGGGACCAGGGCTGCTCGTCGTCCTCGGCGCCGCCTGCGCACCGGCGCTCTACTACGGGATCCTCGAGCGGACGGACACGGCCTGGGAGCTGGCCGGGCGGGTCAACGCGGCGGGGAACCAGGCGACGTGGAGCTGGCCCTGGTGGGCCATCGTGCTTTCGCTCGCGCCGCTCGGCATCCCGGCCGCGCTCGCCTACCGGCGACCGGCGTCCGGCTGGCAGGAGCTGGCGGTCCGGATCTGGCCGCTCGCGGCGCTGCTGGTGTACCTCGTCCCGGTCGGGACCTTCCCCTACCACGCGTTCCAGGGCATGGCGATCCCGCTCGCGGTGCTCGCCGTCCAGGGCGTGCTGTCGGTCTGGGCGCGGCCGTCGCCGTGGCTGGTCGCCACCGCGCTCGTGATCATGATCCTGCCGGGGACCGTCCACCGGTTCGAGATCGCGGTCAACTCCGTCCGGGCGGCGGGCGATCCCTACTTCGTCTTCCCGGACGAGCAGCGCGCCCTCGACGCGCTGGAGGCCGACCCGCGCCCGGGCGGCGTGCTCGCCGAGGCCTACGACGGGCACATGGTCCCCTACCGGACCGGGCGCGAGGTCTACGTGGGCGCGTTGTCGTGGACCCCGGACTGGCCGGACCGCGTGCTCGAGACGCGGGCGCTGTTCGAGGGCGACATGGGACCGGCCGACGCGCAGGCGCTCGCCCGCCGCTCCGGCGCGCGGTTCGCGTTCTCCGACTGCCGTCCTGGACTGCGCAACCTGCGCCCGCTGCTCGGCCCGCTGATCGCGCGGGAGCGGCGCTTCGGGTGCGCGACGCTCTACGAGCTGCGCCCGTGAAACTGGGGCTGGCGCTCTTCGTCGTCGCGGCGCTGGTCGCCTTCGCGGCGGCGTTCGTCGGCGTGCAGCCCAACGACGAGGGGCTGATGCTCCAGGCCGCGGCGCGGATCGCGGACGGCCAGTGGCCCTACCGGGACTTCTGGTGGTTCTATCCGCCCGGGCAGCCGGTGCTGCTGGGAGGGCTGTGGGCGGCGTTCGGGCCGTCGCTGCTGGCCTGGAAGCTCGTGCGGGCGCTCGCCGCCGGCGCGACGGCCGTGCTGGCCTGGCGGCTGGCGCGGCGCGGGGGAGCGCCGCACTGGGCGGCAGTGGCGGCCTGGGCCGCGGCGACCCTCGCGCTGGCCTACCCGAGCGGGCCGCACCCGTTCCCGGTCACGCTGGCGCTGTGCCTCGCCGCGCTGCTCTGCCTCGAGCGCCCGGCGCTCGCCGGCGCGCTGACCGGGGTGGCCGCGTTCTGGCGGCTGGAGTTCGCCGCCTATCTCGGGCTCGGGATCCTGCTCGCGTACGCGGTCCGCGGCGCGAGCGGCCGCGCGGCGGCCCGCTTCGCCGGCGCCGCCGCGGTGGCAGCGGCTCTGCTCTTCCTGCCGTTCGTCGCCGCCGCCGGGCCGGGGGACACGTTCGAGCTGCTGATCCGCTATCCGCTCCTCGACTTCGCCGACTATCAGTCGCTGCCGTTGCCCCTGTCCTACGACGGGCCGCTGAACACCGGCTCGCCGTGGGGGTTCCTGTCGGACTCGGCGGAGAGCCTGCTGCTCTTCTACATGCCGCTCGCGCTGCTGATCGGGCTCGCCGCCGCGCTCGTGGCGGGTGCGATGCGGTTCTCGCGCGCGGACTGGTGGCGGGTGGCCGCAGCGGTGTTCTCCCTGGGGATGGCCCACTACCTGCTCGCCCGCGCCGACCTGTTCCACACCGGCCCGCTCGCGGTGATGGTCGCCGTGCTCGCGACGTGGGCGGCACCCGCGTTGCGGCGACCGCGGGCGCCGGTCGCGGCGGCGGCCGCGGCGATCGCCTGGGCGGCCCTCGCCTTCGCGGTCGTCGAGGGCGCCGACCGGGCATGGCTGCTGGCCCGCGCCGGGGGGACGCCGCTCGACCTCCCGGTCGCCGACGGCGTCCGCGTGCCCACCGCGCACGCAGGTGCGCTCGAGGGCGCCGTCGGGGCGATCCGGGCGCGCGTCCCGCCGGGTGAGCCGATCTACGTGCTGCCCCGGCGTGCGGACCTCGTGACGGCCGGCAACCCGCTGCTCTACGTCCTCGCCGATCGGCCCAACCCGACGCGCTACGACATCGAGGCGCCCGGGGTGGTCACCTCCGCACCGGTCCAGCGCGAGATCGTCGCGGAGCTCGAGCGCGCGCAGCCCCGGGTCGTCGTGCGCGACACCTCACCGGTCACGGCCGCGCGGGAGCCGAACGCGGCCGGACGCTCCTCCGGCGTCACGCTGCTGGACGACTACGTGGCCCGCGCCTACCGGGAGATCGGGCGGTACGGCGACCTCGTCGTCCTCGAGCGCCGCTATCGGGTCGCGAGGAAGTCGCCGACCGAGGCGACGATCCAGTCGAGCATCTCGCTCGACAGCCCGGGCCAGCAGCCGACCCAGAGCGACGCCTCGGTGATGCGGTCGCTGTGCGTCAGGTCGCCGGCCACGCGATGCTCGCGGTCCTGGAAGCCCGGCTGGCGGACGAGGTTGCCCGCCAGCAACAGCCGCGTGTCGATCCGCCGCTCGAGCAGGAACTCCTGCAGCCTCCGGCGCCGCTCGGCCCCGCCGTCGCGCAGCGTGAGCGGGAAGCCGAACCACGACGGATCCGCCCCCGGCAGTGTGCGCGGGAGCACGAGCCGGTCGGCCAGCGGTGCGAACGCCTCCGCCAGGTAGGCCGCGTTCGCGCGGCGCCGCTCGCAGAAGCCGTCGAGCTTGTCGAGCTGCGTGACCCCGAGCGCCGCCTGGAGGTCGGTGACCTTGAAGTTGAAGCCGACGTGCGAGAAGACGTACTTGTGGTCATAGCCGGCGGGCAGGTCGCCGAAGCGGCCCTCGAACCGGCGGCCGCAGACGCCGTCCAGGCCCGGCGGGCACCAGCAGTCCCGTCCCCACTCGCGCAGCGAGCCCAGCGCCCGCAGCCACACCGGGTCGTCGGCGACGACCGCCCCGCCCTCGCCGGTCGTCATGTGGTGCGCCGGGTAGAAGGAGTACGTCGCCGCGGCGCCGAACGTCCCGACGTGGCGCCCGCCGATGCGCGACCCGAGCGCGTCGCAGCAGTCCTCGATGAGGACCAGGTCGTGCTCGCGGCACAGGGCCTCCACGCCCGCGCCGTCGAACGGGTTGCCGAGCGTGTGGGCGAGCATCAGCCCGCGGGTGCGGGGGCCGATCGCGTCGGCGATCGCCTCGAGCGACGGGTTGTAGGTATCCGGCTCGACGTCGACGTAGACCGGCACCAGGCCCTGCTGGTAGGCCGGGGCGATGGTGGTCGGGAACCCGACGGCGGCCGTGATGACCTCGTCGCCCGCCCGCAGCGGGCGCTCATGCAGGTGCGAGAGCGCCGCGGCGGTGGCCAGCAGGTTCGCCTGCGAGCCGGAGCCGACGAGCACGGCGTGCTGCCGCCCGGCCGCCTGCGCCAGCCCGGCGCGGAAGGCGTCGGCGAAGCGGCCTTCGGTCAGCGAGGCGTCCAGCACGGCGTCCGCTGCAGAAGCGAGATCGTCGGCGTCGAGCACCTTGGCTGCGACCGGCACGCGCGTCGTCCCTGGCGCGAACGGCGCCTCGGCGAGCGCCGCGACCGCGTAGGCGCGCACGGCGTCGAGTGCCGCGGCACGCAGCGCCGCGACGTTCTCCGTCTCCAGTTCCGGCCCCATGAGGCGGAGCAGCCTACACAGGCGACGGCCCGGACAGACGAGGTGCCCGCGCCGTTCGGCTACGGTCCCGCTCCGTGCCGTACACGGTCGTCGTCGTCCTGCACGACTCCGCGCCCGAGTTGGGCGCGCTGCTGCGCTCGCTCGACCGGTTCGCGCCCGCGCGGCCGCAGGTGGTCGCCGTCGACGCCGGCTCGCGCGACGACGGGCCGGACGTCGCCGCGGCATGGGGCGCCGAGGTGGTCGGGCTGCCCGGCGACCCGGGCTACGGCGCCGCGAACGACGCCGGCGTCGAGCGCGCCCGCTTCGGCGTCACCGTGCTGCTCAACCCGGACTGCGAGCTGCTCGACGACAGCCTCGGCGCGCTCGCCGCGCGCGCGCGGCACCGGCCCGGCGCCCTGCACGCGCCGCGGCTGCTGGACGGCGACGGCAGCGTCCAGCGCTCGGCCCACCCGCTGCCGGGGACCGTCGGCGCGCTGCTGGCGGCGCCGCTGCCGACCCCGCTGCTGCCGCGTGCCCTGCGCGAGCGGGTGGAGCCGTTCCGGGCCGAGCGGCCGCGGAGCGTCGGCTGGGTGATCGGCGCCTGCCTGGCCGGGGCGACGGACGTGCTGCGCGGCCTCGGCCCGTTCGATCCGGCGGTGCACCTGTTCGCGGAGGACATGGACCTCTGCCTGCGCGCGCGGGCGGCCGGCATGCCCACGTTGTTGCATCCGGGCCTGCGCGTCCGCCACACGGGCGGCCATGCCACCCGGCGCGCGGGCGAGCCGCTCGACCTGCTCGCACGACGGCGCCGCACGGTGATCGGCGCGACACGCGGCCGGGCGGCGCGTGCGCTCGACGACGCCGCGCAGGGGCTGACGTTCGCGAGCCGTGCCGCCGGGCACACGCTGCTGGGCGGCGACGCCGTGCGGCCGCGACGCCAGCTCGGCGCCCTGGCGCGCGCGATCGCGGGCCGCCCGTGAGGCGGCCCGTGCTGCTCGTCTCCGCGAGCGCGGCGCTCGGCGGTGCCGAGCGGGTGCTCCTCGACTGGACCGGCGGTCTCGAAGGCCCCCTGCTGCTCGCCTGCCCGCCGGGTGCGCTCGCCGCCGCGGCGGCGATGGAGGTGGCGCCGTTGCGCGCGCGCTCGGTGCGGCGGCGCGGCCGCCGGGTCGCCGCCGCCGCGGACCTGGCCGGCCTGGCGCGCGAGATCGGCGCGGTCGCGGGCCGCACACGGCCCGCGGTCGTGGTGGCCTCGGGCGCGCGGGCGGTACTCGCCGCCGCCGCCGCCCGCCTCGGCGGCGCCGCGCTCGTCGCGCTGCACCACGACCTGCCGCCGGGG
>Ga0126307_10001268_pt1 | contig 16680 bp, 16 predicted proteins | sample Plot28_FD_89955 | JGI IMG/M metagenome (GOLD analysis project Ga0126307, IMG submission 89955) | Serpentine soil microbial communities from UC McLaughlin Reserve, CA, USA - Plot28 | ecosystem: Environmental > Terrestrial > Soil > Grasslands | place: USA: UC McLaughlin Reserve, Lake County... | reverse complement strand
GCTCCATCTCCGCCTCGTGGTGCTCCCACCACAGCCTTTCGTAGGTCCGCCAGTGCATCCCTTTGGGCTTCTCAGGAAATGGCATCGTCATGTTCGCGCTCCCTCCGAGCCTCTCCCGGATGGCTTGCGCTTTGTGTAGAGCCCGGTACGTCCTATTCTCCCGCTGGCTCTCGTAGACCAGATCGTAGCAGTGGCGGCACAGGAAATACTTCCCCGGACCGTACAATTTCGCCATCCTCCGGCCGCACCCGGCTCCCGGACAGACGAACCAGGGCCTCTCTCCGCCGAAGTTGCAGGCGCTCCACTCGAGGGACACGGGCTCCTGCACCTTTTCCACTCGTCTCCCGAACCGTTACGGTAGCGGTAGTAAAGTAGCACCCGCTCCGGCCTCTCCACACCTTCTACAACTCCCCCGATGGAGTTGGTCTGCTTGCCTGCCCGTGACCAGCGCAAAGAGAAGGAGTATCCGCTCCTCAGTAGGTCCTCTCTTTGAAGGTAGCGCACGTCCACGCTACTACACTCGCTTGTTGTGGTCTTCTTATCGAGCCTGTACCAGTTGCCGCTTCCCGCGCCTCCCATAATTTTTCTCCCCGGCTTTTTGCCGAAATCATAAGGCGAGTTGCACAACAGCAGACCGGGTAGCGGCGCTACCGCTCGGCATCGTCTACCCGGCTTCCGAACTGCCGCACTGCGGGGCCATTCCTTTATCCGACACCCGCATTATACAATATCGTATAGTATTTGTCTACTGATTGTGGTAGTATTTTATGGAGAATGTGGTGCAAAATGACGAGCATGGAGGTCAACGTGCAGCGGCTTAAGGAACTGAGGAGAGAGAGGGTTCTCTCCCTGCGGGAGCTGGAGGAGAAATCTGGCGTCTCCTACAACACTATCTGGCGCATAGAGGACGGCAGGCAGGGGGCTCATCCCCGTACCGTGAGGAAACTGGCGGAAGCTCTTGGGGTGGAGCCTTCCGAGTTGGTCAAGGAAGGGCGTTAGATCGTGGGCAAGACGAAGAGCAGGGCGAACGGCGACGGGGACGTGTTCCCGCGCAAGAACAAGGCGGGCAAGATCACCAGCTACCGGGGTGCTTACGTTGGTCCTGATGGCAAGCGCCGTTACGTCTCCGGCAAGAACAAAGAAGAAGCACGCAGGGCACTCAGAGAGGCACGCGCGAATACCGACAAGGAACTCGTCTACGACGCGGACAACCTCAGGGTGAGCGAGTACCTGGACCGCTGGCTATCGGACTCCGTGAGCGACACGGTAAAAGCCACGACCTTCGAGCGCTACGAGCAGATCACGCGCCTACACCTGAAGCCTGCACTCGGGCGGGTGAAGCTGAAGGCTCTGACCCCGGCCCACGTGCGCGGCCTCTACCGCGAGAAGCTGGAGGCGGGATCTTCGGCCCGCACCGTTCGCTACCTCTACACGACGCTGCACAAGGCGCTCAAGCAAGCCGTGATGGATGGCCTGATACCCCGCAACGTCACCGAGTCTGTGAAGCCACCGCAGCCTAGCCGCGAAGAAATGTGCCCGCTCACGCCAGAGCAGGCCAAACTCCTGCTCCGGGTGGCGCACGAGTCCGGAGACCGCCTCGAAGCCCTCTACGTGCTAGCGATAAACACGGGCCTACGTCAGGGAGAGCTACTCGGCCTGAAGTGGGACGACGTGGACCTCGAAGACGGCTCCCTCCAGGTCAGGCGTACGCTCGCCATAACCAAGAACGGTCCCGTCTTCACGTCCCCGAAGACAACAGGCTCCAGGCGCAGCGTGAAGTTCACGGGCAAGGCCATAGAAGCCCTCAGAAGCCACCTGGAGCGCCAGCTTGTGGAGATAGATAGGGTGGGCTCACTATGGAGCGAGAACGGCCTCATATTCGCCTCCGAGACCGGCGAGTCTATCAACCGCCACAACCTCACCCGGCGCTCGTTCAGGCCGCTCCTTAAGCGGGCCGGACTGCCGGAGATCCGCTTCCACGACCTCCGGCACACGTGCGCCACGCTGCTGCTCACCCGCAACATGAACCCGAAGATCGTCTCCGAGATGCTAGGACACTCCACCATAGCCATCACCCTCGACACCTATTCTCATGTGCTACCGAACATGCGCGACGCCGCCGCAGCGGCGATGGAAGAAGCCCTATCGTAGCCTATTGCTGCCGCATTGCTGCCAATGCCCCCGGACTCGCGCCGGGGGCTTTACACTGTCCGCGATATAAAGTGTCCCTTTGCAGGGGTTTATCGTTAGTAGGGGCGGTGGGACTCGAACCCACACGACCTTGCGGTCTCCGGATTTTAAGTCCGGTGCGTCTGCCGATTCCGCCACGCCCCCAGCGGTCCGGTCGGGAGTATAGCAGTTAGCGGTTGGCGTCCGAGGTGCAGCAGTGGCCTTCCGGGTACGTGTTCCCGAGGCGCTCCAGCGTCCATTCGGCCACGGCGTTGGGGATGGCGCCGGAGACGTGCAGGGCGGTGAAAGCATGAAGACATTTAACGCTGCCTTTGGCGTCCTTGCGTACGCCGGCTACGCGCGTCCCGTAGCGAGATTGGTGCGCGTCGTGGATCTCCTCGACCACCGCTTCGCCCACCGCCTCTCGCGCCTCGCGGACGCCGCCGGTCGACTCCACGCGCGAGATGGCCGCGACCAGGTTCGGGCAAGTCACCCAGAAGCTCGTCGGCATCTCGCGTGTCCGCTCGTTCTCGATCACGGCAGGCAGCCCGAATGGACAACGGGCCGCGACACGGAACGGCCTCGGCGTACGTCCGAGCTGCCGCGCGACAGCATCGTGGTCTTTAGAGCTGTCAGCCATTAGCTCTTGGCTCGTGGCCACCAGTCTTTTCGTTGGCCACAGGCGGAGCTCCAGGGTGTACGGTATTTACCAGTATCGGGTTGTTGTGGAGCGGCCAGGCTCGGGCCTCCTTTGCCCCAAGCTGAAGGCCAAGAGCTATCGCGCCTTCGGCACGATATACACGTTCTCGCCAGGCCTTATCATCCCGTAGTGCTCCCGGGCGGCGCGTTCTATGCCGGCGGGGGTGTCGAGTTCCCTTATGAGTCGTTCCCTGGCCGTGTTCTGGGCGCGCGTCTTCTGCAGTTTCTGTTCGAGGGCGGGGATCTCTGAGCGGTCTTGCAGGATGTTCTGGAGGGGTTGGACGTAGGAGGCGAGGAGGAGGCCGAGGAAGGCCGCGTACAGCACGACCACCACAGGCCTCAGTCTCCTCCTGGGCACGCTCACCCCTGTCTCACCCTTCTACAAGTCCTCGCCCACCGTGGAGACCTCGACGACGTTCGTCGAGCCCGGCACGGACCCCGCCGCGCCGCCCGTAAGTATTACCTCGTCCCCGTCTTTCAGGTGCCCTGCCTCCCTCGCGGCCCGGATGGCCTCCTCGAAGCGGTCCTCCAGGGAGCCGGCCTGTTCGCCGTGGATCGAGATGACGCCCCACACCAGCGCGAGCATCCTGACCGTGTGCTCGATGGGGCTTATGGCCAGGACCTTGTTGGGAGGCCTGAAACGGGCGACCCTTATGCACGAGAGCCCCGTCTGGGTGGAGGTAAGAATGGCCTCGGCTTGCAGGTCTTCCGCGAGCTCGCAGGCCGCGTGGGTGACGGCGTCGTAGCGGTCGCCCCGGCCCCAGGAGGCCGAGGCCGGGATGTCGCGCCCGTAGTTGATAGCGCCTTCTGCGGCCCGGCAGATCCGCTCCATTTCCTGCACGCTCCCTTCCGGGTAGCGCCCCACCGCCGTCTCGCCCGAGAGCATCACCGCGTCCGCCCGGTCGAATATGGCGTTCGCCACGTCAGAGACCTCGGCCCGCGTGGGCCTGGGGTTCCGGATCATGGAGTCTAGCATCTGGGTGGCGACGATGATGGGCTTGCCCAGGCGCCGGCAACGGGCGACCATGCGTTTCTGCTCTATGGGCACCCTCTCGGCCGAGAGCTCCACGGCGAGGTCCCCGCGGGCGACCATGATGCCGTCGGAGACCGCTATGATCTCCTCGATGTTGTCGATGGCCTCGTGCTTCTCGATCTTGGAGATGACCGGCGCGTTGCCGCCGAACTCCTCGATCCTCTCCTTGACCTCCCTGACCTCATCGGCCGTCCTCACGAACGACATGGCCACCCAGTCGGGGTGAAGCTCCTCCATCCCGAAACGCAAATCCTCGACATCTTTCGGCGTGAGCCCCCTGATAGAGAGCGTCGAGTCGGGGAAGTTGAGCCCCTTGTGGGAAGAGACGGGGCCGCCTTCGAGGACCTCGCAGATGACCTCGCCGTCCTCGATGCTCTCGACGCGAAGCCCGATGAGGCCATCGTCGATGAGCAGGCGGTGGCCCGGGCGCACGTCGTCGGCAAGGTTCTCGTAGGAGGTGGAGAGCCGGCTCGCATCCCCCGTAAAGTCCCCGGGGGCGAGCACGATGCGACTGCCTTCTACGAGCTCCGTCCCGTCCTCGACATCGCCGGTCCGGATCTTGGGCCCCTGCACGTCCTGCAAGATGGCGACGTTACGCCCGACTTCTCTGGCGACGCTGCGCACGATCTCCGCGTTCTTGAGGTGCATGCTGTGCTCGCCGTGGGAGAAGTTGAACCTGGTCACGTCCACCCCGGAGCGTATCAGCGACCCGATGGCCTCCTCGGTAGAGGTGGCCGGGCCCAGCGTCGCTACTATCTTCGTCCTGCGCATGGGCTCAGACACCCTTCCCCGGCTTGACCCTGGGGTTGAAAGCGGCCCGGCCCGGGTAGAAAGCCGAGGTTCCGAGTGCCTCTTCTATGCGCAGGAGCTGGTTGTATTTGGCGACGCGCTCGCCCCGGGCCGGAGCTCCGGTCTTGATCTGCCCGGCGTTCACCGCCACGGCCAGATCGGAGATCGTCGCGTCCTCCGTTTCGCCGCTGCGGTGGCTGATCATGGTCGTGTAGCCTGATTTGTGGGCGAGATCCATGGTCTCGAACGTCTCGGTTAGCGTGCCGATCTGGTTTACCTTTATGAGGATGGAGTTCCCGACGCCCTCGTCGATGCCGCGGGAGAGTATCGTAGGATTGGTCACGAAGAGGTCGTCGCCGACGAGCTGGACCCTACTCCCCAGCCGCTCGGTGATCATGGCCCACCCCTCCCAGTCGTCCTCGGCGAGGCCGTCCTCGATGCTGAGGATGGGGTACTCGTCGCAAAGCCGGGCGTAGTAATCCACCATCTCCTCCCTGGAGAGCCTCCTGCCCTCGCCGGCGAGGTCGTACACCCCGTCCTCGTAGAACTCCGAGGCGGCGGGGTCCAGGGCGAAGGCCAGCTGGTCGCCCAGAGAGTACCCGCTCCTCTCGATCGCCTCGGAGATCAGGCCCAGAGCCGCGCCGTTGCTCTCCAGGTCGGGCGCGAAGCCGCCCTCGTCGCCGATACCTCCGGAGAGGCTCCTCTCGGCGAGCAGCTTCTTTAGAGACTGGTAGACCTCGGCGACGGAGCGCAAGGCCTCGGAGTAAGCGTCGAAACCGACAGGCACGACCATGAACTCCTGGAAGTCCACGTTGTTGGCAGCATGGGCCCCGCCGTTCATGATGTTCGCGCAGGGGACGGGGAGCGTGTAAGCGCCGGCCCCGCCGAGGTAACGGTACAGGGGGAGCGCGGCCGCCTCCGCCGCGGCCTTCGCCGCCGCGAGGGAGATGCCCAGGATAGCGTTGGCCCCGAGGCGCCCCTTGTTCTCGGTGCCGTCGGCCTCGATCATGGCCAGATCCAGGGTCCTCTGGTCGGTCACGTCCAGCCCGACGACCACCTGCGCGAGCTCGGTTTCGACGTTATCTACGGCGCCGAGCACGCCCTTGCCGCCGTGGCGGTCCCCCTCCCCATCCCTGAGCTCGACCGCCTCGTTCTGGCCCGTCGAGGCCCCCGAGGGGACCGAGGCGCGGCCCACGAAGCCGCTCACCGTGGCCAGCTCCACCTCCACCGTCGGGTTCCCCCTGGAGTCCAGGATCTCACGCCCATGGACCGCGACGATCTCCGTCATAATCCTCCCTCTGGTCGAAAGCTAGTCAGCATTTCAGCTTGTCAGTACTTCAGCCCGCTATCGGTCTCCCCTTGCCGAATGCTACCCTTTGCGGCTCTCGACCAATCGTTCGTCTTACGCCGCGAGGTGCCTCCTACGGCTCTCGGCTGACAGGCTGAAGTGCTGACGGCTGACAGGCTTTACCGTAACTCTACGCGCTGACGTGGCGCCGCGCCACTGATTTCCTGACGCCTGAAACCTACGCCGACGGATCGTAGCCCTTCAGGTACTCGACGTCGCGTTGTTTTTTCTGCTCGTCGAGCCACTTGCTGAACGCTACTGACTCCTTCTCGGCGGCGAGCTGGGACCGGATCTCGGTCTCGACCTCGCTCAGGGGGCGGGACTTCTCTGGCCTGGTGTCCGTGACCTCCAGAACGTGGTAGCCGAACTCGGTCTTGATGGGGCCGACGGTCTCACCAACCTTGGTCCCGAAGGCCGCCTCCTCGAATTCGGGGACGGTCTCGCCCTTGCCGAAACAGCCGAGGTCCCCGCCTTTCTCCGCGCTGCCGGGGTCCTGAGAGTACTTTTTGGCGAGCTTAGCGAAGCCGGCGCCGTCTTCGAGCTGCTGCTTTACGTCCTCGGCCTTCTGCTTCTGGTCCTTGTTGAAGAGGATGTGCCTGACGCAGCTCTGCTCGGGGGTCGTGAACTGGGCCGCTTTGTTCTGCTCGTAGTACTTCTCGATCTCCTCGTCGGTCGGCTCCGCGTTGTCGGCCACCTTCTCCTGCACCTTCTGGATGGGGAGGTTCTCGCGGACGTCCTCGCGCAGCTCCTCTTCGGTGATGTCGTTCTGCTTGAGGGCCTGCTCGTAGGCCTCCTGGTTGCTCATGTCCTGCCCCGAAGAGCGGGCCTGGTCGCCGACCTGCTCTTTGATCTTCTCGATCTCCTGGTCCACGTCTTTGTCTGAAGCCGTTATGTCGTGCTCGCTGGCGTAGGCCTTCGCTATCTCGATGCCGACGAGCTGGGGCATGATCTGCTGCACGGCGGCGTCGAACTGCGGGTCGTCTTTGGACAACCCGCCGAAACCGCTCTGCTCGGCGAGCTCGTCGAACTCACCCTGCGTGACGTCGCCGCCCTCGAAGGTCGCCAGCTTTCTCGCCTGCGATTCGCCGTTGGCCTGCGGTTCTGCGGCGTCGCAACCCATCGCGACGAGCACGACCATCGCAGCGAAAAGAGCAGCGTACAACATCCTGTTTACGAAAAGCTTGCCCAAGACGAAGGAGAACCTCACTGTGTAGGTGCCATAGACCGCCCGGGATTATAGCACGCAAGAAAGCGGGTTCGGCCCGCTAGCGGGAGCGCAGGAGGGCGCGCAGCGTCTCCTCGGCGAGGGTGAGGGGTTCCTTTTCCGGGGCGCGGACGGATACCCTGCCCGTCCTCGTCGATACGGTGCCCCCGGTCGCTTTCCTTACGAGGGCGGGGGCGGCGGGGCCCGCCGTGGCACCCGTGACCGTGAGGTTGCCCGAGCGGTAGGTCACGGAGCTTGCTCCCGTTTCCCGCGCCAGGAGCTTGACCCGCGAGAGGCCGAGCAGGTTTGTGGCGGGCTCGGGAAGCTCCCCGAAGCGGTCGACGAGCTCCTCCGCCAGGTCCTCCACCTCGGCGAGAGAGCCGAGGCCGGAAGCCCTGCGGTAGAGGTCCACGCGTTCGATCTCGTCCATGACGTACTCGGGCGGCAGGTACGCGTCGAGCGTGAGCTCCACGATAACGGGCCGCTCCTCGACCTGTTTCCGCGGCTCGCCTTTGGCGGCCGCTACGGCCTCCTCCAGAAGCTGGAGGTACATCTCGAAGCCAACGGCCGCTATGTGACCCGATTGCTCGGCGCCGAGCAGGTTTCCGGCGCCCCGGATCTCCAGGTCGCGCATGGCTATGGCGAAACCGCTCCCGAGCTCGGTAAAGTCCATCAGGGCTTCGAGCCGCTTCTGAGATTCAACCGTCGCCCCTAGCGGGGCGAACAGGTACGCGTAGGCTTGCTCCCTGGAGCGTCCGATCCTACCCCTGAGCTGGTAGAGCTGGGCCAGTCCCATCGCGTCGGAGCGGTCCACGATCAGGGTGTTCGCCGTGGCCACATCGAGCCCGCTCTCGACGATGGTGGTCGTGACGAGCACGTCGGATCGCCCGTCGAGGAAGTGCTGCATTACGCCCTCAAGGGCCCGCTCCGGCATCTGACCGTGCGCCGTCACGAAACGGACCTCCGGCAACAGCTCGCGCAGCCTCTCGGCGACCTCCTCTATGCTCTCCACGCGGTTGTGGACGAAGAAGGTCTGTCCGCCGCGGGCGACCTCCCGCTCTATGGCGTGCTTTACGAGGTTCTCTTCGTAGGGGCCGACGTGGGTCAGGATGCTGCGGCGGCCCGCTGGGGGCGTCTCGATCACGCTTATGTCGCGTAAGGACGCAAGCCCCATCTGCATGGTGCGAGGGATCGGGGTCGCCGTCAGCGTGAGGACGTCCACGGAGGCCTTGTACTCCTTGATCCGCTCCTTGTGCCTGACGCCGAAGCGCTGCTCCTCGTCCACCACGACGAGCCCAAGGTCTTTCGGCCTGACCTCCGACCCCAGCAGCGCGTGCGTCCCCACGAGGACGTCGACCTCCCCGGTCTGGAAGTCCTGCAGGAGCCTGCGCCGGTCCCGCGGCGTCGTGAAGCGCGAGAGGCTCTCGACCCTGACGGCGTAGGCACCGAGTCGCTCGCGAAAGGTTCTTTCGTGCTGCTGCACGAGGATGGTAGTCGGGGCTAGCATCATGGTCTGCTTGCCGGCGAGCGCGGCCTTGAAGGCGGCCCTCACGGAGACCTCGGTCTTGCCGAAGCCGACGTCCCCGCACACCAGGCGGTCCATGGGGTGCGGCCTTTGCATGTCCGTCTTGACGGCGGAGATGGCGGATTCCTGATCCGGGGTCTCCTGGTAGGGGAAGCCCTCCTCCAGCTCCCGCTCCCATTCCCCGTCTTCTGGGAAAGCATATCCCGGCGCCGAGGCCCTCTGGGCGTGCAGCCGCAGGAGCTCGCCGGCGAGCGCCTTGACCCTCTTCCTGACCCTGTCCGTGACCTGCGCCCACGTCGCGCCGCCGAGCCTGTCCAGGCGGGCCCCTTCGCCGCCCACGTACTTGTGCAGGAGCTCCATCTGCTCGTAGGGGACGAAGAGCGTGTCGCCCCCGCGGTAGCTGACCTGCATGTAGTCGCGGGTGGCGCCGAGCACCGTCTGCGCCACGAGCCCCTCGAAGCGCCCTATCCCCTGCATCTGGTGCACTACGAGATCGCCGACCTTCAGGTCCGCGAAAGAGGCCAGGGATCTCCCGCCCGTGCGGCGCGCCTCGCGCCTGCGGCCGAACAGCGAGTCCCGCCGCAATACCGCTATGCCGCCGTCGGGATAGGTGAACCCTTCCTCGACCTCTCCGGGCACCGCGTAGAGCCCCGGCGGCAGCGAGGCATCCACCCTCCCGGCCTCGCGCATGGTACGGTGGATCTCCCCGAACGCGTACACCGTCCGCCTCGCCTCCCCGCGTGAGGCGCAGGCGACGAAGACCGCAAGCCCGCTCTCCACCAGCGAGTCCAGCCTGCGGGCCGCCTCCCTCAAGGTGTCGGCGAAGGCCACGGCGGGCGGGGCGGAGACGGCCTCCCCCTCGTCTCCGAGCGTGAACTCTACGTCAGGCGCAGGCAGGTCCCTGTCGTAGAGGTCGAGCACGACACCGTCCACATCTTCGGGGACGTCCTCCTGCGGTTCTTCGCGCCAGACCTCCGCGCCCTCGGGCAGCAACCCGCGCGGGGAGACGGGGGCCAGATCCAGGAGTAGCCGGTCGAGGCCGGGGATGCGCACTCCGCGACGGGCCTCCTCGGGCAGGTCTTCGTCCGTGGCCGCGAGGGCGGCGAGGTCGCCTTCGCGGGCGGCGTAGACCGTGATGGCCTCAAGCCCGCGCACGACCCGCTGGGTCGCCAGCGAGACGGCGCGGACGCTCTCTATCTCGTCCCCCCACCACTCCACCCTGACGGGCGAGCGGCGGGTGCTCGGAAAGATATCCGAGATCCCACCGCGCACCGCGAACTCGCCTGGCCTAAAGACCCTGTCCACCCGCTCGTAGCCGAGGACCACGAGCCGCTCCAGCGTCGCGTCGAGCTCTATCTCCGTGCCCGCCGCGAGATCGAGCGGCTCGTACAGCGGTGTTCTTTCCATCAACGCCAGCGGTCCGGCCACCACGACGCGGGCCGAGCGCAGCGCGCGCAACGCCCTCTGCCTGCGTCCGACGCGCGTCACCGCAGGGTCGAAGACGTCGCCGTAAGGGACGCCGCGGGAAGGCAGATGCACGACCGGACCGTCGGTGAACACGGCGGCATCGCGGGCGTAACGCCCGGCCGTCTCCTCGCTCGCGGCGAGCAGGAGCGCGGGCCTGTCCTCGTTTGCGGCCAGGTAGGCGCGGACCCTGCGCGGGGCCCTGAGGGATCTCGTCCGCGTTCTTCTGCTCACCGGACGATTCTACCGCCCGAGCGTGGTTTTCATGTAACGACCTCCACCGCGGGCGCGTCTCTGGGATAATCCTGCGGAATCGAACGCGAAGTCTGGAGGAGCAACCTATGTCCGTTCTCGACGAGTTGAACAAACGGGGAACCGGGACCCTGCCAGGCCTCATCGGGCTCGAAATAATGGAGGCAGGGGAGGGCAGGATCTCGGGCCGTCTCGACCTTCGTGAGGAGATCATGGCGCCGAACGGCTACCTGCACGCGGCGACGGTGATCGCCCTCGCCGACACGTCGTGCGGCTACGGTACGTTCATAAACCTGCCGGAGGGCGCCGAGAACTTCACCACGATAGAGCTGAAGAGCAACTTCGTCGGGACCAAAAGGGGTGGTGCGATCACGTGCGAGGCCAACCTCGTGCACGGGGGACGCACGACGCAGGTGTGGGACGCCACGGTCGCGGACGAGGAGGGCGGCAAGCCCATAGCTCTCTTCCGCTGCACGCAGATGATCCTCTACCCGCGCTGAAGGTAGCGGGGGGACCTCCCAAGGCGCAGCCCGAACCTGATGTCGTCGGCCAGGATAGAGCACCGCCACTCTTCCGCAAGCCTCTTCCGCCGCGCGTTACAGCGGATGATGCCGGCCTCGGCCGCCAGCGTGCGTGCCCAGCGCCGCATCAGACCCTTGTCCCGGGCGTCCTCGCACGCCAACATCTTCGCTCTGATCTCTCCCAGCAGACGGTCGTCTTCTTAGGCCGGCCATGCGGCGCTCCAGGCGCATCAGGTCGAACTCGGACTCCAGCTCGGAGATGAGGCCGTCGGCGAGGGTGTTGTCTCTACGCGATTCCTTGCCGTACACGTCGGTCCTCCTCCCGCCAGGTTATCAGCTCGATCCCGCCGCGGAGAGCGTCGTTTGCTCGTGCTCGAGCAGACGCTCCTTGAGGTGTAGCCCGCCGTTGAACCCGCCGAGCGTGCCGTCCGCCGCGATGACGCGGTGGCAAGGCACGACCAAGGGCAGAACGTTGCGGGCGTTGGCGCTCCCCACGGCCCTCGCCGCGCCGGGATGCCCCATGGCGTCGGCTATCTCCCCGTAGGATCTGGTCTCGCCGAACGGGATGCGCGTCAACTCCGTCCACACGGCCTTCTGCCACTCGGAGCCCGAGAACGCGAGCGGCACCTCGAAAGCCTTGCGCCTCCCTTCTGCGTACTCGGACAACTCTGTGCGTACGGCGGCGGTCCTTGCTTCGTCCACTTCCACAACGTAGCCCTCATACTCGAGATCCTCTTCCATGACGGACCCGTAGTCGCTCTCTACGAAGTGCAGGCGCATCAGGGCGCCGTCTTCGTCCACCGCGAACGCGAGTGGACCGGCGGGAGACTCTACTTCGTCGACGTATGCTTTCACGCTACCACCTCTCTGTTCCTGGTCGTATCCGTGTTCTCCGCGGGGCTGGCCCACAGGTGTTGCGTGGCGTAGGCCCGCCAGGGCCTCCACCGTTCGGCGAGGGCGACGACGCTCTTCGGGTCGCCCGCGTGTCCGAGCCTTTCGACGGCCTTCCTGACCCCGAGATCCGTGGGCAGAAACGCGTCGGGATCGCCGAGCGCGCGCATCGCGACGTACGAGGCGGTCCAGGGCCCGATCCCGCGCAGCCCCAGCAACCGCCGCTGTACGTCCTGGCGGTCCGCGCCGGGGTCGAGCGAGATGCTCCCGTCCAGGGCGCGCGCCAGGCCAAGCATGGTCTCACGCCGGGCCGCGGGCACCCCGAGATCTCCCAGGTCCGCCTCTGCTACGGCCGACGGCCGGGGGAAGAGATACGCGAGCTCGTCGCCTTCTACGGCGAGCGCGTCAGGGAGCATCTCCCCGCAGCGGGCGACGAGCCGTCCTGCTAGCGTGCGGGCGCCCGCCACGCTGACCTGCTGGCCGAGCACGCCCCGGAAAGCGAGCTCGGCGCCGTCCACGCTCCCAGGCACGCGCCGTCCGGGCGAACGGCGGACGAGCGGACCGAGCAACGGGTCGTCCCCAAGCACGTCGGCTATGGCGACCGGGTCGGCGTCGAGGTCGAGGAGCCGGCGGCAACGCTGTACCGCGGTGCCGAGGTCCCTGAGATCCTGCAACCCGAGATCGCAACGGAAGTGGTCACCGCCGTCGGAGAGCGCGACCGTCCCCGCGCCGTGCGGCAGGCGCAACGTCCTCCGGTACGTCCCACCGTCAAACGCCTCCACGCCGGCCACGGCGCGCGCCCCGAGAAACCGCAGCATACCCTGCGCGTCGAACGGCGCCCTGAACGGCAGCCGGAGTGGAATGGTGCCAGGCATGCTCGCGCCGCAGTGCCCCGAGGCGCTGCGGAGTTCCCTGGGGGTGACGGCGAAGACCTCGCGGACGGTATCGTTAAACTGCCTGACGCTCGCGAAGCCGGCGGCGAACGCGACCTCGGTGATGGGCAGGCCTGTGGTCTCGATCAGGAGCCGCGCCGTGTGCGCGCGCCGCGCGCGGGCGAGCGCGAGCGGACTAGCACCGACCTCGGCCGAGAGCAGACGGTGCAGGTGGCGCTCCGTGTAGCCGAGGCGCCGCGCGAGACCGGAGACGCCCTCCCTGTCCACGACGCCATCGGAGATCAGGCGCATCGCCCTCGCCACGACGTCGGTCCTCACATCCCACTCCGGCGAGCCAGGCACGGCATCAGGCCTGCACCGCTTGCAGGCGCGAAAACCAGCGTACTGCGCCGCCGCCGAGGTCGGATAGAACCGGATGTTGGAACGCTTCGGCGTAGTGGCGGGACAACTGGGCCGGCAGTAGATCCGCGTGGAAGTTACGCCAACGTAGAACCAGCCGTCGAAACGTACGTCGCGGCCCCGTACGGCGCGGTAGCGGTGTTCGAAATCTCTTACCATGCCAGAATTATCGCAGCCGAGAGGCGGGATTACTGGCGGGAATCGGACATCGGTGTCGTCGGATGCTCACGCCTACGGGTAGGCTGGTCTTGCGGGGCGATCCAAGCGACCCACCGCCAGGTGACGAACATGGCTGTGAGCCCTAAACTCAGGCCGCAGCTGAGGGCGAGCCAGAAGTAGAGCGCTATCCTGCTTCGGGAGAGCAAGTACAAGGGCCTCGAACCCCTGGCCCGTGCATTCTACCTCTCTTCGTCTCCAGCAGCGTACAGGAGACGAGAAAGACAGCCTGACGTAACGCGGCGTCGGTTTATTCAGCCAGGGAGGCTTTGCGCAACTCCTGATCCCGAGTCTCGGAACGCACAGAACCGTGCGATGATGCCATCCGGGGTCGTGTGTTGGGTCGTATGGTGCATAATTAGGTCGTATCGTGGAGGAGATAGGAGGATAAGGCGCGATGGGTGCTCCGCTCGCCGACCTCGTAGGGTGGGTGCTCGAAGTGGTCCGGTCTTTCGGGTACGTCGGCGTGTTCGTTCTCATCCTCGCGGGGAGCCTGTACCTGCCGGTTCCCACGGAGTTGACCCTGCCGCTGTTCGGGTTCCTGGTCGGACACGGACGCCTCTCCTTCTTCCCCGTGCTGCTCGCGGCGACGGCGGCCAGGGTGTCGGCTTCGCTCGTCCTGTACCTGGTGGGGCTCCGGATCAGGGAGGCGCGTTTGCGGCGGGTGGTGAAGCGGTTGGAGCGCTCCAAACTCGTTTTCGTGTCCGACCTCGAAGGGGCGAGCAGGGTGTTCGAGTGCCACGGGGGCAAGGCTATACTGGTAGGGCACTTGATCCCCGGCGTCGGCGCCCTGGTCTCGGTGCCAGCGGGCCTAAAGCGCATGCCCCTGCGCTGGCGTTTCCTCGGCTACACCATCCTCGGATGCACGCTGTGGAACGCGTCCCTGATCGGCCTGGGGTGGGCCCTCGGCGGCCGGTGGAGGATAGTGGAGTTCTTCACGTCTTTCGTCGGGTTCGCGGTCCTGGCCATCCTCGTGGCCGCCATCCTCTGGCTCTTCTGGCGCCGGCGGAGGGCAGATAAACGGGGCTAGAGCAGGTTCGTCTCCAGCGCCCTCAGCGCCACGACGGCCACTACTCCCACCACCATCGCGGCCGGCAGGCTACCTGTCCTGACGGCGACGAGCACGACGGCTACGGCGGCCAGCGCCTCGGCGGGTCCGCCCGTCAGCACGGCGGGAGCCACGAGCGAGACGAGGATCGCGCCAGGTATCTGGTCCAGCCACGCCCCGGCCCGCTCCGAAAGCTCGAACCGGCTCGCCAGCCACAGCCCGCCGGCGCGGGTGGCGTACGTCGCGAGCGCCATGAGAACGATCGCGATCACGGTTCCGGGACTAAAACCCACGCCGCATCACCCCAGCTAGGCTCCCGGCGAGGCCGCCGAGCAGGATGTACCACTGTCCGGGCAACCAGTGGTGGGCCGCCACGGAGACGACCGCCGCGACCGTCCAGGGGAGGAAATTGGACTTGCCCTTCCACATGCCCGCGATGAGGGCGAGGAACACGGCGGTGAAAGCGAAGTCGAGTCCCCAGCGCTCGGGGTCTTCGATCGCGCCGCCGAAGGCGCCCCCGACGAACGTGGACGTGGTCCACGCAAAGACCATCAGGAGCCCGCCCCCGATCAAGAACGCGGCGTCGCGGCGTCCTTTGGTGAACTCGCCCATGGTCAGCGCCCAGTTCTCGTCGGCCATGAAGAACACGGACCCGTAGGACCTGAGACGCGACAGCTTCGAGAACACTGGCGCGAGCGCGGCGCCCATCAGAAGGTGCCTCAGACCTACGACGAGCGTCGTGAGCACGATGGCGGCCAGCGGCAGCGGCGAAGTCCAGAGCCCGAGCACCAGGAACTGGGCTGCCCCGGAGAACACGAACGCGCTCATCAAGGCGGCCTCGCCTGCGCCGAGGCCGGCCTGCCCGGCCAGCGTCCCGAACACGAGGCCGATGGCGCAGCCGCTGACCGCGATCGGGATGCACCTCCGCGCCCCGGCGAGCGCGCCAGCCAGAGTGAAAGTCACCGGCTCGTCTGTCGCGCCGTTCTTCTCGGGCACGACGTCGCTATCCGCTAGACGCTGCGTGCAACGGTCCGTGCCTGCCATCCGCGCCGGAGGGACCACTCACCTCGAGGTGCCAGCCACGTCCCCTACGCCGGTATCCGGCGCGGCCGGGATCGCCGGCCTTCGACGACGGGATGACGACTTCGCGGGCCCCCATCTCGCGCGCCAGCTCCCCGGCGCCACAGTACAGTTCCTGCGCGATCCTACCCTCACCAGCCCACGGGTCTACGACGAGCAGGCCCAGGAGCAGCCGCTTGGACTCCGTCCTGTAGCCCACGGCGCCGAGCATTTTTCCGTTCTCGCGCGCGACCACGAACCTCTCCTCGAAAGAGATCCAACGCGGCATCCCGTTCAACTCCAGAAGCTCCGCGACCGCAGGCTCATCCCCGTCCAGCCCCCAGCGTACCTCCACGCCCCCAGCCTTCTCGCCACGCTGGCCTCGTCCCGCACCACGACGGGCCCGCCGCAAAGCAGAAGAGATCCTACGCCCCTCCGCCTCACGCAATAGCTCCCTCTGCCGCTCCATCGCTACCTCGAAACCGAATGGATCACCCATCACTCACCTCCATGCTCTCCAGGTGCGTTATAATTGTCACGTCGATCTGGGACAATTATAACCGGCATGGTGTCATAGGACAATAGGATAATTCATGGATTTAAGGATAGATTCGAAGAGTCACGTACCGGTACACGTACAGTTGGAGGGTCAGATCAAGCACCTGATTCTGACGGGCAACTTCGAGGTGGGGAGCCGGTTGCCGAGCATCAGGGCGATGGCGGGGTTCTTACGGGTGAACCGCAACACGGTGGCCAGGGTGTTCTCCGACCTGGAGCGGGAGGGTTACGTGGAGAGCCGCCGTGGGAGCGGGGTCTACGTGCTCGAGCCTCCGGTCGATGCCGAGGACATAAAGCGCCAGGAGGTATTGGAGAGGGTCATAGACCTCGCCTCGGCGCACGGCGTTCCCGTCGCAGAGTTGGCGTACGCGTTGCTCGCGCGGGCGGGCGCGAGGCCGCAGGAGAAGGTGCCCATCCTCTTCATCGAGTGCACGCGGGCGGAGCTGGACCAGTTCTCTGCGGAGCTGGAGGATCAGCTCCCCGTCGAGGTGGAGAGGGTTTTGATCGAGGAGCTCGAGGAAAGGATCTCCGGCGTGGAAGACCCGCCGTGGCGGCTCGCGGTGACGACGTTCTTCCACATCCACGAGGTGCAGGAGCTCGTCGAGCCGCATG
>Ga0126307_10001267_pt1 | contig 16681 bp, 21 predicted proteins | sample Plot28_FD_89955 | JGI IMG/M metagenome (GOLD analysis project Ga0126307, IMG submission 89955) | Serpentine soil microbial communities from UC McLaughlin Reserve, CA, USA - Plot28 | ecosystem: Environmental > Terrestrial > Soil > Grasslands | place: USA: UC McLaughlin Reserve, Lake County... | reverse complement strand
GAGCGGGGCATGGCGCTGGGGCTCGCGATCATCGTCGTCGTGGTCATAGGTGTTATGGGAGCCGGGCTCCTGGCCTTCGTCTCCACTGACCTGCAAGCGGTCGTGGCGGTCAACAGGGGAGAGCAGGCCTTCGAGCTGGCCGAAGCCGGGGTCGAGATCGCCAAGGCCCACCTCGCTACCGACTCGAGCCCCACCACCTGGTCCTCAGGTGAACTCCACATGGACGGCATGGCCGAAAACTCGGTCTTCGTTACCATCGAACACGACACCAGAGACGGGTCCTTCGAGGTGGTCTCTACCGGCCAGTACGGCGAGACGAGGCGCAAGATAGAAGCCACCTACCGCCTCGAAGACGCCGCCCCGAAACTCCTCGGCTGGCGCGAACTCTACGAGTAACACCACCCGCAAACAGACATCAGCGATAAATCGTCAATCCAAGTTGACAAACGGAACATCGTCAATTATAGTTGACGCATGAACGAGAAGACGAGGACGCGGGTTGGTGGGCCTGAGGACCCGCGGGAGGGGCTAGAGGCGGTCGTTGCGTTGAGGCGGACGCTGGAGGCGTTGGAGGCGGCGCAGGTAGAGAACGCCTTTGTGGCGGGATGGTCGTGGGCGAGGATCGCCGGGGTCTTGGGGGTAAGCAAGCAGGCCGTACACAAGAAGCACGCCGCGAGGATCAGGGCCAGGTACCCCGGACGACCACCGGAGAGAAAGTGGAGGAGTACATGATCTTTACCCGTTTCACCGACCGGAGCCGCGAGAGCGTGGAGGCCGCCCTCGAGGAAGCGAGGATGCTGGGTCATGACTCGTTGGGCGACGAGGACCTCTTGCTCGGCATCCTGCGCGTCGACAGAGGGGTCGCCTGCGAGGCCCTCCGTTCGCTGGGTATAACCCTCGAAGGCGCGAGGCAGGAGTCAGAAGCGATGCTCTCCGGAGCGCTGGCTTCCATCGGCATCTCCCTCGAAGACGTGAGCAGGGAGGCGGGTGAAACGTTCGACATGCGCATCCCGAACAACAGGCGCATCCCGTTGTCCCCCCTGGCCAAAAAGGCGCTCGTAGAAGCGCGCAAAGAGATGCGAAGAGGGGGAGACGACTACCTTGGCACCGAGCACGTCATGCTCGGGATACTACGCAACCAGGACGGCACCGCTGTGAGGATGCTCGCCCGCATGGGCGTCTCGCCCGAAATGCTGGAGGATCGGCTCTTCGAATCAAGCGGCCGGGAGGCCTCGTAGCCCTCAGAACTTCGCCCTCGCTTGCCGGTTGCTGACAAGGCGCCAAGCCTGGCGAAGCCTGGCGAGGCGGCGTGCCGACAAGCGAAGGCCTAAAAGGCCGAGCGTGCTGACAAGCGCAGCCCGGCGCAGCCGGGCGTAGCGTGCTTACAAGCTGATAAGCTTGGCACATGGAAGAACGCGGCGGGGCCGTCAGGGTAGGCATGATCTGGGGCGGCATCGGCGGGGTGGTGGGTTTCCTGGTGTCGTTGCTCGGTTCGCTGGTTGGTATCGTGGTCGCCCCCTTTGTGGGGATCTCGTGCGGCCGGCGGGCCGCCGCGGACGGGCGGGCCGGGGCACTCTCCGGGCTCGTGGGAGGCGCTGTCGCCGCGCCGGCGTACGTGCTCGGGTCCGCCCTCGGGGCGCTGCTCGCGGCGCGTGGGATCGGGGCCCCAAGGTTGGCCGCGACCCTCTCGGAGTGGCTCGGTACGCAGGTCTCGGCAGATGAGGCCTGGATCTTCTTCCTGGTCAGCCTCCTTCTCTCGGCGATACTGGAGGCCGCGATCCTGGTCTCCGCCTCCACCGCCGCCGGAGCCTGGACGAAGCGATAGAGATCAGACCCTTCGGGTAGGGGTTCTACTCGGCCCTCGCCGCTTCCTCCGCGTGCTCTCCGAAGACGAACTCCCCGTCGTCGGTGGGGGCGACACCGGCCTGTTCCAGGCGCCGGTCCTTCTGGTACTTGCGGATCGCCGCCTTCAGCGTGCCGAGGCCGAGGGTTGCGCACTTGGGCCGCGAGGCGACGACCTGGCGGCCGAGCTGCTCGATCATCTCGTGATAGTCCATCTCCAGGACCTGGTCCATGGTCAGATCTCCCCTGTGAACCTCCTCGAGCAACATGCTGCTGGCGGCCATGCTGATGGTGCAGCCCCTGCCCTCGTAGGTCGCCTCTTCTATGTGTTCCTGGTCGCCGGCGCCCTTGAGGTACATCGTGACCACGTCGCCGCAACCGGGATTACCGCCAGGCATCGTCACGTCGGCGTCCTCGATGGCACCCCGATGGCGCGGCTTCTGGTAGTGATCCAGCAGTATCTGTATCTGTAACTGCCTGTCCAACTATTACCTTCCACTCCGTTGGTCGCTAGACTCTCCTACGACGATTCTATCGCAAGCCAGCGAGCATGCCGCTTCTTGTTACAGTTTGATACACTCACCGCATGAGAGTGGGCATAGTAGGACTGCCGAACGTCGGCAAGTCGACGGTTTTCAACAGCCTCACGCGGGCAGGGGCGGAGGCGCAGAACTACCCCTTCACGACCATCGACCCGAACCTGGGCGTCGCCGCGGTGCCTGACGAACGCGTGGACGCGCTGGCTGAGGTGATGCGGAGCAAGCGCACGGTTTTCGCGACGGTCGATTTCGTGGACATCGCCGGGCTCGTGAGGGGCGCGAGCGCGGGGGAGGGGCTCGGTAACAAGTTCCTCGGGCACATCAGGGAGTGCGACGCCGTCGCGCACGTCGTCCGCTGCTTTGTGGACGAAAACGTGGTCCACGTCCACGGCGACGTCGACCCCGAGGGCGACATCGAGACCATACAGACCGAGCTCTTGCTCGCCGACCTCGCCAGCGTCGAGCGGCGGCAGGAAAGGGTCGGGCGTGCGGCCAAGGGCGGCGACGCCAGGCTCAGAGCCGAGGCGACCGAGCTCGAAAAGCTGCGAGACCATCTCTCAGGCGGCGGTCCGGCGCGGGCCTATCCGGCGTCCGAGACGCTTGCGGAGGCGATGAGCACCCTGATCACCGCCAAGCCCACGCTGTATGTGGCCAACGTGGACGAGGAGTCCGTGGCCGAAGGGAACAGCTACAGCTCGCAAGTAGGGAAGCTGGCCGCGCGGGAGGGCGCCGAGGCGGTCCGTATCTCTGCGAAGCTCGAGGCCGAGGTCGTGGAGCTCCCGAGAGAAGAAGCCGTCGAGTACCTGGCGATGCTCGGGGTCGAGACGACGGGCTTCGAGGAGTTCGTCCGCTGCGCCTACCGCCTGCTCGGGCTAGTCACGTTCTTCACCTCGGCGGAGAAGGAGAGCCGGGCCTGGACCCTCCAGGAAGGCTCCACCGTGCGGCAGGCGGCAGGACGCATCCACACCGACATGGAACGCGGGTTTATCGCGGCGGAGGTCGGGGACTGGGAGGACATCGTAGATGCTGGTTCCTGGGCGAAGGCCAGGGAGGAGGCGAAGGTCCGCCTCGAAGGCCGCGACTACGTCGTGGAGGACGGCGACACCGTGCTCGTCCGCTTCAACGTGTGAGTAGCATGCCGCCTTTCGTCAGGCCGCAGAAACCCCTAGACCGCTCCCGTCTCGCGCTCGTCACCACCGGCGGCGTCCATCTGCCGGGCCAGCCGCGCTTCGACATCGACGACTTCGACGGCGATTGCTCATACCGGGAGATCCCCACACATGCAGAAGACCTCACCTGGACCCACGCCTACTACCGCCCCGACGAAGGCTCCGACCTCGACGCCGTCTTCCCTTTGTGGACCATGCGCAAGCTGGTCGAAGACGGCCTCGTGGGCGAGCTCGGACCGCGCCACTTCTCCTTTATGGGCGCCATCCAGGACCCGACGCCGCTCGTCGAAGTCACGGGCCCCGAGGTAGCCGGAAAACTGGTCGAAGACGGCGTCGATGCGGTGCTGCTCACACCCTCGTGACCCCTCTGCCACCGGTCCGTCGGGCTGGTCTGCAACGCCATAGAAGAACGCGCAATCCCCACCGTCACCCTGGCCATGCAGCACGGCGTCGCGGCGCCGCGGATCGCGTTCGTGCCTTTTCCCTACAACCTGCCGATGGGCCAGCCGCGCGATAGGGAGGGACACAGACACGTGGCCCTCGCCGCGCTCGCGCTGCTCTACGAACTGGAGGGTCCGGGCGAGGTGGAGTTGTAGGCATCACACACGGTTCATCAGATTGCTGTTGGATCGGCGACCAGAACCGTCATTCCCGCGCAAGCGGGAATCCACGTGCCCCCTGGCGGTCTGAACCACGCACCTTCCGACATCGTAACTACGGCCAGATCGGGTTGCCCCAGGCGCGTCTTCCCGCCTGGTCCACCACCGTGACGCGGCAGTAGGAGCCGCGGTACGGCGTCAGGTCGAACTCCGCTTCGCAGATCGTACCGTCCTGGTCGTGGCGCTCCTCCCCGCTCTGCCAGCGGTCGCCCCCCGTGGTCAACGAGATGGCGTACGCTTCGCTCGTTCTCACCAGCAACCTGTCGTCGTCTACGATCAGCCCGCGCAGCTCCGGCCCCTGGGTCGAGTAGTAGCGTCCGGCCTTCATGGAAGCGAGCAGGAGTTCAGGGTCGAGTCGTTCGGAGTGGACCTCGATCCAGCCGCCGAAACGGTCCGAGGGGTGGCCGAAGTGCGCGTCGTCCCCGGCGTAGACCAGCAGCCTGCGGCCACCCTCCAGGAGGCCGTCGAGCATGTAGGCGCCGTCGGCCCTGTCCGGGATGGCGGCCATCGCCCCGTTGTGGTTGTAGATCTCGACCGCGTGGATGGCGTCGAGCGCGGGCAACCTGTCGGCCGCCGCGAGCGGGAGGTTGTTGAGACCAGGGTGCAGCATGACCACAAAGGCTCCGAGATCAGCGGCCCGCCGGATGGCCCCGGCGTGATCGTTCCCCTGGGGCGCTTCGAAGTCCACCGGCAGCCCGGCCGCCGTCACCCAGTAGGCGTGGCGATCATCCCACGGGGCGGAGCTCAGTTCGGCGCCGACGATGGTAGTGAAGCCATCATCCCGGAAAGGCCGCGTGTCGGTCACTTGCCAGCCGTACTCGGCCTCGAAGTGGTCCGAGAGGCAGAGGAAGTCGTAGCCCGCCTCGCGGTAGGCGCCGATAACATGTTCGGGACTACGCTGACCGTCCGAAAGGTCCGAGTGGCAATGGAGGTTGCCGCGGAAGAAGCGTCCTTCTCCGTCCCTGAGCAAGTCGTGTGCCATGTCGTTTCTCCCCTCTGGCGAGCGTTTCGGTCTCTGTATCCATTAACCGCAATGCGGGACGTTTTCCAACAGGGGGTTTGTGTATTTGCTGACGCCAGCGGGTAGTCGCTGGAGTATACTCTGGAGGCAAAGACCCATTACAAAGGTGAGAGCGTGGCCCTGTTGCTGGTGTTGTTCATAGCGTTCTTCGTGGTCGTGTTCCTGTTCCTGCTGCCTATACTCTTCTCGCTGCAGGCGGTGGGGAGCCTCTTCGTCTACCCGCGGCAGTTGCGCGCGATCTTCGGCAACAAGATCCTACGCCGCAACCACGCCCTGGAACACGCGACCATCGTGGTAATGATGGAGAGGGAGCCAGGCCGTAGGCCGAACGGCTTCTCGACCGACGACGGGTTCTTCGTGCAGGGCGCGCGCTCCCTGGCCGAGGTCGAGAGCGCCGCCAGGGAGGCCATCCGCAGGTTGCACAACGGGGAGCGGGGCCTCGCCATCCACCGCAACTGCGGAACGACCATCGTGGCCGCCAACCTGCTCGCCGCCGTCTTCTTCCTGGCCGCCCTTGGCGTCGGGTTGTACCTGAGCTGGCCGCTTTACCTCCTGATCCTCGGCAGCGTCGCCCTCGCCTTCGCCCTGCGCGTGCCCCTGAGCCTTCTCCTGCAGAGGTTCGTCACCACCGACTCCGACCTCTCGAACGCCGAGGTCGGATGGGTCGAGCCGGCCAGGCCCGACGACCTCAAGAGCGGCATCTTCGGGCTCCTGCTCGCTGCCTCCACCGTGCAGGTGCGCGTCTTCCACACAGACCCCGACGCGGTCGAGATCATCCGCGACGACGGCGCCATAGTCCGCTAGAGTCGAAGAAGTTTCCAAGCCCTCCCGGAAAGGACTATATGGAGAATCCTCGTGCTTGTGACGTCCTGATCGTAGGCGGCGGACAGGCTGGCACCCCGCTGGCCTACAAGCTGGCGGCCGAAGGCCTGTCCGTCGCGCTGGCCGAACGCAAGGACCTCGGCGGCTCCTGCGTGAACTTCGGATGCACGCCCACCAAGGCCGTTATCGCCTCAGCCAGGGTCGCACACCAGGCCAGACGCGCCTCCGACTACGGCCTGAAGATACCCGATGTCCGCGTCGACTTTCCCGCCGTCCTGGAAAGGGCGAAGGGGATCGTGGGGCTGAAACGCGAACGCCTGGACCAGGGCTTCGAAGGCTCCGAGAACCCGGCCCTGATCCGGGGCCACGCCCGCTTTGTAGGCAGGGAAGACTCCGCCTTCAGACTACAGGTCGGCGAAGAGACGGTGCTCGCAAAGCAGGTGGTCCTGAACACGGGCACGCGCACGCTTTTGCCTCCGATAGAAGGCCTTGACGAGGTCGATTACATAGAGTCGGGGAACTGGCTGGAAAAGACCGAGCTTCCCGGGAGCCTCGCGGTGCTTGGGGGCAGCTACATCGGCCTCGAGATGGCCCAGTTCTACAACCGGATGGGGAGCCGTGTCACGGTCGTGGTCGGGCGCTCGGACCATGTGGCCCCCCGCGAGGACGACGATGTGACCGAGGCCCTGCACGCTGTCCTGCGGGATGAAGGCGTCGAGGTCGTGTTCTGCGAGCGCGCCGAGAGCGTGGCCCCAAACGGGAGCGGCCTCACCATCACGCTCGAAGGCGGGGACCCCGCCGAGGTGGACGCTTCGCACCTCTTCGTGGCGACGGGCCGGTTGCCCAACACCGACGACCTCGGGCTCGAGAACATCGGGCTGGAGACCTCGAAGGGGATAGTAGAGGTGGACGAGCGTCTGGCGTCGACCGAGGTAGAGGGCATCTGGGCCGCCGGGGACATCAGGGGCGGCCCGATGTTCACGCACACTTCCTGGGACGACCACAGGATCCTTCTCTCCCAGATCGCCGGGGACGGATCGCGCACCACGGAGAGGATCGTACCCTACGCCATCTTCACCGACCCCGAGTTGGGACGCGTCGGCATGACCGAACGCGAGGCCGAAGAGGCCGGATACGAGGTCGAGGTCATGACCTTCGACATGCAGCGGGAGAGGGGCAAGGCGCTCGAGATCGGGGAGAACAAAGGCCTCATAAAGGTGGTCGCCGACGCCTCCGGCGGACGCATCCTCGGGGCCGCGGTCCTCACCGCCGAGGGGGCCGAGCTTGTGCACGTCTACGTCGACCTGATGAACGCCGGCGCGAACCTCGACGCGATCCGAAACGCCGTCCACATCCACCCCACCCTGGCCGAAGACATTCAGAGCGCCGTATCGTAGGGGCGGGTTCGAAACCTGCCCCTACGGGGCATCGGAATTGCTGGAAAGGTCCTCGAGGTCGCCAACCACCCTGCCCAATTCTTCGACGATGGGATTTTCGTCCGGCAGGGCGTCGATCACGGCGCGGTAGTACCACAGCGTGCCGTCCTTGCCGCCGTTGAACCGCTTCCACAGGTCTTCGCCGAGCGTCCGGTAGTCGGAGAGGACGGAGCGGGCGTTGTGCAGCTTGTCCGCGGAGGAGACGAGGCGCACGGAACGCGAGGCGCCTGTCAGGTGGTGCAGGTAGCGTTCCTTGCGTTCGCGCCAGGGCGGCTTGGGGTCCTCGTACGTGTCCGTGCAGCCGTCCACTATCTCCGCCACCCCGTCACCGAAGCGGTCGCGGATGTCTTCGAGGATAGCCTCGCCGCCCTGGTCCTCGGGGGCGTCGTGCAGCAGCGCAGCGACCACCTCGTCCTCCGTTCCGCCGTTCTCGCCGACCAGGGCTGCTACGGCGAGCAGGTGGGCGACGTAGGGGATGTTCGAGCCTTTTCGGACCTGGTCTTTGTGCAACTTTGATGTGTAGAGGATGGCCCTCTCGAACTTCTCTCCGTAGGGCACTCTGGCTACCTCGATTCGTCTAACAGGGCGGGGTCCAGGATCCAACCCTCGTCGGGATCGCACTCCGGAGGGACGCCGTAGTTATCATCGCGCTGCGTGTAGGCCCACGCCGCCTGGACCGCGCACAGCAGCGAGTCGAGGGCGTCGGCAGAGGGGTCCCGGCCAGGGGCGCTCGTGAAGTCGAGGCCGTAGATCCTCACGCGGGCTTAGCGGCGTTCGTTGCCTTGCTTCTCTTCCCTGCTCAGGCGGTGGACGTCCGGTTTGCGGTCGTCTTCCGGGATCTTATCGCCCTCGTCCTTGCCGCCGGGGATGTGCCATTCGATCACCTGGTTCATCTCGGCGCCTACGAGCATGATGAGCGCAGAGTAGTAGACGTAGAGCATGAGCACGATCACGCCCGCCAGCGAACCGTAGGTCTCGTTGTACGAGCTGCCGCCGAAGGTGCTCACGTAGAGCGAGAACAACAACGAGAACGCCAACCAGAACACGAAAGCGAGGAGTGATCCCGGGCTGATCCAACGGAACCTCTGCTTGGCGGCGGGGGCGAAGTAGTAGATCAGGGCGAACGCAAAGAGCACGACGCAGGCCACAAAAGGCCACTGCAGGATGCTCCAGACAGTGGCGAAGACGGACCCTAGCCCGACGAGGTCGGCGACGGCCACGCCGATGGGCTCGCCGAAGACGACCAGCACGAGCGCCCCGAGCAGCAGAACGATTACCGCGAGCGACATGAGGATCGAAAGCCCGTACACCTTCCAGAAGGGCCTGTCCTCCTCGACCTCGTACATCACGTTCATCGCCTCCATCACGGACCGGAAAGCCCCCGAGACGCCCCAGAGAGCAAGCAAGATAGAGATGATCGCCCCGAACGTGAACGCGCTCTCGGCCTGGCTCCGGGTGATGCCGAGAAGCTGGCCCTCGATGAACTCCGTGGCCGACGGTGGTGCAATCGTGGAAAGCTCGTCGATCATGGCGTTGACGAGGTCGGTGGCGTTGAATATGCCAAGTAGCGAGAGCAGGAAGGTGAAGAAAGGGAAGACCGCGAAAAGTGCCTTGTACGTAAGGTTTCCGGCGAAGGCCATGACGTGGTCTTCCGACATCTCCTCGTACGTGAGCTTGACGAAATCGACGAGCCCCAGGTTCTCCGCGACCGGGACCTCGGCCTCGTTGACCTTGCTCTCGGCCCGCTTGATGAACTGCATACCTAGTATCTTCATGCGCCCCAGACTGGTCTCGAACAGCTTCGTCTCTTAGTGTACCCACGAGAGGCCATCTATCTAACGCGGGGCTCGTCCTGGACGCTGGGTCAGCGTGTCGTGCCGCTGGTTCGTTCTTGCACCGGCGCGCCCGCGCGGGCGCAACCGGTGCAGTTGGCCTCCTTGGAGGTGGTGACCCAGTCCTCGTCGTTGATCGACCTGCCGCAGTACGTCTGCCGCATCCCCGGCATGGCAACGTGCACCCTGCCGATACCGTTCGCCTGGCGAATGTTCATCGCTCTCCTTCTCGCCGCCTGCTTGCTCAGTCTAACCCGATCGTCCGCAGACGTGGGCGCACGGGCGAGGCCGGGGCGTCGATGCCCCGGCCCGGGTCCAGTCGTTATCCTCGCTTGACCACCTCGCAGTCGTTGGCGATCGTGTCCTCGGTCGTGTTGTCGGTCAGGTTCGTGTCCCCACCGCGAAGATCAGGACCGAACTGCTCAGCCGAAGAGCAGCCTGGCGAACAGCGCCAGATGCGGCAAATGGACCAGCAGCAAGGCGGCCGCCAGCGCCAGCACCAGCGCGACCGCCCGGTCACCGCGGGGAAGCCTCCACAAGAGCATCGCGCCGAGCCCGACGACGAGCGCCGCTTCGGAGGCCGTGGCGAGAACGTCGATGGCGCCCACCTCATCCACAACCCCGGCCTCCGGGCCGAATAGCGGTATCCCTAGAGTGCGCGTGACCAGGTACAGCAGGACGATGGCGGAGTTGCCGGCTATGCCCGCCACGAGGAGTTTCTGGCTTGGCCGGGATAGCAGAACCGCCGCATACGCGGCCTGGGCCACTGCGGACACCAGGAAGAATGCGCCGTAGCCCCACCACTCCTCGAAGTGCTCCGGGGTGGCCCACAGGTGGACGATCGCCGCGACGAGCGAGAAGCCTGCCGCCGCGTAGATTATGGTTTTCGAGGGGACCGGGATCCTGGCTGCTTCTATCATGGTGCTTCCACTCCTTATTCGGGCGGGGAGGCCGCGCGGCCTCCCCGCCAACTACCTCAGGTCGTCTCTGCGGCCAGAACAGCGTCCTCCGTCAGCTTCCCGCTCCTCCAGCTACGGAACAGGGAGTAGGCGCAGTAGGCCAGGACCACGCCGGCTACCTCCAGAGGGAAGTGGAAGAGAAGATCTATCCTCAGCAGCCCGCCCAGGTCGGTGCCGTTGGAGGCGTGCATGTTCAGGTGCGGCCACCAGGAGACCATCAGGTAGCCGATCGAGAGGTACATCGCCCACGCCCGCGCCTTCGAGTCGGGGGAGACCTGCCTCAGCACCGGAAGCCCGAACACCAGGAAAGACACCCCGAGCCCCAGCAGGATAGCGTCACCAACGCCGAGGAGGATGAACAGCGGTAGCTGCGCCGCCGTCGGCTTCACCCCGAAGTCCGCAGGAGGGAAGATCACCGGCCCCAGAAACAAAGCCGGTACCCCCACCGCCGCCGTCAACAACGCCACTTTCGTCTTCATTTTCACGCTTGCTCCCTCTCTATGGTCGCGATCTGCTCTTGCTCCCGCCGCGCCGGGTTGTTCACCAGCTCGATGCCGTACCTGGTGTAGACGCGGCGCAGATCTCCGGCGTCCGCGTTCTCGCCGACCTCTTCCAGCAGCCGCTCGTGCGTCCCTCCTGGCGTAATGACGTCGAGGATGCGGGCCGGCGTCGTTCCCGTGTTGGTGAAGGCGTGTACGGTGCCCCTGGGCACGTAGACCAGCGACCCGGCCCGCGTCGTCACGACCTCCTCACCCACGAGGAATTCGATCTCACCCTCCACCACGTAGAAGCACTCGTCCTCGCGGTGCTGGATGTGGGACGAATCCCCGCCGCCCGGCGGTACGCTCCTCTCGAACAACGAATATGCTCCGCCGGTCTGTCCTGCCGCCACCTTGCGCGTGGTGGGCCCCCCCGGCGCCCTTATCTTCCGGCCCTCGCCCCGCGCCAGATGGGTGGCGCTCCGCTCCTGCGTCTCCACGTCGACCTCCTCGCTCTCTGGATCTCACTCTGCACCATAAGTCTCGCGCCGGGAGCCTTCGCGGACCATCCACACGAGCCCTACGCTACCCCCACAGTCCAGATCCGCCCGGGTACGGGACGAAATCGTCCCGGATAGCTAGTTTGGGTGATGCGCCCGGTGTTCTACTCCCTGTAAACTCTCTCCTCGGACGGATGGAACCGGCGGAGGTAGGACGCGGCATATGGACGCTAGAGGCGACGGCACGTTCGGAGGGATGCTTAGGGGCCTGCGCGAGGCGGCAGGGCTCACCCAGGAAGAGCTGGCGATGCGGGCCGGCCTGACCGCCAAGGGGGTGAGCGCCCTGGAGCGCGGGGAGAGGAAACGCCCCTACCCGCACACCGTCCGCTCCCTGGCCGACGCCCTGGAACTCTCGGAAGCGGAACGAGTCAACCTTTTCGCTGCCGTTCCCCGACGTGCCGCTGATACCGGAGCGGCCGCTCCGGAACCCGGAGTGCCTTCGGCTGTGCCCACGCCCTTCACCCCCCTGCTGGGTCGGGAGCGGGAGTTGGAGGAGATAGGCTCCCTGTTGCGGGGTTCGCGGCTGCTTACCCTTACCGGAACCGGCGGTGTCGGCAAGACGCGCCTCGCTACGGAGACCGCCCTGCGGGCCGTGCACGCGTTCGCCGGCGGCGTGGTCTACGTGGGCCTTGCCTCGCTGGGCGACGCCGCGCTCGTGCTCCCGACCATCGCGCGTTCGCTGGGTCTGAGGGAGGTGGAAGACCGCGGAGCGCGGGAAGCCCTCATTGGTCTTTTGCGTGGCAAGGAGGCGCTGCTCGTGCTCGACAACTTCGAGCATGTGCTCGACGCCGCGCCTGAGGTGGTCGCCTTGATCGAGGGTTGTCCCGACCTAACCGTTCTCGTCACCAGCCGCGCCCCGCTGCGCGTGCGGGGCGAGCAGGAATACCCCGTGCAACCCCTGGAGCTGCCCGTCTCCACCCGCAACCCCTCGGTTCGTGAGGTGGCCGACTCGCCCTCTGGCGGGCTTTTCGTAGACCGCGCCAGGGCCGCCTCGCCCGCCTTCGAGGTCACGGAGGATAACGCGGGGGCGGTGGCGGCCATCTGCTGGCGCCTGGACGGGCTGCCCCTCGCCCTGGAGCTCGCGGCGGCAAGAGTCAGGTTCCTCGACCCGGCCTCTCTGGTCTCGCGCCTGGACCAGGCGCTCTCCGCCGGCTGGGCGCGGGATCTCCCCGAGCGCCAGCGCACCATGCAGGCTGCCCTGGGCTGGAGCCACGACCTCCTCTCCAGGGCGGAGAAGGCCCTGTTCAGCCGGCTCTCCGTCTTCGCCGGAGGCTTCACCCTGGAGGCCGCGGAGGCCATCGGCTCTGCGGATGACCTCGGGGCCGGGGAGGTTCTAGGGACCCTCGGAACGCTGGTCGAGCAGTCGCTGGTGGTGATGGAAGCCGGTGCTGACGGGCCGCGCTACAGGATGCTTGAGCCGGTCAGGCAGTACGCCAGGGAGAAGCTGGAGGATAACGAGGAGGAGCAAGCGGTCAGGGGGCGGCACGCGGGACACTATCTCACGTTGATGAGAGAGGCTGGTGTGGGGCTGAAGGGGCCGGATCAGGGCCTCTGGGTGGGCCGCCTCATGACCGAACTGGACAACGTGCGCGCCGCATTGGAGTGGGCGACCGCCCACGGGCAGGCGGAGAGGATCGCGGAGGCGTCCTGGGACTCGTGGACGTTCTGGTGGTCGAGCGGGAACATCTCCGAAGGCCGCCGCCGTATGGAGGACGCGCTGGCCGCGGAACCAGGCCTGCTCGCCCGCGCGAAGCTCCTGTTCATCGCGGCCACGCTCGGCCAGGCCGTGGGCGATTTCCAGTCCACGTGGCCGATGAACGAGGAGAGCCGCAAGGTGTTCGAGGCGGAGGGCTTCGAGCGGGGGGTGGCGGACGCGTACGGGACCGGCGGCCTCATAGCCCTTGGTCTGGGGAGGCCGGACGAGGCCCTTGACCTCATGCAAAAAGCCGTGGAGTTGGATCTCGAAACGGACAACGAATGGGGCGCCGCCGCCATGCTCGGGTTCTCGGCTACCGTGCCGTTCGCCCGGGGCGACCTCGATCGCGCCCGGGGTTTCGCGCAGCGAGGGCTGGAGCTGGCTCGGAAGATAGGGGCCAGGGACATCCTCTACGTCAACCTGCACGCGCTGGCGACCATAGCGCTGGCCGAAGGAGACCACGAGCTGGCGCGGCGATCCTTCGGGGAAGGCGCGGGCCTCTCACTGGAGGTCGGGGAGATGGTCAACGTCGCCTTCTGCCTGGAGGGGCTGGCAGCCATCGCGGCGGAGGGAGGGGACGAGGAGCGCGCGGCGCGGCTGTGGGGCGCCGCGGAGGCGATCCTGGAGGACATCGAGGTCATAGCCTATCCCTTCGCCCCCGACCCGGCCGTGCGTGAGCGCCGGATAGTGGAAGCGAGGGGCAGGCTGGAAAAGGCTTCGTGGACGCGGGCGTGGACCGAGGGTCACGCCATGACACCAGGCGAGGCGGTGGGCTACGCCCTCGGAGCAGACGAAAGGTAGCCCGCTACCCGCCCACGTCCTCTATCGCGAGGCCCGGTCCTTGACGGCCTCGATCTCGCGCCACGCGATGCGCGGTCTGGGAAGTCCGCGTCTTTTCAGGTACCCGGCTGCGTTGCGACGTATCTCTATCACGGCGCGCATCGCGCCCAGGGGCCCCCCGACCCCGAGGCTCGGCACGAACTTCTCGGGCCGGAAAGCCCATCCGCCTCTAGCTTCTTCCAGGTCTCCCCTCAGCACGAAGATCTTCTGGTTCCACGTGTTCTGGTCGTGGCTGTGACACAGGATGCTGGCCTGACCGATTCGGACGGGTGCCCCTTCCTCGATGTCCAGCCTCAACGTCCCGGCGGTCCTGTCGGGCACGGGGTGACAGCGGATGCTGTAGGGGTATCCATCGGGGTCGGTGACGTTGAGGACGGCGCTGTCGAACATCGGCAGGTACTTCTCGATCTCATCCCACATGATCCACCTCCTCGGGCGCGCGGCGGAAGTCTCCGTCGGGCCACCACAAGACGCGGCGGGGCCTGACGAAGATGTGCAGGCGCATGTAGTACCAGTCCGTCAGGTAGCGCAGGAGCGCGTTCGAGCTGTATATCTTGCCCGCTGGCTGAATGCGGTAGAGCCGCTCCCAGTAATCTTCCACCCCGACGGTACCAGCGTGGATTTCGTCGGTGACCTCCGCGTCTCCCTGGACCAGCACGGCCGGCGGGTTCTCGATGCCGCTCGCCGTGGGGTCGGAGAACAGCATGCAGACGCGCGGATCCCGCCGGATGTTGAAGGCCTTACGCGGCAGGCCGATGGAGGTGGTGAGCACGAAGCGTCCTTCCTCCGGCCGCCACAGCGTGACCAGGGGCCACGCGATGGGGACGCCGCTGCGCGTCAGCGTGGAGAACTCGCAGGTGCGGAACTCGCGGAACACCTCCTCCACCTCCGGGGGGAAGGAGGTGCGAAAAGCCTCACCTTCCATCTTGTTCTGAGGTCTGGACATCATTTCCTCCCTTTTCGAGACGCGGGTACTCTCGCAAGAACCGCCACCCGTCTTACGTTGCTCGTTGCGTACATCTTCTGCCCTCCTTCGAAGCCGTTGGCCCTCTGGTGTCTCCAGAATGAACCCGGGGGCTGCCGCCGACCATCCACAGCACTACCACACCCCTCCCACGGACGGCGATGTGGGGGCAGCCGGCACCGCAGACGGGCTACCGTACCGGCCCAGGCCGATCTATCCCTCTAACAGGTCCGCGCTCTCTCCGACAACGGCGTACAGAGGGTCGGAGAAGGGTCGGCGGGGGCTGCGGTCGAGGCTTCGGATATTTCTGAAGTTTCCGGCTTCCCGAAGATAGTCCTCCACGAGGCGCAGGTGGCCGGCGTCGTCGAGGCGGTGCCAGATCTCGACCGCCTTCGTGGGAAAGCAGCGATTTCAATGTCTGCCACACTACGAACAGGCCGATGGTCTGCTTCTACCTGCACGTACCCTCCTGGGTCGCAGGTAGTAAGCTGCGGGGCAGGGCGGGTTACGCCCTAGAGTTCGTCACGGAGAGAGGGTGACGATGGCCCACGTTCACCACCTCAACCGCTGCGAGGAATGTAGTAGCATTCCTGTTCGCGTCCACCTCTACAAGAGATTCCAATGCTTGAGAGCTTGTCGCCATACGGAGCGCGCACGCTGAACAACATCAAGGCCGTCAACATCAAGCTCGGACAAGACAGCGCAACGTGAAGCTGCAGCCGTGCGTCGCACTACCTATGGCCAAGTATGCCTCTCTGCCCCTTGATCGACGGAGGCCGGTTCACTCTTGCTCCCAGTAGGTGACGCGGCCGCTTTTCTGGCATACCCAACGCACGCCGCCGTCCTGGGAGATTACGACCGCTACCGATCCGGGCAGCGCGCCGACCAAACGGTAGGCCGAGCGGTGGCGCGCCCCCACGTTTCCGGTCCCCTCCTTAACGACATTCTCGCCCTCGAGGTCCAGCGCCCTCCACACGCACCCGACGTCCGGGAGCTTGCCGGAGACCATGCCACCGAAGCCCAAAAGCTCGTTGTCCTTGCCCATGACTACCGCGCCGTCGGCCGCCGCGAGGCCTGCGATCAGGTGGGCCGTCTCGAAGAGCGCCTCGTCGAGCGTCTCTATCTCCTCGTCGCTCGTCGTCTCGAACGCTTCCCAGCCTACAACTCCCGGCTCGTGCTGACCGGCGGTACCGTAGAGCTGACCCAGGCGGTTGAGTATGTCTACTATTAGGTGGGGGAAACCAAGTCGGGCCCGGTCGTCCGCGAACGGGTACCTGAGGTCGATGTAGGGGAGCTCGCCGTTGGGTACTTCGGCGTCGTTCTCCGGGGGGACGAAGATTACCGTCCCCCCGTGGCGCACGTCGCGCAGCACGCTTACGACGCGCTTCATCATGCGCCGCGTGATCCTGTTCGGAAGCGAAGGCTCCAGCGGCGCCCACCTCTCGCCCGAGCAACGGGTCGGCGTCGCTAGGAGACTCCAGCGCGTCGCTCCATCGGGCTCGCACGAACCGGGCCAGATCCCTGGGGTATGAGTACCAGGCGGCCGAATGGCCGGATCCTGCCGCGGCTGGTTGTTCAACCATCTTGGCCCTCTTGGTCAGGCCGGCGAAGGAGGCTTCGTCAGCGGTCGATGGGCGGCGCCGCACCGTATTCCTCGTCGCTGACGCGCTCTCCCCACTTGACGGGGCTACCCTCGTCGTCGACTTCCTGCATCGCTGTGTGGGTCATGAAGCGGTTCGGGGCGGCTCCGTGCCAGTGGTTCTCACCGGGCTCGAAGAACACCCTATCGCCCGGGTGGATCACCTCGATCTCTCCGCCGCGGCGCTGGCAGAGGCCGACGCCCTCGGTGACGTAGATGGTCTG
>Ga0126307_10001266_pt1 | contig 16683 bp, 17 predicted proteins | sample Plot28_FD_89955 | JGI IMG/M metagenome (GOLD analysis project Ga0126307, IMG submission 89955) | Serpentine soil microbial communities from UC McLaughlin Reserve, CA, USA - Plot28 | ecosystem: Environmental > Terrestrial > Soil > Grasslands | place: USA: UC McLaughlin Reserve, Lake County... | reverse complement strand
TCGAGCTCGACCCCCGCGACGTCGTCGTCCGCGCGAACGGGGCCTTCCGCAAGATGGTCGAGCTCCCGCAGTCGCTCGTGGAGGGTCAGCCGTGGAGCGCGCTCGCCGCCTCGATCCAGGCCGACGACAACTTCGCCTCGCTCCCGGTGACCGGGCAGGGGACGATCAATCGCGAGGGTCACGCCATCTACCTCGAATCCAGGACCTCGGAGATCCCCGGCGACCCACCCCGGCGGCTGCTCCTGGTCCGCGACGTGACGGCGGCCCGGGTTGCCGACCAGACGATCCGGTCCCTGTTCAAGTTCCTGCAGGACCGCGACGAGGACCGGACGCGGATCATGCGCCGGACCAACGCGGCGATCGAAGGGGAGCGCAACCGCATCGCGCGCGACCTGCACGACGGGCCGGTGCAGGGGGTCTCGGCCGCATCGCTGTCGCTCGAGGCGGTGCTCCTGATGCTGAAGGCCGGCGAGATCGACGAGGGGCTCGGCATCCTGTCAAAGGTGCGCTCCGAGCTCTCGGAGGAGGCGGACAATCTCCGGCGGCTGATGTCGGGGCTCCGTCCGCCGCTCCTCGAGGAGCGCGGCCTGATCCCGGCGCTGCGGGAGACCGTCGACCGGTTCGGGCGAGACAACAACGTCCATACCGAGTTCTCGGGCCGCGCGAGCGGCGAGATTCCACAGGACCTCGAGACCCTTGCCTACCGCGTCGTCCAGGAGGCGCTGTCGAACTCGGCCAAGCACGCGCACCCGGTCTCGGTCACGCTTGCGGTGGAGACGACCGGAGGCCAGCTCCGCGTCGAGATCGTCGACGACGGCGAGGGCTTCGACGCCGGCAAGGCCCGCGAGTACCTCCAGAGCGGACGGGTCGGTCTGGCCTCGATGCGCGAACGGGTCGAGCTCGCGAACGGGACGTTCATGGTGCACTCGGCACCCGGCAGGGGCACGACCGTGGTCGCCTCCTTGCCGATGGGCGCCGTGCCGGCGGCACGGGAGTTCTCGGGCGACGACGCATCGGGACCGGCGAACGACCCGGCTCCGCAGGCCAACGGCGGACGATCCCCGCGTCAGCTCGAGTCCAGGAGCACGGAGCGTTCGGGCATCGCGGCCGGAGGCGACGTGGTCGGCGACGGTGAGGGCGAAGGGCTCGGCGGGGGGCTCGGACTGGGCGAGGGGCTCGGCTGGGGCGACGGCGACGGGCTCGGCCTGGGCGACCGCGACGGGGACGGACCCGGCGCGGGAGAGGCCGACGGGGTGACCGGCGGCGCCGGCGGCGGCGGCGGGGGGGTCGGCGCGCCGAGCGAGTAGCCCTCGAACGACGGCTGAGCGAAGTCCTTGATCCGCATGTTCGCGGTGGCCTGCGACATGAAGTCATGCCAGATCAGCGCGGGGATCGTGCCGCCGAACACCGCCGAGTACCCCTCGATGTCCTCCAAGGGGATCTGCCCCTGCGGGTAGCCCACCCACACGCATGTGGCGAGCTGCGGCACGTAGCCGCAGAACCACGCGTCCCAGTAGTTCTGTGCGGTGCCCGTCTTCCCCGCGGCGGGGCGACCGATGCTGGCGTTCGTCCCGGTGCCGCTCTGGATCACCGTCTCGAGCGCGTACGTCACCAGGTCGGCGTCGTTCTCCCGCATCACGAGCTTGCCCGGCCCGCCGATGACCTGCTTGCTCTCACCGTCGGCCGTCTCGACCCGTTCGAGCGGCGAGGCGCGGTGCCGCCAGCCGCGGGCGGCGAGAGTCGCGTACGCCGTGGTCATGTCCAACGGCGTGACCGACTGTGTGCCGAGCGTGATCGAGCACACGGGCTCGAGCGGCGTGCGGATCCCCATCCGCCCGGCCACGTCGACGATCGCCTCCGGCGTCACCGCGTCCGCGACCTGCGCGTACACGGTGTTGACCGAGTGGGTGGTCGCCGACAGCAACGAGAACGTCCCGGACTCCGAGTCGTCCGCGTTCGAGACCTCCCATGGCTCGCCGTCGGTGTAGCAGGCCTGGTCGGGGATCGTGATCGTCGACGGGCCGTACCATTGGGAATCGAGGTCGTAGCCCTGCTCGATCGCGCCGGCAAGCGTGAACGCCTTGAACGCCGAACCGGCCTGCCGCCCCGAACCGCCGTCGCCGGTCGCGAGGTTCACCTTCGACACGTCGAAGTTTTTCCCGCCGTACATCGCGCGGACGGCCCCGTTCCGTGGGTCGATCGCGACGAGCGCCGCCGCCGGGTCGCCCGGGGTGTCCAGGCGGTTGGCGACGGCCTCCTCCGCATAGCGCTGCATCTGCGAGTCGAGCGTCGTCCTGACCCGGAGCCCGCCGCTGAACACCTGTCCCTCGTTGTACAGATCGATCAGGTCACGCCGCGTGTAGTCGAGGAAGTACCCGAGCTTGGCCGGGAAGTTCAGACCGACATCGATCGGGTCCACCTTGATCCTGCGGCCCTCGAGCTGCGCCGCGCGCTCGGGGCTGAGGTAGCCCTCGGAGGCCATCTGCTCGAGCACGTAGTTCCGCCGTTCGAGCGCGGCCTCCTCCTGCTCGACCGGGTCGAAGTACGAGGGGCTCTGGATCATGCCGGCGAGCAGCGCGGACTCGAGCGCCGAGAGCTCGGAGGCGTCCTTGCGGAAGAACGTCTGCGCCGCGGCCTGGACGCCGTACGCGCCGCGGCCGAAGTAGACGGTGTTCAGGTACTTGGCCAGGATCTCGTCCTTGCTGAACTCGCGCTCCACCTTGATCGCGAGCAGGCTCTCGCGCACCTTCTGCCCGAGCGTCCGCGGCGGGACCGCGTAGGTCTCCACGCCGGTCTCGGGATCCTCCGTGTACTGGCCGGCGTAGACGTTCTTGACGAGCTGCTGGGTGAGCGTCGAGCCGCCCTGCACGATCTCGCCGGAGACGAGGTCGGTCCACGCCGCACGGAAGATGCCGGTCACGTCGATCCCCGGGTGCTCGTAGAAGCCCTTGTCCTCGACCGCGATGACCGCGTGCCGGAGCTGCGGCGGCATCTTCGACAACGGGATGACCGTGCGGTCGACCGTCGAGTGCAACGTCGCGATCTGATGGCCTTCGCGATCGTAGATGTAGGTCGTCTGCAACGGAGGCGGCGTATCGGGCAGCTCGAGCTGCGAGTAGACGTAGAACAGGGTCAGCAGCAGGCCGATTGCGGCGACCAGGGGCACGACGACGAACACCCACCACCAGCGGCGGAGCCAGGCCTTGAATCCCTTCCGCTTCTTGGTGGGGGCGTGCCTACGACCCTTGGGCGCGCGCGCCGGCGCGGTCTTGACCGCCAATTCGTCGTCAAGTGTAGTCACGGGTCGACAATCTCCCCAGGACGCGACCTGCGGAAACGTCGTGGAGTTCCCGTGGAGCCTTGCGAGGGCGGTCAGCCGGCGCGGGCCACGAAGGCCTCGTGCAGGTGGTTCCAGTGGCACTCGGTGCAGACCTCGACCACGTAACACCACGAGCCGGGCCGGTCGGCGGCCATGTCGAGCCCGACGTCGAGCGGCCACACGCGTCCGTTGTCGTGCTTCAGCCCGTCCCCGTAGACGTACGTCACGAGCTTGAGCTTGGCGTCATGGCACACCGGGCATTCCCTCCGCGTTGGCTCGCCTACGTGCTGGGCGGCACGCATCAACTCGGGATGGGCGTCGCAGATGTCGGTCCACGAGGCGAGCCCGGTCCGAACCTGGTTGATCAGGGCGCGCTTGGCGAGCGAGTAGTCCACCGTCGCGAGCAGCGAGCGGCGGCCTCGCCTGACCGGGAGCCGTTGTCGCATGGCCATGGTCGAGGCATCGTACACCCGCCTCCCGACGGAGGCCGGGTCGGCCTCGCACGAGATCAGGGAACGGGCAGGTCGACCTGGGCCCGAGCCCTCGCCTGCACCGTCCGGTCCCCGGCGACCAGGAACAGGTCGCCCACGGGCAGACGAACGCTGACCGTCGCCTCGAAGGTCCCGCGCTCGCACGAACACGTCTCGAGCACGGCCCCGTTCCGCTCGGCGTATTCGCCGGCGAGCGCCGCCGGTTCGGGACCTTCCTCGTCGATCGCGAGCGATTGCGCGGCGGCGAGCGCCGCCGCGTCCGCCGCCGTCTGCGCCCGCGAGGCCGCGTGCAGCACGCGGGCTACATCCGAGGCGCCCATCGCGAGCACCACCATGGCCGCCAGCACCGCCGCGCTCAGCGCCGTGATCGAGCCACGGTCACCGGCCAGCCGGGGAATCGGTGAGGCGCGAGCGTCCGCGAAGCCGTCTCGGGGCCGCTCAGCGGTCACGCGAACTCCTGCCGCATGGTCGCGCTCGCCCGGAGCGACACGGTCGGGGGGAGCAACCATCCGGCCAGCAGCGACGCCACTGGCGCCTCGTACGCCACGTCGACCGTCACGGGGGCACCCCGAGCTCCGCTCCACGTCGCGACCACACTGATCCGATCGGGATCCAGACCGACGGCGGCCGCGCGGACCGCCTGGTCGACCGCATCCCAGCTCCCCTGGACGGCGGCCTCGCGTGCGCCCGCGCGTGACGCCTGCGTGAGCACGAGGGAGTCGCGCGCGATGACCCCGACCTGCACGAACGCCAGCAGCAGGACGAGCAGGATCGGCAACAGCAGCGCGAACTCGACCGCCGCTGAACCCCGTTCGCGCAAGCGATCAGCCGGCACTTCCGGCAACCTGATCGATGATGGAGTCGAAGAAGGCCGGCAACTTGCCCGACGATCGCGCCCACGCGATCAACACGACGGCGACCGTTGCGGCCGCGAGGATCACGAGCGCGTACTCCGCCGTCGTCTGCCCCGCCTCCTCGGACGGCCGGTGGCGCGCTCGCACGTAGCGAGCACGGACGTACCAGGACAAGAGCATCCCGGTTCACCTCCTCTCAGTCGATCGAACGAAGGGTGGTCAACAAGACCGGGACCACCGTCAGGAGGAGGAACGCGGGGAGGACGAGGAACACGAGCGGGAAGAGCATCTTCACGGGCGCCGTTCGAGCGCGTTGGGCGGCGGCCGCGCGCCGGACCTCGCGTATGTCGGAGGCGAGATGTCCGATCTCCTCGGCGAGCGACGATCCGAGCGAGTCGGTTCGCGCGAGCCCGCCGAGCAGCCGCTGGAGGTCGGGGAGCGCGAGGCGGTCGCCGACGACGATCAGCTCGTCGCGCCACCGACCACCGAGGTCGCTGGCATCGATCACCGATCGGAGCTCGTCCGCCAGAGGTCCCGTGGCGGCCTCGACGGCGCGACGGAAGGCGAGTTGGGGCGGGAGTCCCGCCGACGTCGCGACCGCCAGCAGATCCAACAGCACAGGGATCTCGCGATCGGCCGCGGCGAGCGTTCGGCGAGCGAACCGGGCGAGCACGAGATCGGGGACGCGCCAGGCGATCGGCGCCGCCGCAACACCGAGCAGCGGTGACACGATCGCCGAGACCGCGAACATCGTCGTGGCCGCAACGAGCGCCTTCGACGCCACGACCTGTCGTTCGCTCCGATCGGTGCCGCTCCTATCGAGCCTCGTCTTCGTCGTCCGCGAGATCCGAACGCCTCGGAGGATCGGCCAGCCCCCGACCACTTCGAGCGCGTTCCCGATCGGAGGAGGCCGGTCCCGGACGATCGCGCTCGACGCCAGCGGATCCGGAGCCCGCCCGAGCCCGATCGCGGCGACCGCGACCGCCGTCCCGAAGCCGGCCTGGATCGCCACCATCGTCGCGGTCACGGTTCGACCCGTAGCAGGTGTCGGATCCACACGTACGCGGCCCCCTGCAACGCGAAGCCGAATGCGATCGCAGCGACCCCGGTCGGCGTCTCGTACGCGGCCTGGAGATCTCGACGAGCGATCACCGATAGGAACAGGAAGAACCCGATGGGGAGCAATCCGAGGATCGTTGCCGACAGTCTCGCTTGCGCCGTGAGCGATCCGAGTTCGCGAGCGGAGGCCCGGCGATCTCGCAGCGTGTCCGCGAGGTTCTCCAGGCTCGCGGCGAGCGATCCGCCCGTGCGCCGATGGAGCTTGAGCACGCCCGCAACGAGCCGCGCATCAGGACCTCCCACGTCGCGGGCCCACACATCGATCGACTCGTCCATCGGATCGCCCAGCCCGGTCCGATCGGCGAGCCGGCGGAACGTCGACCCCAGCAGCGGATCCAGGTCGTTCGCGGCGAGCTCGATCGCTTGATGCAGCGAACGACCGGAACGCATGGCCGAGGCGACCAGCGAGACCGCCTCGGCGAGGCGTTCCTGCGTGGCGATCTCCCGGCGGCGCCTGCGGCGTCGGGTGACCATCGAGGGCGCCGTGAGCGCGACGGCCGTCGCCGCGAGCGAACCGACGACCCCGGCGACACGGGCACCGAGGAACCATGCCGCGACGACACCCATCGCCGCGAGGACGTTCGTCGGCAATCGGAACGTCGGTACGGCCGACTCGCGATCGGGAACGAGCCCGCCCAGTAGGCGCCTCGAGCGTTCGACGACCATCACGCGCGTGAAGACGGTCGTCGAGAGGACGACCAGCCCGGCTACGGCGATCGCCTCGATCACGCCGGTTCCCACGCGTCGATCCCCGCCTCGAACCATCGGTGGTCGAGATCCTGTACGCGTTCCGCGAGCGACGAGACGACCCGTGGCGTGATGCCCGTGCAGACGAAGGCGCCCTCACGCCCGATCCGTGGTCGGAAACCGAAGATCTCGACGACGACCGGGTCCCCCGTCCCATCGAGCTCGTCGACCGTGGCCACCTGGAACACCACGCGTCGTCCGTCGCGAAGGCGAGCCGTGTGTACCACGACATCGATCGCCGACGACACCTGCGCCCTGACATGGGCGACGGGGAGGTCGACGTCGGACATCAGCGCCATCGTCTCCAGGCGCCAGAGCGCGTGACGCGCCGAGTTCGCGTGCGCGGTCGAGAGCGAACCATCGTGTCCCGTGTTCATCGCCTGGAGCATGTCGAGGGCCTCACCGCCGCGGACCTCACCGACGACGATCCGATCTGGCCGCATCCGGAGCGCGTTACGGAGCAGATCTCGGACCGTGACCTCGCCGCGACCCTCGACGGTCGCCGGTCGGGCCTCGAGACCGATGACGTGCGGCTGGGCGAGTCGGAGCTCGGCGGCGTCCTCGATGGTGATGAGCCGCTCCTCGGACGGGACGAAGGAGGAGAGCACAGCGAGCAGCGTCGTCTTCCCCGAGCTGGTCCCACCCGAGATCACGATGTTCATGCGTCCGCGAACACACGCGGCGAGAAACGCGAGCATGCGGGGCCCTATCGTCCCGCCGGCGAGCAGATCCCCCGGCCCGAGGGGTATCGACGAGAACTTCCGCACGTTCAGGACGGGACCGCAGAGCGAAAGAGGCGGCACGATCGCGTGCACCCGAGAGCCGTCCGGAAGTCGCGCGTCCACCCAAGGTGACGTTGCGTCGACCCGGAGACCCAGGGGCGCCACGATGCGCTCGATCACGTGGAGGACCGCCTCCTCCCCCTCAAACAGACGGTCCGCCACCCTCTCGATCCGCCCCTTCCGCTCCACGTAGACGTCGTCGGGCCCGTTCACCATCACCTCGGTGACCCCGGGGTCCTTGAGCAGGAACTCGATCGGACCCATCCCGACGACCGCATCCGAAACCGCGTTCACCACGTCCGCGAGCGCGCTCTGCGGCAGCATGTGGCCCTGCTCGCGCAGGAGCGACAGCGCCTGCTCCCGCACCCGCAGCCGCCGCTCGGCGCGCGGCATGGCGTCGAGCTGCCGAGCATCCATCCGGCCGATCAGCCGCTCGTGCAAGCTCCGCCGAACGTCCACGAGCGCATCCGTCCGATTCACGATGCCTCCAGCACCTGTCGGGCGAGCCCGTCGAGCGCTCGTCCGATCCGCCCGCGCATCGGCACCAGACGACCGTGATCCTGGGCTCGACCGACGGCACGATCCGACGGGATCACGGCGATCGGCGGTTGCCCGAAGACGCGTTCGACGTCGTTCGGCGTGATCTCTGATCTGCTCGCCCTGTTGACCACGAACGAACAGCGCCCGTCCAGGGCCGCGAGCTCGATCGCTCGCTTGGCATCTCGGAATGAGAGCACGTCGAGCCCGAGCACGACGAGCACCCGATCCGCAACCGCGAGCCCCGCCCGAGCTACCTCGTCGAGCGAACGCGGGACGTGGAGGACGACGACGTCGCAGGATCGGCGCGCCGCCGAGATCGCGGCGCCGTAGGTCTCGGCGCCGCTCCGCGGGAACCGTTGCCGCTCACCGGGTGCGAGGAGCGCCGCGAACCCCGCCGGGTGACGCCAGACGACTTCCTCGACGTGCTGCGAAGCCACCTCGTCGCCCAGCGCCACCAGGTCGGCAATGGTCCTGGGCTCCTCGTCGGCCGGAGCGCCGATCGCGGCCGACGCGTCGGCGAAGAGCACGTCGAGATCGATCAGGATGCACCGGCGTCCGCGCTTGGCGAACGCGGCCGCGAGGTGCGTCGCAACGAACGTGGCGCCGGCCCCGCCGCGCGGTGCGTAGACCGCCAGTGCCTGCGCCCGCTCGCCGGTTGTCTCGTCCCGCTTGGGCCCGACGCGTGCGGCCGCGAACGCGAGGTCCTCGCGCTCGGCCGGCCAGAGGTAGAAGCCGGTCGCGCCGCCACGGATGGCGCGGCGCAGCGCCCCCACCGATTGACTCGTGTCGACGGCGAGCAACGCGCTGCCGTTCAGCGTCCCGCGCGAGGGAACGAGCGAGGGGGCGGCCACCACGGCGTCCGGCTCGAGCTGCCGGACGGCCTCCGCGAGCTGCGCGCCGTCGGCGGCGGTCCCGACGACACGGGCGCGACCGGTGCGATCGAGGAAGTGCATGACCTCCTCGGCCACGTCCGGCGTCTCCAGTGCGATCACGATCCGCGCGACCTCCTCCATGTTCGCTCCACGTCCAGGGGGAAGCGACGACCAACGAATGAGGGAGGATCTTGCTTCGGGGAGTCACGGCGAACCGCGTAGGCGAACAGTACGCTGCGGCACGAGTTCGAGACAATCACCAGGCCGACCGATTCATCGTTCTTGTCGGGGGATGTGATCCGACGTCCAGAGCCGAGGAGGAGCGATGGCAGGGATCGAGATCCGCAGGTTCGAGCAGGCCGACGAATCACGGACGTTCGAGTACGGCTCGTTCGAGCTCGTGACGATCGCGGGCGTCACGATCGGACGCGCGAGCTACGAGCCCGGATGGATCTGGTCGGAGCACGTCGGCAAGCCAACCGGCGAGAAGCTGTGTCAGGTCGAGCATGTTGGGCTCGTCGTCTCGGGGAGGACCGGCGTCAGGATGGCGGACGGGACAGAGGCTGAGCTCACGCCCGGTGACCTGTTCGCGATCGGCCCAGGTCACGACTCCTGGGTAATCGGCGACGAGCCGTATGTATCGCTCCACCTTCTGGGCGCGAGCGAGTACGCGAAGCATTAGGCCCTGACGTCCTCTCACCGACCCGACCGTGATGGATCGTCCCGTTCCGAGGAAGTGTCAGACCCGGGGTCTACGATCGTGGCATGGGTTCGGTCGTGCACCTGTCCGAGTGGCGCGAGCGCCGCGAGGCGGACCCGTTGAGCCGCCTCGACCGCGCGATCGCACGCCTCGACGCCCTGCTGCGCCGTAGCGGCTCCGGTCGCCTGGCGGGCAGGGTCGAATCCGAGCTGCTGGCCATCACCGGCGCCGTCTCGGCAGGGTTCGAGGACGCCGCCGCCGAGCGTGCGGAACGCCTGGCCGAACGCCTGGAGCACCCCTCCGCCCGCCGCTCGGGCTAGGCACGGAGCCGGCCACCTTTTCGCACCCCGGAACCAGCCCGCCCCAGGGCCGGTCAGCAATGGCGACCGGAAGCTTCCGGGAGGGAGGCGCCCCGGCGCGCGCTCGCGCCCGAACCTGCCTGCGTGCCGATGCGGGGCTACGCTGGATGGCCGGCCACGGGGACAGGCGGACGGGAAGGGAAAGGGTGAACGATCCGGACCCACGCACGCTCACGCGCGCTCGCGGGGGCGACCTCGCCGCGTTCGAGGACCTCGTGCGCCAGTACCAGGCCGACGTCTGGCGCTTCGCGTACCACGTCACGCGCGACCGGTCGCTGGCCGACGACGTCACCCAAGAGGCGTTCCTGCGCGCCTTCCGGTTCCTCCGCGGGTTCCGCGGTGACTCCAAGTTCACCAGCTGGCTCTTCCGTATCGCGCGCAACTGCGCGATGGATCAGATCAAGGCGCGCAACGTCTACGTCGAACGTGTCACACCGATCGCCGGGACGACCACCGACCCCCAGGCCCGCGTCGAGCTGCGCGCCGCGCTCGACGCGGTCTCGGCCGAGCATCGCGAGCCGTTCATGCTCGTGGAGGTGTTCGGCCTGTCGTACCAGGAGGCGGCCGACGTCCTCGGCGTCCGCGTCGGGACGATCAAGAGCCGGATGCACCGGGCGCGTCGAGCGATGATGGACGCGCTCGCGGTCGAGGAGGAGGCACGGTGAACCACGACCAGGCCGAGCGTCTCCTGTCTGCGCGCATCGACGGCGAGCGGCTGTCCACGCGGGCGAGCGCGTCGCTCGAGCAGCACCTCGAGACGTGTGCGGCGTGTCGCGCGTTCGAGCACGGCGCGTATCGCTTGCGCGAGGCCGCCCGATTCGAGGTCGCCCCCGCCGTCCCCGACCTGGTCGACCAGGTCATGACCGGCGTCGGCGCGGAGCTTGAGCGCCCTCGCTCGCGGTTGCGGGTGGTCCGGCCTGCCCGATCGCGCCGCCGTTCGATCCTCCCGCGGCTCGCCCCCGTCGCCGCGGCGCTGGTCGTGGGCGCGTTGATCGGCAGCCTGGTCGTCGGCGGACCCTGGCAACGGCCCGAAACCGGGTCGGCGCTCGCCGCCACCGAGGTCACCGAGGGCATCTCGGCCGCGGCGGCGCGGCTCGACGCGTACCGGGCGACGTTCGCGATCGACGAGCGGAACCTGTCCCCGGAGGTGCCCGAACGCCACCTAACGATGCGCGTGTCGTTCGAGGCGCCCGAACGCTTCCGCCTGGACGTCGACGACCACACGGACTACCCGATCGCGGCCACGCCGACCGACCTGAAGCTCGTGGTGGATGGGTCGACCTGGTACGCCGCCGGACCGGCGCCGTGCCCGACGACGACCTGCCCGCAGCGCGAGTCCGTCGTGCGCAACCGCCTGCCGTTCTCGACCGACGCGCCGATCCCCACCGACCTGGTGCTGCCGATCTCGACCCTGACCGACGCGGACCGCCTGACGGTGCTCGGTCGAGGGACGGTGCTCGGCCGCTCGGCCGTGCGGGTCGAGGTCCCGTTCGAACGCGCCGAGCCGTTGTTCCCGTTCCTGTCGATCGGCGGCGACTGGCGGCCGTTCTTCCCGAACGATCGCGTCCGGATCTGGCTCGCCGAACGTAGCTGGCTCCCGTTGCGATGGGACGTCTACCCTGCGACCGGCGCCGAGCGCGACGCCTGGGCGCTCAGGTTCGGCCTGCCCGACGAGCCCTCGCTGCGCTCGGTCTTCTCGGTGCGGGCGCTCCACGTGAGCCTCGACATGCCCGACGCCGGCGTGTTCGACATCCCCGCGACGAACTCCTCGAAGGATCAGGGCGCTCGAGCCGTGGAGCTCGGCGACGTGCGACGAGCGATCGGGTTCGAGCCCGTCGCGCCCGGCATGGTCGGGGGGCTCGACCGCTACCGGGTGGTGCTCCCACGGGACGACGCGGGTGGGACGCTCGTCGCGTACGCGGACGGCCTCGCGTTCCTCAATCTGGGCGAGACACGCTCGTGGAACGGCGACGCGCCGTTCGGACCCGTCGGCGTGCAGGCCGAGGAGGTCTCGCTCACCGGGGGCGGGGTCGCGTTCTACGAGCCGGCGTCGCGGGACCACGGCCGTCGCGTCGCGATCCACGCGGCCGGGACGGACCTGTACCTCGAGTCCAACCTACCGCGTTCGGAGCTGCTGGCGGCCGCCGCCGGGCTCCCGGTCCAGGGGCTCCCGATGCCCGACGCCTGGACGCATCGCCGGGTCGGCGCGGCGACCGTCGAACGCGTCTCGCTCGAGACCGCCCGGTCTTCCGTCCCGTTCCCGATCGAGCTCCCGACTGCGCTGCCCGCCGGGTTCGCGCTCGCGAGCGTCGAGCTCGTCGATGCAGGGTTCGGCGCCGGCGTGACCATGTACCTGCGCGACGAGGACGCGGACGCCGGCATCGGCACGATCCGGCTGCACCTCGAGGCAGCGAGCGCGCTACCGCCGGCGACGTCGGCGGCGCAATCGACGGTGAAGGTTGGCGGCGTGCGGGGCCGGTTCACCCCCGACCGGTCGCAGCTGGAATGGATCGACGGCGGCCTGTACCGCTCGCTCGACGCCCCCGGGCTCGCGCTCCAGGAGCTCCTCGCGATCGCGACCTCGATCGGCGGGGACGGGACGGACGGATGAGCCGCCGCCGGGCGGCGGGGGTCGCGGCGGGCGTCGCGATGGGCTTCGCCCTCGGCGCCACGCTCACGCTCGCGATCCAGGGGTGGGCGAACCTGCCCGACGGGGGTTCGATGGCCCAACCCACCGTCCCGCCGATCGAACCCGAGCCACCCGAGGCCTTCCTGGTCTGGACGTCGGGCGGCATGCCCGAAGGGTTCCGAGCGGCCGTCCGCCGCCTCGACGGGATCCGGCGTTCGGTGGTAATCGCGAGCGACAACACGTGGCTGGACCGGTCGTGGTCGGAGCGGGGCGAGGTGGTGGACGACCCGTCACCCGGCTTCGCGATCCCGCTCGAGGTCGCGGCCGTCGATGCCGAGGAGTTCGCTCCGTTCCTGCCGCCCGCCGACCGGTCCGATGCGCTGGCGCTCGCCGACGGCCAGGGCATCCTGGGCGAGAGCAGCGCCCGGCTGCGGGGTCTCGGGCCGGGGGGGATCCTGAGGTTCGGCGACGTCCGGATCGAGGTGGCGGCGATCCTGCCCGACGAGCTGGTCGGCGCGCACGAGCTGATGGTCTCCCGAGTGGTGGGCAGATCCATCGGCGTGACGCAGGACCGCTACGCGCTGGTCGTACCCGATCATGCACGGACTGTCCCCGCCGTCCAACGGCTCCTCGACCCGATCCTGCCGGCCGTCCCTCCCTCGAAGGTCCGCGCCCCCGGCGACACGCCGTATTTCCGGCAGGGCGATGCCGTGCTGCCGCCGGTCCGGATCAAGCTGCTGTTCGGCGAGTTCCAGGCGCGACCCCAACCCGGGAACCCCGGCTTCCTCGACCTCGACCCGGCGTGGGTGAAGCAGAACATCGACACCCAGCACGTCCCGCTCCTGGGGATGGTCACCTGCAACGTGTCCCTGTTCCCCCAGCTGCGCGGCGTCGTCAACGAGCTGATCGACCGGGGGCTGCAGGACACGATCCACTCATACTCCGGCTGCTACTCGCCGCGACATCTCAACCGGATCCCGAGCGCCGGCCTCTCGCACCACTCCTGGGGCATCGCGGTCGATCTGAACGTGCAGCAGGGGAACCTGTTCGGACAGATCCCGCACCAGGACGCTCGGCTCGTGGACGTGTTCGAGCGGTGGGGGTTCGTCTGGGGCGGGACGTTCATCGTCCCCGACGGGATGCACTTCGAGTACCGGCGCGAACCCGCCGCCGCCTAGCCCCGCGGGGGCCGGACGCGCGCGAAGGGAGCAGCGAGCATGCGCAGTCTGCACTTTGCTCGGTGTCCGGCGGCCGGAACCACAGGGCCCGAGCATGCCTCCCGCGGCAAACGCGCGTGGGTTTCTGCTCCCTTCGCGGTCGCCCGAAGGCGACGCGCCCATCGTACCCCCCGGTCTGCTCGCCGCGCGAACGCGTTCGGGCGCTACGCCACGGTGGAGCGACGACCGGACAGCCGAGAGCGAACGATGAGCCAGAGCACGATCGCGGCGGCCGCGCTCGCGGCGACCACGCCTGCGGCGACTCGTGTCTTGGGATGCGCGGCCGTCCGGACGATCCGTGTGCGGAGCCGGACCGGGCGCCGGAAGTTCCGTATGTCCCAGCCCTGGGTCTCGGCCTCCCTCCGGAGCTCCCTGTCCGGGTTCACCGCGACGGGGTGACCGACCGTCCGCAACATCGGGAGGTCGGTCGAGGAGTCGCTGTACGCGTACGAGGTCTCGAGGTCGATCCCGCGGTCCTCGGCGAGGGATCGGATCGCCTCCGCCTTCGCGTCGCCGTAGCAGTAGAACTCGAGCTCCCCGGTGTAGCGCCCGTCCTCGATCCGGGCGCGCGTCGCGAGGACTCCCGCAACGCCGAAATGCCCCGCGAGCGGACGGACCACCTCCTCCGGCGACGAGCTCACGATGTAGATGTCCCGTCCCTCTGATCGGTGCAACTCCATCAGGTCGAGGGCCTCCTGGTACACGAAGGGGTCGATCACCTCGATCAGGACCTCCTCCACGAGGCGCTCGACCCCGTGCCGGTCCCAACCCCGCGTGAGCTGGAGCATCCCCTCCTTGAGCCGGTCCATCTTCTTCTCGTCGGCACCGACCAGGGCGTACACGAGCTGCGCGTACGCGCCTCGCACGAGCTGTCCGCGCGTGACCATCCCCGCGCGGTACATCGGCCGGGACAGGGCGAGCGAGGACGAGCGCGAGATGATCGTCTTGTCTAGGTCGAAGAACGCCGCCTCCATACCTTCATGGTATCGGTGAGCACCGGCGCCGCTGAACACGCGTGGAACCTGGCGACGACCGCCGGGCTCCGGGATGCGACCGAACTAGAAGGTGACGCGCCCCACGCACACCTCGTCCGTGGACAGATTCCGAGCGCGTGCGCGGAAGGCGTCCGGCCCGGCCGCGTCGTTCTCGACGATCCGGACCTCGAACGAGCCGCTCGGGCCCCTCGTGGTTCGGATGCCGCCGAACACCAGGTCGCCGTCGTGACGGATCCTGACCCGCCAGCGGTCGCTCGAGACGTTCTGATCGACCTCGAACTCCACCTCGAGCCGCCCGTCCTCGGGCGAGACGTTCAGCTTCCAGTCGCTCGCGTCAGCGCACGAGCCCTCGCGGATCACGTCGTTCTGGCCCGCCGACGCGATGCCCGCCGGCATCAGGAACACGAACGCTGTCACGAGCACGAACACGATCCTCTTGTTCATCTCGACCTCCTGGATCCTGGACATCTCGAAGCTAGCGAGGCGGCAGCTAAGAGCGGGCAAAGAGCGGGCGGTCGCTCGGTAAAGGTTTGGACGCTATCCTCGCTGGCGGAGGCGTCAGGGCGCCTGGTGGGCCCCCCGGTCTTCAAAATCGGTGGGCGGGCGAAAGCTCGCCGGCGGGTTCGATTCCCGTCCGCCTCCGCTAATGAAAGAGGTGTGACCAGCCGCTTCGGGCGAAGTCGGGCGTTGGAAGGCCGCGGAAGGGGCTCGATCGGAGCTCCGGGACCGCTTCCACCCCACAAGTCTTTCGGCGTTCGCCCCGAGCCCGTGGTCATGATCATCTACGATGTGGCGCCGGGCTGCGACGAGTGGCGGAGTGATGGACACCGGTTGCGTCGCAGACCCGTTGCGACTTGCATGCGGCGGGATGACCCAGTGAGTGCAAGCTTCGAGGAGCTCGATTGGCGCCCGACACCCCTGGGCGAGATCAGCCTGCGACGTCGACTCGAACCAACTCTGCGGATCGACGTCTACGAGGTGAAGCTCGACGATGAGTTCCTCATGTCAAGCCTCTTCACTGCAGGTGAGATCGCGCTCGCCGACATCTCGCTCGCCAGCACCTCTCGTGCAAATCTCGATGTTGTGGTCGGAGGGCTCGGCCTCGGCTATACAGCACACGCCGTCCTGAGACACCCCCGGGTGCGGTCCCTGCAGGTCATCGAGGTCCTGGGCGAAGTCATCGAATGGCATCAACGTGGGCTGCTCCCAGTGAGCCATGAACTCACCTCTGATCAACGATGCAACCTGGTCAACGGAGACTTCTTTGCCATGGTTGCCACTGGCTCGAGCTTCGGGCCCGACGCTCCGGACCGCCATGACGCCGTGCTCGTGGACATCGACCATACGCCTCGGCACCTCCTGCATCCCCGCCACGCCCCCTTCTACGACGCTGAGGGGCTGCGGCGACTCGCGGATCGGCTCTACCCGGGAGGCGTCTTCGCCCTGTGGTCCGACGACCCCCCGGACGAGGACTTCATCTCCGTCGTCGAAGGAGTCTTCGCGTCATGCGAGGCGCACGTCATCACCTTTCCGAACCCAGTTTCCGGAGGCGTCGCTGCAAGCACCGTGTACGTCGCCACGCTAGGTCACGGGTGACGCAAGGTGTCGTTCGCGCTCATTCGTGACACGAGCCGAGGAGACAGCAGGAGGTTCGAGTCGACTTAGCGTCCAGGTGCGTGCCTGCGACGGTGCCCCGCGCAAGTCCGACTCGGTCCCACTGAAGCCGAACACGCCTCCAATGAGCGACGTCAGCCTCCAATCACCGGTTGTCGGGCAGCCATCCGCTGCTTACCGTTCTGCCGCTCCGGATCGAGTCCTACTCAATCGAGCCGCCTAGCCGACAAATCACGCCGCGGCGTCATCCCCGCAGCCCATGCGGCGACGAGAAGCTTGCCCGTGAGCTCGACGCCGAGATCACCACCCGTTGGAAGACGGGCATCACGTCCGCCAAGGAGCTTCGGCGTGCATGGATGCTCGTTTCCTCGGCCTCCGTAGGGAGAGGGCGACAGCGATCGTACCTATCCCCACGATGAGAGCGAGGGTGTTCGGGACGACGAGG
>Ga0126307_10001265_pt1 | contig 16688 bp, 17 predicted proteins | sample Plot28_FD_89955 | JGI IMG/M metagenome (GOLD analysis project Ga0126307, IMG submission 89955) | Serpentine soil microbial communities from UC McLaughlin Reserve, CA, USA - Plot28 | ecosystem: Environmental > Terrestrial > Soil > Grasslands | place: USA: UC McLaughlin Reserve, Lake County... | reverse complement strand
TTGTGGTCCGACGGGATGATGTACCACGGCGCGTGCTCGGTGCTCGTCGCGGAAAGCATCTGCGAGAACGCCTCCTGGTACTCGTCCCAGTGGGCGCGCTCCTTGACGTCGTTCGCGTTGAACTTCCAGTTCTTCTCCGGGTAGTCGATCCGCCTGAGGAAGCGCCTCCGCTGCTCCTCCCTCGAGAGGTTCAGGAAGAGCTTCACGACGGGGAAGCCGTTCTCGACGAGGAAGTGCTCCCAGTCGTTGATCTGGCGGTATCGCCGCGCCCACACGTCGCCCTCGCGCGCGGCCGGAGGCAGCTTCTGGTACGTGAGGATCTCCGGGTGGACCCGCACCACGAGCACCTCCTCGTAGTGCGACCGGTTGAAGATCGTGATCTGGCCCCGCGCCGGCAGTCTCTGCGAGTAGCGCCAGAGGAAGTCGTGGTCGAGCTCCTCGGCTGACGGCTTGCGGAAGCCGTGGACGACGACGCCCTGCGGGTTCACGCCGCTCATCACGTGCCGGATCGTGCTGTCCTTGCCGCCTGCGTCGAGCGCCTGAAGCGCGACGAGGACGCCGTACGTGTCCTGGGCGGCCAGGCGCGACTGGTAGTGGTCGAGGAGGTCGACGCCCTGCTCGAGCAGGCCCTTGCTCTCGTCTTCGGAGAAGAAGTCGGCGGTGTCTCCGGGATCCGTGTCGCGCTCGAGGACGACCTCCGTGCCGGGCGCTACCCGGAGCGGCTCGATGAACTCGCGGATCCGTTGAACGCGGTCGTCTTCCATCACCTCTCCAATCGCACGTTTGGGCCGAAGACTCCGAGGACCCTTCCGAAGCCGCGGCCGGCGACCATCGTCCCAACCGGATGATTGGAGCCCGGCTGCCCCCGGCCTCCGGGCGTCACCGGCGTTTCTTCGCGCGTTTGCGGGCCTGCTCCATCAACGCTTCCTGAGCCGAGACCGCCCGATCCTTCCCCGGCGGGGAGATACGGCGCCAGCGGCCGTCGCCGTCGAGCTCCCACGCGAACCGCGTGTCGTCGAAGATGGCGTCGAGGACGGCAGCGATGCGGGCGCGGAGCCGCGGGTCTTCGACCGGAGCGAGCACCTCGACCCGCCGGTCGAGGTTGCGCGGCATCAGGTCGGCACTCCCGATGAACGTCGCAAGGCGGTCTCCCGCCTGGAACGAGTAGATTCGGCTGTGCTCGAGGAACGGGCCGAGAACGCTCCTGACCGTGATCCGCTCGCTCAGGCCCGGCACTCCGGGCCGCAGCACGCAGATCCCGCGCGTGGCCACTTCGACCGTCGCCCCGGCCGCGGAAGCCGCGTACAGCGCCGTCGCCATCTCGGGGTCGACGAGGGCGTTGGCCTTGATGCGGATCCGCGCGAGCTCGCCCGCGGCCGCTGCCCGCGTGACGCGGTCGATCTCGTGGAGCAGGCCGTCGCGCAGGAACCACGGACCGACGAGAAGCTTGCGGAACACCGTCGGCGGCGTCTGTCCGGTCACGGCGTTGAAGACGTCCGCGACGTCGGCCGCGATCTCCTCGTCCGCCGTGAAGAGACTCAGGTCCTCGTAGGCCGACGCGTTCGAGGCGTGGTAGTTGCCGGTGCCGATGTGGACGTAGCGGCGCAAGCCTTCGCGCTCGCGGCGGACGATCATGCTCAGCTTGGCGTGGATCTTGAGGTCCGACGCGCCGTAGATGACATTCACGCCGGCGCGGTCGAGGGCGCGTGACCACTCGATGTTGCGCCGCTCGTCGAAGCGTGCGCGGAGCTCGACGAGGCAGACGGCGTACTTGCCTGCGTCCGCGGCGGCGACGAGCGAGGCCACGGTTCCGGACGGATTGCCGGTCCGGTAGACCGTTGCCTTCAGCGCCGCGACCTTCGGGTCTTCGGCGCTCGCGACGAAGCGCTCGACGCTCGTGTCGTACGCGTCGTACGGGTGGTGGGCGAGGAGGTCGCGCCGGCGCATCCGCGCCAGCACCGCGTTGCCGCCGCCGCTACTCCCGAACTCGTGGGCGGTGACCGGCCGCCAGGGCTCCCGCTGAAGGTCCGGGCGGTCGACCGCGGCCAGCTCGGAGAGGGCGGCGAGGCCGAGCGGCGCATCAGTCTCGTAGACCTGGTCCTCCTGGAGCGCGAGCTCCCGCACGACGATGTCGCGGATCTCGCGCGGCGCCGTCGCTTCCAGCTCCAGCCGGACGACGTCTCCGTACCTGCGGCGGCTGAGTTGCGTCTCGAGGGCCTCGAGGAGGTCGTCGGCGTCGCTGGCCACGGTCACGTCGGCGTCGCGCGTGACGCGAAACGCGGCCTGCATCTGCACCTCGCCGCTGCCGAGGAGCGAGGGGACGAAGTGCATGAGCGCTTCCTCGACCGGGACGAGCACGCCCCGCGACCCGACCTCGACGAAACGCGGGAGCTCCTGCGGAATGTTGATGCAGACGAACCGGCTCTCGTTCTCGTCCTTCACGATGACGCCGACATTGAGGCCGAGCGACTGGACGTGCGGGAACGGCGCACCCGGCGCCACGGCGATCGGCGTCAGCAGGGGAAGCACGTTGCGCTCGAACCGCTTCGCGAGCGACTTGAGCTCGCGGGCGGAGCAGTTCTTCGGACCGCAGACGCGGATCCGGGCGGCAGCGAGCGCAGGCTGAAGGCGGTCGTGCCAGGTCCTGTCCTGCATCGCCTGGAGCGCGACGATGGCGTCGCGCGCGCCCGCGAGCGTCTGCGCCGGCGTTCGGCCGTCGGGCGACTTGCGAACGATTCCCACCGCCGCCTGATCGGTCAGCTCGGCGATCCGCACCGCGAAGAACTCGTCCAGGTTGGACGAGGCGATGGCGCAGAACCTGACCCGTTCGAGGAGCGGCGACGACGTATCCGCCGCGAGCTCGAGGACGCGACGGTTGAAGTCGATCCACGAGAGCTCCCGGTTCAGCAGGCGGCGCGAGCCGGTGACGCGCGAGGTGCGTCCGCGGCGCTTCGCGGGCTCGAGGCTCCGTGTCGGCAGCTTTGCTGCAGCGCTGATGCTCATCGGCGTCCCGACGTCGCCACAGGACGTCGAGCGGCGGCGCCCGTGCGGCGATCGCACGCAGGCGTGACTGGGCGGGCGGCCATGGCGCGACTCTCGCGGTCCGCTCGCCGTTGCGTGTCATCCGCTCGGGGTGACAGAGTGGTTACGGGCCCTCGACATGGCGCCCGATTTCAGCTCCGGCGAGCACTGAAGGCGTACGCTGGCGTAGGTGAAACGCGAAGGCGTCCCGGCAGCGATCGAGCACGACGCACAGCGTGCGGACGACGCTGAGCCTGACGACGCGGCGGGTGCGACGGCGCGGCTCGCACTGGAGGAGACGGAGGTACGCGCCGGCTGGGAGTCGTCGCTCGCCGAGCTGAAAGAGTCGCGGGCGCGCCTCGCTGCCGCGAGCGCCCGCGAGCGTCTACGCCTCGAGCGAGATCTGCACGACGGCGCGCAGCAGCGGATCTTCTCGATCCAGATCAAGCTCGACGCGCTGCGCGCGGACACCGACGACGACGTGCTCGCGCGCCGGCTCGAGGAACTGGGCGACGACCTCGCGGCGACCGTCGCGGAGCTCCGCGAGCTCGCGCACGGGCTGTATCCCGCCACACTCCGCGAGTTCGGCGTCGCGGACGCGCTCCGCTCGGTTGCGCAGACCGCCCCGATCCCGGTCCAGATCGTCGACGCTGTGCTCGGCCGGCTCCCCGAGCCCGTCGAGGAGGCGATCTACTTCAGCGCGCGGGAGGCGATCCAGAACGCGACGAAACACGCCGGGCGCGGCGCGAAGGTCGCGGTCACGTTGGAGAAGACGGACGGGAATGTGATCTTCACGATCGCCGACAACGGCGTCGGCTTCGACGAGGGCGCGGACGGCGACGGGCTGGGGATCACGAACATGCGGGACCGCGTCGGCGCAGTGGGCGGCGAGCTCGAGATCACGTCGCACCCGCCGGACGGGACGGTCGTGCGCGGCTCGATCCCCCTCGCATTCGTGCGATCGGGGTGACGCGCCGCGCGGCCGGCGCGAATTGGATCACGTTGCGCCCGCGCAGACCGCGGCCGCGCATGCTCTCATGACAGCGACGAACGAGCGAGCGACGAGCATCACCTGGATCGGCCACAGCACGGTCCTGCTCGAGCTCGACGGGACACGGCTGATCACTGACCCGCTGCTGCGGCTCCGGCTGGGCCATGTCCGGCGCGTCGCGCCGGGCCCGGAAGACGACGCCCTCGCGAACCTCGACGCGGTGCTCGTCTCGCACATCCACTACGACCACCTCGACGTGCTGTCGCTCCGCCGTCTCGGCCGTTCGCTGCACATCGTCGCCCCGCGCGGCGCGGGTCGCATCCTCGGTCGCCGAGGGTTCGGCCACGTTACGGAAGTCGACGTCGGAGACGAGCTCGAGCTCGGCAGGATCACGATCCGGGCGACGCACGCCGAGCACGACCCCCGCCGCCGGCCGTTCGGGCCGGAAGCGGCTGCGGTCGGCTACGTCGCCACCGGCTCGTCGCGCGTCTACTTCGCCGGCGACACGGACCTCTTCGACGGGATGGCCGACCTCGCCCCCGGGCTGGACGTCGCGTTGCTGCCGATCGCGGGGTGGGGCCGGCGTGTCCCGAGCGGACACTTGGACCCACTGCGTGCCGCACAGGCTCTCGTCCACCTTCGCCCGCGGGTGGCCGTGCCGATCCACTGGGGGACCTACCGCCAGGTCGGCATGCGGCGACACCCCGAGGCCCTCCGAGAGCCGGTCGAGCGGTTCGTCCAGCTCGCGCACGAGCTCGCGCCGGAGGTCGACGTGCAGGTCGTGCCCGTGGGCGCCCGCCTCTCGGCGGCTGCGTTCGACGGCGCCGCTCAGGCCAAATCCGCGCGACCCGCAGGGGCCCGTTCGTGAGCACGCTCTCGGCGACGCCGCAGCGCGACGTGAGCGTCGCGGAGGATGCCGCGTACGAGCCCGCGCGTCCGCGGATCCGTCCCGCCCGCGTCGTCGTGGCGTGGCTCCTCTCGGCGGTCGCGCTCCTCCTTGCCGCCGCGATCGTGCCCGGCGTTTCGATCGAGGGCTGGTGGGGCGCGGTTCTCGCGGCCGCGCTCATCGCCATCCTGAACGCGGTCCTGCCGCCACTGCTGGCCGCGCTCCGGCTACCGTTCACGCTCGTCCTCGGGCTCGTCCTCGTGCTTGCGCTCGACGCCGCGATGTTCATGCTCGCGTCGGAGATCGCGCCGGACGCGATCTCCGTCGACTCGTTCTGGTGGGCGCTGCTCGCCGCCTTCGTCGCCTCCGCCGTGACGGTCACCCTCGACCCGCTCTTCAGGTCGAACGACGACGAGTGGTACGCGCTGCGTGTGACGCAGCGGATCGCGCGCAGGACCGGCGGCGAGGAGCGGACCGATGTCCCCGGAATCCTGTTCCTCGAGATCGACGGACTCGCGCTTCCCGTGCTGCGGCGCGCGATGCGCGACGGCAACGCGCCGGAGATGGCTCGCTGGCTCGCCGAAGAGGACTACGTGCTGACGGAATGGGAGACGGACCTCTCGTCGCAGACCGGCGCCAGCCAGGCGGGGATCCTCCTGGGCTCGAACGAGGACATCCCGGCGTTCCGCTGGATCGAGAAGGAGAGCGGCCGCACGATGACCTGCTCGAATCCCGACGACTGCGCCGAGATCGAGCAGCGGCACTCGGCGGGCGTCGGGCTGCTCCGCGACGGCGGGGCGAGCCGCGGCAACCTGCTCTCGGGGGAGGCCGAGCACCTGATCCTCACCGTCAGCCGGATGAGCGCCGAGAAGCGCGCGAACCCCGGCTACCGCGTGTTCTTCGCGAACGGCTTCAACGTGACGCGCCTGCTGGTGTTGTTCACGTGGGAGTTGATCCTCGAATGGAGCGCGTCATTGCGGAGCACGCGCCGCGACGTTCGCCCGCGCGGCCACCGCGGCGGCATGTACCCGTTCATGCGCGCTGCGATGTGCGTCGTCGTTCGCGACCTGATCGTCTACGGCGTGCTGTCGGACCTGATGAAGGGGCGGCCGGCCGTCTACGCGACGTTCTCGAGCTACGACGAGGTCGCGCACCACTCCGGCCTCGAGCGCGTCGACACGCTCGAAGCGCTCCGGAAGCTCGATCAGCAGTTCGGCCGCATTGCGCGCGCCTGCCGTTTCGCGCCGCGCCCGTACCGCGTGGTCGTCCTGTCGGATCACGGCCAGACGCAGGGCGCGACGTTCAAGCAGCGGAACGGCTACAGCCTCGCGGATCTCGTGAGCCGCTCGCTGTCGGAGGGATCGGCGACGGCGGTCGCGGCCAGGGACGAGAACGCCGCGATGGTCGGCCATGCCGTCCAGGAGGCGACCGGCGGCGGGTCCGGGGACGGCAAGGAAGGCGTTCCCGACCGCGAGGTCGCGGTGCTCGGCTCCGGGAACCTGGGTCTCGTCTACCTGCTCGAGGAGCCGCGGCGGCTGACGCTCGAGGAGATCGAGGAGCGGCACCCACGCCTGATCCCCGCGCTTCGCGAGCACCCGCACGTCGGGTTCGTGCTCGTGCGGTCTGCGTCACACGGAGCAGTGGTACTCGGCGCGCGCGGCGCACGCTTCCTGGACGAGGAACGCGTCGAAGGAGACGACCCCCTCGCACCGTTCTCGCCGAACGCGGCGCACCACCTGCGCCGCACGGACGCGTTCCCGCACGTGGCCGACATCATGGTCAACAGCTTCTACGACCCGCAGCTCGACGAAGGCTGCGCGTTCGAGGAGCTGATCTCGTTCCACGGCGGTCTCGGGGGCCCGCAGACGCGGCCGTTCATCCTGCACCCGCGGGCTCTGCCCGCGCCCGAGGAGCAGATCGTCGGCGCTGCAGGTGTCCACGACCTGCTCCTGGACTGGCGCGAGTCTCTGCAGAACGGAGCGAGCACAACGACGCCTGCTCAGATCGCGCCACCTGAGGCGGCAGGCGCGAGCACGCACTCGTCCTGACGGCACCCGCCGGGTCGACCGCTTCGGCCGCCCCACGCGCGACGCCGAGCGTTCATCCCGACAGGGTGAGGCTTCGTGCCGCGCGTGACGACACGATCACGGCGTTCAATCAAACTTGAAGGAGAGCCGCGATGGTTGCGACGACGTTCTGGGAGAGCTTCTTCCTGTTCCTGCTCTTCCTGCCCCTGGCGATGATCTGGGCGATGGCCCTCGTGGACATCTTCCGGCGCGACGACATGAGCGGGTGGTCGAAGGCGCTTTGGGTGACGTGCGTGATCGTCGTGCCGTTCTTCGGAACGCTGATCTACCTGGTCACGCGGCCGCGCGGGGTCACGCCCGAGGAGCGCGCCGCGATCCAGGGGACCGACGGCTACGGCCGCTACGCGCAGTCGAGCGAGGTCACGGAGCTCACTGCTCTGGCCGACCTCCACGACCGGGGGAAGATCACCGACAGCGAGTTCGCCGCGGAGAAGGCGCGGCTGCTGGGCGCGGTACCGGCTTAGCGGTCGTCCGACCACGGCGAGACGTGGCCGGCGTGACGGAGGTGCGGGAGTCGTCCGCCGCCGCCGGCGTCACAAGTCCCAACCACGAGACGAGGGAGCGTTATGTACGACGAGAGTGAGGGGAAAGGGCTCGGCGGCGCATTTTGGGCCCGGATCCTCGGCATGGCGGTCGGTGCGGTGCTCGTCGGAGCCGTCCTCTGGTTCCTCTTCGGCTGGGCCTGGGGCGCCTGGGGCCTCATCGGCGCGTTTCTGGTCTTCGGCCTGGTGCTGTTCGGATTCAGCTACGTCTACGACCGCCGTCACGGGAATCGCCCGAGCGACTGGGCCAACTGACGTTCGGCCCAACGCTCGACCGCAGACGCAGCGGCGTGTGGGGCGCCGCGATTTGACGCTTTCGTGTCAGTGCGTACGGGTCGTTTCACGGCGATCATCGCGCCGTGTCGCCCGGTGGCTACCTCCACGAAGTGGCGCTCTTCGAGCTCCCCTCGCCCTTGTTCGGCGCGCGCCTGATGGATCACGTGGGCTCCGAGCGGTTCGCGTGGCTGCAGGGAGACGCGGTCGTTGGCGTCGTGCTGACGTCGGACGCGCTGGATGTCGCTCAACTGCTGCGGACCGTCCAGAACTGGCTCGCGTCCCAGGGGCTCGAGTCGATTCGCTTCGAGCTCGACCGTCGCACCTACTACCTCGACTCGAGCCCGCTTCCCCTGCTGGCCGGCTGATCGCGGAACGCGTTCGCGCGCTCGGAGGCGGCGAGGCGTGACACGCCTCCACGCGATCCCGGGCGACGTGCGCGGTGCGCTCGAGGCCGTGAGCGTCCCCAGCTACGTGATCGATCCGACGGGCGTGATCCGGTGGATCAACCCGGCTGCGATGCGACTCGTCGGCGACGTGCGCGGACGCCAGTTCACGTCGGTCGTCGCGCCGGAGGAGACGCGTCGCGCGCGCGAGAGCTTCGCCCGCAAGCTGGTCGGGTCCGAAAAGGTGACGGACGAGCGCGTCGTCCTCCTCGACGAGGACGGCGACCGGATCGAAGCCGAGATCAGCTCCGTCCCGCTGCTCGAAGGCCATCGAATCGTGGGCGTCTTCGGCCAGCTCGCGGACGTCGAGGACGAGCCGCCCGCCTCGCCGCCCTCGCACCTGACCCCGCGCCAGGTCGAGGTTCTGCGACTGCTGCGGCGAGGCGCGTCGACGGAGCAGATGGCGCGCGATCTCCAGCTCAGCCCCGAGACCGTCCGCAACCACGTCCGGCACCTGCTGCGGGCGCTCGGCGTCCGGACGCGGCTCGAGGCCGTCGCGGTCGCGCGTCAGCACTGACGAGAACACGGTCGGATCGGCCGGCGCCCGGCCGAAAAATGACCCGCACGGGTCAAGCGGCCTCCATCTCGCTCGCCGAAGATGGTTGACGTTGCCCGTCACGCAGTCGCGGGCTTCCGCTCGGCGCGACGCCTACCCCCCAGGCGCCGCGCCGGGCATTCTCTCCAAGCGCCGCCGTTCAGGTTCCAGGCGAGGCGATCGGCGCCACGCCTTCGTACGTCACGACCGTTTCGGCGCCCTCGTACGTCACGACGGTGCCGGCGATGAAATCGTGGAGGCCGCGCCTGCGGCCGTCGACGAGCACGGGCAGGAACCCCGCGAAGCACGGGACGATCGCGAGCAACAGCCCGACGAAGCGCACGAGCGACCGACCGAGGCCCGGCGGCGCATTCGCGTGCGCGACCCTGAGCCTGAGCACGCGCATTCCGGGCGTCTGCCCGACGACCGACCAGAACCCGGCGAAGTACACGAGCTGCACGGCAAGCCACGCCGACGCCATCAGGACGCCGACGAGCCACTGCGGGCGCAGGTCGCCGACGAGAGACGCGACGAGCCCCACGAGCGCCGCGCCGACGAGAAAGACGAGCGCGACGAGCGCCACGTCGATCGCGAGCGCGGCGCCGCGCGTAGCGACGCCCGCGTAAGGGATCGGAGTCGGTGCGCCCGGCTCGGCGGCAGGCCTCGGCGCGCGCCGAAGCCACCGGCGCGGGCCGCGCTCGGCCGCGGCGTCGACGCGAATCGTCCGCGCGCGGACGGCCACCGCCGCCTCGCCGGCGAGCGACGTGGACTGCCCGAGCAACGCCTCCCGCAGCTGCGGGCTCGCGACGACACGCTCGACGACGCGGTCGGTCAGATCGGCCGTGAGCTTGCTATCGACCGCTTCCGTCAGCAGCCGCTCGAGAGCCGGGCTTTCGAGAACCTTGCGCAGCAGCTGGGTTGTCCGCTCGCTCTCGAGCGCCGAGACGACAGCAGCATCGAGGTCCTCGCTCGCGAGCACCTCGGCCACGACGCGCTCGACGACGTGATGGCGCCCGAGCGAGCTCCCGACCATCTCCGGCAATGGGCCTGCGAGGACGTCGTCGATCGCGCGCTGCGCCGTCGGCGTCGCGACGGCGTCCATGGCCGCCTCCTCGACGCGCCGGGGAACGTCGATGCCGGACGGGCCGGCGACGACTCGCAGCGGTCGGCTGATCACGCGAAAGGTCGTCGCGAACGCCGACCACAGGATGCCGTCCCCGTTCGGCGGCTGCGCGTCGGCCGCCCGTCCCTGCTCGTCGGGTCGCGACGTTGCGCCGACCCCTTCGCGCTCCCCCCGCCTCACCGCGACGGGCGAGCGACCGGCGTCACGTTTCCTCGCGCCAATCGGACGTCGCCGACAACGCGAACACGACGAACGTCGCGAGGAGCATGGAGGCGAACCCGAACCACGGCGCGTACCGGAGCACGAGGAAGCTCTGAACGAGCACGACGCCGGCCCAGATGTAGCCGAGCATGCGCCCGATCGTCGCGCCGGAGAGCAGCGAGTAGCCGGCGTAGAGAGCGAGCCCCGCGATGATCAGATCCCAGATCCCCCACCAGAAGAGCTGGTCGCCGAAGAGGCCGCCCGAGAGATCGTTGACCTTCGAGCTGTCGGCGAAGTAGGTGATCGCCGTGATCGCGCGGAGGAAGCCGACCGAGATCAACACCACCGCAGCGAACGTGAGCCAGCCCGGACGCCTGAGGGACGCCGCTATCGACATGAAGTTCCTCCCGCGTTTGCGATTGCCGCGTACACGCGGCCAGCGTCGCGTCGCCGTCCTACGGACTCATCATCCCGAGCGGGTGATCTCAGGCGCGCTGACGCGTCGTCCGGGTCGGCGGAGGCGCCGGAGCGCCGAGCTGCCGCCGGAGCGCCGCTCGTGTCTCGACCTCCGCGCGCTCGCGGCCGAACGCGTCGATCCGGCCCCAGCGTCCGGGGATGTCGAGCAGCTCGAGATGGCCGATCCCGCGAGGCAGCGCGGGGTCGACGACGAGATGGTCGCCCATCGGCTCGAGCCCCAGCATCGTGCGCAGCAGCAGCAACGGCGTCCCTGTCGACCACGCCTGCGGGCTGCAGGCGGTCGGGTACTCGACGGGGTACCTCGTCACCGACCGGTCGTACCCGCCGAACGCCTCCGGCAGCCGCCCGTCGAAGAAGTCGGCCGCGTCGAGGATCCCCGCCGCGATCACCGCCGCCTCGTCCTTGAAGCCGTAACGGCGCAGCCCCCAGGCGATGATCGAGCAGTCGAACGGCCAGACCGTTCCGACGTGGTAGCCGATCGGGTTGTAGCGCGCCTCGCCCTCGGCAAGCGTCCGCACGCCCCAGCCCGAGAAGAGACGCCGTCCCATCAGGTGACCGGCGAGCGCCTTCGCCTTCGAGGCGTCGACGATGCCGCTCCAGAGGAGGTGGCCGATGTTCGAGGACAGCACGTCCACCTTGTTTCCGTCCGTGTCGAGCGCGAGCGCGAAGTACTCGCCGTCCGCGACCCAGAAGTCGCGGTTGAACCGCCGCTTGAGGTCGGCCGCCTCGCGCTCCAGACGGTCGGCGAGCGCGGGATCCTTCCAGACGAGGCGCGCGAGCCGTGCGCCTCGAACCTTCGCGTCGTAGGCGTAGCCCTGCAGCTCGCACGTCGCGCGCGGGAACCCAGGGAGCCGGCCGTCGCGATACGAGATCGAGTCCCAGGAATCCTTCCAGCACTGGTTCTCGAGGCCGGACTCCTCGTTCCGCCGCTTGTACGAGATGTACCCGTTACCCATCAGGTCGGCGTACCGGTCGATCCAGTCCAGCGCGGCGCGGGCCTCGTGCTCGAAATCCCGAACGAGCTTCGTGTCGCCGGTCCAGCGCTCGTACTCGTCGAGCAGCACGACGTAGAGCGGCGTTGCGTCGACGCTGCCGAAGTAGGGCGAGTGCGGGCGCTCCTCGAAGGCCGGCAGCTCGCCGTAGCGCAGCTCGTGCAGGATCCGCCCGGGGTCCTCGTCGCGGAAGTCGTCGACCCGCGTGCCCTGCCAGCTCCCGAGCGTGTGGATCGTCGTCGCCGCGAGCTCGGGCTTGAACGGGAGCGCCTGGAGGCTCGTGAAGATGCTGTCCCTGCCGAACATCGTCATGAACCACGGGAGGCCGGCCGCCGGCAGGCTCTTGCCGCCGGCGATCGGCGGCGAGAAACGCAGCGCCGCAAGGTCGACGAGGCTCCGGCGGTAGGTCGTGCGAAGCGGCTCCCAGCTGCACTCGACGCGCGGCGCGGTTCCCAGCCACCGCTCGAGGTCGGCCTCCATCTTCGACCTGCCGCGGCCGCCGTTCCGCGCGTATCTCGTCCGACTCTGCGTGGCGCCGGTGGCGACCTTGACGGCGGTGACGACGTCGAGGTTCGTCTGCCATTCGCCGTGGGGCTCGATCCGTACCGTGAACGTCAGCCCATGCTCGTCGACGTGAGCCGCAACCGATGACGAGATCCGCGTCGCGCGCTGGAACGTCTCCCGTTCGTAGCGCAGCACGAGCTCTCCCTGTTCGGCGACGGTCGAGTACGTCCCCTTCTTCGCGAGCGCGTCCTTGACCTCGAACAGGTCGGCGAAGTCGGAGGCGGCGTCGAAGCGAACCGTGAGCTCGACGGGCTCCCCGGCATGGTTCAGGAGCGTCAGCTCCTCGTGGAAGCCGTCGCCGACAGCGCGCTGCCGGATCACGGAAAGCTTCGAGTCGACGTAGACGGTTCCCGTTCCCGGAACGAGGAAGAAGCGCGCCTCGAAGTAGTTGAGGTCGTCGGTGGACAGCGCGTTGAGCCTCTGACCGTCGATCGTCAGGACCCACTTCGAGAGGTAGCGCGTGTCGAACGAGAACAGCCCCGTCGGATCGGTCAGCGACGCATCGATGTCTCCGGACGCGTCGCTGACGACGAACGTGTTGCCGTCGAGAATCTTCACGACGCCCGTGGTCGTCATCGGCTGGACTCGCCCACGCCGGTCTCTCCCGTCGCCGCAGCCGCGCCGGACGGTCCCGGGAAGAGGCGCTGGAACAGGACGAGGAGGTGCCAGTTGCCTTCGATCGCGACCGCGCCGCGAAGGACCGCCGCGACCGCATTCACCTTCCCCGCGGCGATCTGCTCGAACAGCTCTCTGCTCGTGCGCAGCGTGCAGTCGGCTTCGGCGGACCCCCGGGAGACGGTCACGTCGCCCCGGTCGATCGTGACGAGCCAGGGCTCGCTCTGGGCGCCGTTCGTCAGCTCGACACGGACGGTTCCGCGTGCCTTCGCGAGCAGATGCTCGCGTTCGCGGCCGGCGAGGCCCTCGAAGAACATCGTCGCCGCGTCGCTGGTCGCCCTCGTGTCGGTCATCACGGTGCCTCCGGCATTGCAGCCGCCCGCCGGATGCGCGACGCTACTGCGGGCCGTCCCGCGCCGAGTCACCCCATGCGGGTGAACACCTGCGACGGCGGCCCGCGCACGATGCTTCCACGGTCCTCCTGCTCATCATTCTCGTCGTCGTCTTCGCGTCGGTCGCCCCGCCGTGGAGCGTCGTACTCATCCTCGTCGGGTGCGGCCTGGAGGCCGCCGAGATCGTGTTCCTGCGCCGCTGGGCAAAGCGGCTCGACAAGCGCACGGCACAGACGACGGGGGCGGAAGCGATGATCGGCGAGCCCGCCCGCGTGGTGAAGGATTGCGATCCGAACGGCACCGTGCACGTTCACGGCGAGCTCTGGGAAGCGCGCTGCGATGCGGGCGCGGCGGCCGGCGAGACCGTGACGATCACCGCGCTCGACGGGCTCGCGCTCGTCGTGGCCCGCGAGCAGTCGAGCACGCAGGGGGAAGAGCCGCGGATCCTCCGGGCGGGATGATGTCGCGGCGGGTGCGCGTGGCGATGGTGACGCCGTGACCACCGGCGCACACAGTCACGGATCGATCCCGCCGGCGATCGCGGACGACGCGGCCGACGCGCCGAGGAAGGGGCCGCGGATCAAGCGCCTGCTGATCTTCGGGCTCGTCCTCCTCGTGACCGCGGCCGCCGCGAACCTTCTCGGCTGGGACATCAGAGGGTGGTTCTCCGACCTCTGGGACACCGTCACCGGAATCTCGGCCGCGTACCTGATCGCGGGGGTCGCCCTGAAGACGACGCAGACGCTCCTGATCGGCTACGGCTGGTACTCGATCCTCAACTTCGCCTACCCAGGCCAGGTGCGCCGGCTCGAGATCCTCGCGTGCTATGCGGCTTCCGCAGCGCTGAACGGGATCCTCCCGGCGAACGGAGGAACGCTCGCGATGCTGCTGATGTTCGTGTCGATCATCCCGGCCGCGACGTTCGCCGCCGTGCTCGGCGGCTACGCGGTGCAGAAGATCTTCTTCACCGTCGCCGGCGCGTTCGTGTACCTGTACCTCTTCCTCAGCGTCGAGGGGTCGTTCGACATCCAGTTCGCGTTCGTGCACGAGAACACGTGGGCGACCGTGATCCTCCTCGGCGGCGGCGCGACGATCGTCTACCTGCTCATCCGCCGGATCTGGCCGAGGATCCTGAGCTGGTGGGCCGACGCGAAGGAAGGCGGCGCGATCGTCGCTCGGCCACGCACGTACTTCGCCCGGGTCTTCCTGCCCTCGCTGGCGGGCTGGATCGCGAGCCTCGGCCTCACCGCCGTGTTCCTCGCGGCCTACAAGATCCCCCACAGCTTCGACATCGTCATGCAGGTCACCGGCGGCAACTCGATCGCGAACCTGACGTCGTTCACGCCCGGCGGGGTCGGCGTCACGCAGGCGTTCAACGTGGCATCGCTCCGAGACGTCGCCGATCCGCAGCAGGCCACCGCCTACTCCGTCGGGCAGCAGCTCGTCACGACCGCGTGGAACATCATCTTCGCCATCGTGATGCTCGTCTGGGCGTTCGGGTGGAGCGGCGGCAAGGAGCTGGTGGGAACGTCGTACGCCGACGCCAAGGAGAAGGCCGCGGAGCAGAAGGCGGCGCACGACGAGCGGAAGCGCGCGAAGAACGAAGCCGAAGCCGAGCCGGCTTAGCGCCTAGCCGCGGCGCGCGCCGTCGGTGCCGCGGAGCCGCGACACGAGCAACGCGAGGACCGTGACGAGGTAGAGCTGCCCGATCAGCGCCTCGAGCACGGCGAGCGTGTGGCCGAGGTTGCCCGCCGGCGTGTAGTCGCCGTATCCGAGCGTCGCGAGCGTCACGAAGCTGAAGTAGAGGCGCAGCGAGCGGGTTCCGTCGGTCCCCTGCGCGAAGAAGTCGCCCGAGCCGAGCACGGCGGTCGCGCCGTAGAGGAACACGAACAGCATGCCGAGGAGGATGTAGATGCAGATCGCGCCCGTGATCGACTGGGCGTTGACCTCGTGCTGATCGACGACGCCGATGGCGATCGACACGATCGTGGCGACGACCATGACCCCCGACGCGAGGCCCACGAGCGCCACGAGCGTGTCGCCGCCCGAGATCGCAAGCGCCACCGCCGCGACCGCCGCCGCCGCGACGAGCGCGACCATCGCCCTCGAATCGGCGCGGGCGAGGCCCGACGTCCAGACGGCCGCCGCGAGGGTCGCAGCCTGAAGCACGAGCAGGACGCCGGCCGTCCACGCTCCGTCTCGTGCGAGCGATGAGAAGACGAAGGCGGCCGCAATCAGCGCGAGCACGAGGCGGTAGCTATGCGTCGCGCGGAGGCGGCCGACACGCGACCGAACCTTGTGGCGGCGGCCCCTCGAGGCCGCCGCCGTCAGCGTGTCACCGGTGCCGGTTTCGCCGGCGTGCGCCAAACGTGGCGCCCGCTAAGTACCCGACGCCGCCAGGTCGGATGCGGCCGCGCCGATCGCGACGAGGTCGGCAGGGTGGATCCATTCGTCGGCGATCGCGGTTCCTCCCGCGGAGATGATCTTGTCCCTCAGCGGGATCGCCCACGTGTGCTCGAGCAGCGCGACCGCGGCGCTCTTGCCCTCCGGGATCGCGTCGCCGAGGTACCAGACCTCGCTGTCGCCGAAGAAATGGCCGTCCTCCAGCTCCTCGGCTCCGGCTTCGGCGGCTCGCAGAGTCTCCTCCTCGCTGCCGGTACCGAACCCGACGAGCGCGCCGACGATGGCGCCGAAGGTCTCCGCCTCGTCCTGCGAGAGGTCGCTCGTCTGGACGACCTCGATCTCGCCGCCGACCGGCTTGCGCACGAACAGCAGGTCGATCAGCCGGACGATCCCCGCCTCCTTCAGGCGTTCGAGCTCGGGGAGGATCTCGCCCTCGAACTCGGTGCGATCGAACTCGAGGACGAGCATCTGGACAGGCCCGAACATGCGCGGCTCGCTACTCATGACGTCTGCAGAAGCCTGCGCTTCTGCACCTCGAACTCTTCGTCCGTCAGAACGCCCTGCGCCTTGAGGTCGGCGAGCTGCTTGAGCTGCTCGATCGCCTCGGGGGAAATGCCGCCGGCCTGGGCCGGGGCCGCCGGGGCCGCCGGGGCCGCCGGGGCCGCCGGGGCCGCGTACTGCTGGGCCTCGAGCTGCTCGATCCGCTGCTCGGTCATCGCGTCCTGCTCGCGCCCTTGCTCGACCTTTTTGCCCGCGTGATAGGCCGCGCCGCCGACCATCGCGGCGCGCATGAGCGGACGTCGTCGTCGCATCATCATCGTATTTGCCTCCTAGACTCCGACAGGCTGCTGCGCAGCCGTTCCATGAAGCTCTTCCTGCAGCGCCTGCTCGGCCTCGTGGGAGAGCGAGGACTTGAGCACGGTGCCGCCATACTTGCTCAGCGCTTCGACGGCCTTTTCGGGCGTCACCTTCTCGACGACGAGGAAGAGCGCGGACGTGCCGGGCTGCAGCATGTCGCGCACCTGCTCCTGGAACTGCTTGTCGATCCCCGACTTCTCGAGCTTGCCGAGCAGCGCGCCGAGGCCTGCTCCGATCGCCATCCCGAACACGGGCACGAAGAAGAGCAGCCCGAAGAGGAAG
>Ga0126307_10001263_pt1 | contig 16696 bp, 19 predicted proteins | sample Plot28_FD_89955 | JGI IMG/M metagenome (GOLD analysis project Ga0126307, IMG submission 89955) | Serpentine soil microbial communities from UC McLaughlin Reserve, CA, USA - Plot28 | ecosystem: Environmental > Terrestrial > Soil > Grasslands | place: USA: UC McLaughlin Reserve, Lake County... | reverse complement strand
GGAGGGGCTGGTCGATCGCTTCGTCTATCTGCACTATGGCCTGGCGGCGATCCTAGTCTTCGTCGGGGCGAAGTTCGTGGCGCAGGGCTTCGGAGTGAAGGTGCCCATCCTGGCCTCGTTGCTCGTGATCGCTGCGGCCATAACCGTCACTATCGTTGCCTCTCTAATCGCCACGCGCGGGCAAGCGCGATGAAGGGGAGACCCCCCTGGCGAAGGCGGGACCGGTCTGGGCCCCTCGTCTCTCGAGACGGACGGGCGCAAACAAGGAAAAGCGAACGGGGATGAGTGAAGGGCGACCAGGGAACGCGACGGGCAGGCCGGCAGCGGGAGGCGTACCGTTGGCCGGTGGAGGCTCAAGGGGAAGCGGTAAACAGACTGCAGGGCGCGATGAACAAACCGCTAAGGCAGGACTCGTGTTGGGGGAGTGGTTCTACGCCCCGCCGATCGACATCCAGATCAGGGCGTCCACCACGACGAACGCCCCGGTCAAGACGAGCACCCACCCGATGGCGCGTTCGGGACGCCCCCGCGCCACGCGGAGGCGGTCCATCCCGAGCACGACCGCGCCGAGGCCGAAGGTTATAGCCCCGATCCCCCAGTTACCGGACAGCATCGCGTAGACGATGCCCCCCAGGAACAGTAGCACCGCCAGACCTCTCAGCGGCATCGTGTCACCTATGTTGCGTCCCGGAGTTCGTCGAATCCCCTCACACGTGCTCGTCTCATCCCGCACATCCTACTTCATCCGTCGGACGTCCGATACCGGAACTCCGCGACGTTAGTCCGTGAGGCTTTTCGTGGACGACTCGGACACGCTTCTCGGCCGGGATGTTGGAGCACGGCGCCTCTCGGTTCGCCTCCGGCGGTGGGACTATCGAGAGGTTTCGGCTATCTTTAGGTCGTCGTCGAGTACGGGCCGCGTGCGGTACCCGAATGGAGGGTGATGGAGAGTGCGGATGCACCGGGGGCGGGTACACCAGGCGCTCAGGAGCTGAGGGGTTCCGTCGATCGGTCACTCGGGCGGGCCAGCGACGCCGCGCTGCGGACCGGCAACCGTCTGACGCTCCTGCAGCACGGCACCGAGACCTACGAGAAGTGTCTCGAAGAGATCCGGCGCGCGGAGAGCTGGATCCACATGAACTACTTCATCTTCAAGAGCGACGATATCGGGAGGCGCTTCGCCGAGGCGATCAAGGCCAAGGCCCGCGAGAGCGTGGCCGTGCGGGTGCTCTACGACTGGATGGGTAACTTCGCGGTCCCGGGCGACTTCTGGCGGGACCTCCGCCGGGCTAGGGTGGAGACCCGCGTCGTCAACGCGCCGGCGCCGGGACGGACGTTGGGCCTGATCAGGCGCGACCACCGCAAGATCCTGGGCGTGTACGGGCGCTACGCCTCCGTGAGCGGGTTGTGCATCGCCGACCAATGGTTGGGCATGTTGTCTGGGACGAGACGGTCGCGCTGGTGGGCCGGGCCGGCTTCTACGACCCGACGGGCGCCCTGAAGAACATGATCCAGAGCCACCTCCTCCAGCTCCTGGCGCTGACCGCGATGGAGCCGCCCGTCGCCCTGAACGAAGGTGACTTCTGCAACCGCAAGGTCGGCGTCTTCAGGTCCGTCAGGCACCTCTCCACCCAAGACGCGAAGCGTCAGACCCTGCGAGCCCGCTACGTGTCCGAGGAGGTCGAGGGACGAAGCGTCCCCTCCTACGTCGAGGAGGACGGGGTGGGCGCGGACCTCGGGACCGAGACCTTCGCCAAGGTCGCGCTCGAGCTGGACAACTGGCGGTGGGCCGGGTCTCCTTCGTGCTCCGGAGCGGCAAGGCCCTGGGCAGGGACCGGCGCGAGACCTCTGTTCACTTCCGCCCGGTGCCACACCTCACCTTCGGGCGCGACACGGACCCCGAGCAGAACGTGCTGCGCCTGGGGATGAGCCCCGACACCATGTCTCTGGGTATCAACATCAACGGCCCCGGTGACCCCTCCGACCTGGAGCAGGTGCGGCTGGTGACGGAGCTCGCTCCGCAGAGACCCTCGGAGTACGGACGGGTCTTGCTGGCCGTGCTTCCCGGAAACGCGATGCTCTCGATCCGGGCCGACGAAGCCGAGGAGTGCTGGCGCATCGTGGGTCCTCGGCCGAACTGCCGCGGACGGAAGGGTACCCGAAGAACTCTCCGAGATGCGGACCAGGACGAGACGTTGAAAGGTTAATTCGTGGAAGGAGACCGTTAATGACCGATACCCCGACCGGCTCCCTGACGGCCGATCTCGCCTCAAACTGGTGGGCACTGCTGCTGCGCGGACTGTTCGCCGTGCTGTTCGGGCTCATCACGCTATTCTTGCCGGGCCCCACCCTCACATTGCTGGTGCTCATCTTCGGCGCCTACGCGCTGGTAGACGGCATCTTCGCCGTGATAGTCGGCATCCGCGGGGCGGGCGGGCGCAGGGGGTGTTGGTCGTGGAGGGCGTGTTTGGCGTCCTAGCCAGCATTGCGGCGCTTGTCTGGTCCAGCATCACCGCTCTGGTCTTGCTGTACATCATTGCCTTCTGGGCGATCTTCACCGGCGGCGCGGAGATCAACGCCGCCGTCTCGCTCAGGTGGGAGATCCGGGGCGAGTGGGCCCTGATCCTTGGCGGCATCCTGTCGGTGGTCTTCGGGGTGATCCTGGCGGTGCTGCCCGGCGTGGGGCTGCTCTCGCTCGTATGGCTCATGGGCATCTACGCGGTGCTGTTCGGGATCACCCTGATCGTTCTGGCCTTCCGCGTGCGGGACGCGGGGCGTCGCCTGAGAAACAGGGTGACTTGACGACGGGGATCGACGACCGTCCTGCCACGGCAGACGGCATGACCGGGCGGAGAAAAGGGCGCACGGTTCCGTGCATCGTCAAGAAAGTAGGCGCGGTGATTCTCCGCCGCGATCTCTGCGCCGGCTTCACCGTGCCCGAAGGTCCGTCGAGCATCGCCGCGTCGACTTCCGCGCCCATCAGCACGGCTATCTCCAAGAAGTAGCGGTTTAGAAGGAGCGAGATGGCCGCGCCGAGGCTACCGTAGACCGCGCCGTACTCCGGAAGGGGTGTCAGCCCGAACGCGAACGCGACTTCGATCTCGAAGACAGCGTTCATGGCCCTCGTGAGGATGCGGGCGCCAATCGCGACCAACCAGAAGGCCTAGGACTATGCCGAGCGCGGGCAGGCCGCCTTCCGTTTGCCCCAGGACCCCGACTTCGAGCCACCCGAAAGGGTCCGGGAGCGATCCTCGCGGCCCCGGCGCGCCCAGTCCCGCCTGCCAGACCGGGAAGGCATCCATGTGCAGGAAGCCGAGCACGGCGACGAGTAGCAGGGCGAAGGGCAAGAGGGCAAAGAGCCCCCTGTAGGCTAGGGCCATCGAGTAGGCCGTCATGCTCGACGAAGCTCCTCACTGTCCGTTCGGCTAGCGCCGAAGTTTGCGACCCTGCAACCCCCGGATCCCCAAGCTAGCTTTTCGTCTTTAGCCGGACGCGGAAGAAGTCGAAGAGGACGCGCAGGACCGCGAGCGACGGGACGGCGACGATCACCCCGACGATGCCTGCCAGCCCCCCACCTACTATCACGGCGAGAAGTACCAGGATCGGATGCACGCGCAGAGTGTCGCCCTGGATCTTGGGCGTGAGGAGGTTGCCCTCCAGCTGCTGGATGCCCAGGTACAGGAGCGCCGTGAGCACCGCGATCGTCGGCGAAACGGTTAGCGCAACGAGAACGGCGGGGATCGCGCTGATCCAGGCGCCCAGATAGGGTATGAGGGCAGTGACGGAGACGAGGGCTCCAAGCGCTAGGGAGTAGGGCACGCCGAGCAGGAACAGGCCGACTGCCGAGATCGTCCCCTGTATGAGGAGCACGGCGACGAGTCCTCCGAGGTACTTCGAGAGCGAGTAGCCGAAGGCCTCCCACAGGGCCTTCGCGTCCCGGCGGTAGCGGTGGGGCCAGGCGCTCAGGAAGGCGGCCTCGAACCTGCGCACGTCTACGAGCAGGTAGGCGCCTACGAAGACCATGCCGAAGAGCGTCACTGCGAAACCGACCGTGCCGATAACGACGTTAAGGGCCCCCACCTAGCGCGTTCTTGCCGACCGTCCGGGCGGCGTTGGTTAAGGCGTCCCTGACCCTCTGGGCGACCTGTTCGGAGTCGGACGGCAGAAGGCCCCTGTCCTGGAGAAGGTTCAGTGCGTCGCGCAGGTAGCGCTCGGCGGTGTTCGCTATGGCGGGTAGGGAGTCGGTGAGGGAGGCGATCTGCTGCCCCGCCAGCGGCACCAGGTAGAGCACCGCCAGCACGACGATCCCCGCTAGGATCAAGAACGTAGCCAGGATCGCCAGGCCGCGCGGCATGAGCCGCGAGAGCCAGCGCACCGGGAAAGAGAGCGCGAGCGCGAGCGCAAAGCCGCCGACGACCGTGGAGAGCACGCTCGGCACGTACCAGACCACTACCCCGAGCACGACGAGCCCGGCAAGAATCAGGGTCGTGCGGGTGCGTCTTGAGATCGGAATCGGCGTCGGGTCGGCCGTCACATCCGGCTCGGACGACGCGTCGCGCTCGCCTCCCGGTCGCCTTCGACCGCGGACCCAACCCGCGAGGCGCTTTAACATCCGCTTTACGAGCCACTCCCCATATCAGGCCCCGGGCGCCCGACCGTCCCGGCCGACTACCAACGCACGTGGTGGGACGCCGACCTTTCTCGCCGCCGGCTCGAATGCAAGGATGTTTTCCGACGTGCCATCTCGATCTATACATCCCCTCGTCGCGCATGCCCTACGCATGCTACTCTGAAAATGGCTCCGCCACGATGCCGGAGCCGGATGGAGCGCGGCAAATGGGAGGCGGAGATCGGCAAGGAGCGTCTTATCGGTGGTCTTGTCCCTCGTGGTCTTCATCGTCGCCTCCCTGCCCGCCTATCTCGCCGTGCTTCTCGTGTTCGGGGGGTCATCTTGCCTGCGGTGATCGGCGTCTTCTGCGGGTTCGCGGCGGCGACGTTGCTTGGCGCCACGGACGTCGTCCTTACACAGCGTACTAAGCGAGAATCCACGGCGACCAGGACGACCCCGACCGCAACGGCCGAACGCGGCGCGTAGCCTGATAAGGGGCCGCGACCACCCGGGTTTCGAGCATCTGTAGGCAGGGTATTTGGTGAAGTGAATGGTTGGCGCTAGATCTTCCTGATCTTCGGGATCGTCGCTTCTGAGGCGACAACGTCCGGGGCAACGCAAGAGAAGGGAACATACGTGGCTCACACGCGAACACCCTCGATGCTCGTGGCGCTCTCGGAGAACTGGTGGGTGCTTGCGCTACGCGGCCTTCTGGCAATGTTGTTCGGATTTGCTGCCCTCTTCTTGCCGCTCGGCACCCTCGAGGCGGTGGGCCGACTCTTCGGCGTATACGCGAGCCTGGAGGGTGCGCTTGTCGTCTTTATCGGCATGCGGGGGACCCGGTATAGGGGAGCGTTTATCGCTGAAGGGGTTTTCGGCATTGTAGCTGGACTGGTGGCCCTGGCCTGGCCCGGCGTCACCGCCCTCGTGCTCCTGTACGTCGTTGCCATCTGGGCGATACTCAGCGGCGTGGCGGAGGTGATTGCAGCGGTCGCGCTGCGGCGAGAGATCGAGGGAGAGTGGGTTCTGTTTCTCGTCGGGGTACTCTCCGTCGTCCTCGGGGTGACGATGACGGTGCTGCCTGGAGTGGGGCTACTCTCGCTTATCTGGCTCGTCGGGGGCTACGCGCTCGCGATCGGCGTCGCGATGATCGTACTGGCCTTCAGAGTACGGGACGCCCGGAGACGCCGAAGCACTGGTGTGAAGTGAGAACCGATGACTAGCTCCCTCTATTGAACTGCACTACTCTGGAGCGTCAGAGGTTGACTGGTTGAGCCTTTTGGATATGTACCTCGCGCGCAACGTCTGTACTCCCCGCGGTAGGCCCTTCGGCGCACTCGACCCCTCGTGTCAAAAGACAACAGCCTGTTGAATAACGTTCGCCTGGAGCGGTCGGGCGAGTAACGGTAGCATAGGCTCCCCTCGCACCGGCCGAAGGAGGAGGCGCACCGCCATGATGGGCACGAAAATCCGCAGCTTCGAACCGCTCCCTCCGGACGTCTCGCTTGAGGAACTCCTCCCCAAAGACAACTTCTACCGCCGTCTTGAGAAGCGACTGAACCTTTCGTTTGTCCGAGAAATGGTGGTCCCGCTCTACTCCAGGGACGGCAGGCCGAGCGTCGACCCCGAGGTCTTCTTCAAGTTGCAGTTGGTGATGTTTTTCGAGAACGTGCGCAGCGAGAGGCGGCTCATGAGGGTCGTGGCCGACCGCATCTCGGTGCGCTTGCTCTTCGCAAAGCCCTGCTACCAGGAGCAAAGAGGCACTGGTAGAAGCGATAGGCCGGGAACTCCTGGCCGAGGACGAGGCGCACGAGATGGCCCACGATTGCGCCTACGGCCCGGCCAGACGCGCCTACCGCGTTCCGGAGACGGCACACGCAAAGCGATAAAGGGGTAAATAAAAGTCGGGTTCGGAAGCGGAGCGACACGTCACCTTCGCCGAACCTGGGGAGCGTGGGGTGCGGCAGAGCGATCACCCTACCGATGGGGCTGTTCGGCCTGGAAGGACGGGTCGCGGTCGTCACCGGCGACACGCGGCCCCGTGCGCGCGTCTCGATAGATCGGTCGCGGCGTTACGGAGGGATCGCGAGACAATACCGACGGATTCGGAGGTGTGGCCGGATGAGTGCGAACGCGAGCGGGGACCGCGGCAGGTCGGCGTCGCGCCGCCCCGTGGTAACGGTGGCGGCCCTTTACGGGGCGGGGGGAAGCGTGGTCGGTCCGCGGGTGGCCGAGCGCCTGGGCGTACCGTTGCTCGATCGCGAGATCCCGGAGGACGTCGCCAGACGGACCGGCCTCTCCGAGGAAGCCGTCGCCGACGTCGACGAGAAGCCGCGCAGCCGCATGTAGCGGCTCACCGAGACCCTCGGACGGGCGTCGAACATCACCGGCGACGCGGCAGGGTCCAACGAGCGGCCGGATCTCCAGGAGCACCAGCTGCGGGGCTACATCGAGGACTCTATGGCCCGGTTGAGTGCCTCCGGGGGCGTGGCGATCGGCCGCGGCGGCATGGTCGTGCTGGCCGGCGTGCCGGGAGCGCTGCACGTGCACCTGGGTGGGCCTCGCGACGCGCGCATAGAGCAACGGATGGCGCTCGAAGGCATCGACCGCAAGACCGCAAAGCGGCGCCAGGAGGCCGAGGACCGGGCACGGGCCCGCTACGTCCGCGGCGCCTACGGCGTCGACGGCGGGGACCCGAGCCTCTATCACCTGATGGTCGACTCGACGGCGCTCGACCTCGACACGTGCGTGGACCTCATCGTCACCGCGAGCCGGGCCCGCACCCGGCAGGCAGACACCGGAAGTAAAGACCGGAGACCGGACGTACAGACCTAAGGAGCGAACATGCTGGCACCCCAAGACACGCCCACTCGGGAGCGGAAGTCGCTCGATGGGCTCTGGCGATTCGCGCTCGAAGCCGAGGGCGTTGGCCGTAGGAACGGCTGGTGGGAGCGCCCGCTTGCCGGGGGGCGCGAGATCCCCGTGCCGTCCAGCTACAACGATGTCTTCCCCGAGGCGGAGGTGCACAACCACGTCGGCGACGCCTGGTACCAGACCACGGTGCGGATGCCCCGCGGCTGGGCCGGCGAGCGGATCGTCCTGCGCTTCGGCTCGGCCACCCATCGGGCGGTGGTGTGGGTCGACGGTACCCGGGTCGCCGAGCACGAGGGCGGCTACACTCCCTTCGAGGCCGACGTCACCGACGTCGTCGAGCCGGGGGCCGAGAGCACGGTGACGGTCGTCGTGAACAATGTCCTGAACTGGCAGTCGATCCCCCGGGCTACGTCGAGCAGACCCCCGACGGCCCCCGCCAGCGCCTCCTCTTCGACTTCTTCAACTACGCGGGCTTGCACCGGCCAGTCTGGCTGTACACGACGCCCCGGACGCACGTGCGCGACGTCACCGTCGTCACCGGATTGGCCGGCTCCACGGGCACCGTCCGCTACGACGTCGAGACCGAGGACGCCGACGGCATGGAGGTGCGCGTCGCGCTGTGGGACTCGGGCGGCTCCGAGGTCGCCCGGGGCACCGGGCCCTCGGGGGAGCTCACCGTCGAGAACGTCCGCCCGTGGCGGCCGGGCGAGGGCTACCTCTACGAGCTGACGGTAGAGCTGTGGGGCGATGGCGGGAATAAACCGGCCGACGCGTATTCGCTCGCGGTCGGCATCCGGACGGTCGAGGTGGACGGCGCACGCTTTCTCATCAACGGCGAGCCGTTCCACTTCAAGGGCTTCGGCAAGCACGAGGACGCCGCGGTGCGCGGCAAGGGCTACGACGACGTCTTCATGGTCCACGACTTCGCGCTCATGGAGTGGCTCGGGGCAAACTCGTTTCGCACGTCGCACTACCCGTACGCCGAGGAGGTCCTGGAGTATGCCGACCGGCACGGCATCGTCGTCATCGACGAGGTCGCCGCCGTGGGCATCAACAGCGGGCTGGCGGCGGGCGTCTTCGGCGCCGAGCCGTTCAAGACCTTCTCCGATGAGACTATCAACGCCGATACGCAAGAGGCGCACCGGCAGGCTATCCGCGAGCTCGTCGCGCGGGACAAGAACCACCCGAGCGTCGTCCTGTGGAGCATCGCGAACGAACCGGAGTCCGTCACGCCGGAGTCGCGCGCGTATTTCGAGCCGCTCGTTGCCGAGACCCGGCGGCTCGACCCGTCGCGTCCGGTCGGCTTCGCCAACGTGTCGGGCGCGAGCCCGGACCTCGACGTCATCACCGACCTCTTCGACGTCGTTATGCTCAACCGCTACTACGGGTGGTACGTTGCCAACGGCGACCTCCCGGCCGCCGAGCGCGCGCTGGAGGCGGAGCTGGGCGCATGGGCCGAAAGGTATAAAAAGCCGATCGTTATCACCGAGTACGGCGCCGACACCCTCGAGGGCCTGCACGACATCTTCCCGGGGCCGTGGACCGAGGGTTACCAGGCGGCGCTGCTGGAGATGAGCCACCGCGTCTTCGACCGGATCGGGGCGGTCGTCGGCGAGCAGGTCTGGAACTTCGCCGATTTCGGCACCGTGCCGGGGGTCTTGCGGGTCGGCGGCAACAAGAAGGGGATCTTCACCCGCGAGCGCCGGCCCAAGGCCGCCGCCCACATCCTGCGCCGCCGGTGGCAGGACTTCGGATGAGTTCCGCCAGCGAGGGCGGTGCCGCGGGCGGCGAGGGACACACCCGGAAGCTGGGCTTCCTCCAGTACCTCGGCTACGGCGTCGGGGACACTGCGAACAACCTCACGTTTTCCATGGTGTCGTCGTTCCTGCTCATCTACTACACCGACGTCGCCGGCATCCCCGCGGCGGCGGCGGGGACGCTCTTCCTCATCGTCCGCGTCTGGGGCGGCTTCACGGACCTATTCGCCGGCCGCAGGGTCGATGCGACCTCGACGCGGTGGGGCAAGTTCCGTCCCTACCTCGTGTTCGGCTCGCTCCCGCTGCTGCTGACCCTCGTGGCCATGTTCACCGTACCCGGCGGGTGGAGCCCAGAGGCCAAGCTCGTCTACGCCTACGTCACCTACGCGCTCTTCTCGCTGGCCTACAGCTTCGTCAACATCCCCTACGGCTCCCTCTCCGCCGCGATGACGCAGGTGCCGGACGAACGCTCCAGGCTCTCGTCCTTCCGGATGGTCTTCACCAGCCTGACGATCCTCCTGATGGCGGTCGTCATCTCACCCCAGATCGAGGGCGCGGAGAACCTGCAGCGCTCGCTGACCATCACGACGATCGCGTTCGCGGTCATCGGGTTCGCGCTCTACCTGTGCACCTTCTTCACTTCGAGGGAGCAGGTGGAGCGTGGTAGCGAGACGGCCAGCCTGCGGGAGACCGTAGGCATGCTGCGGCAAAACAGGCCGCTGATCGTGCTCTGCCTATCGTGCCTGCTGTTCCTCACCGGGATGTTCGCGATGCAGACGGTCGCCGTGTACTACGCCCGCGACGTGCTCGGCAACGCCAACCTTTACATCGTGATGACCGTGGTGGGGACGGTCCTCATGATCCTCGCGTCCATGCTGGTCCCGAACGTCGCCCGGACCCTCGGCAAGAAGCGCGCATACATCGTGGGCGGCTTTATCGCCGTCGTCGGGGGCATCGCCATGGCCTTTGCTCCGGGATCGGTCCCGGCCATCGGGATCGCGTGCTACGGCGTCCTCAACTTCGGCATAGGCCTCGTCAACACCCTGATCTTCGCGATACAGCCCGACACCGTGGACTACGGCGAGTGGAGGACCGGCGTCCGCGGCGAGGGCAGCACCTACTCGATACTCTCGTTCACCCGCAAGTCTGGCCAGGGCGTCGGGGGTGCTGCGGCCTCGTTCGCCCTCGGGCTCGGGGGCTACGTCTCCGGCGCGGCGAACCAGACCGACGCGGCGATCTCCTCGATCAGGGTGGCCGCCGGCATCATCCCCGCCGTCGCCATCCTGACCGGCGCGCTGATCATGTTCGCCTATCCGTTGACCGAGGGCGTCTACCGCCGGATTGTCCGGACCTACGGGCCGCCCACCGGGCGGCCCGTAGGTCCGGCGCCGCGCCGGGGACGTCGGCGGGTCCGGTGGCAGGGGAGGCGCCATGACCCGCGCGCCGGCCCGTCGAGACGAACGACGGACCAGCGTGACCGACAGGTCCGCGTGGCGGCGGGTGGTGCGGGCGCTGGACGCGTGGGAAACGGAGGTGTTCCGGCGGACCGCAGCCCGCCGGTCGCCGGCCCTCAACGTGGTCTTGCCGGCGTTGACCCTTGCGGCGAACCGACCGCGCTGGCCCGGGACGGCGAGATCGGGCCCGGGCCCGCCGAGCTGAGCTTCGGGACGGCCCGGCGGGCGCTGACCGTCTACCAGCCGCTTGCCCGAGGTTTCTTGTGATCGCGCCCCGGGCACGAGGGCGCCGGGCGAGAGGGGGTCGGCGCGCGGCTTCGACGAGGGCCAGAGAGGAGGACGAACGTGAGGGTTGAACAGGTGACCGAGCCCGTGGCCTACCACGCCGAGGGGCCGGTCTGGTCGGAGCGGTGGGGCGGCCTGCGTTGGGTTGACATGCTGGCCGGTGATGTCCTGTCCCTGGCAGACGACGGAACGATCGGTAGGCACCACGTCGGCGGCGTCGCCGCAGCCGTCCGTCCTCGCCGCCTTGGCGGCGCGGTCATCGGCGTCGAGCGTGGCTTCGCCCTGGAAGACGTCGATAGGACGGTCACGTACCTGGACGAGTTGTGGAGCGACGACTCGGTGCGGATGAACGAGGGGGGCTGCGACCCCGACGGTCGCTTCTACTGCGGGTCAGTGGCCTACGATCAGCGGCTCGGCGCCGCTGCGCTGTACCGGCTGGACCCCGACGACTCGGTGCGCGTGGTTCTGGAAAACGTCACGGTCTCGAACGGGCTCGAGTGGAGCCCGGACGGCTCCCGCGCCTACTACAACGACACGGCGATCTATCAGATCTCTGTGTTCGACTACGACACGGACGCGGGACTAACCAACCGGCGTGTGTTTGTGGATCTGTCTGACGAAGAGAAACGTCCCGACGGCTTGACGGTCGACGAGCAGGGTGGCGTCTGGGTGGCACTCTCAAACGGCAGCGCGGTGCGGCGTTACACGCCGTCCGGCGTGCTCGATGAGGTGGTCGAGTTGCCGGCAAAGAAGGTCACCGCCTGCACGTTCGGCGGCCCGCAGCTGGACCAGCTTTTTATCACCACCTCGCGCGAAGGCCTCGAGCCCGGCTCCGACCCGTTGGCCGGCTCGCTGTTCCGGGCGTACGACGTCGGGGTGAGCGGCCAGCCGGTCCGCGAGTTCGCCGGGTGAGCGATCCGATTTGGAGCGTCCGCACGACGTTCCGCCAGAAAGGAGTCCGTCATGATCGAGAAGCTGTTGCTGTTCGGCGCGACCGGCGACCTCGCCAGCCGCTTTCTGCTGCCCGCCCTCGCCGAGCTGTACGATGAGGGCGCGCTTCCCGACGGCTTCTGCGTCGTGGGCGCCGCCATCGAAGACTGGGACGACGAGACGTTTCGGCACCACGCGGCCCGGCAGCTAGAGCAGCACGCAGCCACCGACGTTTCGGCTGCTTCCCGCGAGGCGCTGGTGCGCTCGCTGCGCTACCGGAGGGTCGACTTCGACGATGAGGGCAGCGTCGCCGAGGCCGTGGAGGAGGCCAGCGGCGGGGCCGTGGCCGGCGAGCAGGCCGAGCCGGTCGCGGCCTATCTGGCGCTGCCGGCGGCGGTGTTCGCTCCGGCGGTGAGCGCGCTCGGCGCGGCCGGATTGCCGTCGGGCAGCCGGATCGTGCTGGAGAAGCCGTTCGGTGAGGACCTCGACAGCGCGGTGGAGCTCAACCGGCTGCTGGCACGGGTGACCGGAGTGGCGGGGGAGCGGGGGATATTCCGTGTCGACCACGCCCTGGGGATGGCGACTGTGCAGAACCTGCTGGCAGCGCGGCTCACCAACCGGGTCCTGGAGCCGGTGTGGAACAGCACCCACATCGAGCAGATCGACATCCTCTGGGACGAGACCCTGGCCCTGGAAGGCCGCGCCTCCTACTACGACCGTACCGGCGCGCTTGAGGACGTGATCCAGAATCATCTGCTGCAGGTCCTGTGCCTGATCGCGATGGAACCTCCGGTCAGCCTCAGCGAACGCGACCTGCGTGACCGCAAGATCGACGTGCTGCGCTCGGTGCGTCCGCTAACCCCGGAGGAGGTGGTGTCGCGGACCCGCCGCGCCCGCTACACCGCCGGTAAGCTTGCCAGCACCGGCGGGGCGGACGGGCAGGCTGTCCCGGATTACGCCGAGGAGGAAGGGGTCGACCCGCAGCGCGGCACCGAGACCTTCGCTGAGGTCGTGCTGGAGCTCGAGAGTTGGCGGTGGAGCGGCACCCATTTCCTGCTTCGCACCGGTAAAGCCCTGGCGAGGCGTCGCAAGGAGGCCGTCGTGCGATTCCGACCGGTCCCGTACCTGCCGTTCGACGACGCCGAGCCCGCCGCCAATGAGCTGCGGATCGGCCTGGACGGACCCTACGACCTCGTCCTGCTCCTGACCGGCATGGCATCCGGGCCGCCGCCCCACCTGGCACCGCTAGTCCTTGACGCGGAGCTGTCCGCTCCCGAGCGGCCCGCCTACAGCCGCGTGCTGGTAGACATCCTGAAAGGGGAGGGCATCCTGTCGATCCGGGGCGACGAAGCGGAAGAGGCCTGGCGCGTGCTGACCCTGGTGCTGCAGGCGTGGGCCGACGACCGGGTCCCGCTGGAGGAGTACCCGGCCGGCTCGGCCGGCCCGCCACCACTCGACGCTGCCGCACACGGCTCGACGTCGTGACGGGAAACTTCGATTGCCTGGTCGAATCTTCACCGTACCGGAGCTTCGTAAAGAGCGGTTTCGAGCCAGGCCGACTCCGGCGCCGAGCGCCCCAGGACTCTCCGTAGCGACGCGGCCGGAGCCGCAAAGGCCGCGAGCCGAAGAGGGGAGAGTTTGGGCGCGGCGGGGACAGGGCAAGGGCCAACGCAGGTGGGAATGCCCAGGCCTCGTCGGCTTGTTGAGGCCGGGCGGTTACCCGCCTTCTGAGGATGGGGGACTCCAGCAGGCTACGGGAACTCACCAGGGAAGAAAGCGTCGGCCTGTGAGCCGATTGGTGACGGGTAGCGGGCCTGCTTGACTCATCGTGGGGCGGACGGCTTACAGGACCAAACAACGGAGGATTTTGCACCTCACCGCTTCCGAAGGCCGGCGTGGATACATCGGAGCCGGCCCGAGGGACGTCTAGGTAACGCCCACGATACGATCCAGCCGGGATAGTGCGATGAACGACCACGAGGGCACGCATTATCGGTCCTTGGCGTACGTTTTTCCCGGAAAGATACTGTGACCCCTGAGGGTGCGCGAACCCCGCAGGTCCATCACCTGCAACGAGAGCGGCGCGTGCGGTGAGCGTCCTCACCGCGGTGCCAAGGGGTAGGGGTACGCGGGGCGTTCGGAACGAAGGCGTCACAAGGGTACATAGCGACGAAAACGGTCAGGGAGCGCCGAAGCGGCTCGTTCCGGGGAAGCCTGCGGCTGCCCCGGGGGTGACCTTGGGGATCCCGGCCCGCTTCGAGGACGGGATCCCCAAGGTCACCCCCCAGGGCGCCGCGGCGCTCCAGGAGCCCGGGTGTCGCGGGCCCCGGCCTTCGTGGACAATCGCTGGCTTTGTTACACTGTCGTCCCTGCCTTCGAGGGAGGAGACGAAAAGTGAGATGGGCGCCCCGTTTTCTCGAACCATCGCCGGTTCGGCCGCTGAGACGCATGCAATTCTGGCTCCTGGTAAGGGACGGCGTCGGCGGCTGGAGCCCCTGACGATGGAGCTCGCCGACGGCCGAAGGGCGCTCTGCGTCTTCAGCTTCGAGGAGGCCCGTTTGTTCCTCCGTCTCGCCGGCTGCGGCGGCTGGCGGGCGCGGGCGTCCGGGATCGGGATCTCGTCTCCGTCTTGTCCGGTCCTTGCGGGGAGGTGGAGCTGGTCGCCCTGGATCCGCTTCCGCAAGGGGAAGCCGAGCTGGTGAACAGGCTCCTGTGCCTCGACCGGGAACGGTTCGTCGGTTTTCTACTTCGGAAGGGGTCGGGGCATCAGGGGGGGTGACGACGCGCACCGCGCGCACGCCGGGTCGTAGGCCCCGCGCAGTGCGGTACCCGTCGTCGTGGACCGCGTGGCCTCCGGTGGGGCGTACGGGGTAGGCAAGACGGGGCGGGCGTGAGCGCCGGGAGGGGCGCGGACGCGCTCCCCGAGGTGGGCCGGCGCCTCGTTTCGAGGACCGGGCGTCTTTCGGCCAACGCGTGGGCCATACTCCAGACGGCGGTCGCGGCTGGCCTCGCCTACTTCCTGGCCGCCACGGTCTTGGGTAACGAGCAGCCCTTCTTCGCCCCCGTCGCGGCGGTCGTCACGCTAGGCTTGGCGTTCGGCGAGCGCGGCCGGCGCGCCCTCGAGGTGGCCCTGGGGGTCGTCGTCGGGCTCGGGGTCGCCGACGTCACCGTGCGCCTCCTCGGCGTCGGTGCCGCGCAGGTAACTGTCGTGGTGGCGTTGGCGATGGCCGCGGCAGTGCTCGTAGGGGAGAGGAGGCTGATCGTGAACCAGGCCGCGATCTCCGCGATCCTGATCGTCGCCCTCCAACCCCCGGACGCCCCCTTCTCCCCAGACCGTTTCTTCAACGCCCTCTTGGGCGGCGGGGTCGCCCTGGCGATAAGCCACCTCTTCCCGGTGAACCCGGAGCGGCTGGTCGAAAGGGCCGCCAGGCCCATCTTCGAAGAGCTCGCCGCCGTACTCCAAGACGTGGCCGACGCCCTCGAAAACGAAGATCACGAGAAGACCGAAGCCGTGCTGGGGAGAGCCAGGGAGCTCGACGAGCGGGTTGGAGGCTTCGACGAGGCCCTCTCCGCCGGCTACGAAGCTGCCCGCCTGTCGCCGACGAGGCGCAGGTCCCTCAAGCACCTAGAACTCTACACCGACGCGAGCATCAGGATAGAGCTCGCGGTCATAAACACGCGGGTCCTCGCCCGCGGGGCTGCCAACGCCTTGAGGCGCGCTGAGACGGTGCCATCCTCCTTGGAGGAGGCCATCCTCGACCTCGCGCGAGCCGTGCGAGCCCTGGCCATCTACCTGGAGGAGTCCGAAGGACCGGAGGAGGCCCGCCGGTGCGCGCTTGCGGCGGCGCGCAAGGCGACCGAGGCGCTCAAGGGCAGGCACGACCTCACCACGAGCGTCCTGGTGGGCCAGGTCCGCTCGATGGCCGTGGACCTCTTGAGGAGCACGGCCATGAACCAGGCCGAGGCCCTCTCCGCGCTGGAGGAGGTTGCGCCCCGCAGGTTGACCGAACCGTGAGCCGGACTGATTGTCACTGTCCCGAAGCAGTTTGAAGGTTCCCGAAACAGCCTCCTGGGCGTCGAGGCTCCGGAGCGAATAGCCGGACGAGAGGTCGCGGCGAAGGGAGGTTCGCATCGCGCTACGCCCGGCCGCCCTCGATGCGAAACTATCGGCGACGCGCGGCGCAACACGAGAAGGAAAGGTCCCGAGATGACCGCCCTGGCGTTACAGAGCGCGTCCGCCTTGCCACGCTCGCAGTGCGGAACGCTACGCCGAACACCTCTCCCTCGAAGACGTGCCCGCCCCGTAGCGCTTCCCGGATGCCCCAACCCTCCGGAATGGCCGGGAGCCGGGCCTGGCCCGGACTATCTCGTGGCGATAGCGCCCTCGATCCTGCTTAGCATAGGATTCTTCCTGCTATCTCACCGGGCTGGCGCGAATTGGGAGTGCAGCCCCGGGAAGCTAGATGATTACTTCCGGCGCTGGCAAGAACTCCTCCGCCTCTGGCGGGAGAGTTACTCGAAAATGAGCCATGAGCCCTCCAATCCAACGCTCCGAGCAGAGGCACCCTTCGCCGGAACCATCCGGACAAGACGAACGCTCTCCCCGCTTAACCCCTCCAGGGCTTCCCTGGTTTCCCGGGAGTGGACGACGAACACGGCCTTCTGCTCCCGGCAGATCTCTCCCGCGGACCGCCGTCGGGACTCTTCGCCCTCTATGGTTTCGGCCAGGAGCTCCTCCCGCTCGACGGCTTCCGCCCACAGCGCATCTCGATCTGCTTCAACCTCTT
>Ga0126307_10001262_pt1 | contig 16700 bp, 12 predicted proteins | sample Plot28_FD_89955 | JGI IMG/M metagenome (GOLD analysis project Ga0126307, IMG submission 89955) | Serpentine soil microbial communities from UC McLaughlin Reserve, CA, USA - Plot28 | ecosystem: Environmental > Terrestrial > Soil > Grasslands | place: USA: UC McLaughlin Reserve, Lake County... | reverse complement strand
CGCGAGCCGCGGGCGATGCCGAACTCCTCGGCGAGGTTCAGCTCTACGGTGCGTGTGCGGAGCTCCACGAAGGCGGAAAGGATGCCAGCCCGTGGCGGTGCGCCACGGCCGCCGCCTCCGTGCGCGAGCGCACCTCGAGCTTCGAGAGGATGCGCGACACGTGCACGCTCGCGGTCTTCTCCGCCATGTGGAGCTGGGCTCCGATCTCCCTGTTCGTGGCCCCCGAGGCCACCAGCGTCAGCACCTCTAGCTCGCGGGCCGTGAGCCCGAACGGGAGCTCCTCGCGCTGCGTCTCGCCGTCATCGGTGGAAGCCTCGGAGTCGAGGCTCAGCCGGGCGCGCGCCGCCAGCGCCTGCACCTCTGCCACGATCCAGCCGTTGCCGAGCGTGCGCGCCGCGTCGAGCGCGGCACACGCCTCGCGCGCGGCGCCGTCGCGGTCGCCCGCGGCGAGCAGCCCCTCGGCGCGGCGCCAGCGGGCGTAGGTCGCGGGATAGGGGCGGCCGAGGCCATCCCACGCGGCGACCGCCTTGCTCCAGAGCTCCGCCGCGGGCTCGCCGTAGGCGCGTGCATGCTCGGCCTCGGCAGACGCGAGCTCGGCCGCCTCCACGGGCCCCGCCGACGCCGCGGCAAGGCGCACACGCTCGATCAGCGAGTCGGCGCGCGTGTGCGCCTCGCGCTCCGCCGCCGCGTCGAGCAGGTCGCGGGCGCGCTGGGCGGCGTCCGCCTCCACGCGCACGCCCATCGCCGTGACCGCGGTGATGCGGAAGAAGTCCTCGGAGCAGTATTCGATCCGGTCGAGGCCGTCGTCGATCGCCCGGCGCGCGGCGTCGGGATCGCCGCGGCGGCGCGCCAGCTCGGCGCGCTGGATCGCGTGCGGCGCGACGAACTGGACCTCGGTGGAGCCCGCGGCCTCGCGCTCGAGCTCCGCCAGCGTCGGAGCCGCGGCCTCGAGCTCGCCGCGGCCCAGCTGCAGCGCGAGCCGGCAGGTGCGCCAGTAGAGCGCGCGCGGCCCGCGCCGGCGCGCCGACGCCGGGATGGCCGCCTCGGACTCGGCCCAGCGACCGAGGTGGAACGTGTATTCGGCCACGGCGAGCTTCAGCCACTCGCGCGAGCTCGGGTGCGCCTCGGAGAGTGCCGCGTGGCCCTCACGAACGAGCTCGAGCGCGTCCTCGGTCCGCCCCGATAGGTGCAGCAGATCGGCGAGGTTGATCCAGGCGGAGGCCTCCTCGTTCTCGAGTCCTTCGCGCTTTGCGATCGCGAGCGAGGCACGCAGGCTGTCGAGGCCCTCGTCGACCCGCCCAAGCCCGCCGAGCGAGACGCCGAGCGCGTTCAGCGCCGTGGCCTCGGCGGCGAAGTCGCCGCTGGCGCGCGCCACCTCGAGCGTCTCGAGGGCGGTCTCCTCGGCCTCCTTCAGGCGCGACTGGAGCACGCGCTTCTTCGCCTTCGCGCCGAGCAGAAGGGCGCGCTCGTGGCTCACCTCGCCGGACTCGAGCAGCGCGAGCCCGTGGTTGAGCGTCGCTATCGCCTCGTCCTGGCGGTGCAGCACCCAGAGCGCCTGCGCGAGCCGCTCCAGCACCGGCGCGGCCACGCGCGGCTCGGAGCGCTCGTCGATCAGGCCGAGCGCGCGGCGCAGCAGCGCCTCCTGGCGCACCGGATCGCCGGCCGGCCCCGCGAGCGCCGCCGCCCGCACGAGCAGGTCGCGCTGGGAGGCGCTCGCCAGCCGCTCGGGATCCGGCACGCGGTCCCATAGCCCGAGCGCGCGCTCGAGCAGCACGTGCGCCTCGCCGAACGCGTTCACGCGCTCGGCCGCGGCCGCGGCGCGCACCGCTGAGGCGAGCGCCTGCGGCTGGTCGCCCGCCGCGGCCCAGTGATGAGCCGCCTGCGCGGTCACGTGCGCGCCGCGCTCCCCGCCGGCGATGCGCTGCTCGAGTACCGCCGCTAGCGCGGCGTGCATGGCCGTGCGCTCGCCCGGGAGCATGTCGTCGTAGACGACCTCGCGTAGCAGCGCGTGGCGGAAGGCGTAGTCGCCGTCCGGGTGCACGACGACGATCTGGCTGGCCACGGCTTCGCGGAGCGCGTCGCGCAGCTCCGCCGGCTCGAGCTCGCAGACGGCGGCCAGCAGCTCGTGGTCCGCAGCCGGCTGGCAGGCGAGCCAGCGAAGCAGCTCTTGGGCCTGGGTCGGCAGGCGCTCGACGCGCAGCATCAGCGCGTCGCGCAGCGTGGGCGGGAGCGCGCCCCGCCCATCAAGGCCCGCTGCGAGGATCTCCTCGGTGAAGAGGGCGTTCCCCTCGCTGCGCTCGTAGAGGCGCTCGACCAGGTCCGGGTCCGGTGACCCGGACAGGATGCCTTCCAGTTGCTCTCCGAGCTCCTCCTCGGTGAACGCGTGCAACTCGAGCATGCGCGTGCCGGGATCACGGCCGAGCTCGGCGAGCAGCGGGCGGAGCGGATGGCGGCGGTGGAGCTCGTCCGAGCGGTAGGTGCCGAGCACGAGCACTCGCTCGTCGCAGATAGACCGCGCCAGGAAGCCGAGGAAGGCGCGAGTGGAGCTGTCGGCCCAGTGCAGGTCTTCGATCACGAGAAGCACCGGCGAGGCCGCTCCGAGCCCCTCGATCAGCGCGAGGAGCGCCTCGAACGTCCGCGACTGCCCCACCTCGCCGGCTGCGGGGCCGGCGCCGAAACCCGGAAGCACGGTCTCGAGGCCGGCCCGCAGCGCTGGAGGGAGCTCGTCCAGGACGGGGTCGCGGTCGCGCACGAGCGGGCGCAGCGCGGAGAGAAGCGGTGCGTAGGGAAGCTCGCCGTCGCCCAGCTCCACGCAGTCGCCCCAGAGCACGCGCGCGCCGGCTTCCCGTGCGCGCCTCGCGAGCTCGTCCGCGAGGCGCGACTTGCCTACGCCGGAGTCACCGCCGACCAGCGCCAGCGACGGCCGGCCCTGCCCTGCGTCTGCCAGCGCCGCGTCGAGCTCCGCGAGCTGCCCTGAGCGCCCGACGAAGCGGAGACTGGTCATGCGGGCCGTCATTGCGGCTCCATCCTGCCAGCCGGAACGGCTCGTTACGGGGCTCCTCCGCCATGGCGCGGAGCCGGCTGTCGACCTGAATGGCTGTGAGGCGGGGGTCCATCGGTGCTCCTCTCTGATGCTGTGCACGGTCAGAGTGTCGACCTGAGCGAGCCCGCGCACATCGGCAATCCGGAGCGACTTCGGGCAGCCGACCCCTTACCCGCCTTAGCTGGGAGCCTTAGTGGACGTGAATGCCGGTCTCTGCGACAGCTGCCGCCATCAGAAGCTGATCCGTAACACCCGCGGCAGCGCGTTCAGCATGTGCCTGCGCTCGCGCACCGAGGAGCGCTTCCCCAAGTACCCGCGGTTGCCCGTCGTGCGCTGCCCGGGGTACGAGCGCCGCGGGCTGAAGCGCTGAGTCCGCGCTAGCGCGTCCCCGTCACGACCGTCTTGCCGTCGTCCGCCACGCGCACCTCGGGCGCCTCGTCCGAGATCGTGCCGGTGAACGAGCCGCGCGGCGCGCGGTCGCCGGGCGTGACGGCGCGCGCGTTGCCGTCGAGGCCCGCCGCCACGCTCCACGTGATGCGGTAGGGACCCGCCCGGACCGCGGTCACCGACCACTCGAAGGTGCGCTCGCGGCCGGGGCGCAGCGGACCGCAGCCCCAGGTGCTCACGTAGGCGGTGTCGCAGCCGAGGGGCGTCGCTTCCTTCGCCTCGGGCAAGCCGCCGATCTGGACCGGCACGCCGTCGACGGCGAAGACCGGGCGCGACGTATCCGCGAGCTCGCCGTCGGCCTTCTTGCTGTAGTCGAAGCCGTCGATCGTCAGGGCCACGTTCGGGATGGTGCGCTTGCCGGCGTTGCGGACGGTGATCCGGAGCTTCGAGCTCTTCGCGAGCTTCTGGTCGTCCGGGAAGCTCGCGCGCACGACCTCGACCGGGAAGTCGCCCTCGGGCTCGTTCTCGTCCTGGCGCTCGCCGCCGCCGCAGCCGCTGAGCGCCACGAGCCCGGCGATCAGCAGGGACGCGCGGTGCCGCTTCAAAGCCCGGCGAACATACCACCGGCGGGGTCGCCTGCGCGCGCGTTCGCCGCGTCCGCGGTTGCATCTGGCGGCGCGAGATTGCATGCCATAGGCTTCCTCCATCTGTGGGGCGCGCGGCTGCGCGACCCCGGGAGGAGTGCATCGACAACAGTGATCCGAGCGACCGCCGACAGGGTCTTCCTGCCGACCAAGAACCTGCTCGAGCAGGTCGGCGACATGATGATCCTGACGGGCAAGACGCTGGTCTCGGCGTTGCGCCCGCCGTATCCGTACGGCACCGAGTTCGTCCAGCAGTTCCTGTTCATGCTGCGGCTCTGCTGGCTGCCGCTCACGATCTCGACGATCGCGTTCGGCTACGGCGCCCCTGGGCTCCAGGCGGGCAACTTCCTGGTCCTGTTCGGGGCGATCGACCGCCTGGGCGGCTTCTTCGTGCTCGCGTCGGTCCGGGAGTCGGCGCCGTTCGTGACCGCGATCATCCTCGCCGGCGTGGGCGGCACCGCCATCACCGCGGACCTCGGGGCGCGCAAGATCCGCGAGGAACTCGACGCGCTGCAGGTGCTGGGGGTCGACCCGATCAAGAACCTCGTGGTGCCGCGCTTCCTCGCGCTGATGGTCGTCACCGGCCTTTTCAACATCTACGCGATGATCTTCGGCATCTTCGGCGGGGTCCTGGCGACGCTGACCTTCGACGCGCCGTTAGGCCCGTTCTTCGCCACGCTGCTGAACAATGCGTCGACCACGGACCTATGGGGATCTGTGGTTAAGACGACGTTGTTCGGCGCGATCATCTCGATCGTCTCGTGTTACAAGGGGATGACCGCGTCCGGAGGGGCGGAGGGCGTGGGCAGAGCCGTGAACCAGGGAGTGGTGATCGAGTTCCTCGGGATCTTCGCGTTCAACTATGTCTTCACCCAGACGCTGCTCGCCACGCACCCCGAGATCTCGGTGATCAAATGACGAGCGGTCACACGCACGGCGTGGTCGCTGGACCGACGAGGGGCGCCTGATGGGACGCACCTGGCTGTCGGTGCCGCGAGACTGGATCGCCTCGTTCGGCGACATCGCCAAGTTCTGCGCGCGCGTGGTGGCCAACGTGTTCAACGGCCGCGTGCTCCACTTCGTCGGCGAGGCGCTGCGGCAGGCCGGAATCCTGATCCTCGGCTCAGCTCTCGTGATCTGGGGCCTCGCGTTCATCCTCGGGCTCCAGTGCGGGATCGAGGGCGCGTACTTCAACCGCTCGACCGGCGCGCCGGCGTATGCCGGCACGTTCACGGCCTGGTGCAACCTCCGCGAGATCATGCCTTACGCGTTCGGCTACATGATGTCGGCGAAGGTCGGCACCGGCCTCGTCGCGGAGATCGGCGCAATGCGGATCTCGGACGAGATCGACGCCCTCGAGGTGATGGGCATCAACTCGCTCGTCTTCCTCTGCGCAACCCGGCTCCTGGCCGCCTGGATCGTGCTGCCGTTCATGTACATCGCCGCGGTTGGCGCCGGGTACTTCGCGAGCTATCTCGCCGTGGTGCAGCAGATCGGCGAGGTGAGCTCAGGGGGCTACTTCCTGATCTTCTGGATGTTCCAGAACCCGCCCGATCTCTTATACAGCACCATCAAGGGGATGGCGATGGCCACGGTGGTGGTGCTGGTGGGCTGCTACTACGGCTACAACGCGAGCGGCGGACCGGTCGGCGTGGGCACCGCCACGGCGAAGTCGATGGTGCTCAACACCGTGATGGTCCATCTCGTCGGCATGGTGGGTACTCAGATCTTCTGGGGCTCGAATCCGAGAGCCCCGATAGGCGGCTGACAGGGGGCCCAGGTGAGCGAGGAGCGCAGACCGGACGGCGGGCCGCAGGACGGCGACGAGCGCCCGCTCGAGCCGCGCGACTGGGAGGAGACCCGCGGCGAGGCGCAGCAGCAGCAGACCCCGCAGCCGACCGCGGCCGAGCGCGAGCAGGCGATCCACGACGAGCCGGGCGGCCCCGGCGCTCCCGAGCATATGGAGGCCGCGCCCGCGGCGGCACCCGCCGCCCGCGTGACGCACGAGAACATTCCCGACAACATCCGCGCGCAGACGCGCGAGGGCGAGGAGCCCTACCAGTGGCACTCCGGCCGCACCCGCGGCCACGGCTCCTCCGACGCCGTCGAGTTCATCGACGTGAAGAAGTCGTTCGGGCGCAACACGATCCTCAACGGGCTCAACCTGGGCCTTCCTGACGGCCAGATCTCGATGATCCTTGGGCCGTCGGGCACGGGTAAGTCTGTCTGCATCAAGCACATGGTGGGCCTGCTCTACCCCGACGAGGGCGACGTCCTCGTCCACGGCGAATCGGTCCCGAGCATGGCCGACGACGAGCTGTTCGAGATGCGCAAGAAGTTCGGCGTCCTCTTCCAGGACGGCGCGCTGTTCGGCTCGATGAACGTGTACGACAACACCGCCTTTCCGCTCCGCCAGCACACCGACAAGGGCGATGACGAGATCCGCGAGATCGTGATGAGGCGGCTTGGCGAGGTGGGGCTCGGCGGGGCCGTGGACAAGATGCCCAACGAGCTGTCGGGCGGGATGCGAAAGCGCGCCGGCTTCGCGCGGGCGCTCGTGCTCGATCCAGACATCGTGCTGTTCGACGAGCCCGACTCCGGACTCGACCCGGTCCGCACCGCGCTGCTCTGTGAGCTGATCATGGAGGTGCACGAGGAGAACGGCGGCGCCTACTGCGTGATCACGCACGACATCATGTCGGCGCGCCGGGTGGCGGACTACATCGCGATCCTGTGGAAGGGGAGGATCGTGGAATCGGGGCCTGCCAGCGAGCTGTTCAACTCCGACAACCAGTTCGTCCGGCAGTTCCTCTCAGGGGAGGCGCAGGGGCCTCTCGGAATGGAGTGAGAGAGCGCGCCGGAGGGGGCGCGAAGGCGCGGGTTCGGTCGTAGACTGGCCCGCCGGGAGGCGCCGGTCGGCAGGCCACGCTTGGATTCGATCAACAGAGAGAGCAGGACTCGTGAGGCGCTCGAATCCGAGCGCGGATCGACCGTGGCGCGCGTGATAGCCGCCGCGGCGCTCGTCGCCGCCATCGCCCTGATCGCGCTGGCGCTTTTCGGCGGCTCGGACGCGTACCGCGTCAAGGCCGTCTTCCAGAACGCCGGCCAGCTGGTGCCGGGCAACCAGGTGCGGGTCGGCGGGAAGCCGGTGGGCACGATCGCCGACGTCGCGCTCGACGACTCGGCCCAGGCCGTGGTGACCCTGGAGGTGAACGACGAGCTCGCGCCGCTCCACGAGGGCACGAGCGCCACGATCCGCGCCGCGTCGCTGTCGGGCATCGCGAACCGCTACGTGTCGCTGCAACCCGGCCCGAACAACGCGGACCGGATCGAGGACGGCGGCGAGATCGGCGCCGACGAGACGACCGCGCCGGTGGACATCGACGTGCTGTTCAACACGCTCGACGCCCGGACGCGCCGGGGCCTCCAGAACCTCATCGCCGGTCAGGCAGACTGGTACGCGGGCCACGCGCCCGAGGCCGCGGAGAGCACGAAGTACTTCGCGCCGTTCCTCGTCAGCACCACCAACCTCACGCGCGAGCTCGCGCTCGACGAGGCCGTGCTCGAGCGCTTTCTGCGCGACACCTCGTCCGCCGTCGGGGCGATCGCGGAGCGGCGCGACGATCTGGCCGGCCTGGTGCGAAACACGAGCACGACGGCGGACGCGATCGCCGACGAGAACGTCGCCCTCTCGAGCGCGCTCGATCTGCTTCCGGGGACCCTACGCAAGGCGAACACGACGTTCGTGAACCTGCGCGCGACGCTCGACGACCTCGATCTGCTCGTGAACGAGTCGAAGCCGGCGACGCGCGAGCTCGCGCCGTTCTTCCGCGAGCTCCGGCCGCTGGTGCGCGACGCCACGCCGACGATCGAGGATCTGCGCACGCTGATCAGGCGGCCCGGTGACCAGAACGACCTGATCGAGCTGCTGCAAGCGCAGCCGCGACTCGCGGACCTCACGGGCACGGTCTTCCCGCGCGCCGTGCGAACGCTCGACCGTGCGCAGCCCGTGTTCGAGTACGCGCGCGGATACACGCCCGACCTGGCGGCCTGGTTCACGAAGTTCGGCCAGGTGGCGAGCCTCTACGACGCGAACGGCCACTACGCGCGCGTAAACCCCGTCTTCTCGCCGACGCAGCTGGACGCCGCGGGCCAGCTCGACTCGATCCCTCCATCGCAGCGGCTCGCAGCCTGGGAGAAGGGCGCGCTCAACCGCTGCCCCGGTGGTGCCACGCAGCCGCATCCCGACGGCTCCTCCCCGTGGGCCTTCGGGGACTGCGATCCGTCCACGACCCCGCCCGGCCCGTGAGGAGGCTTCTCTACATCGCGCTGTTCGTGGCGATCGTGCCGTGGATCGTGATCGGGATCGTCCGCGAGGGCAGCGACGACGACACGAACGACCACTACTTCGTGCGCGCGATCTTCGACAACGCGTCCACGCTGGTGCGGGGCGAGGACGTGAAGATCGCGGGCTCGAAGGTAGGGGTCATCTCCGACATGGAGGTCACGGACGACCTGAAGGCGGCGGTCGTCCTGCGGATCGACAACGACGACTTCCAACCCTTCAAGGAGGATGCCGGCTGCAGGATCCGGCTGCAGGGGCTGATCGGCGAGCGCTTCGTGGAGTGTGAGCCGGGCTCGGCGGAGGCGCGGCCGCTGGCGCGCATCGAGGACGGTGACGGCGAGGGTGAGCGGCTGCTGTCCGTCGAGCACAACAGCTCGCCCGTCGACCTCGACCTGCTCAACAACATCATGCGCCGCCCCTACCGCGAGCGGCTCTCGATCCTTATCACGGAGCTCGGCACGGGGCTGGCGGGTCGCGGCGAGGAGCTCAACGAGGTGATCCACCGCGCGAATCCCGCGCTGCGGGAGACGGAGGCGCTGATCCGCACGCTGGCGCACCAGAACAGGGCGCTCGTGCGCCTGGCCGAGGACGGCGACCGCGCGTTGGCGCCGCTCACCCGAGAGCGGCGGCGCGTGTCCCACTGGATCGTCGAGGCGAACGCGACCGGCGAGGCATCCGCCGAGCGGCGCACCGACATCCGTCGCGGCTTCCGGCTGCTCCCCGGGTTCCTGCGCGAGCTACGGCCGCTCATGGCTGATCTCGAGGACTTCGCCGACCAGGGCACGCCGCTGCTGACCGATCTGCGCGCGGCCGCCCCGGACCTGGGCCGGCTGATCGCGGCCCAGGGGGATCTCGCGGACGCTGGACGCGAGAGCTTCCCGAGCCTCGGCAACGCGCTCGAGCGTGGCCGCCCGGCGCTGGTTCAGGCGCGCCCGCTCTTCCGCGACCTCGGCCGCTTCGCCGAGGACGCCCGGCCGGTGTCCGCCGACCTGGACGAGCTCACCGCGAGCCTCGAACGCACCGGCGGGACCGAGCGGATCATGGACTTCCTGCTCTACGTCGGCCTGTCGACGAACGGCTTCGACGAGATCGGCCACTACTTCCGCGCCGGGCTGGTGACCAACACCTGCTCGAACTACACGCTCGAGGCGTCCTCAGGCTGTACCTCCACGTTCTTCGATCCAAGCGAGGAGGCGTCGAGCTCGCTTGCCGCTCGCAACGCTCCCGAGCCGGCGTCGAGCCGGAACGGGAGCGTTGCGCCCACGGGCCATCTGCTCAGCGGCCTGATCGGCCCGGGCGAGACGCCGGCACAGGAGCGCGAGCGCAGGGGCAATCTCGAGCAGCTCCGACGCCAGGCCGAACAGTCCTCACGTGGGCTCGGTCGCGCTGAGCCGATGCTCGACTACCTGCTGGGAGCGGACGGATGAGGGGCCGTTCCGGAGGCGCCGCGCTTGCGGCGAGCCCGGTGCTCGTGGGCGCCGTGACCGTGCTGGTCACGATCGTGGCCGTCTTCCTCTCCTACAACGCGAACTCCGGGCTGCCGTTCGTGCCGACCTACGACCTGCGCGCGAACCTGCCCAACGCGGCGCAGCTCGTGAAGGGCTTCGACGTGCGCGTGGGCGGAGCGCGCGTGGGCTTCATCTCGCAGATCGAGCCGCGCCGCCGCGACGACGGCAGCACGTACGCGCAGATCACCATGAAGCTCGACAAGCAGATCGAGCCGATTCCCGTCGACTCGACGCTGCTCGTCCGCCCGCGCTCGTCGCTCGGGCTCAAGTACCTCGAGCTGTCGCCGGGCGACTCCACGACAGGGCTGCCCCCCGGGGCGACGATCGGAGTGAGCGCATCGCGGCCGGCCGCGGTCGAGCTCGACGAGTTCTTCGACATGTTCGACGAGCCGGCGCGCGTCGGCTCGCGCAACAACCTGCAGGGCTTCGGCAACGGATTCGCGGGTCGCGGTCAGGACCTGAACCTGGCGCTCGCGGAGCTCGGGCCGCTGCTCGAGGACCTCGAGCCCGTGGCGCGCAATCTCGCCTCGCGCGACACGCGCTTCGGTCGCTTCTTCAGGGAGCTCGCCGACGCCGCCACCGAGGTAGCCCCGGTCGCCGAGGACCAGGCGGCGCTGTTCGTGAACCTCGACGTGACCTTCACCGCGCTCGCCGGGATCGCGCGCCCGTTCCTGCAGGAGACGATCACGGAGAGCCCGCTCACCGAGCAGGTCGCCATCGAGAACTTCCCGCGCCAGCGGCCCTTCATACGAAACCAGACGGCGCTCTTCAGGGAGCTGAGACCCGGAGTCGCCACGCTGCCCAGCTCGGCGCCGGTGCTCGCGGACGCGTTCGAGGCGGGCGCGGACGTGCTGCCGCGGACCGAGCAGTTCAACGAGGACACCGCCGATGTCTTCGAGGCGCTGGCGGAGTTCTCGGAGGACCCGCTCGCCCGTGCCGGGATCGACCAGCTCGCGCGCCTCGTGGCCTCGCTTCGGCCGACGCTCGCGTTCATCACGCCCGCTCAGAGCGTCTGCAACTACGGCACGCTCTGGTTCCGCAACGCGGCCAGCCTGCTCTCCGAAGGCGACGCGAACGGCACGTTCCAGCGCTTCATAATCGTGAACATGCCGGAGGGCCCGAACGCCGAGGGCGGGCCCTCCTCGGCGCCGGCGGACGGGCCCACGCGCGAGAACCACGTGCACTCGAACCCGTACCCGAACACGGCCGCGCCGGGCCAGACACGCGAGTGCGAGGCCGGCAACGAGCGCTACGCGATCGGGCGCACGGTGCTCGACAACCCGCCCGGCAACCAAGGCACCGCTACGAGCGGCCAGGACGGGCCGAGCGTCGCTCAGGCGGGAGCACGCAGATGAGGCGCCGCGCCGCAGGCCGCTTCACCCCGTTGCAGGCCGGCCTGATCGCGCTCGTCGTGATCGTGGTCGCGATCTTCCTCGCGTTCACGAAGGACATACCGTTCACGAAGCCATTCGAGGTCAACGCGGTCTTCGAGAACGCCCCGCCGATCGGGAAGGGCACCGCCGTGCGGATCGCGGGTGTGGACGTTGGCAAGGTCTCCGGCGTCGACGCGGCGGGCGGCGAGTCGCAGGCCGTGAAGGTCACGATCAAGCTCGATGATGCAGCGCTTCCGCTGCACGAGGACGCGACGCTGAAGGTGCGCCCGCGGATCTTCTTCGAGGGCAACGTCTTCCTCGACGTGCGTCCGGGCACACCGGGCCGGGACGAGATCGAGGACGGACACACCTTCCCGGCGAGCCAGACCTCCGCCCCCGTGCAGCTCGACCAGGTACTCGGCACGCTCAACACGAGCACGCGCAAGGACCTGCAGGACCTGCTCGCGGGCTACGGCGACGCGGTCGGCGGCGAACCACAGGCGGGCGAGGACGACGATCAGGATCCGTCCACCGAGGGGCAGACCGCCGGCGAATCGCTGAACGACTCGCTCGAGTACTCGGCGGATGCGCTGCGCGGCACGGCGATCGTCAACCAGGCGACGCTCGGCCGGGAGCTGCACGACCTCTCGAAGCTGATCGCGAGCCAGCAGAAGGTCAGCGCCGCGCTCGGAAGCAACGAGGCGCAGCTCAAGGACCTGATCACGAACTTCAACGTGACGATGGGGGCGCTCGCCTCGGAGAGCACGAATTTGCGCGAGACGGTGCGGCTGCTGCCGCGGGTGCTGAGGGCGGCGAACCCGGCGCTCGACAACCTGAACGCGGCCTTCCCGCCCACGCGCGCCTGGGCGCTCGAGATGATCCCGGGCGTCCGCGAGACGCCGGCTACGATCGACGCGGCCTTCCCGTGGATCCGGCAGACGCGTGCGCTGCTGTCTCCCGCCGAGCTGCAGGGACTCGTGGACGACCTCAGCCCGGCCGTTGACGACTTCACGCGCTTCAGCGTCGGCCAGCTGCGGCTGCTGCCCGAGATCGACGACTTCAACCGCTGCCAGTACGAGGTCGTCCTGCCGACCGGCGAGCAGACGATCGACGACGCGCACCTCAGCACGGGCCTGCAGAACTACAAGGAGTTCTGGCAGGTGATGGTCGGGCTCGCGGGCGAGTCGCAGAACTTCGACGGCAACGGGAACTACACGCGCTTCCAGGCCGGTGGCGGCGGCAGCAGGGTGGCCACCGGGCCGGTCGGCCGCGGCGGGCCGCTCTACGCGAACGCCACCGCGCCGCCGCTCGGCACGCGGCCGACACGCACGCCGAAGGCGCCCTACCGACCCGGCTTCAAGTGCCACCGCGGCCAGCCGGCCGATCTGAACGCCGCGCGGATCGGAGGCGGTCCGTGAAGCGTCAGATCCGCAAGCACGCGCGCGTCTTCGCGGCGATCCTGTTCCTGTTCGTCGGGGCGCTCGCGCTCGCCGGCTACCTCCTCTCGAATCAGCGCTTCTACCTGCCCGGGTGGGTGCCGGTGATCGGCACGGAGTTCTTCGAGCTCGAGGCCGAGCTGCCCACGGCACAGGCGGTCGTGCCGGGTCAGGGCCAGACGGTGAACATCGCTGGCGTGAAGGTCGGCGAGGTCGGTCGCGTCGAGCTGGAGGAAGGGCGGGCAATCGTCACGATGCAGCTGCAGGAGGAGCACGACACCGTCTACCGGAACGCGACGATCCTGCTGCGGCCGAAGACGGGGCTCAAGGACATGTACCTCGCGCTCGACCCGGGCACCAAGAACGCCGGCAGGCTCGACGAGGGCGACCGTGTGCCGGTGTCGAACACGCTGCCGGACGTGGACGCCGACGAGGTGCTGGCGCAGCTCGACACAGACACGCGTGACTACCTGCGCATCCTGCTGAACGCGGGTGGCACCGCGTTCCGCGAACAGCCGGGTGAGGAGCAGTCGCCGGCCCAGGATCTGCGTGAGACGCTCAAGCGCTTCGAGCCGCTGTCGCGCAACGGCGCCCGCATCACGCGGCAGCTGTCGAAGCGCAGGGCGAACATCGAACGCGTCATCCACAACTTCCAGCTGCTCTCGACCGAGCTGGCCTCGAAGGACCGCCAGCTGGCCGCGCTGGTCGACTCCGCCAACGCCAACTTCGAGGCGCTGGCGTCCGAGGAGGCGAGCATCCGCGAGGCGCTGCGGCTGTTCCCGCCCGCGCTCTCGCAGACCGAGACCACGCTGACCAAGGCCGGCGGGCTCGCCGCCGAGCTCGGGCCGGCCCTCCAGCGGCTGCGGCCATTCGCCCGCGAGCTCGCGCCCGCCCTGCGCCGCACGCGCCCGTTCCTCCGAGAGACGACGCCGATCATCCGCGACCAGATCCGCCCGTTCGCGCGCGACGCGCAGCCCGCGGTGCGGGAGCTGCGGGCGGCCGCCGGCGATCTCGGGGCGGTCACGCCTAGGTTGACCCGCACCTTCGGCGTGCTCAACCGGCTCTTCAACATGCTCGCCTACGAGCCCCCGGGCGCGAGCGACTCCTTCCTGTTCTGGGCGTCCTGGGGCGCGCACGCCGGCACGTCGCTCTTCACCACGCAGGACGCGCACGGACCGATCCGGCGCGGCGCCGTGTTCATCAACTGCCCCAGCTATCCGGTGCTGCGCGGAATCGTCGCAGGGAGCCCCCGGCTCGGCATGCTCACCCGGCTGCTGAACCCGGTCCCGGAGCGGCAGGTCTGCCCGAACAACTTCGTCCCGCCGGGCCAGACGCCGATCGGGGAGCTCCCGTGATCAAGCAGGCGCCGAGCTTCGGGCGGATCTTCGCGATGGTCGCGTTCGCGTTGTCCTGCTTCGGCATCCTCGTGTTCCTCTGGCTGAGCTTCGGCGGCTCGGTGCCGCTCCAGCCCGAGGGCTACCGGGTCTCGGTCGCCTTCCCCGAGGCCACACAGCTCGCTCAGGAGGCCGACGTGCGCATCTCCGGTGTGCGCGTCGGTCGCGTGAAGAAGAGCAAGGCCGACGAGATCTCGGGTCTGACCGAGGCCGAGCTCGAGATCGACGCGCGCTACGCGCCGATCGCGAAGGACGCGCAGGCAATTCTCAGGCAGAAGACCCTGCTTGGCGAGACGTACGTGGAGCTGTCCCCCGGAACGAAGGCGAGCGGCAGCATCGCCGACGGCGGTCGGCTGCCGAACGGCCACGTCTCCGACACCGTGCAATTCGACGAGATACTGCGCGGCTTCCCACCGGAGACGCGCCGGCGCTTCTCGGTCTGGCTCGATCAGCAGGGCCGCGCCGTGGCCGACCACGGCGCGGAGATCAACGCGGCGCTCGCGAACCTCACGCCGTTCGCCGAGGAGACCGACGAGGTGCTCGACGTGCTGCGCCGGCAGAGCCGGTTCACGCGCGGGTTCATCCGCGACACCGGAGTCGTATTCGACGCGCTCACCGAGCGCCAGGGCCAGCTACGCGACCTGGTGGTGAACTCGAACCGCCTGTGGGAGACGACCGCTCGCCGCGATGCCGAGCTGGCCGACACCTTCCGGGTGCTGCCCACGTTCCTGCGCGAGGGCCGCGAGACGACACGCCGGCTGACCCGCTTCGCGAACAACACGAACCCGCTCGTGACTCAGCTGCGTCCGGCGGCGCGCGAGCTCTCGCCCACGCTTGCCGATCTGGAGCGGCTGGCCCCAGACCTGCGCGGCTTCTTCGTCGATCTCGACCCGCTGGTGAAGGTCGCGCGGACAGGCCTGCCTGCTACCGAGCGTGTGCTCGACAACACCCGTCCGGTGCTCGCCCGGCTTGACCCGTTCCTGCGACAGCTCACGCCGATCGTCGACTACCTCGGGCTCTACAGGCGTGAGATCACCGCCTTCTTCGCAAACGACTCCGCGGCAACACAGGCAACAGGAACCGACTTCGCGGGCAGCGGCGCGCTGCACTACCTGCGCGTCACCAACCCGACGAATCCGGAGATGCTCGCCGCGTATCCATACCGGATCGGCTCGAACCGCTCGAACCCGTACACGGAGCCGGGCGGGTACGACAAGCTGCGCACCGAGGGGCACCTGGAGGTCTTCGGCAGCTATCTCTGCACCGACAACCCGGTGCCTGCGCCGCCCGCCCCGTCGTCTCCCTACCTGCCGCCCGACCTCGTCGACCTGATCAAGCGCTTCGTCTACGGCGGTCCCGAGAACGCGGGCGCGCGGCCGCCGTGCGATCCGCAGGCGCCGCTAGGCCGGCTGCTCGGCCAGGCCGGCGCTTTCCCGCACCTGCAGCCGCTGGCCGAGTGAGCGCGAACCGGGCTTGCTGAGCGGCGCTGGGTTCTAAGCTGGCCGGATGGGGCGTCTTGTCGATGCCGTGACCCGGCGGCCTCTGCTCGTGCTCGCCGTCACAGCGCTGCTGGCGGTCGCCGGCGCCGTGCTCGCGCTGAGGCTCGAGCCGAGCGCAGCCACCGACACGTTGATCGACCGCGGCTCGGAGAGCTTCCAGGCCACGGAGCGCTTCGAGCGCGACTTCGGCGACGAGGCCGTGCTGGTGCTCGTGAGGGGCGACCTCGCGAAGACCGTCCTGACGCCGGATCTGAACCGCGTGCTGCGGCTCGAGGGATGTCTGTCCGGAAACGTGCCGGACACGAAGCAGGGCCTCGGCAAGCTCCCTCCCGTCTGCCGCCGGATCGCGGAGCTGAAGCCGGCCAAGGTCGTGTACGGCCCCGCCACCTTCATCAACACCGCGGCGGGCCAGATCCAGGACGATTTCGCAAGGCGCCAGGAGCTCGCGAGCGCGCGGGCACGCCGGGCGGCGGCGGCGGCCCGCAAGCTCTCGCGGCGTCGCGGCGACTCCCCCGGCGAGCAGCAGCGGGTCGCGCGCGTGGCCGCGAACGCCGTCCAGGCGCAGTTCGTGAACGAGGCGTTCCGGCTGGCTCTGCGCTACGGGCTCACGGGCATCCCGCGCATCAACGACCCGAACTTCGTCTTGACGCTCGTGTTCGACCCGAGCGCGGCGGGGCGGCCGAAGTCACGCTTCGCGTACCTGTTCCCGTCGGACAACGCGGCGCTGATCCAGATCCGGCTCCGCCCCGACCTCAGCGGCGACGAGCGCAGCCGCGCGATCGAGCTCATCCGCACCGCGACGGAGCAGCGGCCCTTCGAGCCGCGCCGCGGCGCGAGCTATGTGGTCACGGGCGTGCCCGTGTTGAGCGAGGCGCTGGCCGACTCCGTGCAGGACGCCATCCTCGTGCTGCTCGGTGCCGCGCTGCTCGTGATGGCGGCGACGCTGGCGCTCGTCTTCCGCAGCCGGCTGCGGCTTCTGCCGCTCGCCCTCGCGCTCGCGGCAGCCGCGATGACGTTCGGGGCGCTTTCGCTTGCGGGCGGCAGTCTCACGATGGCTTCGATCGCCGTGCT
>Ga0126307_10001261_pt1 | contig 16700 bp, 16 predicted proteins | sample Plot28_FD_89955 | JGI IMG/M metagenome (GOLD analysis project Ga0126307, IMG submission 89955) | Serpentine soil microbial communities from UC McLaughlin Reserve, CA, USA - Plot28 | ecosystem: Environmental > Terrestrial > Soil > Grasslands | place: USA: UC McLaughlin Reserve, Lake County... | reverse complement strand
TCGACGGCGCCGTTCACCCGATCGACCAGGTCACCAAGCAGCTTCACAAGCTCGTCAACGTGATCAAGATCCGCGACATGGCGCCGGGCGAGACGATCGCCCGCGAGATGGCGCTCTTCAAGGTCTCTGCACCGATCGAGAGCCGCGCCGAGATCATGCAGTTCGCCGAGATCTTCCGGGCCAAGATCGTCGACGTCTCGCGGCGGTCGCTGACCATCGAGGTCACCGGCAGCGCCGACAAGATCGAGGCCTTCGAGCGGATGATCCGTCCCCATGGGCTGATCGAGATGGTCCGCACGGGCGAGGTCGCGATCGCGCGCTCCAAGCCGGACGCCTAGGCCACCGCCCCGATGGGCGTCGCGGCCGAATCCACCGAGACGCTGCTCGCCCGGCTGGAAGATGCCCTCACCCGCACGGATAGAAGCACCCCGACGCGACTGGTTTCGGCCACGGTTGAGATCGAGGCCAACGTGGATCCCGCGGCGATCGCGGCCGGCTCGAGGCTTGCCGCGGATCGCTGGTTCTGCTGGGAGCAGCTCGACCGGGATTTCGCGCTCGCCGGGGTGGGCTCGGCCGTTCAGGTCGTGAGCAGGGGGGAGGACCGCTTCTCCGATCTGACCCAGCGCTGCACGCGCGCGACGCACGACCGGGTGGCGGAGGAGCCGGACGAGCTCCCCGCCGGGGCCGGCCCGCTCTGGGCGACAGGGTTCGCCTTCTCGCCCCGGGGCGGGTCCGACCCGCTCTGGTCCTCGCTGCCGCCGGCGCTTGCCACGATGCCCGAGATCGCCGTCTCGCGCGGGCCCGACGGCACATTTCTCACCGGGTCGATCTTCCTGGAGCCGGGCGTCGACCCGGCCGTGTTGCTCAAGCGGGCCGCCGGCCGGATCGGCTCCCTGCGTGAGGCGCCTCTGACGCCGGCGGATCCCCACCCGAACGCCGCCACCCGGATCTTCGGCCGCTACTCGCCGGAGCGCTACGAGAAGATCGTCGCCGCAGCGGTCGAGCGCATCCGGTCGACCCAGGTGGACAAGGTCGTGCTCGCGCGGGAGCTGACGGTCGAGGCGCCGACGGCGCACGACCCGGCGGCGCTGTTCGGCGCGCTTCGCGATCTCTTCCCGTCGTGCTTCTGCTTCTGCTTCGGGACCGGCCAGGCGGCGTTCCTCGGCGCGAGTCCCGAGCTCTTGGTGCGCCGGTCGGGAGCCGTGGCCGCAACCGTCGCGCTCGCAGGGACGACCTCGAGGAGCGCGGATCCCGCCGTGGACGACCATCTCGGTGAGGCGATGCTACGGAGCCCCAAGGTCCGGGACGAGCACGGGATCGTCGTGCGCCGCATCGAGCGCAGCCTCCGTCCGCACGCCGTCTGGGTTCACGCCGAGAACCAGCCCTTTGTGGTCAAGGTAGGCAACCTGCAGCATCTCGCGACGCCGATTCGCGCGCAGCTTGCCGAATCGCGCAGCGCGATCGAGCTCGCCGGCGTCCTGCACCCGACGCCCGCGATCGGCGGCGAGCCGAAGGCTCCCGCCCTCGAGCTGATCAGGGAGCTCGAGGGGATCGATCGCGGCTGGTACACGGGCCCGGTCGGCTGGATGGACGCTGCCGAGGACGGCGAGTTTTGCGTCGGGCTGCGCTCCGCGCTCGTCCGGGACCGCGAGGCGCATCTCTTCGCCGGGTGCGGGATCGTCTCCGACTCGGATCCCACCGCCGAGCTTCAGGAGTCCGAGCTCAAGTTCGAGGCGCTTCTCCCACTGCTCGCGTCCTAGCTGTCCATTTCGCGCTCCGTCGTTCGTCTCATGGGCGAACAATCGAGAGGAGACGAACATGGAGTCCAGCAAGATCGCAGTGGCGGGCGCGACCGGACGGGTCGGGCATCACGCCGTCGAGGTGCTCGAGGCCCGTGGATACGAGGTCGTGCGGATCTCCCGGTCCAATGGGGTCGACGTGATCAGCGGCGACGGGCTCGCGGAGGCTCTCGCGGGGTCCCCGGTGATCATCGATGCGGCCACCGGTCCTTCGCCGGATGAGAAGGAGGCCACCGAGTTCTTCACCACCGCGGCCGAGAACATGCAGCGGTTTGGCGAACGTGCCGGGGTGAAGCGGCTCGTCGTCGTCTCCATCATCGGCACCGGTCGGTATCGGGGTGGCTATGGCGCCGCGAAGATGGCGCACGAGCGTGCTTCGCAGGCCGGCTCGGTCCCAACGCGGATCGTGCGTGCCGCGCAGTTCCATGAGTTCGTTCCCCTGCTGCTGGAGTGGGGCAGGCGAGGCGACGTGGCCCGGGTCCCGAAGATGCCCACTCAGGTGGTCGCGGCGCGACGGTCGCCGAGACTCTGGCGGACGTGACGCTCTCCGGCGACACGGTCGAACCGGCGGATGTGCCGGCAGTCGAGGTCGCAGGGCCGCGGGAGGAGCGCCTGGCCGAGCTGGCGACGCTGTTCGCCGCCAGTCGCGGCGATTCCGTGCGGATCGAGGAGGTCAGCGATCCCGACGACCCGAACCGAGAGCTCAATGAGAACGGTGGGCTGCTGCCCGGACCGGAGGCAATCCTCGCCGGTCCGAGCTTCGAGGAGTGGGTCAGGGCTGAGGCCCAGGTGAACGCCTAAGGACCTATCTCGTGGCGAGCGCGGTGCCCGCCGCGCTCGCCAGCTCGCGATGCAGGTCGAGGTTGCGGGCGCGGTCGGTACGGAGGACGATCAGCTGCGTGTCGGCCACGAGCGCATCCTGCAACTCGGCCGTCGTCCCGGGAACTGTGACGTTGAGGCCGAATAGCGGCCCTGCGTCCGCCGGGTCCCGGCCGGCCGGCGTGCCGAGCAGGGCCTCGAACTCGTCCTCGGGCATCGCCTCGGCCTGAGGTAGGAAGTGGAAGATCCCGCCGCCCGAGTTGTCGATCACGATCAGGCGAAGCTCCGGGGCGTGCCGGACCGCAGCGAGACCCCCGATGTCGTGGAAGAGGGCGAGGTCGCCAAGCACCGCCCAGGTCCGGCTCCCGGTCCCGGACGCAAGCCCCGCGGCTGTGGAGACGAGCCCGTCGATTCCGTTCGCCCCCCGGTTCGAGGCGAATCGAACACCCTCGGGCCCGGGGCGCAGGAAGGCCTCCAGGTCGCGGACGGGCATGCTCGATGCGGCGAAGACGGCGTCGCCGTCCCTCAGGGCGCGCCCGAGCGATGACCAGATGCCAGGCTCACTGAGCTCACCGAGGGACTCGATCCGGCCGTCGACCGCCTCCCGCACAGCGCGTTCGGCGGCGAGCCAGCCCGCTGCGTAGGGGGAGCCCGCCACCGCGGCGGCGCCGGGCCGGAGGCGGGCGAGGCGGTCGGTCAGCGCACGAGCGGTCACCGCCGCGTCTGCTCGCACCAGCGTCGCCGCACGTCGGGTCGGCTCACGCCACTCGCCCACCGGATCGATGACGATCTGGTCGAGGTCCTCGATCGCTGCGAGCCACTGCCGAAGCGGCTTGCTGGTCGGCAGGTCACCGAACCGGATGACCAGCTCCGGCTCCAGGGTGGGTGGGCGGTCGCGCACGATCGCGTCGTAGGTTGTGACGAGTAGCGAGCGGTCGTGCGGCCCGCGCCGAAGCTGAGACGTCGGCTCGGCGAGGATTGGGAACCCCGCCGCAGCAGCCAGGTCGGCGACGGGGCCGGCGAGCGCCGGATCGGGCTGTCGGCCGGCCACGATCAGGCCGCGCGGCGCGGACTCGATCCGCTCCCCGAGGCGATCCAGTAGGGCCTCCTCGGCGCGGGGGGTCGCCCGCGGTACCGCGTGAAGTGGCGCGTCTCCGCGGCCCTCGAGCGCCAGCGGGTCGGCAGCCGTCACCTGCCCCTCGACGGGCACGGGAGCGAGCGGCTCGCGCCAGGGGACGTTCAGGTGCACCGGGCCGGGCCGGGAATCGCCGAGCGCGGCGGCGTAGGCGCGGCAGGCGACCGAGCGGAAGTGGAGCAGGCCGGCGTCGTCGGCCTCGTGGGTCCCTACCTCGCAGAACCAGCGCACCGCGTCGCCATAGAGCTTCAGCTGGTCGATCGTCTGGCCCGCGCCGATGTCGCGGAGCTCGGGAGGCCGATCGGCGGTGAGCAAGATCATCGGGATACCCGCCTCGTGCGCCTCGACGACCGCGGGATGGAGGTTGGCCGCCGCCGAGCCCGAGGTGCAGAGCACGACCGCCGGCACGCCGGTGGCCAGAGCCGTACCGAGAGCGAAGAATCCCGCGCTGCGCTCGTCGAGGATCACCGTCACCTCGATCTCGGGCTGCCGCCAGAGCGCCACGGCCAGCGGCGTGGAGCGCGATCCCGGCGAGATCACTGCGCGGCGGACGCCGCAGCGGGCCAGCTCCTCGGCGATCGCCGAACCGAGCGCGGTGTTGCGGTTGGTCCGGTCCACCGTCCCGAACCGTAGATCAGTCGATGCGTCGCGCCGCAAGGGCCTCTTCGTCGATCTCGACGCCGAGCCCGGGGCGCTCGTCGAGGACGAGCCGGTCGCCGTCCGCGGCCGCGCCCCGTCCGACGACCTCCGAGAAAAGCCGCTCGGTGGCCAAGCCGTGCGCGATGCCGGCGTCGCCACCGCGTGAGCGCAGGGCCTGCACGGCGTGAGCGGCGGCGGTGATCCCGACCGGCCCCTCGAGCGAGCTCGACAGGTAGGCGGGCATCGTGTCCGCGATCTCGAGCGCCGCCCCAAGGCCGCCGACCTTCGCGACCTTGACCGCCGCGATGTCGCAGGCGCCGAGCTGCCGGGCCCGGCGGGCGTCGAAGGGCGAGACGAGGCTCTCGTCGGCCGCCAGCGGCATCGGCACCTGGCTGCGGATCTCCGCCATCTGCTCGAACGTCCCGACGGGCTGCTCGGCGACCTCGATGCGGTGCTGTGCGAGGGCGTTCAGGCGCCCCACCGCCTCGCCGACGTCCCAGGCCGCATTCGCGTCGACCCGGATCGCCGCCTCGGGCCCAAGCGATTCCCGGACGGTCGCGACCTGGGTCACGTCGCCCGCAAGCCCGACCTTCAGCTTGAACGTGCGAAATCCCTCGGAGGTCCAGCTCTCGAGCATCGACCTGGTCGCCGAGGGATTGGCCGCCGGGAGGGTCGCGTTGCACACGACCGGCGCAACTCGTCTCGCTCCCAGCAAGCGCCAGGTGGGCTGGGTGGTGGCCTGGCCGATCAGGTCGTGGAGCGCGATATCCACCGCCGCGACGGCCGGCGGCGAGGCGCCGCGGTTGCGGCATCGCGCGATCGCCGACCAGATCCGGTTCGGCTCGACGTCGCCCTCCAGCAGGCCGGGCCAGCAGCGGTCGCGGATCTGGGTCGCGATCTCGTCGATCCCGATCCCGCCTCGCAGGGAGAGGGCAGCGGTCTCGCCCCAGCCCTCGAGGCCCTCACCCCGCATTCGGACCAGGATCAGCCTCCGCTCGTGCAGCTCCCCCCGCGCGGTGATATAGGGCTCGCGGAACGGCAGCGAGTAGGGGATGACCTCGATCTCCTCCAGCCGCACGGGCGGATGCTACGCGTCGCGGCTACGCAGCTATGAGCAGCCCCGCGGCGACGAGCAGGCTGAAGACGCCGAGCAGGGCGCCCGTCCCCGCAAGCGCGCCGTTCAGCGCGGGCCCGTCGGTCCGGGTCAGCACCGCCCGAGCCGGCCGCAGCGCGAGGGGGGCGGAGAGGAGGCCGAGCAACCCCCACCATGCACCCCCATGAGAGGTCACGGTGCCGAGCAGAGCCGCGTACGCGGCTACGACGAGACCGACGTAGAGGTTGCGAGTGCGCTGCCGTCCCAACCGCACGGCGAGAGTGCGCTTGTCGGCACGGCGGTCGGTCTCGATGTCGCGAATGTTGTTGACGACCAGGATCGCCGTCGCCAGACAGCCCACCGCCACCGAGAGCCCGAACGGCAGCCAGTCGAGCTGTTCGAGCTGCACGTAGTAGGAGCCGTTGACGGCGACCAGGCCGAAGAAGAGGAAGACGAAGAGCTCACCGAGGCCGGCGTAGCCGTACGGCCGGGGACCGCCGGTATAGAGGACCCCTGCGGCGATCGAGGCGGCGCCGACGGCGATGATCACCCAGCCCGCGACGGTCGCGAGGTAGATCCCAGCCGCCACCGCTATCCCGAAGGCGAGCCAGGTCGCGATCAGCACGCTGCGGGGCGCGACCAGGCCGGCCGCCGTGACGCGAACCGGTCCCAGGCGGTCCACCGTGTCGGCCCCGCGCTTCGCGTCCGAGTAGTCGTTCGCCAGGTTCGTCCCGATCTGGATGAAGATCGAGCCGATCAGGGCGGCGATGAAGGCGCCCACCCGAGCCAGCTCGCCCGCTTCCTCGATCGCGGCCGCGGTCCCGACCAGCACGGGGGCGATCGCCGCCGGCAGCGTCCGCGGACGCGCCGCCATCAGCCAGATCCGCAAGTCAGGGCCTCTTCGGGTACTTGGAGAAGTCCGGGCTGCGTCCCTGCTGGTAGGCGTTGCGGCCCTCCTGGCCCTCCTCGGTCATGTAGAAGAGGAGCGTCGCGTCGTGGGAGAGCTGCTGAATGCCGGTGAGCCCGTCCTCCGTCGCGTTGAAGCTGGCCTTGAGCAACCGCAGGGAGAGCGGGGAGAGCGCCGCCATCTCCCGGCACCAGGCGACGGTCTCGCGCTCCAGCTGGTCGAGCGGGACGACCGTGTTGACGAGGCCCATCTCCAGGGCCTCGTCGGCCTCGTACAGCCGGGAGAGGAACCAGATCTCCTTCGCTTTCTTGACGCCGACGTTGCGGGCGAGCAGAGACGAGCCGAAGCCGCCGTCGAAGCTGCCGACCCGGGGCCCGGTCTGGCCGAAGACCGAGTTGTCGGCCGCGATCGTCAGGTCGCAGACCAGGTGAAGGATGTGCCCGCCGCCGACCGCGTACCCGGCCACCATCGCCACCACCGGCTTGGGCAGCCGGCGGATCTGGACGTGCAGGTCGCCGACGTCCAGGCGACCGACCCCTTTCTCGGCGACCTCGTCCTTGCCCATGTAGCCGTCATCGCCGCGGATGCGCTGATCCCCGCCCGAGCAGAACGCCCTGTCGCCGGCGCCGGTGAAGATGATCGTCGCGACGTCGACATCGTCGCGGGCCCGGGTGAAGGCATCGCGGAGCTCGGCGAGCGTCGGAGGACGGAAGGCGTTGTGGACCTCCGGGCGGTTGATGGTGATCTTCGCGATCGAGTCCCCGCGCTCGTAGATCACGTCCTCGTAGTCGCCCTCGGCACGCCACGCGATCGGGGCGTAGAGCTCGTCCTCGGGGGGTGCGTCCTTGTGACGTCGCGGCATTCGGGCGCCTAGGCTACGCAACCGTGAAGCTCGACAACTGGCTCGCGCAGAGGGCGCACAGTTGCCCCGAGCGCACCGCGCTGGTCACGGAAGCCTCCAGCGTCACCTATGCGGAGCTGGAGGCGGAGGCGACCTGGGTCGCTCGTCGGCTCGCCGCCTACGGCGTGCGGAGAGATGCCGTCGCGGCCCTCACCATGCACCCGCGCCGCGAGGAGGTCGTGCTCCTGCACGCGCTGATGAAGCTCGGCGCCGTGGCCCTGCCGCTCAGTCCCCGTCTCACGGAGGCGGAGCGGGCTGCCGTGCTCGCCGCGGAGCGGCCGGCCGTGGACCTGAACGATGCGGCCGAGCTCACCCAGACTGAGGCCGACCTGCCGCTGCTGGGCGAGCACGACATGGAGGACCAGCAGTGCCGCGTCCTGACGAGCGGGACCTCGGGCGAGCCGCGTCCCGTCGTGCTCACCTACGGGAACTTCCTGTTCAGCGCGATGGGCTCCGCCTTCAACCTCGGCGTCGACCCCTCGGACCGCTGGCTCTGCTGTCTCCCGCTCAGCCACGTCGCAGGGCTGTCGATCATCGTGCGCTCGGTCATCTACGGGACCACTGCCGTGCTGCTCGACGGCTTCGACACGGAGCAGGTGGCAAAGACGCTCGTCTCCGGAGACATCTCGGTGCTCTCGCTGGTGCCGACCCAGCTCGTTCGTCTGCTCGACGCCGGCGCCGACCTCTCGGCGCCTCGCGCGATCCTGATCGGCGGCGGACCCGTGCCGCCCGATGCGCTTCGTGAAGCGCTCGCCCGCGGCGCGACGGTCGTGCAGACCTACGGGCTGACCGAGACCTGTTCCCAGGTGACGACGCTGGCGCCCGAGGACGCCGAGCGAAAGGTCGGTTCGGCCGGCCGGCCTCTGCTCACGAGCCACATCCGGATCGAGGCCGGCGAGATCCTCGTCCAGGGGCCGACCGTGGGGCCGGGCTGCTACGAGACCGACGGCTGGCTGCACACCGGGGACCTCGGGCATATCGACGACGAGGGGTTTCTCTACGTCACCGGCCGCAGCAGCGAGGTGATCGTCACCGGTGGCGAGAACGTGATGCCCGCCGACGTCGAGGCCGTCCTCGTCGCGCACCCCGCCGTCGCGGACGCAGCGGTGGTGGGTCGTCCGGATCCGGAGTGGCAGGAGGCGGTCTGCGCCCTCGTCGTGCTCAATGGCAGCGCCGACGTCACGAACGAGGAGCTGCGGAGCCACTGCCAGGCATCCCTCGCCTCGTACAAGGTCCCGAAGCGGATCGACTTCGTCGAGAGCCTTCCGCGGACCGCCTCCGGGAAGCTCCTGCGGGGCCAGTTGCCGGAACCGGCTGGTCGCTAGCATCCGCCGCCTCATGGCCGCCGAGGACGTCCTCTACGACAAGGACGCGGATCTCTCCGCGCTCGAGGGAAAGACGATCGCGATCCTCGGCTACGGCTCCCAGGGCCATGCGCACGCGCTCAACCTGAAGGACTCCGGCATGGAGGTGGTCGTCGGGCTCCGGCCGGACTCCTCCAGCCGCGCCGACGCGGAGGCGGCGGGGCTCGAGGTGGTGGATGTCGCCGACGCGGCCAGCAGGGGCGACGTCGTGATGATCCTGCTCCCCGACGAGAAGCAGGCCCAGATCTGGCGCGAGGAGATCGCCGACGGGATCGCCGACGGCAACCTGCTGATGTTCGCTCACGGCTTCGCTATCCGGTTCGGGCAGATCGAGCCGCCGCCCGGCGTCGACGTCGGCATGGTCGCGCCGAAGGGCCCGGGCCATCTGGTCCGCCGCGAGTTCACTCAGGGGCAGGGCGTGCCCTGCCTGATGGCGGTCCACCAGGACGCCACCGGGACGGCGCGCGACCACGTGCTCGCCTACGCCGCGGCGATCGGCGGCGGCCGCGCCGGGGTCATCGAGACCACCTTCAAGGACGAGGCCGAGACCGACCTCTTCGGCGAGCAGGCCGTCCTCTGTGGAGGGGCCACCGAGCTGGTTCGCGCCGGCTTCGACACGCTCGTGGAGGCTGGCTACGACCCGCGCCTCGCCTACTTCGAGTGCCTGCACGAGCTCAAGCTGATCGTCGACCTGATGTACGAGCACGGCATCCAGGGAATGCGCCACTCGATCTCCAACACCGCCGAATACGGCGACATGACCCGCGGGCCGAAGGTGATCACCGACGAGACGCGCCAGGCGATGAAGAAGATCCTGGTCGACATCCAGTCGGGCGAGTTCGCGAAGGAGTGGATCGCGGAGAATGAGGCAGGTCAGGAGAGCTTTCAGCGCATGCGCGAGGAGGCGGCCGGCTCGCGGGTCGAGAAGGTCGGCAAGGACCTCCGCGGGATGATGCCCTGGATCGAGGACTGAGCCGGAGGCTCAGGCGCTCGTCAGCGGCTCTTGCTGCGAGATCGGCGGGAGCGTCTCGGTGACCAGCAGGAAGTAGGCGGTCGCCCGCAACTGGTAGGCGATTCCATAGCTCAGGACGTTGTGCGTCCCCGTGGCCGTGCGGCCTGTGAAGACGATGTGGAACCAGGCGATCGCGGCGGCCAGGGGCCAGACCGAGCTGATCAGGTAGAGCATGAAATAGACGGGGAACCCGAGGATGAAGCGGAAACCGGTCTTCCAGCGGTTGTAGTGCTCGAGCGGAGGCTCGACGCCCGCGCGGATCGGGTATCCGGGGGCCTGCTCCAATCCGAATGGCGGCCACTCGTCGGTCTGCAGATAGAAGTAGCCGTACGTCCTGGCCGTGAAGCGCAGGACACCCGCGTTGAAGTTGTAGAGGCCCTCCGGATAGCGCCCGGTGAAGAGAATCGCGAACCAGGCGAGGAACGCGACGATGAACGCAGCAAAGATGTAGACGCCCCCGAGCAGGAACCAGGGGATGGCGAGGATGAAGCGGAAGCCGGTCCTCGACCGGCTCCGCTTCTCCACATAGTCAGCCTGGTATCCGACCGGGTACAGCGTCTAAGCCTCGGGGCTGCGAGTTGCGGCCTCGGTGCTGATCTGTCCGGCGGGAGCCGCCCCGCTCTCCTCGTACGAGAAGGGAGGCCAGTCCTCGGTGAGCAGCAGGAAGTACGCGGTCGCCCTGGTCAGGTACGCCGACGCCGAGCGAATCGGGTCGAACAACCCCTCGGGGAGCTTGCCGGTGAAGAGGATCGCGAACCACGCAATCAGCGCGCAGACGCTCAGGATGATCGCCTGGACGATCGCCAGCAGGTAGACCGGGATCCCGAAGATGAGCCGCAGGCCCGTCTTCAGCCGGCTGTACATGTCCAGCGGCGGGGCGACGCCGATTCGAACCGGATACTGCGGGGCCTCGTCGCCACCGAACGGGGGCCACTCGTCGGTGAGCAGGTACTCGAAGGCGTTCACCCGCCCGATCATCCGCAGGTAGCCGGCATTGAAGCTGTAGAGGCCCTCCGGGTACTTGCCCGTGAAGACGATTGCGAACCAGGCGATCACAGCCACGAGCTCTGCGACGAATCCGTAGATCGCGGCCACGATCAGCCAGGGGATCGCGACCAGGTAACGGAAGAACGTAGTGAGGCGGTTTCGGCCTTCGAGGGCAGGCTCCACCTCGTAGCTGATTGGGTACATGCTCTCTCCCGAGTCGAGGTGCTGGGGGATTACGCCCTCGGACGAGCGACCCCAACGGACGCGTGGCCACCCTACCCCACAGTCCGGAGGTCAGTCCAGCGTCTTGGCCGAATAACGCCCGTGTGGCGCGGTGGCTAGCCTTGCGGCTCGCTCTGGATCGATGGAACGGACGATCGTGGAAATCCCCGCTGCCCTCAAGCCCGCCGACGGACGGTTCGGGTGCGGCCCATCGAAGGTGAGACCGAAGGCGCTCGCGAGGCTGGCCGAGCAGAGCGAGCTCATGGGCACGTCGCACCGACAGCAGCCGGTGAGGGATCTCGTCGCGCGGGTTCGTTCCGGAGTCGCGGAGCTGTTCGACCTTCCCGCCGGATACGAGGTCACCCTCGGCAACGGCGGCGCAACCGCCTTCTGGGACGCCGCGGCGGCATGGCTCGTCCGCGAGCGGGCGCTGCACCTGAGCTACGGCGAGTTCTCGTCCAAGTTCGCCAAGGCGACGGCCGGCGCTCCATTCCTGGCCGACCCGATCGTGATCGAGGCCGAACCCGGCGACGCCCCGGAGCCGGCGGCGGACCCGCAGGCGGACGCGATCGCCTGGGCGCACAACGAGACCTCGACCGGAGTGATGGTCCCGGTCGTGCGCCCTGACGGCGCGGGCGACAGCCTGATCCTGATCGACGCCACCTCCGGCGCAGGCGCGCTGCCGGTCGACGTGGGGGAGGCCGACGCGTACTACTTCGCGCCGCAGAAGGAGTTCGCCTCCGACGGAGGTCTCTGGATCGCCCTGCTCAGTTCCGCGGCGATCGAGCGGATCGAGCAGCTCGACGTCGCGGCCGACGGGCGCTGGCAGCCGGCGTTCCTCTCGCTCGCCCTCGCGCTCGAGAACTCGCGCAAGGAGCAGACCTACAACACGCCCGCCCTGGCGACGCTGTTCCTGCTGGCCGATCAGACGGAGTGGCTGCTCGATGGGGGCGGCCTCGAATTCGGCATCTCGCGCAGCCGCGCCTCGGCGGATCACCTCTATGGGTGGGCCGAGCGGGCGGAGCTCGCGACTCCCTTCGTTGGCGACCCGGCCAAGCGCTCGCCCGTGGTGGGAACGATCGACTTCGACGAGTCGGTGGACGCCGCAGCCCTGGCGAGCATCCTCCGTGCCAACGGAATCGTCGATATCGAGCCGTACCGCAAGCTGGGGCGCAACCAGCTGAGGGTCGGCATGTATCCCGCCATCGACCCCGCCGACGTCGAGGCGCTCACCGGCTGCATCGACTGGGTCCTCGAGAACTCCGACGACGTGCGGCGATGACCGAGAAGCCCAAGGTCCTCGTCAAGGAGAAGATCGCAGACGCGGGCGTGGCGCTGCTGCAGGAGCGCTTCGACGTCGAGCTCGGGCTCGAGTGGGACGGCTCGGAGCTCGAGCAGCGGATCGGCGAGTTCGACGGGATCCTGATCCGCTCGGCCACGAAACTCACCCCGGATCTGATCGAGCGGGCCGAGCACCTCAAGGTGATCGGCCGCGCCGGCACCGGCGTCGACAACGTCGACGTCGACGCGGCCACCAGGCACGGGATCGTGGTCGCCAACGCGCCGGAGGCGAACTCGATCGCGGCGGCCGAGCACACGCTGGCCCTGGTACTTGCCCTCTGCCGGAACATCCCGCAGGCGCATGCCTCCCTGGCCGGCGGGGCCTGGGAGCGCGGCAGATTCAAGGGGACGGAGCTCTACGGCAAGACGCTCGGCGTGCTCGGCTTCGGCCGAATCGGCCAGCTGGTGGCGGCGCGGGCGCAGGCCTTTGAGATGCCCGTGGTCGCCTACGACAAGTTCGTCACCGCGGAGCGCTTCCGCGAACTGGGCGTCGAGGGAATCGACGACCCGGCCGCGCTCTACGCAGGGGCCGACTTCATCTCACTCCATCTGCCGAAGACCGCGGAGACCGTGAACTTCATCGACGCCGACGCGATCGGGCGGATGCGAGACGGCGTCCGCATCGTCAACTGTGCCCGCGGGGAGCTGATCGACCTCGACGCTTTACTCGAGGGGCTGAAATCCAGGAAGGTCGCCGGGGCAGCGCTCGACGTCTTCCCGGAGGAGCCCTTCGGCGGGCACCCGATCCTCGAGCGCGACGACGTCGTGGTGACGCCGCACCTCGGCGCCTCCACGGCCGAGGCACAGGATCGCGCCGGTATCGTCACGGCGGAGCAGGTGACCGCTGCGCTGACGGGCGGAGTGGTGACGACCGCCGTCAACATCGCCGCCGTCCGCCCGGAGGTGATGGAGCAACTGGCACCCTTCGTCCCGCTCTGCGAGAAGCTCGGCCGCTTGGCGCAGGCGCTCGGCGAGGGGGCGCCCGACCGCGTCGAGGTCGAGTTCCGCGGCCGCCTGGCCGACCAGGACACGCGCATCCTCGGCATCGCCGCTTTGGTCGGGATCCTCGCGGGCCACACGGAGGAGCCCGTCAACCTGGTCAACGGCCCGCACATGGCGGAGGAGCGGGGGATCGAGCTGACCGAGACCCGCGACGCGATCTCGGAGGACTTCACCGAGCTGGTCGTCGTCCGCCTGCACACCGGGGAAGAGGTCGTCGAGGTCGCCGGCACCGGCGTCGGACCGCGGAACATCCCGTATCTGGCCCGGGTCTGGGGCGAGGACTTCTACCTGCCCTTCGCCGAGCATCTGGCGATCTTCCGCTACGCCGACCAGCCGGGAATGATCGGCCGGGTCGGGACCGTGTTCGGTGAGGAGGGCGTCAACATCGTCTCCGCGGCGGTCGGAGCGGAATCCGGAAGGGACACGGCGGTGATGGCGCTGACCACCGACGCGCCGGTCGCCTTCTCGACCATCAACCGCATTCTCGAGCTCGACGGCTTCTCCGTCGGTCGCGCCGTAGACGTCTAGGGAATAGGGTCAAGCCATGAGGGTGGTTGTGCTCACCGGCCATGGAGGGCCGGAGGTCCTGCAGGTACAGGAGCGGCCGGATCCGTCCGTGGGCGCGGGGGAGGTCCGGATCGCCGTGAAGGCGGCCGGGATCAACTTCGCCGACACGATGGCTCGGGTCGGCATCTACCCGGATGCGCCGAAGCCGCCGTGCGTCCTCGGCTATGAGGCCGCGGGGGAGGTGGAGTCGGTGGGCGAGGGCGTCGATTCGGTGAAGGCCGGCGACCGGGTCGTCGCCGGGGTCCGCTTCGGCGGCCAGGCGGAGCTGGTCAGCGTCGCCGCCGACCAGGTCCTCCCGCTGCCGGACCGGCTCAGCTTCGAGCAGGGCGCCGCGGTGCCGGTCAACTACGCCACCGCCTACTGCGCGCTCGTCGTGATGGCAGGGATCAAGCCGGGGGAGCGAGTCCTGATCCACGCGGCGGCGGGCGGTGTGGGCACCGCCGCGGTGCAGATCGCGGGTCACCACGAGACCGAGGTGTTCGGCACGGCATCGGCGGGGAAGCACGACGCGATCCGCGAGCTCGGCGTGCAGCACGCGATCGACTACCGGACCCAGGACTTCGAGCAGGAGGTGCGGAGGCTCACCGATGGTGAGGGCGTGGATGTCGCGATCGACGCGACGGGACCGACCAACTTCCGCAAGGACTACCGCCTGCTGCGGCAGGGGGGACGGCTCGTCATGTACGGCCTCTCCGAGGCGTCGGCCGGAACGGGCCGCGACATGCGCAAGTTGATTGGGAGCCTTGCGCGGATGCCGTTCGCGACGCTGCCCTGGTGGAAGAGCCTGCAGCTGATGAGCGAGAACAAGGGCGTCTTCGGCCTCAACATGCTCCATTGGTGGGACCGCGAGGGCGACGTCACCAGGATCACCGGGCCGCTCGTGGATGAACTCGAGGCAGGCGATCTCGAACCCGTAGTGGCGGAGGCGTTCCCGTTCGACCGGGCCGGCGACGCCCACCGCTTCATCGCAGAGCGGCGGAACGTCGGCAAGGTCGTGCTCGTTCCCTGAGGCGCTCCTATCGTCGTTTACCGGGGTTATGGGGACGCAGATGAAGCTGCGAGCGATAAGGATCCCGGGCACCCTCGCGGCGCTCGCCGTCTTGGCCGGGGTGGCGCCCGCGGCGGCCTCCGCACACGACGGCGTGTCCGCCGCTGTCTGGACCGTCCACGGCCGCGCCGCCACGACCTCGGCGTCCGTCAACGTGCTCACCCTGCACGACTACGGACGGGTCGACAACCGGATCAGCGCCTTCACGGGGTCCACCGGCCGGCTGACGCTGACCGCGCCGGAGGGCCTCGGCGACCCGGACGGCAGCGGGACCGCCTGCGCGCTCGACAACGCCAAGCCCGGTGAGGCCACGGCCCAGGAGGTGAGCTGCGCGCCGGGCTACATCGGCGCGATCGTCGGCGACCTCGGCCGCGGCGGCGACACCTTCGATGCCGATCCATCCTTCCCGGTGATGATCGGGGCCGTCATCGACGGCCAGCCGCGGCCGCTCGAGGGCGGCCCGGGCCGGGATCGCCTGGTGGGCGGGACGGTGGCCGATCTGCTCGAGGGCGACGGCGGGTGGGACTCGCTCGCCGGTGGCGGCGGTCAGGACAAGCTGATCGGGGGCCCCGGTTCCGACAACCTGAGTGGCGGTGGAGCCGCCGACTGGCTGCTCGGCGGCAGCGGCGCGGACAAGCTGAGTGGGGGAAGGGGCAAGGACGCCTGCCGCGGCGCCGGCGGGTTCGACACCGGGAAGAGCTGCGAGAGCGCTCGCGGGATTCCGTAGGCGCCGTCGTTAGCGTTCCGGCCGTGTTGACCACGGCCAGCATCGGCAGCGCCTACCAGCACGGGATCGTCGACACCGGGCGCGAGCCGCACTTCCTCTTCTTCGTCTCGTTCCTCTTTACCTTCGCCTTCATCCGGACCAGCACCCACATGATTCGGGCGCAGGTCAAGTGGTGGCCCGGGAACGTCTCGGTCGGCGGCACGCACGTCCACCACCTGGTCTGGGGAATCCTGCTGCTGCTGATCTGCGGCTACGTCGCCGTCGCAATCGCACCGGAGAGCCCGTGGCGGGAGGTGATCGCCGTCTTCTTCGGAATCGGCACCGGGCTCACGCTCGACGAGTTCGCTCTGTGGCTCAACCTCAAGGACGTCTATTGGGAGAAGGAGGGCCGGAAGTCGATCGACGCGGTGATCATCGCGGCCGCCATCTCGGGTGTCTTCTTGATCAGCCTCCGCAGCTGGATCGACGTGACGACCTCAGTCGCGGACGCGGTGGAGGCGATCCTGGGGAGCATCGGCCTGATCGGCGTGCTGATGGCCCTCGTCAACGCGGCGAAGGAGAAGTTCGGGATGGCCGTCTGGAGCATTCTGATCCCAATGGTCGGCCTCGTGGGCGCCCTCCGCCTCGCCAAGCCGCACTCGGTCTGGGCGAGGCTCTTCTACCGCCACTGCAAGAGGGAGCGCTCGGAGCACCGCTTTGTGGGCTCGCGCGGGGAGCCCTTCTGGGAGCGGCGCGGGGAGCTACTCGCTCGGCTCAGGCTGCGCCCGCGCAGCGCCGGCTGAATCCGAGAAGACCAGCTCATCGATCACGACCAGGTGATCGCGTCGCCGGGCCCGCCGTCGATCAGCAGCACCGCGAAGACTGCGAAACCCCCGACCGTGAGGCCGACCAGAGGGATTAGGTCGAGGAAGGCAACGAGCACGGCGAGGGGGCACGGCCAGGTGGAAGCCCTCGGCCTCCAGGAAGGCCCAGGTGAGGAAGCCGGCGGCGATCGCGAGCAGCAGGTTGACGCTGACGTAGGCCTTGACGACCTCGGCGACCCGGTCGGCGATTCGCCGGACGCGATCGCGCTGGATCGTCGGCAGGCGGCCCGTGCCCCTCTCGACCATCCCCCGTCCGTCGAGCAGGAGGAAGAAG
>Ga0126307_10001260_pt1 | contig 16709 bp, 16 predicted proteins | sample Plot28_FD_89955 | JGI IMG/M metagenome (GOLD analysis project Ga0126307, IMG submission 89955) | Serpentine soil microbial communities from UC McLaughlin Reserve, CA, USA - Plot28 | ecosystem: Environmental > Terrestrial > Soil > Grasslands | place: USA: UC McLaughlin Reserve, Lake County... | reverse complement strand
TTTCCCTCCCCGTTCTGGTTCGAGTCGATCAGGACGCCGCGCCGTCTCGCCTTCGTCCACTCCGTCGTCACGAGCCCCGAGTGGGCGCGGGCGAGCGCGCCGGCGACGATCTCGGAGAACGCGCGCGTGTCGGCGTACGTGTGACGGCGTGCGACCGGGACGAGGATGTGGATCCCTTCGGAGCCGCTCGTCTTCGGGAACGACGCCAGCTCGAGCAGGTCGAGCGTCTGCTTGATCAGGAGCGCGACCTCGATCGTTTCGACGAAGCCGACGTCGGGCGACGGATCGAGATCGAAGAGCACCCAGTCGGGCCGCGACGGCTTGTCCACCCGGGAGTACCAGGTATTCATGTCGATGCAGCCCATGTTCACCATCCACAGGAGCGCGAGCTCCTCGTTGGCGAGCGGGAAGTCGATCAGCCGCCGCTGCGGGGGCCGCTCGCGCGTCGACGCCTCGAACCGCGCCGTCGGGATCCAGTCGGGCATGTGCTTGGGAGCGTCCTTCTGGAAGAAGAATTTGCCGTTCCAGCCGTCTGGATAGCGCTTCATGGTGAACGGCCGATCCTTGAGGTGCGGGACGAGCACCGGCGCGACGTCGCGGTAGTACCCGAGCAAGTCGCCCTTGGTGATCCCCTCTTCGCGCCAGAACGACTTGTCCAGATTCGACAGCTTCAAGACGCGCTTGCCGCGGCGGATCTCCTCAGGGATCGGCGCTCGCTCGCGGTGCACGTCACTCGCCTCCTTGTCCTCGCGCAGGCCGACGTAGACCGGCGCCCGCAGCCGGCCGTCATGCGTCCACTCCGCGAACCGAATCTCGGCCACGAGGCTCGGCTCGACCCAGATGACGTCTCCCTTCCGCACCTTCGGCATCTTCGGCACCTCCGCGAACGGGCACTCGTCCCGGCGGAGCGGCTTCAGGGCGTCGAGCAGCCGCTTGATCTCGGCCTCGTCGAAGCCAGTACCGACGTTGCCGGCCCAGCGGAGGCCGCCGTCCTCGTGGACGGCGAGGACGAGCGAGCCGAAGCCGGTCGCGCGCCGGCCTTGCCCTTTCGTGTATCCGACGATGACGAGCTCCTGCCGGCCCTGCGTCTTCACCTTCAGCCACTTACGGCTGCGGTGGCCCGGCTCATACGTGGAGTCCGCACGTTTGCTGAGGACACCCTCGAGCTGCTGCGCGCTCACGGCTTCGAGCAGCGCGTGGCCGTCGTCAAACGTGTCCGAGAGCCGAACCGTGCGGTTGCGCTTGTCGAGCAGCGCCTCCAGCCGCTTGTGCCGCTCGGTCAGCGGCAGGTCGACAACAGGCTCGCCCTCGATTTCGAGCACGTCGAAGAGATACAGCACGAGCGGCCGCGAGCCTTGTTGCATCGCGGAGAAGCTGGCACGCCCGTTCTCGTCGAGCGCACAAACCTCGCCGTCGAGCACGCAATCGGGTGTCTTGACCGCCTGGACGACCGCGCGCGCCACGGACTCGAAGCGGGCGGTGAGCGAGTTGCCCTTCCGGCTCGTCAGCTCGGCCTCGCCGCCGGCGATCGTCACGATCGCGCGGTAGCCGTCCCACTTGACCTCGTGCAGCCACTCGTCGCCCGTCGGCACGGCCTCGGTGAGCGTCGCGAGCATCGGCTTGTACCGGCCTGGCTTGCGGGCCGGCTCGTCGGACTTCTTCTTCACGATCAGCCAGTTCTTCGGGTCGCCGCTGAGCTTCGCCGGAACGAGGGTCCACTCGCCGTTCAGACGCGTGCCGTGCAGCCGAACGGTCATGCCCCCGTTCGGCTTCTCCTCGACGAGTTCGTAGGTGCCGTTGTCCCAGATCTCGACGGTGCCGGCCCCGTACTCGCCCTTCGGGATCTCGCCCTCGAAGGTCGCGTAGCCGAGCGGGTGGTCTTCGACGTGCACGGCCAGGTGCTGCGTGCCCGGCTCGAGCGGCACGCCCTTCGGAACGGCCCAGCTGAGGAGGACGCCGTCGCGCTCGAGCCGGAAGTCGTAGTGGAGACGGCGCGCGTCGTGGCGCTGAACGACGAAGATCGGCTCCTTGCCGAGCCGACGCCCCGTCCCGAACGGCTCCGGCGTCTTGCTGCGCGAGCGCTTGCGCTCGTAGTCCTCGAGCGAGGCCACGCCCCACTCATACCCGCTGGGCAGGTTTGACAAAAGGGGGATCGGAGCACCTGCTCTGTGCGCAGCCTGTGGGCGCGCACCGTCTTCTCCACCGAAAGCGGGGGTCAGTTGGGGCCGGCCTTGCCGGCCTCAACGCGTGAAAGGCCTGCTTGCGACGCACATTTGGGACCGGGGAAAAGCCTGTGGAAGCTGTGGAAAGTCGGGGTGAACGCAGGAGCGGCTCAGGCCAGCACGCCCATGGCGCGGAACTTCTCGCGCCGGGCCCGCCGCAGCTCCTGCGGCGGGGTGCCGGCAAGCTCGTCGAGCGCGTCTCCGATCGCCGCTGCGAGCAGGCGGGCCGCCTCGTCCGGGTTCTCCTGCGCGCCACCCTCCGGCTCGGGAACGATCCCGTCGATCACTCCGAGCTCGAGACAGTGGGCGGCGTCGGGCTTGAACGCGGCGGCGGCCTTGCGCTTCTCCCCCGCGTCGCGCCAGAGGATCGCGGCGCAGCCCTCGGGTGAGATCACGGAGTAGATCGCGTTCTCCTGCATCAGCACGCGGTCGGAGAGCGCGATCGCGACGGCGCCACCGGAGCCGCCCTCGCCGATCACGCACGAGACCGTGGGGATGCTCAGCCTCGCCATCCGGGCCTGCGAGCGGGCGATCGCCCCACCCTGCCCGTGCTGCTCCGCGACGATACCCGGATAGGCCCCGGGCGTATCGATCAGCGTGATCAGCGGGAAGCCGTGCCGCTCGGCGAGCTCCATCACGCGCATCGCCTTGCGATAGCCCTCTGGGTAGGCCATGCCGAAGTTCCGCTTGGAGCGCTCGGCGAGGTCGCGGCCCTTCTGGTGGCCGATCAGCGCCACGGTCCGGCCCTCGAGCTTGCCGACCCCGGTGACGATCGCCGCGTCGTCGGCGCGGCCGCGGTCGCCGTGCAGCTCGAACCAGTCGTCGAGCATCCGCCCGACGTAGTCGAGGGTGTAGGGGCGCTCCTCGTGCCGCGCGAGCTCGACCTTGTTCCAGATCTCCTCGTCGGACGGCTCGGCCTCGATCCGGTCGAGCTGCCGCTGCAGGCGCTCGAGCTCACCGGAGAGGCGAGCGCCGCGCAGGAGGTCGAGCCCACCCAGCTTGCTCAACCTGTCCCGGAGCCTGATCTCTGCATCCCGGGCCACCCTAATCCTTTTCTCCGCCGTCTCCGAACAGCCGCAGCAGCCGCGCGAGCGTCGGCCGCAGCTCGGGTCGCGCCACGATCGCGTCGACGTGGCCGAAGCGGAGGTTGGACTCGGCGAGGCCGAAGTCGTCCGGCAGCTTCTCGCGCGTGGTCTGGGCGACGACGCGCGGGCCGGCGAACGACATCAGCGCGCCCGGCTCGGCGATGAGAACGTCGCCGAGACTCGCGAAGCTCGCGAGCAGGCCGCCGGTGGTCGGATGCGCCAGCACGGAGATCAGCGCAGAACCTGCGTCGTGGAGCTCCTCGACTGCGACGACCGTCTTCGGCAGCTGCATCAGCGCGAGGATCCCCTCCTGCATCCGGGCACCTCCCGACGCGGAGACGGAGATCAAGGGCACGCCGGCGGCGGCGGCGCTCTCGCAGGAACGGGCAAACTTCTCACCGGTGACGGACCCCATCGAGCCGCCCATGAAGGAGAAGTCCATGACGGCGAGTTCGCAGGGGATGTCCTCGATCGTGGCCGCACCGATCACGAGCGCGTCCCCGAGGCCGGTGGAGACCTCAGCCTCGGCCAGCCGCTCGTTGTAGGCGCGCAGGTCGAAGAACCCGAGCGGATCGGCAGAGCGGAGGTCGGCCGCCTCCTCGGCGAAGCTGCCCTTGTCGGCCAGCTGCTCGATCCGCTCACGCGCCTTGACGGGGAAGTGGTGGCCGCACTGCGTGCAGACGCGCAGGTTCGCGACGAGCTCGTCGTCACGGTAGTGCGAGCCGCAGCGGGGGCAGGTGTTCGGATGCTGCTTCGGCGGCGGCTCCGGCGCCTGCTTGTGCTCGATCGAGACGTCGATCCTGGGGTCGGCCATCGTGCGATCTTAGACCGGGTCCTTCCCGCGAGGGTTACAGCCCGAGTGCCGCGGCGAGACGCGCCAGCTTCGGCACGTTCTGCGGCTCGCGGACGAGCCCGGTGAAGCCGAGCCCGGCAACGCGCACCCGGGAGGCGAGGTTCGCCAGCACGGATTCGACCTCGGCCAGGCGCAGCCCGTCGGGCTCGGGCATGAAGACGGCCAGCTCGCCGGGATCGAGCCCGTCGCAGTCCAGGGCCACGTAGACGGCGTCCGCTCCCTCGAGCGCCCGGTCGACGGCGCCCTCGCCCACCTGGATCCCCGCCGACTCGATGAACTCGATCTCGGGCGGATCGAGGTTGCGTGCGCCCACCAGGGCGACGTTGCGCGGCAGCACCGCCCCATCGTCGATCACCATCCGCAGCGGCATGCCCCAGGCGTTCCCCGACGGCGAGCTCTCAGGCGTGTTCAGGTCGCCGTGAGCGTCGATCCAGACGATCCCGAGGCACTCCTCCCCGGCCGAGAGCGCTTCGATCGCGCCGACGTGCGAGCAGCAGCAGCCGCCCAGGACGAGCGGCCGGTCGGGCAGCTCGGACGCCAGCAGCAGGTTCTGCTCGGCCAGGGTGTCCGCCTCGATCACGCTCGCCTCCGGATACGGCAGCTCGAGGTGCGCCGCCTCGGCCATCGTCTCACCCGCGACACCCCACGCACGCGGCACGCGGACGAGTCCGGCGAGGAACTCACGGCCACATGAATGGCACTGGTATTCGGGCCCGATCGCGACCGCCGTCAGCGTGCGGCAGTCCGGGCAGCGCGCGCGCAGGCGGCTCATGCGGGACGCAGCTCCTTCTCGTAGACGATCGCGTGCCACAGCGTGCGCATGCCAGCGCGTTCGTAGACGCGCGTGGCGCCGGTGGGGCTCTCGGCGTCGACGCCCAGTCCGACCCTTCGCTCGCCCCGCCTCCAGAACTCCGCGAACGCGGTCTTCAGCAGTGCTTCGGCGATGCCGCGGCGCCGGTATTCCGGCACCACTCCGAGCACGTCGACCCAGCCCTGGCTGGGGTCCCGCTTCTGCTCCGCGAGCAGCAGGCCTACGACCCTGTCACCGTCGACCGCCGCCCACCAGAGCGTTGGGTCGAACGTCTCCTTGCCGTAACGGCGCTGCTCCCACTCCTCCCACGCCCACGGCCGGAACTCCCAATGCGAGGCGAACGACTCCTGGTGCGACTCGTAGAAGGCGCGCGCCTCGTCGGGATGGCTGTAGGGCCGGATCTGGATTCCAGTGACGGGTGTCACCTCGGGCTCGGTGTCGAGGTCGATCACCATGCCACGGAACCCCCGCACCGGCTCATAGCCCCGGTCGCGATAGAAGCGGTTGGTGCACTCGTCCTGGTCGAGCGTGGCGTTCTGCAGGTAGACGCGCTCGCCTGGCGGCACCGTCGCTTCCTCCTCTCGGGCGCGCCCCTCAACGCGCCTGATGATCTCGCTGCCGACGCCGCGGCCGCGGAAGTCAGGATCGACGTAGCCGTCCCCCTGGAAGCGCCCGCCCTTGGCGTAGAAGTCGGCGTAGCCGACCACGCGTCCGTCCAGCTCGAACAGCCAGGCGTTGCGCTCCAGGTCGAGCTCCGCCCACGTGTTGGCGAGGTCGCTTGCGGTCCAGTCGGAGTCGCCGGCCACGGACGAGTCCGCCGCCCGCAACACCTCGAGCACGCGCTCCAGGTCTGCGGCGACCGGCGCGCGGACGTTCACGCCGGGACGAGCTCGTCGAGCGCGTCCGGCAGCCCGGTGAGGTCGACGAGCTCCAGGTCTGGTGTTGCTTCGGCCGTGTGTGCGAAGGAGTCTGCGCCGCCGCGGCTGATCCAGGCGGTCTTCAGGCCGAGCTCCTTCGCCGGCGCCACGTCGTGGAAGAGGCTCGCGCCGACGTGGACGTGGTGTGAGGTGTCCGCCGTTGTCACCTCGAAGAAGCGGTCGAAGTGCGCGCGGTCGGGCTTGTAGGCACCCACGTCTTCCGCGGTCACGATCAGGTCGATGGGGACGCCGAGCCGCTTCTCCGACTCCACGATCATCGCGCGGTCGATGTTCGAGAGGATCGCCAGGTTCCAGCCACGGCGGCGCAGCTCCTCGAGCGCCCGCGGCGCCTCCGGGAACGGCGGCCATTCGGACACCGACTGCGCCAGCACGCCGCTCTCGCCCTCGGGGATCCCGTATCCGACCTCGTTCGCGAGCCGCTCGAGCGTCAGGCTCAGCACTTCGCTGTACGGGCGGTAGCGCTCCGCCTGCACCTCCGGCTCGAGCTCGTGGTAGCGCCGCAGCAACCGCGGCGCCTGCTCGGCGCCGTAGAGCCGCTCCAGCACGCTGCCGATCCCGTCGTTCCAGTCGATCAACGTCCCGTAGCAGTCGAAGGTGGCCCACCTGGACACGGACGTGAGCTTACTCTGGAGCAGTGCTCGTCCGCCCGCTCGATCCGACGGACTATCCGGCCGTGGCCGCCGTGTTCGCGGAAGGCATCGCCACCGGTCGCGCCACCTTCGAAACGACGGTGCCGAGCTGGGAGGAGTGGGATGCAGCTCATCTCCCCGGGCACCGCTTCGTCGCCGAAGAGGACGGCGACCTGCTCGGCTGGATCGCGGTGGTTCCCTACTCCCGCCGCGCCGTCTACCGCGGCGTCGGCGAGGAGAGCGTCTACGTCGCCGAGCGCGCCCGTGGCCGTGGCGTCGGTCGGGCGCTCCTGGAGACGGTGGTCGCGAGCGCCCGCGCCGGCGGTCTCTGGACGTTGCAGGCCGGCATCTTCCCGGAGAACGTCGCGTCGCTCGAGCTCCACCGCCGACTCGGCTTCCGCGAGGTCGGCGTTCGGGACCGGATCGGGCAGCTGGACGGCCAGTGGCGCGACGTCGTCCTGCTCGAGCTCCGGCTCTGAGAGCTCCACCGGCGCTGCTCGTCCTTGACGCAGCGGCGGCAGGGGCCGGGGATCGCGCGGCCGGCCGCGCGGATCACTCGTCGTGCGTGCGGAACACGACGCAGGCGTTGTGCCCGCCGAACCCGAACGAGTTCGAGACGCCGACGCCGATCTCCGACTCGCGCGCCTCGTTCGGGATGTAGTCGAGGTCGCACTCCGCGTCCTCGACCTCGTAGTTGATCGTCGGCGGCAGGACGCCGCGCTCCGTCGCGAGGATCGTGAAGATCGCCTCGATCGCGCCGGCGGCGCCGAGGCAGTGACCGGTCGCGCCCTTGGTCGAGCTGACCGGGATCCTGGCTGCGTTCTCCTCGCCGACGGCCAGCTTGATCACCCGCGTCTCGGACGCATCGCCGAGCGGCGTCGACGTGCCGTGCGCGTTGATGTAGCCGATCTCGGACGGGTCGATGCCCGCGTCGGCGAACGCCATCTTCATCGCCCGGGCGGGGTTCGTCCCCGAGGGGTCGGGCTCGGTGATGTGGTTGGCGTCGGAGGAGACGCCGTAGCCGATCAGCTCCGCGTAGATCTTGGCCCCGCGCGCCTTCGCGTGCTCGAGCTCCTCCAGCACGACGGTGCCGCCGGCCTCGCCCATGACAAAACCGTCCCGCTCGGCATCGAACGGACGCGAGGCCCGCTTCGGATCCCCGTTGCGCCGTGAGAGCGCGCGCATCGCCCCGAAGCCGGCGATGCCGACGCGGGTGATCCCAGCTTCGGTGCCACCGCAGATCATCGCGTCCGCGCGTCCGAGCCGAATTGCGTCCGCGCCTTCGCCGATCGCCATGTTCGACGCGGCGCATGCAGTGCACTGAGACGAGAGGGGGCCGCGGGTGCCGAGCTCCATCGAGACCCAGCCGGCGCCCATGTTCGGGATGATCGCGGGGATCGAGAACGGATTGACGCGGTCGGGGCCTCGTTCGAGCAGGGTGTGGTAGCAGTCCTGGAAGGCACCGAGCCCGCCGATTCCGGTCGCGATCGACGCGCCCACGCGGTCGGATTCCTTCGAGATCTCGAGCCCCGAGTCGACCTCGGCCTGGCGCGCGGCGGCGAGCACCATCTGCGCGAAACGGTCCATGCGGCGCGCCTGCTTGCGCTCGATCCAGACCGTCGGGTCGAAGTCCTTCAGCTCGCAGGCGAAGTTGACGGGGAACTCGTTCGCGTCGAACTGCGTGATCTCCGCCGCGCCGGACTCCCCCGCGATCAGGTTCGACCACGAGGTCTCGACGTCGTTCCCGAGCGGGGAGACCATCCCCACCCCGGTCACGACTACACGCCTGCGTCCATTCTCTCCAGCCATCACATCCCCAGTCCGCCGTCGACGAGCAGCACCTCGCCCGTGATGAACGAGGCGGCGTCGGAGCAGAGGAAGCGTACCGCCCGGGCCACGTCCTCCGGATCGCCGAGCCGCCCGAGCGGTGTGTTCTCGAGCATCGCCCCGGTCGCCTCGTCGGGGAGCACGTCCGTGAGCTGGGTCTTCACGTAGCCCGGCGCGACGACGTTGGCGCGGATGCTCCGCGAGCCGAGCTCTCGCGCGAGCGACTTCGTGAAGCCGATGATCCCCGCCTTCGAGGCGGCGTAGTTCGTCTGGCCCCAGTTGCCGTGCACGCCGACGATCGAGGAGATGTTCACGATCGAGCCGCGGCGCTTCTTCATCATCGGCCGCGTCACGGCCCGACAGGTGTAGAAGACGGAGGCCAGGTTCGTGTCGATCACCGTCTGCCAGTCCTCGTCGGACATGCGCGCGAGCAGGCCGTCGCGCGTCAGGCCCGCATTGTTGACGAGGATGTCAAGGTCGCCGGCCTCCTCGACCAGGCGCTTGGCCTCGTCCGCGCTCGAGACGTCCGCCTGGATCGCCCGGCCGCCGAGCCCGCCGGCGAGCGCCTCCGCCTCGTCCTTCCCCGACCGATACCCGACGACAACGGCTGCGCCGGCGGCAGCGAGCTCCATGGCGATTGCCTTCCCGATCCCCTTCGAGGCGCCGGTGACGAGCGCTTTCTGCCCTTCCAATGACGCAAAAGGGCTAGGCAAGCGTCTCCTCCAGCTCGCGCAGGCCGTTCATGTCGCTGACGGAGACGGTGCGCACGCTCCTGTCGATCCTCTTCAGTAAACCGCTGAGGACATTGCCGGGACCGACCTCGACGAAGACGGTGACGCCCTTGCCGACGAGCTCGCGGGCCGCGTGCGTGAACTTGACGGGCGCGGTCAGCTGACGGACGAGCAGCTCGCGATAGTGGCTCGCGTCCTCGAGCTTCGCGGTCACGGTCGACATGAATGCGGTGCGCGGATCGGCGAAGTGGATCCTCTCGACGGCGGGCCGCAGCTTGTCGGCCGCACGCTCGACGAGCGGCGAGTGGAACGCGCCGGAGACACGGAGCCGCACGGCCCGGCGAGCGCCCTCGCGCTCGGCCTCGGTGCAGCACTCGCCGACCGCCCCGTCCTCGCCCGAGATGACGATCTGCCCGGGGCAGTTGTAGTTCGCCGGCCACACGTTCGAGATCTTGTGGCACAGCCCCTCGACGACCTCGTCGGCGAGGCCGAGGATCGCGGCCATCGAGCCAGGCCGCTCCTTCGCCGCCTCGGCCATGGCGATCCCGCGCTGGGTCACGAGGCCGATCGCCGCATCGGCCGGAATCGACTGCGCGGCTCCGAGCGCGGCGAACTCGCCGACCGAGTGGCCGACGACGAAGTCGGGCACGATTCCCCGCGCGCGGATCGCCTCGTTGATGGCAAGACTCGTGGCGACGAGTGCGGGCTGCTGCAGCTTCGTGTCGAGCAGGTTCTCGACCGGGTCGTGGAAGCAGATCTGGCGCAGGTCGAGGCCCGAGGCAGCGCTGCCCGCCTCGTACACGGCCATCGCCTCGGGCACGGCTTCGGCGACGTCGCGTCCCATGCCGGCCTCGTACGAGCCCTGGCCCGGGAACATGAAAGCGATCTTGCTCACGCAGCTACTCCTCCCTGATTCCACTCGATCAAGGCCGAGCCCCAGGTGAGGCCCGCTCCCATTCCGGTCATCAACACCAATTCTCCTTCCCGCAGGCGCCCATCCGCAGCCGCGTCGGCGAGGGCGAGCGGAATCGAGCCGGACGAGGTGTTGCCGTAGCGGTCGACGTTGACGACCACCTTCTCCTCCGCGATCCCGAGCTTCTTCGCCGCGTGGTCGATGATCCGCTTGTTCGCCTGGTGCGGGACGTAGACGTCGACCTCGTCGACCGTGCGGCCGCACTCCTTCAGGACGGCCTCCGCGGACGAAACCAACACGCGCGTCGCGAACTTGAAGACCTCACGGCCGTTCATCTTCACGAGCCGATCTGCGTCCTCGAAGCGGCGCGAGCCCGAGCCCGGCAGCCAGAGGTGCTCTCCGCCGCCGCCGTCCGCACCGAGCTCGAAGCCGAGGAAGCCGCCCTCGTCGACCCGCTCGAGCACGACTGCGCCGGCGCCGTCGCCGAAGAGCACAAGCGTGGACCGATCCTCCCAGTCGAGGATCTTCGAAAGGACGTCGCCGCCGACGACGAGGGCCTTCCGCGCGAGGCCGCCCGCGAGCATCCCATACGCCTGCGCGATCGCATAGACGAAGCCGGTACAGCCGGCGAGCAGGTCGTACGCAGCCGCGTCGGGCATCCCGAGCTCGTCGGCAAGGATCGCGGAGCTCGTCGGGAACATCATGTCCGGAGTCACGGTCGCGCAGATGAGCAGGTCGATCTCGTCCGGCCGGGTCTTCGCGTCTTCGAGCGCGGCGACAGCGGCGGGTCGCGCGATGTCGGTGAGCGCCTCGTCGTCGGCGGCGAATCGGCGTTCGCGGATGCCCGTCCGCTCGACGATCCACTCGTCCGACGTGTCGACGAACTGCTCCAGGTCCTTGTTCGTGAAGACACGCTCCGGGACGTGGACGCCGAGCCCCGTGATTCCGATCCGCCGTGCGTTGACCGAGCCGATCACGACGACCGCTCCACCGCGAAGGTGAGGGTGCCGCGCACGGCCAGCTCACCGTTGACGGTGGCGCGCGCCTTGCCCTTCCCGATCGGCCCGCGCACGGCCTCGAGGTCGCATTCGAGCGTGAGCTCGTCCCCCGGGCGGACGACCCGCTTGAAGCGGACGTCGTCGATGCCGGCGAAGAGCGCGATCCGGCCGCGATTCGCCTCCTCGCTCAGCACGGCCACGGCGCCGGCCTGCGCGAGCGCCTCGACCATCTTCACGCCGGGCATGATCGGGTTGCCGGGGAAGTGGCCGGCACAGTCCTCCGCGGTGACGACCTTCCGCGCGACGACGCGCTTGCTCGGCTCCAGCTCGGTCACCTCGTCGAGGAGGAGGAACGGGTCGCGGTGCGGCAGGATCCCCTCGATCGCCGCCTTATCGAGCGGCAGCTTCATGCCGAGAGCCGCTCGCGCAGGTCGTTCCGGCCGCGATGGGCGTAGCACTTCGCCGTGCCGACGGGCATCCCCTCGACGCCCGCTATCTCCTCGAAGCTGAAGTCGAACGCGTGCTTGAGCACGACGACCTTCGCCTGCTTCGGCGAGATCTCGGCGAGACAGGCGCCCAGTTTCGCCCGGAGCTCCGAGTCTTCCGCGGCGCGCGCCGGATCACCGTCCGCGGCCTCGCGCCGGTCCTCCTCGAGCGGCTCGCAGCGCCGCGCGACCTGGCGCTGCGCCACGTCGCGGCAGGCATTCACGGTCAGCCGGTGCAGCCAGGTCGAAAAGGAGGATTCGCCTCGAAACTGCCCCAGCTTCACGCAGAGCTTCGCGAGCGCGTCCTGCGACGCGTCGCGCGCGTCCTCGTGATCCCGCAGCAGATGGTGCGCCAGCCGCTCGACGCGCGGCGCGTGCCGCTCGCACAGCGCAGCCAGCGCGCGGCCGTCTCCGTCCTTGGCTCTCCTCACCAGAATCGGGTCGCTCAGCCTCTCGTAGACAAGCGGCTCGTCGTGCCGGAGTTCTTGACCGATAGGACGCGGTCTGCGCACGGCTGGTTGCACCTGCCGAGTCTACGGACTCGGGCGGCGCTAGCGCTTGGAAGCGGGGATGCTCCTGTTCCCGGCGGGATCCCACGCGACGACCCGGACGAGGCCGAGCCGGGGCGCATTGGGGATCCGCGTCGTGCCCGCCGCCTTCGCGTCGTAGACGAGCCGGCGGGCGCCGAAGCGGAGGGTCAGCTGGGAGGGCTCGCTGACCCAGATCCGCAGCGGGCTGCGCTGCACGATCCGAAGCTTCGGCTGGCGGCTATCGGCGACGAACGGCAGCGAGACGACTGACGTCGCGACCGGGTCTGTCGCCTCGACGACCGCCTCATAGGGGCCGTCGGCGAGCGTGCCGATGCGCTTCGACCCGTCCCAGTCGATCTTCCTGGCGCCGGCCGCGAGCGGCCCGGCGAACGGCGTCGCCACCCACTTGCCGTTCCTGAGGATCCGCACCTTGACCTCGGCCGGCACGGCCAGGGAGAAGCGGAAGGAAATCTGATCGGCGCGGCCGTCCGCGTTGGGCGAGAAGGCCAGGCGCGTCGCGGCGACATTGCCGAGAGTCCGCGTGACGATCAGCGAGGTCGCGGCCGTCGCGGTCCGGTTGCCCGTCGCATTGGCGAGCAGCTCGATGCGGAAGAGGCCGTCCGGCAGCGGTTTCGGGTCGAACGCGAGCGTGTGCTCGCCGGCGCGCCGCCAGGTCTTCGGGATCGATGCGACCTCGGCGCCGAGCACGTCGATCACGCGAACGCTGACGTTCGCGGCCGTGCTCAACGTGTAGGTGAGGGTCGTGCTGTCGGCGATCGTGTCGTCGTTCGGCGAGACCGTCTCCGGATCGGCGGCGAGACCGGCGATCGAGAGAGCGACGTCGGTGCCGCCGCCGATCGCGCCCTGGGCGGGCAGGACGCTCTCGACCGAGCGGATCAGGTAGCTGTAGCTCCCGGGCAGCACCGCTCTCGCGTCCCAGCTCCAGTCGACGTTCGCGCCGCTGCCGCTCGAGGAGGCGACGGCGTTGCCGGAGACGTCGTAGACGTCGATGGTCCACGGCAGCGCTGACGAGAGCTTCGCGCGGACGCGCACCACGCCTGGAATGGCGCCGGTGACGAGCGGCGCATAGAGCTTCGGCAGGCCCGTCTTCGCAACCTGGCCGCCGATGCTCGTAAGCAGGTTGTAGAGGGCCGTGCCCGGACAGTCCGTGAAGCCTGTGTCGCGGTGCCCGGAGACGGTGCGGAGGAAGACGGGCAGCCCCGCCGGGAAGCGCGCGTTGCCGCCCGAGATGAACGACTGGGTCGAAGCCGGGTCGACGTGCGCGAGGTCGAGCCGCCAGGCGAGCAGCTGCGCGAGCGACGTGCGGGCGTTCGCCGTCACGGCCAGCGAGCTGTACTCGCCGAGTACCGCCACCCCGACCGAGCCCGTGTTGAAGCCCTCGGCGTGCGCGCCGACGACGTTCTTCTCGATGCCGCCGTACCGCCCCTCGTAGACGGTGCCGAAGCGGTCGACGAGGAAGTTGTAGCCGATGTCGTTCCAGCCGTTCCCCTTGACGTGGTAGAGCTGGATCGCCCGGACCATGGCCGGCGCTTGCGCTGCGGTGTACCCGTTCGCGCCGGCCGTGTGGTGGACGAGCGCGAGGCGCAGCGTGCTCGCGTAGGACGGTCCGGCACGTCGGATCTGCTCGTCCGCGTTCCAACCTTTCCGCGGCACGATGGAGGGAGCTCCAGCGCGCTGCAGCGTGCGCGCCGGCACGCCGCTGTCCGGGCTCCAGACAAACCAGGCGCGGAGCCGGCGGACGCTGCCGCGGAGGCGATACTCGATCCGGTCGGACGGGCCCACCCACCACGGGTTGCCGAGCCGCCAGGCACCGGCCCGGGCCCGCTCCGCCGTGCCGACGTCAGGCCGGTCCTCCGCCTCCGGCGCCGCGTCCTGCCATGGGCTCCAGCGAGCCGACGTCGAGCGGGTCCGGAACTGCACCGACCCAGGCCCCCGCCAGTGCAGGCCGACGAGGTTGAAGCGAGCTGAGGTCGAGGCCGTGGCGAGTGTCCGCTCCCCCGCCAATGGGACGTCACGGGAGACGATCGTCGCCTCCTGCGCCAGAGCCGGCCCCGGAAGGGCGAGGGCGAGACCGATGAGCGTCAGGAGGCGTCTGGGCACAGGAAGTCTCCACGCGGAAGCGTGGCCGCTTCCCCTTTCGGCGACAAGCGGCGCGCCCCTCGTTTGACCGAATCCTTACAGCTACCCTTGAGGCGTGGCGACCCTCTCACGGGGACTCCCGATCGTCGCCGCAGTCGGCTCTGCGGCGCTTCTCGCCGTTGCCGGAATAGCCGACGGAGCATCGGGCGCCGAGTCCTCCTCACGCGTTCTCGTGGCGGAGTTCGCGAACGACGTCAACCCTGTCACGCAGGAGTTCCTCGTCGACGCGATCGAACGCGGCGAGCGGGAGGGCTACAACGCCGTCGTGATCGAGATGGACACGCCTGGTGGGCTCGGCTCGTCGATGCGGGCGATCGTGAAGGAGATCCTCGCGGCCGAGGTGCCGGTGATCGTCTACGTCGCGCCGCCGGGAGCAAGCGCCGACTCCGCAGGGGCCGTCATCGGCATGTCCGCTGATGTGCTCGCGATGGCGCCGCAGACGAACATCGGCTCCTCCACGCCCGTGTCGATCGGCGGCGAGGACATCTCGAAGGATCTCCGCCGCAAGATCGTCAACGACGCCGCCGCGTACATCGGGGAGCTCGCGCGCGAGCACGGGCGGAACGTGCAGGTGGCGCGCGAGATGGTCACGAAGGCGACCAACCTCGGCGCGCGCGAAGCGCTCGACCTGAACGTGGTGGACCTGATCGCGACCGATTACCCGGACCTCTTCGGGCAGATCGACGGAATGACCGTCGAGCCGAAGGGCCTGACGATCTCGACGCCGGCGGGCACGCAGATCGAGCGCGTCGAGATGTCGGCGTGGAAGAAGCTGCTCGACCTCCTGATCGACCCGAACATCATCGCGCTGATGCTCTCGATCGGGCTGATCGGGATCGTGGTCGAGCTCTGGAACCCCGGCCTGGTCTTCCCCGGCACCGTCGGCGCGATCTCCCTGATCGTGGGCCTTTACGGCCTGCAGGTGCTGCCGGTCTCGCTCGCCGGTGTGCTGCTGATGCTGCTCGCGGCCGGCTTCTTCGTTGCGGAGACGTTCATCGTCTCCCACGGCGCCCTGGCGGTCGCGGGTGCGATCACGTTCGTGATCGGCGCGCTGATGCTCTTCGACCCCGCCGGCGATGCGTATCAGGTCTCCATGCCGGTGGCGCTCGCGATCTCGGGCACGCTCCTCGTCCTGTTCGGGTTCGCGATCACAAAGGCGGCACAGGTGCGGCGCACCGAGCCCGAGGTCGGCACGCATCGGCTCATCGGCCATACTGCGGCAGTGCGCGGCGAGCAGCTCGTGTTCGTGGACGGCGAGCTCTGGCACGCGCGCAGCGCCGACGGGTCGCCCCTCGTGCCCGGCGAGCGCGTCGTCGTCGAGGCGGTGGAGCCGGACTCGCTCCAGCTGATCGTAGGATCCGCACAGCCGGCACGGTCCCTCCAGCCCGAAAGGACGTAATCGCGTGGTCGCCCTGATCGCCATCGCAGCCGTCGTCTTCCTGCTGCTGCTCTTCCTCTTCGCCGCGATCAAGGTCGCACGGGAGTACGAGCGCGGCGTCATCTTCCGGCTGGGCCGCCTGCTGCCGGAGCCGAAGGGGCCGGGCCTCTTCCTGCTGATCCCGATCGTCGACCGGATGGTGAAGGTCGACCTGCGCACGATCACGCTCAACGTGCCGCCGCAGGAGGTGATCACGAGGGACAACGTGCCGGTGCGTGTGAACGCCGTCGCCTACTTCCGGATCGTCGACCCGAAGGCTGCGATCGTGCAGGTGGAGAACTTCATGGTCGCTACCTCGCAGATCGCGCAGACGACGCTGCGCTCAGTCCTCGGCCAGCACTCACTCGACGAGCTGCTGTCGGAGCGCGACAAGATCAACTCGATCCTGCAGACGATCATCGACGAGGCGACCGCCCCCTGGGGCGTGAAGGTCTCGATCGTCGAGGTCAAGGATGTCGAGATCCCGGCAGGCATGCAGCGCGCGATGGCGCGCCAGGCGGAAGCGGAGCGCGAGCGGCGCGCGAAGGTGATCGCCGCCGAGGGCGAGTTCCAGGCCTCGCAGAAGCTGTCCGAGGCGGCCGACGTCATGTCGCGCTCGCCGATGGCGCTGCAGTTGCGCTATCTGCAGACGCTGCTCGAGATCGGCGCCACCAACGCGACCACGATCGTCTTCCCGGCGCCGATCGACATGCTGACCGCCTTCATGGGCAAGGCGTCCGGCAGCGAGAGCTAGCCGACGCCGGCGGGGGTGGTGCTGCTGCCGAGCTGGTCGTTCGCAGAGCGGAAGCGGCGCGCTGCCTCGATCGCGGCGCCGAGGTTCAGGCCCTTGTCCTTCGCCTGCTTGATCAGCATCACGGTCTCGAGCGCATCGATGTCGTAGATCCGCTGCTTCTTGCCCTTGGTCGGGATCTGCGCCTTGTTCGTCCAGTAGTCGAGCTGCATCTTCGAGATTCCGGCGATCTGGCAAACCTGTCCGAGATAGAGCTCGATCTTGTCCAGGTGCTCGGAGAGGTTGACGGGCTCGAGAATGTCCACCTGTGTGTTGTAAGCCACGCTGATCCCTTTATCGGCGGATATGACGACCCCTCA
>Ga0126307_10001259_pt1 | contig 16716 bp, 20 predicted proteins | sample Plot28_FD_89955 | JGI IMG/M metagenome (GOLD analysis project Ga0126307, IMG submission 89955) | Serpentine soil microbial communities from UC McLaughlin Reserve, CA, USA - Plot28 | ecosystem: Environmental > Terrestrial > Soil > Grasslands | place: USA: UC McLaughlin Reserve, Lake County... | reverse complement strand
TCACGCCACTCTTCCTTTGACCGTGACGCTACGCGCCTTGGATTGGCGCTCGGCATCCTCCTGTCGCTTCTGGCATGGGGTGCCGTGGTGCTGGCGATCCTCTTCCTCGTCTGACGAACGCCGGGTCAGGGCCGGGTGTAGGGCGTGCCCGAGACGCCGAAGGTGGACGGGCGAGCGTCCGGGCGGGCAACTACGGTGGCCGGCGTGCGCTTGATCGTGGCCCGTTGCGAAGTCGCCTACACCGGTCGCGTTGCGACCCGGATGGCCGAGGCGGTCCGTCTGCTCATGGTCAAGGCAGACGGGACGTTCATGGTGTGGTCCGACGGCGGTGGCTCTAGGGTCAAGCCGCAGAACTGGATGACGCCACCCACGGTGATCGAAGAGGAGGCCGGGCTGCTCGTCGTGCGCAAGAAGGGCGCCGACGACCGCATCGAGATCCGGATCGCCGAGGTGCTCTCCGATGTGACGCATGACATGGGCGAGGCCGCGGCGCTCGAGAAGGAGGGCGTCGAGCGCGAGCTTCAGGAACTGCTGGCCGACGCGCCGCCGGAGGGGATGAGACTCGTCCGGCGCGAGTGGCCCACGGACATCGGGCCGGTTGACCTCATGTGTCGCGACGACAACGACGAGTTCGTGGCGGTGGAGATCAAGCGCGTGGCCACCATCGATGCGGTCGAGCAGCTCACGCGCTACCTCGAGCGCATCTGCGAGGAGCCCGGCCTTCACCGCTGTCGTGGCGTTCTTGCTGCCCAGGCGATCAAGCCGCAGGCACGCACGCTGGCCGAGTCGCGAGGCATCGCCTGCGTTGAGGTCGATATGTCGGTACTAAAGGGCGAGCGGGAGCCCGACCTCACGCTGTTCGGCGGCTAGGCCTCGCCGGCTCGGCCGGCACCGGAAACTCCCGCTCGCGCATCCCGCGCTCCACTTCGGCGATCACTGTCTCGATCACCTTCACCCGCGCGTAGCGCTTGTCGTCGCCCTCGACGAGCTGCCAGGGCGCGTGCTCGTGCTCCGTCCGCTCGAGCATGGCCTCGATCGCCTCGAGGTATTGCGGGCGCTTCACGCGGTTGCGCCAGTCGTCCTCGGTGATCTTCCAGCTCTTCAACGGGGTCTTCTGGCGCTGCTCGAACAGGTGCAGCTGCATCTCGTCCGAGATGTGCAGCCAGAGCTTCACAAGCACGCCGCTCTCGACGCAGAACGAGCGCTCAAACTCCACGATCGTTGCGTACGCCCGCTCCCACTCCTCCGGTGTCGCGAATTCTTCCACCCGCTCCACCAGCACACGGCCGTACCAAGAGCGGTCGAAGACGGTCATCCCGCCGAGGCCCGGAAGCGCGGGCCAGAAGCGCCAGAGGAAGTGATGCCGCTTCTCGGTCTCGGTCGGGGCCGCGTACGACGCCACGCGCACGTGCCGCGGATCGAGCGGCTCGACCAGGCGCTTCAGGGCGCCGCCCTTGCCAGAGGCGTCCCAGCCCTCGAACACCACCGCGAGCGCCGGGCCCAGCCTACCCTCGTAACCTGCCAGCTTTCCGCCGAGAGCGAGCCTGAGCTCCGTGAGCCGCGTCTGGGCGGCATCGAGCCGCTCCTTGTATTCGCTCTTCGGCAGCGACAGGCTCAGGTCGAGCTCGTCTAACCGGCCCACTCGGCGGCCACCTTGGCGAGCTGCTCCAGCTGCCGCTCCACCTCGCCCGGCTCGTCAGGGCGGAGGTAGAAGAGCGAGCGTGTGACGCCCGCAGCCTCCAGGCGTTCGAGCAGCCGCACTTCCGGCTTCGCGCCGAACACCGTCACGGGGATTCGCTCGCGCCCGGCCGCCTCGGCGCGCTCCTGAAGGTCATTGATCCGCGGCGCCAGCTCTTCCGGGCTCTTCACCCGGTTCGGGATCCACTCGTCGCCGTACGCCACCACGCGGTCGAGCACCTTCTCACCAACCCCGCCGATGAGCACGGGCGGGTGCGGCTTCTGCACCGGCTTGGGCCACGACCAGATCGGGTCGAAGTCCACGAAGCGGCCGTGGTACTCGGCCTCGTCCTGGGTCCAAATCGCTTTCATCGCCTCCACGCGCTCGCGCATCACTCGCCAGCGCGTGGTCGGGTCGGTGCCGTGGTTCGCCATCTCCTCTTTGTTCCACCCCGCGCCCACGCCGAACAGGAAACGCCCCTCGGAGACGCGGTCGAGCGTGGCCACCTCTTTCGCCGTGACGATCGGATCGCGCTCGATGACCAAGCACACGCCGGTGCCCACCTTCAGGCGCTCGCTGGCCGCGGCGGCGGCCGCCAGCGCCACGAACGGGTCGACCGTGTGGCTGTACTCGCGGGGCAGTTCGTCGCCGCCGGGATACGGGGTCTCGCGATTCACTGGGATGTGGGTGTGCTCGGCCAGGAAGAGCGACTCGAAACCGTGCTCCTCCGCGAGCGCGCCAAGCCGCGCGGGCTGGATCGAGTAATCGGTGAGCAGGATGGCGAGGCCTAGTTCCATCGCAGCGGCAATCGCTCCAATCCGTAGATGCCGTGGATCGAGCCGAGCTCCGGCTCGTCGTCCAGCGCCAGGCCGGGCATGCGCTCCGGGAGAAACGACAGCGCCTCCTGAAGCTCGGCGCGCGCGAGGTTCGCGCCGAGGCAGTAGTGGATGCCCGCGCCGAAGGTGAGCGGCTTCGCGTCGCCGCGGTCAGCCGTGATGTCGAACGCCTCGGCGTCGCCGTCTACCCCGTCGCGGTTGCCCGCGAACGAGCACACCATCACGATCGAATCCGCGGGGAAGGTGACGTCGCGGTACTCGACCTCCTCGTGCAGGAGTCGCGCGGTGAACGGCGTGATCGGCTCGAAGCGGAGCAGCTCCTCCACCGCCGCCGGCGCGAGCTCGGGCCGCTCGGCGAGCAGCTCCCACTGGTCGGGATGCTCCGCGAACACGCGCAGCCCATGGGCGAGCTGCGACTGCGTCGTGTCCACGCCCCCCACCAGCACGTTGAGTACGAGGTTCATGCACTCGGCGTCGTCGAGCCGGTCGCCCTCGTGCGACGCCGAGATCAACGTCGAGATCAGGTCGGCGCCCGGATCGTCTTTGCGGCGCTCGATGAGCGCGCCGGCCCACTCGTAGAACTCCTCGCAGGCGCGCTCGATCGCGGCCCGCTCGTTCATCAGGCTGGGCGGGTCGAACTGGCGCTGGATCAGGTTCGACCACTCGTGCAGCCGCGGAGCATCCTCCAGCGGCGCGCCCATCACCGTGGCGATCGTGAGCGACGGGTACGGCTTCGCGAAGTCGCCCACGAACTCGCAGCGCTCCGCGCCCTCGAGCGGCTCCCAGAGCTGCGCCAGGAACTCGCGCATCGCGGGGCGCCAGCGCTCGGTGGCGCGCGGCGTGAACGCCGGGTTGACGAGGTTGCGGAGCCGCCGGTGCCCGTCGCCGTTGATGTGGAGGATGTTGCGGCGCATCTGCTCCAGCAGCGGTCCCTCCTCTACGCCGAACATCTCGGCGATCCTCAGTCCAGGGAAGGTGGCGCTCTTCGTGCGCAGGAAGAAGGTGGCGGCGTCGCGGTCGAGCACGAAGTATCCGAGCGGCGAGCTGGCGAGCCACGTCTCCGCGCGCAGCTTGTCCATCGTCTCGTGGAAGCGCTGGCCTTTGAGGTCTGGGGCGAAATAATCGAGTTCCACCACGGAGCGGACGTTACCCTGGAAGGACCATGAGCTTCCTCTTCCGCGACAAGACCGCGATGCCCGAGCCGGCCGACGCCCTCCCCGGCCGCGACGCCCGTCCGTTCGATCTGCCCGAGACCCACTTTGTGCTCGGCACGCCGCTCGAGCCGCCCTTCCCCGAGGGCGTGGAGACGGCCATCTTCGGCATGGGCTGCTTTTGGGGAGCCGAGCGCGGCTTCTGGCAGGCGCCCGGGGTCTACACCACAGCGGCGGGCTACGCCGGCGGGCTTACGCCGAATCCCACCTACGAGGAGGTCTGCGGCGGCCGCACAGGGCACAACGAGGTCGTGCTCGTGGCCTTCCGCCCCGAGGAGATCTCCTACGACGAGCTACTGCGCCTCTTCTGGGAGGGCCACGACCCGACGCAGGGCATGCGCCAAGGCAACGACGTCGGCACGCAGTACCGCTCTGGGATTTACGTGACCTCAGGCGCCCAGCGCGCTGCGGCCGAGGCCTCGCTTGAGCGCTTCGCGGAGCGGCTGCACGATGCGGGCTACGGCGACATCACCACAGAGATCGTGGACGCGCCGGAGTTCTTCTACGCCGAGGACTACCACCAGCAGTACCTCGCGAAGAACCCCGGCGGCTACTGCGGGCTCGGCGGCACGGGTGTCAGCTGCCCAGTAGGGCTGCCATCAGCTTGAGGCGCTCGTCCGCCTCGGCGGGCCAGCGGTCGATGTCGGCGGGCCACCAGCTCCACTCGTCGTGCTCGGCGTCGGGAACGGGCTCGCAGCGATCGGGCACCGTGGCGAGCCCGACCAGCATGTTCATCCCGCCCGGCAGCGCCAGCAGCGCCTGCACCGAGAGCCGGTCCGGCTCGAGCTGCCACTCCTCCTGGAGCTCGCGTGTGAGGGTCTGGGCCGGGCTCTCGCCGAGGTCCACCGCTCCGCCGGCGCCGAGCGCCCAGCGGTTTGCCCACGTTGACACCCAGCCCGCGCGGCGGCCCGCCAGCCAGCGGCCGTCCTCAGAGCGCACGACACACAGTGCGGTGAGGCTCTCCGATGCGTCGTCGAGCAGGCGCAGCGCCCAGCGCACCGGCTGAAGCTCCAGCCGCAGATGGTCGCGGTCGGCGTCGAAACACACCATGCGGGTGGCAAGGCCGTCGTGCGCGGGGGAGCCGCGCTCGCGCAGGCCCTCCACCGCGCCGTCCGCCAGCCGCGCAACCTCTGCCGGGACCTCGAAGGCCTCGTCGCGCCAACTCACCTCCACCTGGTCTGGTCGCCAGGGGCCCCGGGCGAGCACTCCTGGTCGGGTGATCACCGCCCCCAATCTAGACCGCGGGCGCGCAGCAGCACCCGGCAGCAGAGCGAACCCGCGCGCGCGGCCGGCACGAGTTGCGCGGGCTCGCCCCAGCGCAGATCCGTGTACTGGGTGTTCGCACCAGGCTGAGGGACCGCGGGCTCGCCGGACCTAACCCGCGCCTTCCAGTCGGTCATGCTGCCCTCGCGGCCGACGGGCTCGAGCGGCTCCACCTCCACGCCGAGCTTCTCTCGACCGACGCGGCGCACCGCATCCTGCTCCGACTCGCCCGCCGCCAGACTCACGGCCGGCAGCCCCCACACGCCGGGCAGGCTCTCGTCGTCGTCCGGCCGGCGCACCACCAGCAGCCCCTCCGGGCCCTCGATCACGAGTGAGACGGAGCGCTTAGGCCATTTCAACGTCGCGCACGCTACTGGTCGCGTCGCGCTCGTTGAGCGCGCTGAGGAAGGCCGCGACCACGCGCGAGTCGAACTGATCCCCCGAGCAGCGCAGGAGCTCCGCGCGCGCCGCGCGCTCCTCGATACCTGCACGGTAGACGCGGTCGGCCGTCATCGCCTCGTAGGCGTCGGCCACGGCGAGGATCTTGGCCTCGAGCGGGATCTCCGAGTCGTCGAGCCCGCACGGGTAGCCCTTGCCATCGGGACGCTCGTGATGCGCGAGGATCCACTCACGCAGGTCCTCGAGCCCGCGGCTGTTGAGGATCTGTGCGCCGATCTCGGGGTGCGTGCGGATCTCGGCCATCTCACTCTTGCCGAGCGGCCCGGGCTTCTGGAGGATCGCATCCGGCAGCCCGACCTTGCCGATGTCGTGCAGCACGCCCGCCACTTCGACGCGCTTCACGCGCTCGGGCGGCAGGCCGAGCTCGGCCGCGATCATGGCGCAGTAGCGACCGACGGTCCACGAGTGGTCGGACGTGCCCGTGTCGCGGAGGTCGAGCGCCTCGGCGAGGGACACGAGCGTCGAGAGCTGGAACTCATCGGCGCCCCGGTCGTCCTCGGGGGCGAAGATCGTCGAAATCTCGGGGTTGAAGATCACGCATCGGTTGCGCCCGAGCGCCTTGGCGGCGTAGAGCGCCTGGTCGGCCGCCTCAAGCACCGAATCCGCCGAGCCGCCGTGGTGAGGGAAGGTCGCGACCCCGAACGAGAAGGTGAGCACGGCGGGGTCGTTGCGGAACTCGTGCTCAACCGCGGTGCGGATGTTCTCGGCGATGAGATAGGCCTCATGCTCGGTCGTACCCGGCAGCAGGATCGTGAACTCCTCGCCTCCGGTGCGGGCAATGCAGTCGTCACCGCGGCGGTGCCGAAGAAGCATCATGCCCGCGCGGACGAGCGCCTCATCGCCGGCGCGGTGGCCGAGCCGGTCGTTCACGGTCTTGAAGTAGTCGAGGTCGCCGATCAAGACGCTCAGCGGCCTGCCCGAGCTCTGCGTGCGCTCCACCTCCGCCTGCAGCTCGCGGTCGAGCGCGAGGCGGTTCCTAAGGCCGGTGAGAGTGTCCGTGAGGGCCGCCTCCGACAGGCGGTTCACGAGCTGCCTGACCCCATCGCGCACCGCTCGCAGGACGCCTGCGGCGGGAAAGAGTATGCCCACCAGCGTGAGCCAGGCGGCCGCGACCGAGTGCAGCGGGGTGGTGGCGAGGAGAACGCCGAGGTACGCGCTCGCCATGAAAGCCAACTGCATGGCCGCCTGGCGCGTGCTGAAGAAGTAGGCGGCGTAGAGGCCGAGCCAGATGTAAAGCATCTCGCCCGAGAGCGCTGGCTCGTGCTCAGCGCTCCAGACGTGCGCGCTCACGAGCACCGTGCCGAGCGCGGTGATCGCTGGCAGGAAGCGTGGCCGGACCCAGCCGGCGCCTGTATAGAGGAAGACGGCGATGACAGCGCATGTGGCCGGGATCGCCACGCGTCCGCCGCCGAGCCCATCCGTGTGGCTCGACAGAAGAGCCACTGCGGTGAGGATCAGCGCTTCGCCGGCGAATATGCCCGCAGCGACGCGTGCCGCAAAGCGCGGACTCGGCTCCACGGCCGGGATTGGATGGACTGGGACGTCCCCCTTATGTGGCGGGGCCGGGGACATAGACCCTCCATCGGGTTCTGACGGCGAAAACTTAGCCCGAGCGCTGCTCGCGGAGCGTCCGGAGCTCAGCCCTGAGCTCCGCGACGTCGTCCTCGAGCCGCTCGAGACGCTGCTCGAGGCTCTCGGCGGCGGGTGGCGGTCGGGACGCCGCGGCGGCCGGCGGCGGGGCGGAATCCACGCTGCTCGCGGCCACGCGCTGCGGATCGCCCTCCGCGCCGATCAGCTGCACGTAGCGTTCCTCGCGCTGTCCCGTCCGGCGCTCCAGACGCGCGACCAGCTGTCGCTCGATCAGACGCTCCAGCGTCCCGCCCAGCTCGTCCATGCCGGCGAACCGGTGCAACCGCTCGGTGCGTGTCTTCAGCTCTCCGGGCGTCTGCGCACCGCGCAGCATGAGCACGTCGAGCACCGCGATCTCCGCGCCGTCGAGGCCGAGTGCGCCGTCGAGCGTGTGGCGGTATTTCATCGAGCGCCGGTTCGACCAGCTCGCGAGCGTGGCCCACTTGCGCTGCACGAGCCGGTCGATGGCTCCGCGGATCGTGTTCTCGTCGTAGTCCACGACCGGATCGCGATTGGTGGACTGGTTGCAGGCGAGCCGCAGCGCGTTCAGCGTGAGCGGATAGACGTCGGGCGTGGTCCGCTGCTTCTCGATCAAGCAGCCGAGCACGCGGATCTCGACGGGATCGGGTTCCATCGCTATAGGCTCGCAAACCATGGGAACCATCCGCGGTGAGCGCTCCGTCGAGATCGATGCTCCGGTCGAGCGCTGCTACCAGATCGCCTCTGACATCGCGACAGCGCCCGAATGGCAGGGCTCGCTCAAGGACGTGGAGGTCCTCGAGCGCGACGGCCAGAGGCGCGCCACGCTCGCCGAGACGGAGTCTGACGCGAAGGTGAAGACCGTGCGCGCCACGCTCCGCTTCTCGTACGACGAGCCGACGGCGATCCGCTGGGTCCAGGAGAAGGGCGAGACCAAGTCGCTCACGGGCTCGTGGACGTTCGAGGACCTCGGTGAGGGCCGCACGCGTGCCACGTATGCCCTTGATGCCGAGCCCGGCCGCATGCTCGGCATGCTGCTGCGCGGTCCCGCCGAGTCGAAGGTGCGCGACTTCCTCCTCGGCGACGCCGCCGAGGGCCTGAAGCAGCGCGCGGAGGCCTGAGCGATGGCCGGCTACACGCGTGTGAACCTCAGATCGGACGTCCAGGACATGGCGCCGAAGTTCGGAATGGAGGGGATGGAGTCGCGCTTCGCGAGGACCAACCTGATCTAGAGAACTCCGGACTCAGCTACTTCCGCCTCGACCGCGGCTATCGCACCCCGTTCGGCCACACGCACTCCGAGCAGGAGGAGGTCTACGTGGTGGTCTCGGGGAGTGCGCGAGTGGCCGTCGACGACGAGGTCGTGGAACTGACCCAGTGGGACGCGCTACGAATCCCGAGCGGCACGATGCGCGGCATGGAGGCCGGCGACGAGGGCGCCGAGATCCTGGCGATCGGCGCCCGAACACCGACAACAAGGACGTCGAGATGCAGCCAGGCTGGTGGCCAGAGGGCGGCTAGCGGAGCGCGTCCTTGGCCGACTCGAGGTCCGTGTAGGGCTCGATGCGCGTGAGCTTCCCGCCCTCGAGCGTGTGTGCAACGACGGTCTGCAGATCGACCTCGAGCCCGCTCGACACCCCACGCCCGGCGAGGCGGGCCCGGGCGAGCACGTACTTACCCTCAGGGATCAGCTCGAGCGCCTCGTAGCGGACGTCTTCGAGCATGCCCTCGAACCCCGCGAAGTAGCGGCGTACGCCCTCATGCCCGCGATAGGTGTCCGGCTCCGCCGACATTTCCGGAGGAATGACGATCACTATGTCCTCATCCATCAGCTCGAGCGTGGGCTCGATGCCTCCGCTCGCGTACAGCTCGAAGAGCCGCCGGACGACCTCGACGTTGGCCTCACTCATCCCAGGCACGATACGGCTCGGATAGCGTTCTGCGGGTGAACGACGCGGGCGTGCACGAGGTGGCCATCGTGGGCGCCGGCTTCGGCGGCCTGGGTATGGCGATCCGCCTGAAGCAGGAGGGGATCGAAGACTTTGTCGTGCTCGAGCGCGGCGACGACGTGGGTGGAACGTGGTGGGCCAACAGTTATCCAGGCTGCCAGTGCGACATCCCGTCGAACCTGTACTCGTTCTCGTTCGCGCGACACGACTGGGATCGTGCGTACCCGATGCGCGACCAGATCCTGGAATACCTGCGCGACTGCGCACGACGCTTCGGCGTGCTGCCGCACACGCGACTGCGCTGCGAGCTGCTCGGCGCGACGTGGCTGGCCGACGAGCAGCGCTGGGAGCTCGAGACCTCGGACGGCTCACTCTCGGCGCGCGTGCTGGTGGCCGCGCCGGGCCTGCTCAGCGAGCCCTGGACCCCCTCTCTCCCCGGGCTCGACCACTTCAACGGCAACGCCTTCCACACCGCGAGATGGGATCACGGCGATGACCTGACCGGGAAGCGTGCGGCGCTGATCGGCTCGGGCGCCACGGCCGTGCAGGTGGTGCCGAACATCCAGCCGCGGCTCGCCAAGCTGCACCTCTTCCAGCGCACGCCGCCCTGGGTGGTGCCGCACTTCGATCATCCCGTGAGCCCGCGCCTGCGCGAGCTCTACCGCCGCGCACCGGCCCTTCAGAGACTCTCGCGCGGGCTCATCTACGCGGCACGGGAGACGTTCGTGCCCGGGCTCACGCGCGACCAGCGCGGACTGCAGCTCCAGAAGGCGCTGGCACGTGCGCATCTCCGCCGGCACGTGCCTGATCCTGAGCTGCGGCGCCGGCTTACGCCTGACTACGAAATCTTCTGCAAGCGGATCATCCTGTCGAACGAGTGGTATCCGGCCATCCAGGCGCCGAACGTGGATCTCGTTAGCTCGGGCGTGCGCGAGGTGCGGGAGCACTCGATCGTCGACAACGACGGCATCGAGCGTGAGATCGACACGCTCATCTTCGCCACCGGCTTCCGGCCCGCAGAGCTTCCGATCGCCGAACGCATCCGGGGCCGCGACGGCCGCTCGCTCGCCGAGGTCTGGGGCGGCAGCCCGCAGGCGTATCTGGGCACGACCGTGTGCGGCTTTCCGAACCTGTTCCTCTTCTATGGACCAAACCTGAACCTCGGACACAGCTCCATCGTCTACATGCTGGAGTCGCAGACGAACTACTCGCTCGACGCCCTGCGCACGATGCGCGAGCTCGGTGCTGCGGAGTTCGAGGTGCACGCCGAGGCGCAGGACGCCTACAACGAGGAGATCCAGGAACGGCTCGCGCGAACGGTCTGGAACAACGGCGGCTGCGGCAGCTGGTACTTCGACCGCAACGGCCGCAATTCGATCCAGTGGCCGGGCTTCACCTTCGAGTATCGCCGACGGACGCGGCGCTTCGACGCGCCGGCGTACGGCCTGCGTCCGGCCGCTACCCTGCGCGCTGCAAATGGTGCATCCCGCAGTTATCCATCCGCTCACGCCAGGTAGCCCGGCCTACGCGGCGCTGAAGGTGGGCGCGATCGGCAGCGTCGTCGCCCTGCGCTTCGCGCTCACGCGCCGCAACCGCGGCGGGCACGAGGAAGATGCGGCACCCGAGCCGCAGGCCGAGCGCCCGCGCTCGCCGCATCCCGTGAGCCGCAAGAAGAAGCGGCGCCGGCGCAGCTGAGCGGCTCAGCGCTTCGGCTGCCAGAGCGCGATCTCGCCCGCAGCCGGCGTGGCGATGACGCTGCGCCAGCCGCCGGGGCCCTCGCGCGGCTCGAGCAGCACAGCCGCGCCAGAGGCTTTCGCGCCGTTCGTGGCCGCGCGGATCTCAGACACCTCCACATAGGGCAGCCAGAGGGCGCGGTCGGTGGCGCACTCTACGATGCCGCCCCCGAGCCCGCGGCCAAGCTCCAGCGCGAGGTAGGACCGGCGGCCCGCCTCGATGCGCTCCTGCTTCCACCCAAACAGGTCCGCGTAAAACTCGCGCGCGCCCTGGAGGTCGCCGGTGTGTAGCTCCAGGTGAACGACTGGCTTCGTCACTGCCCATAAGACCGGGCTCGGCACGGAAACTCATCGGGCCGATGAGTTTCGGCCAGTCCGGCGGTCTAATCTGGCGAGGCATGGCTACCACCTCCACCACCCAGGAACGGGAGTTGCTTCAGGCCGCCCGAGGCGGCGACGAGAACGCCTATCGAGAACTCCTCGAGCCGTACCGCGGAGAGCTGCACGCGCACTGCTATCGCATGCTCGGCTCGGTGCACGACGCCGAGGACGCGTTGCAGGACGCATCGTTGCGCGCGTGGCGCGGGCTCGCTAAGTTCGAGGGACGCAGCACGCTCCGGTCGTGGCTGTACACGATCGCCACCAACACTTGCCTGAACCAGATCGCACGACGGCCGAAGCGCGTGCTGCCGGTGGACTACGGCCCCGCGGCTGACCCTCACGGCGGTCCCGGCGAGCCGGTCGTTGAGTCGGTCTGGGTGGAGCCCTACCCGGACGAGACGTTCGGCCTCGAGGATGGCCTCGCCGCGCCGGACGCGAGCTATGAGCAGCGTGAGAGCGTGGAGCTTGCGTTCATCGCGGCGCTTCAGCTGCTGCCGCCGAACCAGCGTGCCGTTCTGATCCTGCGCGAGGTGCTCGGCTTCTCAGCGCAGGAGGTGGCGGAGTCACTCGACACGTCGGTGGCCTCCGTGAACAGCGCCCTGCAGCGCGCGCGTAAGACGGTGGACGATCGCCTGCCTGAGCACAGCCAGCAGGCCACGCTGCGCGCGCTCGGCGACGACGAGCTCAGCGAAATCGTGGAGCGCTACGTCGAGGCGTGGGAGCAGAACGACTTCCAGACGGTGGTGGAGATGCTCGCCGAGGACGCGACCTTCGCCATGCCGCCGCTCGCCAGTTGGTTCGGCGGCAAGGAGAAGATCGCGATCTTCCTCGAGGGCTGGCCGCTCTCCGGTACCTGGCGCTGGCGCCCTATCCGCACCACGGCGAACGGCCAGCCGGCGCTCGCCTTCTACGCGTGGGACGACGATGAGCAGGCCTACCTACCCTTCGCGCTCAACGTGTTGACCTTCCGCGGCAAGCGGATCTCAGACGTGGTCGCCTTCGTGGCGCGAGCCACGGATATCCCCGCCACCCAGTCCTACGGGCGCTGGGTTGACGAGCCAATGGACCCGAACCGGCTGAACGCGAGCTTTGAGCGCTTCTGCCTGCCGGCCCGCTTGGAGGAGTCCCGATGATCGGAACGAGAGAGGAGTGGCTCGCCGCCCGCCGCGAGCTGCTCGAACAGGAGAAGGCGCACACACGCCGCAGCGACGAGCTCGCGCAGCAGCGCCAGGAGCTGCCGTGGGTGCCGGTCGAGGAGGAGAAGTACGAGTTCCAGACGCCCGACGGCACCGGGCGGCTCGGCGACCTCTTCGCCGGACGCTCACAGCTGCTCGTCTACCACCTGATGTTCGGCCCCGATGACGACGCGGCGTGTCGGGGCTGCTCGTTCACCGCCGACAGCCTCGCCGGCGCAGTGGTCCACATCGAGAACCGCGACGTGAGCTTCGTGGCGGTGTCGCGGGCGCCGCTGGAGCGGCTGCTCGCCTACCGGCGGCGCATGGGCTGGAGCTTCCCCTGGGTGTCCTCCCCGGGCGGCTTCAACAGCGACTTCGCGGCACACCTCGGCTTCGAGCTGAACGGCATGGAGCTGCACGGCCTGAGCGCGTTCGCCAAGGAGCACGGGACCGTCTATCACACGTACTCGACCTTTGACCGCGGCACGGATGTCCTCTGCAGCTCGTGGCAGCTGCTCGATCGGGCGCCGAAGGGGCGCGGCTCGCGCGAGGAACTCGGCGACTGGCCGCGCCGTCACGACGAGTACAAGGAGGCCGTCCATGCTGGCTAACAGCAAGGCATTCAGCGGGTTTGCAGTTCCGGACATCGAGGCGGCGCGCGAGTTCTACGCCGACACGCTCGGACTCGAGGTATCGGAAGAGAGCGGGCTGCTCACGCTGCACTTGGCCGGCGACCGGCCGACGCTGATCTACCCGAAGCCCGACTTCGAGCCGGCGAGTTACACGATCCTTAACTTCCCGGTCGACAACATCGAGCAAGCCGTGGACGACCTGTCCGAGCGCGGCGTGCGCTTCGAGACCTACGATGGCTTCGACCAGGACGAGCGAGCCATCTTCCGAGGAGGCGGCCCGCCGATCGCGTGGTTCAAGGACCCGGCGGGCAACGTCCTGTCGGTGATCAAGACCGACTAGCGCGGCCGCCAGGCCGGGTCGAACGACACGACGGAGCCGCTCTCGCCGCTTACCTGGGTCGGCGCGATCTCACGTGCCTGGGCGCGGCTTCCGACGCGCTTCACATGGACCCCTAGGTCGAAGGATCCGATCGGCGCTCACCCAAGGCAAGGCGTTATGTTCGGCGCGTGTCCACCAAACGTTGGACCGCATCCGTCCTGACGGCTCTCGTCCTCGCGCTGGCTCCCGCCGCTGCCGCGGAGCCAATCCTCGACCCGCTCGGAACCACCCTCCCTAGGTACCAGGGCGCGCCGGCCGCCGCGCAGCAGCTCGCGTACACGAGGGCCCCGCGCAACCCCTTCATGGCGCCCAACCCGCGCAGCAACATCCACAACGACACGTGGATGACCGACGCGTACCGCGGGCCCGGGCCACTCGGGAACGCGCCCGTGGCCTTCTCGAATGCCATGTCGCCTGCGCTCTGCGGGTCGCTCACGTTCCACTCGCGCGGATTCCTGGTGAGCGTGTGCCCGTCGCTGGTGGCGCCGCCGCAGGTGCGGGTGATCGACCCGCACACGCTCGAGCTCCTCGCCACCTATGACATGCCGAACGCGCCCGACCCGCCGGGCACGAAGGCGTACCAGAACTTCGCCGGCGGTGGCTACTTCTTCCTCGACGGGCGCGACCGCGTCTGGAGCGCCACCAAGACGAGCCACCTGTTCGTCCTTCAGGTCTCGCCGGACGGCCGGACCATCACGAAGACGCGCGACTACGACCTCAGCAGCGTGCTCGCGCCGGACGAGCGCATCAGCTCGGCGCTTCCCGACTTCCGCGGCCGCGTCTGGTTCGTCTCGAAGAGGAATGGCAAGGTGGCCATCCTGAACACGAGGACGCGCAGGATTCGCGCCATCCGGCTCGGCGAGGACATCCAGAACTCGTTCACAGTCGACCGTCGCGGCATCTACGTGGTGTCGAGCAAGCGCATGTACCGCTTCCGCGCGCGCGGGGGCAAGCCGCAGGTTCAGTGGAAGGCGACGTACCGGAACTCCGGCATCGTGAAGCCGGGCCAGGCGGACGCCGGCTCGGGCACCACGCCGACGATCATGAAGGGGGGCTACGTCGCAATCACCGACAACGCCGACCCGATGAACGTGGTGGTGTACCGCAAGGCCGTCCGGCTGAGGCGCGGGCAGCGGCGGGTGGTGTGCCGCGTACCGGTGTTCGACCACGGGGCAAGCGCCACCGAGAACTCGCTTATCACGAACGGCCGCTCGCTCTACGTCGAGAACAACTACGGCTATCAGGACCCGTTCGGGCCGAACTCGGGCGCACTCACCACGCCGGGGTTCGCGCGGGTCGACGTGAACAGGAACGGCAGGGGCTGCCGCAAGGTGTGGACGAACGCGACGGAGCGCGCACCCACGGTCGTCCCGAAGCTGTCCACGCGCACCGGCCTTATCTACACGTACGCCCGTGACCCTGATCCCCTGCCGCTCCGGCAGCCGTACTTCTGGACCGCGATCAGCGCCCGCACGGGCGCGACGGCCTTCAAGGTCTACGCGGGCAACGGGCTCGGGTTCAACAACAACTACGCCGGGCTGGCGCTGGGTCCGACCGGCACGGCGTACCTAGGCGTTACCGGCGGTCTGGTGGCGCTCAGAGACGGCTGACCGGCCACGTGATGTGCCGTCCCGGGGGCGGTGCGTCCTTCCTCGGGCGAAGGTGCCAGTGAGCGCTTGTCGCCGGCTGCCCGGCGCCTGCCGTGCTGCGGCTGCCGAGCATCGACGCGCTGCCGTAGACGGCGGCGATGTCCACGAGTGCGCATCACTCGGCGGAGGCGGGCTTGAAGCGCTTCGCGTCCGCGATCAGCGCCGGTTCAGCTCCGAAAGCGCGTCAGGCAGTGACTCATGCAGCGCCAGCGCTTCGGTTGCTCCGCTGAGAGAGAGAATTTCGCGAACGTGGGCCTCGCCTGGCACAACAACGACGAACGCCTGCTGGCGCCTCGAGACGCGCCGGGCGAGATTGAACAGGAGCGTCACGCCGGAGCTATCCAGATAGTCGACGCCGTCGAGATCCACGACGAGGCCCAGGGCCTCGTTCCCGACTGCGTGCGAGATCGCCACCTCGAGCTCCGCCGCGTTCGACAGGTCGATCTCGCCTTCAACGCTGGCAATCGTGATCCCGTTCTGCTCGTCTAGATCCAGTTGTGCGAGCCGTGTCACAGCGCTCCTCAGTCCGCCGCCAGCCGGCGACGGAGTTGCACAGTGGTGCCTTCGGACGACGGGTCCACCTGAACCGAGTCCATCAGCGCCTCCATCAAGGGGAGTCCGCGGCCGCGGTCCGTCCCGCGCGGCTCTCGCCAGCCCCCGAAGTCGCGCACGATTATCAGCACGTCGCTGTCCACACGGCTCGCCTCGATTCGGAAGGCAGCATCACCGGGACGATAGGCATGCTCGATCGCATTCGCGCATGCCTCGCCACAGGCAACCTTGATCGCGTAAGCGTCCGTCAGGTTAGTGCCGGCTTCGCTCAACCAGCGCTCGAGTGACTGTCGGACCGATGACAGCGCTTCGGGCTCCGCGGGAAGATCGAGCGCAAATCCCTGTGCAGGAAGCGCGGAGAGGCCGAGGACGAGCAACGCAACGTCGTCATGGGGCTCCTCGGGGCCAAGCATTTGCTCAAGCACAGCGTCGCTGAGCGCGTCGGGGGCAGCCGGGCCCATGTGGACGGTACGCCTTAGCTCCTCGAGACGCAGCTCGATGCTCGTTCCGCGCACCTCAACGAGCCCGTCCGTGAACAGCATGAGCGAGCACCCAGGCTCGAGGTCCACACGAGACGCCTCGAAGCGGACGAAGGGCAGGGCACCGAGCGGCGGCGAAACGTCTCGCGCGACGAAACGTGCCCTTCCGTTTGGGGCGCGGATGAGCAGCGGCATGTGTCCGGCGCTCGCAAGTTCGGCGCTCGCGCGATCGGGCTCGATGACTACGTAGAGCAGCGTGGCCATCTCGGCGCGGTGCTGGCGCTCCATCAGCGAATGGAGGCGCTCGACGACCTCCTCCGGAGACCGGCCGTCGAACGCGTAGGCCTCGAGCGACGTGCGAAGCTTCCCCATCAGCGCCGCGGCCCGGACGCCGCGGCCGACGACATCGCCCATTGCGAGAACGACGCGGCCGTCGCCAAGCTCGAGCATGTCGAACCAGTCGCCGCCCACCTCCATCCCGGCGCCGGCGGGCAGGTAACGGACCGCGACCTCCATGCCGGGGATCCGGGGCAACTGCTCGGGAAGCAGGCTTCGCTGCAGCGTCTCCGCGATATGCCGCTCTTGCTCGAAGACCCGAGCGCGGTCAACGGCGAGCGCCACGCGGTCGCCGGCGAGCTGAAGCAGCGCTGCATCGTCCTCCGAGAATGGACTGCGTATTCGCCTGCCGACATACAGAACGCCGAGCAGCTGCCGGTCCAGAGTCAGCGGGAG